>Ga0105047_10020909_pt1 | contig 10031 bp, 8 predicted proteins | sample MAT04_FD_78384 | JGI IMG/M metagenome (GOLD analysis project Ga0105047, IMG submission 78384) | Freshwater microbial communities from Lake Fryxell liftoff mats and glacier meltwater in Antarctica - MAT-04 (megahit assembly) | ecosystem: Environmental > Aquatic > Freshwater > Ice > Liftoff...
ACCTACGGGGCGGTCACGCTCGCCCACTGGGCTTGTAAAGACGGCCAACCCTGGCGCGTCGCGATTGGTTTGTTCCTGGCCCGGGGGGCCGGTAAACCGAAAGACCTCGAAGTCAAACTGGGTGTGATGGATGTCGCGCCGCAGGTGGTCGATCACTTGATCTTACTCCGCCCCGACGACGATCTGGCCCTTGGCGGCAAAAGCAAAACGCTCTGGACAGAAGCCGAACGCAAAGGAAAACACGCGCGGCTGGAAGCCGTTTCGCTCGACGGTTATGCCATGCTCTCCGCGTTCCCGCGGTGGCTCGCTGCCGTTCGCGAGTCGATGCCAACGGGGGCCCCGATTCCGAACCTGGCCGATTTGATTCAAGAGAAGGCGGAGAAGCTGTTGGAACAGGTGTGCATGCCGGTGCAGGGGTAATCAATCGGTCCCGCGAGCCGAGCGGGACCCACCCGACAGTCCCGCTTGGCTCGCGGGACCTACGAAAAAAGCCCCGCCGTTGTAACGGCGGGGCTTTGAGCGTCCCAGACTTCATTTAATCAAGAGCCACGACTTCTCCCCCGTTCGTGGTTCCGAGTGAATCGACTCTCGAACGGCAAATGGAAATGACGGATTACTTGGACGATAACTTCAAATCGATCGTATTCGATCCATTACTGACTGTAAATTTCAAATCGGATGTTTTCAGGTCGCCGTACTTCTTCGGCGTGATTAACTTGCCGGGGGCCGGGGCCATTCGCGGGTCCTTGGGTGGCTGCATCGGTTCGGTGGCAACGACGACCACGACATATTCTCCCGGGGTTAGGCGTTCCCCGGAACCCACGACCACAGAATAGTTTCCGCTCTCGTCGATCGCTCCGTTTGCCACGGGGCCACCGTTGACCGGATGAAACGCCACGTTGCCAGTGGTCAACGGCTTATCGTCAAGCGTGACGGACCCCGAAACGCTCGCGGTATTGCCGCCGCAGCCGAGCGTTGCAAAGCCCATTGCCAGAATCAAACCGAAAGCGGAACATCGTCGAAGCATGACGGACCCACTGGGAGAGTGAGAGGTATCGATGCCAATCGATTTACTGGTCTGTGATGACTTCCCCGCCTGCTTTCGTGCACGATCGCCGATACTGTGTGTAGTCGATCGTTTGTCGAACGAAACGAATCGACCCGTCCGCGAGGCAGAAGTTCGCTCCCTGGGAATGGCGGCTGCGAAACGAGATGACGTTCGGCCAGTTACCAGGCGTCGCGGGTTTGGGCATGTAGTTCAGAGGAGCATGGCAGCTTGCGTAATCCCCGTTGGAATAAAACGCGGCCGAGTGCTGGTTATGCTCGGGCACATCTTCTCCAATGAGGTACGTATTGCTCGTGCCATCCGTGACGCTGGCCATGCTTAGTTTATCTTGATAGGCGTTGCGGTAGAAAATACCGTTGCAACCGATCGTATTGTGGCAATCGGGTTCAGTTCCGGCGTGAATGCTCCCACCTCCGCCCATACGGGTATCGCCAATCACGCCTTTGTAATTAGTCAATTCCGTAACGTTCGGGCTCATTTGATACTGCTGGCTGGCATAAGGAGAGCTCACGGATGCCGAGTCCGAAGGGCAGTGCAACGTCGGCACGGTCGTGCGGAGTAAAGGGATCATTGCGGGGCTCAAGATTCCCCCACCGGAGCCCATGTCGCCGACGCGAGACGGTTCAAATTGCATGTACAGCGGATTTTGTTCAATGTAAGGTAGGGTTTCAAGAATCCAGCCACGACCCGTAAGTGGATAGACTGGCCGCGGGCCTTCGGGCCAGGGGCTCTTTCCAGCGGGGTACGTCCCATTGGCGTCGTGGTAGGCGTGGACCGCGATGCCGAGTTGCTTGAGATTGTTCGAGCACTTGGCCCGGGCGGCCGCCTCGCGAACCTTCTGCACGGCAGGCAATAGCAGGCCGATTAAAATCGCGATGATGGCAATGACGACGAGTAATTCGATCAACGTAAAACCGTGCCGACGAGAGTAAGACTGGACCATGGTGGGTCCTCGGGGGAGGAGGGAACGAAAGATCATCCGCTAAGAAACGGATGTGTCGATATTGTGACGCGCGGGGGAGGCCGTTCGCAATCGCAAACTGCTCAGAGTTCCAATTCGACCCCGTGGCCCGGCATCCGTTTGAGAATGTCGGCAAACTCGCTTTCCGTGAAAGCCCGCATCAGTCGGGCGCGAACATACCCTTGCTTCGCCAAATACGTCGAGAGGGCAATCACGTTCGCTTCGTCCGCGGAACTCACGATCATCATCGCATCGTGCTCGCCGAGTGTCCAGAACAGCGTTTCGACGGTGACTTCCAGCGATTTAGCGACTTCGGCGAGCATCTGCGCCCGACGGGTCGTGTCCTGAATTTGCGAGGCTCCGACTTCGGTGAAGTTTGCCAGCATGACGTACCGAACCATGACCGCACCCCATCTGCGGAAAAGATAGGAACGACCGCCATTGTCTCGCGGCTGGAGGGGAAGTCAAGAAACAGTAGGTTCCGCGAGCCGAGCGGGACGTTGGCCAGGTCCCGCTCGGCTCGCGGGACCTACAGAGTCTTCAAGAACTCGATGACCGCTCTCCGCTCCTCGGGCGTCAGGTCGTCTCCAAAAGTGTGGCCACCGTTCCCTCGTCCCGGTTGCGTCGTATCGTAAATCTTTCGTCGCTCAATGCCCGGGAGTTTCGGACTCGGCGGGGGAACCTCCGTTACTTTCCAACCCACTCTCTCCCGGTCGTAGTCCTCTTCGCCCATGTGGAATGAGCGAGTGAAAACCTTGGGTCGAACTTTGCTGTTCAACACGCCCTCGAGTGTCGGCACCGAACCGTTGTGGAAATACGGGGCCGTTGCCCAGATCCCATCCAGCGGCGGAGCCTGATAACCGAGCGTCGCTTTCACGGGCATCCCGGGGCGAAACCAGCGGCCTCCCGATTCCTGCGAGAACCAACTTGCGTTGTAAGCGTCGCCGAATTTGCTGCCGATGTTGTCGAATCGCTTGCGGTCGGTTCCAATCTGTTCGAGCGGTATGATCTTGTTGGGATAGGTCGGTTTATCACCATACGTGCCGTGACACTTTGCACAATTCTCATTGAAGAGATCACGCCCCGCTTTGGCCTTCGATGTGTCCACCGAATACGGGTACTTCGGCGGTTCGAGCGAAAGCAAATACTGCTGAATATCGCGAAACGCGGGTTCCGCACCGATAAAATCTTGCGGTGTGCTCAAGGGGTGCATCATAAATTGCATGATACTTCGCACCGAACGCGCATCCGTGGATCCTACATAATACATGGTTGTCTTCTTCTTCAATAACCACCAGGCAGGCACATCCTCAATGCCATCATCGTGCAGCCCAAGGTCGCGAAACTTCGGGTTAATGGTCAGGTCGGGATTTCGCATACCCAACAAGTAAACCGCGAACGCCCCGGCTTCGCTGGTGCCGCGAGCGTGGCTGAATTGAAACGGGTTCTTCAACGGGTTGCCAGACACGGCACTCAACTCCTCGAACAAGGAATGAATATCGAGCGATGTGTTGCCGAGGCCGACGTAACTCTTTCCGAAGATCGAGCCACCGTGGCAGGTCATGCAATCGATACCAAGACCCTTGACAATAAGATACTCCGCAGGCCGCAGCCCCATTGGGTACTTGCCGTTCGGGTACGGAGCCGTGTGCAGCCCATAGCGTTCGCGAAATGCGGCATCGTAATCCTTGGGCTTCTCCGCCACGCCCCAGGCCCGCCACGCCTGGTCGTAGGCAAACGGCGGCCAGAACCCACGAATGAATGCGGTTTCTTCGAGCGACTTCTGCCCCCGCTCCACGGCCGGGTCCGCTGCAGGGGCCAGGTTCGACGTCGAAAGTATGATGAACACTGTGAAGGTGATCGACCGCGACATTGCAAAAATCCTCTGTCAGGCGAGCCACCTTTAGTATAAGCATCAAACCGCAGCCCGCGGCCAATCGCTACGCGCAATCGGGGTTGCCCCCCGATTCGGCGTCGTGCTAGGATTCCGCACCTTTGTCAAGGATGTACCATGCAGGTTCTGGTCACCGGTTGTGTCGGGTTCATCGGCTCGCACCTCTGCGAACGGCTGCTGGCCGACGGGCACAGCGTCGTTGGAGTCGATTGCTTTACGGCCTACTACGCGCGCTCGATCAAAGACCGCAACCTCGCGGGCTTCCGGGATCATCCGAATTTCAACTTCCGCGAACTCGACCTGAGCACGGACAATTTGACGGACCTGGCGGCGGACACCGAGATCGTCTTCCACCTCGCCGCGATGCCCGGGCTCACGCGAAGCTGGACCGATTTCGATTCGTACAACCGCCACAATTTGACCGCGACTCACCGCTTATTGAACGCGGTGACCGGTAAGCCGAAGCTCAAGAAATTCCTCTACGCGAGTACCTCGTCGGTCTATGGCAAATACGCCTCCGGCGACGAAACGCTGCCCACTCGCCCGAGTTCGCCGTACGGAATTACGAAACTCGCCGCCGAGCAACTCTGTCGGGTGCACCACGACGAATTCGGTTTACCTGTGGTGGTCCTGCGGTTCTTCAGCGTTTACGGCCCCCGCCAACGCCCGGACATGGGTTACAACCTGTTCATCAACCACATTCTCAATGGCACTCCCATCAAGCTCACCGGTGATGGCCTCGCAGTCCGCGGGAACACCTACATCGCCGATTGCGTAAACGCCGTTGTCAAGGCCGCGCAAGCCCTCCCCGGCGAGGTCTTCAACCTTGGCGGCGGCGAACTGACCACCGTCATCGAGGTGATTCGCAAGCTCGAAAAGATCACCGGCAAAACGGCAATCATCGAACGTCACCCACCCCGCACGGGCGATCAACTCGCCACCGGCGCCGACGCGGGCAAACTCCTCCGACACTTGGGTTGGACCGCGGAAACGAGTTTGGAAGACGGCTTGAAACTCCAGGTCGAGTGGCAACGCACGAACGGTTAGCCGCGAGACGAAGTCGAGCAAATACAACCCGAGGAGCACGGATGCTCACCACACTGAATCGCAATCTCGTACTACCGCTCCTCGCCCATAAACGCGGCAGCCAACACCTTCGCTACCTGAGTCAACTCGAACAAACCCAGTTCGACCCCCCCGAGGTCGTGCGGGCTCGCCAACTCGGCCAACTTCGTCAGGTGCTTCAGCACGCATTTGATACTGTGCCGTATTACAAGCGAAACTGGACCGCGGCGGGCATCCACCCGAGCGATGTCGGTTCGCTCGTGGACCTGCATCACTTCCCGATCCTCACCAAAAATGACCTCCGCGGCGCAGGCGACGAATTATTAACGACCCAGGTCCCCGCGAAGCCACGAGCGGCTTGGAGGATCAAACGCACCTCCGGTTCCACCGGCGTGCCGCTCGCCATTCGGATCGACGAACCCGCCGTGCAATGGAAGTACGCTTGCACGCTACGAAGCGACCAGTGGTCCGGCTACCGCCTGGGCCAGCGCGTCGCGAAAGTGTGGGGCAACCCCGAATACCAACAGTTCGGCCTCCGCGGTCGGCTGATGAATCACTTTGTCGACCGTGCCGTCTATCTCGACACGCTGAACCTCACCGCCGAGCGAATGGCGGAGTTCGTTCGCACCGTTCGCCGACATCGACCGGGTTTGATCTTCGGTCATGCGCATTCGCTTTACCTCCTGGCCGCTTATTTGAAAAAGCAGACCATCGACGATGTTCGCCCGAACGGCGTCATCTCCACTGCGATGCCGCTCCACCAGTGGCAACGGGCTGTCATCGAAGAGGTCTTCGGCGTTCCCGCGACGGACCGTTATGGCTGTGAAGAAGTGAGTTTAATTGCCTGCCAGTGCGAGAAGCACCGCGGCTTTCACGTGGCCGCGGAGTCCGTGTTCACCGAGGTGGCCGCCGACGGCAAGCTCCTCGTCACCGACCTCGTTAACTTTGCGATGCCGTTGATTCGCTATCAAACGGGCGATGTCGTCAAAGTCTCGGGCCAAGTTTGTGACTGCGGTCGTGGCCTACCGATCATCGATTCCGTGATGGGCCGCGATGCCGATTACGTGCTGAAGCCCGACGGCGGGCTCATCTCGGGAATCTCGCTCACCGAGAACTTCGCCCTGCACATCACCGGTGCGGCCCAGGTGCAGATTGTTCAAGAAACAATCACCCACTTGCGGGTCCGCCTGGTGAAAGATGACCAGTTCACCGACGCGAGCCGCGAACAGATCGCGAAGCTCGTGGTCGACACGTTCGGCCCCGCGATGCGCCACGACGTGGAACTCGTCGACGCGATCCCCCAGGAACCCTCGGGCAAATATCGCTTCTGCATTTCGAAGGTCGCTACCGATCACCTGAAGGCGCTCTCGGCATGACGCCTAACGTTAGCGTGGTGATGGCCGCGAAGAACTACGCACGGTTCCTACCGCAGGCGATCGAGTCGGTGATTGCACAGACGTTTCATGACTGGGAACTCGTGATCATCGACGACGGTTCCACCGATGACACTCCGTTGTCAGTGAAGCCTTTCCTAGTCGATCACCGAGTGAAATACGTTCAGTCCGATAAACTCGGACAGTCAAGGGCCAAGAACCTCGGTGCTCGACTGGCTCGCGGCGAGTTCATCGCTTACCTGGACGCCGACGACGCCTGGTTGCCGACGAAGCTCGAAAAGCAACTGGCCCTCCTAACTTCGAGCCCCGCCGTCGGCGTCTGCTTTACCCAACGAACGCTCATCGACGAATCGGGCCAAACCCGCCCGACCAACGACCTGCCCGCCCCGCGAGGCAAGGTGCTCGCCGAGATCTTCGCGCGGAACTTCGTCTGCTTCTCGTCGGTGATGGTTCGCCGCACGGTGTTCGACCACGTCGGCTTGTTCGACCCTCAGTGGGACCTGTCCATCGACTACGACCTCTGGTTGCGCGTCGCCAAGTTTTACGAGTTCGATTTCGTCGACGAACCGCTCGTACTCTACCGCACTGGCCACGGCAACCTCTCGCAAAAGCTCGCCGACCGAGTGGTCACCGCCGAGGCGATCATGACGCGAGCCGTGCGGCGGAACGACTTGGACCCGGAGTTAATCGGCGAGGGCTACGCCTCGACATTTCGCGCGCTGGCGTACACGGTGCGAAAATCGGAACCGCGGGAAGCCCTGAAGTGGTACGCCCGGGCGCTGGCCTGGGGCGGGGTGACGCGGGAAACGGTGAAGGGGTTGATCCGCACGGCGTTGATCTGGGCCGGGCGGCAACGCGAGAGCGGTTCGGCGGAGAATGCGGCTTGCAATCGGTGATTCGTGGAGCCCCGTTTGGCTGGCACGATGCCTCACCCCGCCGTGGGCACCGGTTCCACCAGCCGTAATCGCGGCCCGTCCGGCGGCATCGGCGGAATATCCACGGTCGTTTCCGAACTGGTCAGGAACGTGACCGTATCGTGACCCAGGCCTTCGGTCTGGAGTTTCCCGTCGGCCATTTCAAAGACGCGATCGGCGTACGGGAGAAGCCGATGGTCGTGGGTGACCACCAACACCGTGGCTCCGCGGTCGCGGGCACAGTCCTTCAAAAGTTCGATCACGGCCTGGCCGTTTTCCCAGTCGAGGGCCGAGGTCGGCTCGTCCGCGAAGATGAAGTTCGGGTTCTTAACCAACGCCCGAGCAATCGCGACGCGCTGCTTTTCGCCACCGGAAAGTTGCGACGGGCGAAGGTGAGCCTTGTGAGCCATGCCGAGTTGACCGAGCACGCGGATCGAGCGCTTCTTCGCTTCGTGGTTCGTTGCTCCTTCACCCCATTTCAGCACCACTTCGAGCTGCTGACTGGCGGTGAGTGCCGGGAAGAGGTTGTAGCCCTGGAAGATGTAACTGCAGTTGCGAAGGCGAAAGCGTTCGAGCGCCGTTTCGGACATGGTCCAGAGGTCTTGGCCGAGGGCCCGCACTTGCCCCGCTTCGGGTCGCAGGAGTGCGGAAAGAATCGCGAGGAGCGTCGACTTCCCGCTACCGCTCGGCCCCATCAAGAGGTGCATCTCACCGGCCTGGAGTTCCAGCGAGGCTTCATCCACTGCGATAGTCCGGGCTTCGCCACTGCCGAACGAGCGCAATAACCCGATGCCTTGGAGCGTCGGTCCGGAGTTTTCGAGAATGCTCGGAGCATCCGGAAGTGAGCCCGGCGATTTCGTCGAACTCGAAAACAAGCGGGATAGAAGGCACATCGCGTGAAACGCTCCGGCATCTAGGGTACCGAGTTCGTAGCCCCGATTGCGGGCTACGCCAGGGGTTGATGGGTAACTGGGGACAACCCGATTCGGAGCTCCTACAGAGGGACATCAGGCCCAAGCTCTCAGCCTCGCCCGGTTTTCCGGACCGTCCGAGTCGCTTGAGGAATCACGTAAACGCTCACGACTAGGATGCCGGTTAAATGAATCAACGGCAACTTCTTTCGGTATTTTCTCAACTTCCTGGCGAGTGCAGACGAGCGAATCTTTCCAACGGGCCGGTTCTATCCGAACCAACGGGCAAACCGCCTGGGCAAGCGGGGTGGACCCCGCAAGGGAATCGGGCACTCTCGGTAGGAATAAGTGGCAAGGCGGGCGGGTCTTGCTAGTAATACCAATTGCACGGATTAGATCGGTTGGAACGGCCGGTACCTGGGATGACGACGGCGACCGCATTCGGACTCGCGGACCTTCCCCGCCGACTCGCGGAAACGGCGGGCTGGGCCACACTTTGCGCTGCGCTCGATAATCGCCAGAGTGGCACGATCGATGGAGCTTGGGGCTCCGCCGCGGCGGTGGCGGTCGCGGCCCTGGCGCAAACCCGGCCCGTGCTCGCCGTCGTGCCCACCGTCTCGGAAGTCGGCACCTGGGCCGAGGACCTCACAAGCTTTCTCGGTCGACGGCCCGCGGTGATTCCCGCCCACGATACCTGGCCCCCGCCTCCAGCTCGCGGACGAATCAGCGATGAAACCGCTCAGCGACTTCGGGTTCTCCAAGAGCTTCTTTCGCCGCAAGCCCCCGGGCTCGTGCTCGCGCCGCTGGCCGCGATGTTGCAACCGGTTCCGCAGCGCGATGACCTTGCGAAGAGCGGGCGACGCATCGCGGTGGGCGATTCGCTCGATCTCGATGAGTTCGCGGTGTGGCTCGTGGCCAACGGATTCAAGCGAGTGGATGCCGTGGAGTTCCCCGGCGAGTTCGGCCGACGTGGCGGCATCTGCGATCTATTTCCACCGGATGCCACGGACCCGATGCGGCTCGAATTCTTCGGGGATGAGATTGAATCGATTCGCACCTTTTCGAGTCAGACGCAGCGGAGCTTGGGGAAACAGACGAGTTTGATTTTGTTGCCCGTGGGGGAGTTCATGGATTCCAAAGCCTATGGACCGCGGTCCGTGGGCTTTCTGGCGGACTACTTATTACCGAACACCGTCATCGCTCTGGTGGAACCCGCCGACCTGAAAGAACAAGCGAAACACTTCTTCGAACGCGTCGGCGACCCCACAGGCCTCTTCACCGGTGAAGGTACCTTCGCCCAGATGATGCGCTGGCCGACAGTGACCGTCACCGCGATGCCCCGGCCGTCCGTGGAAGCGTCGGTCCACCTCCGCGTCGAATCCGTCGAACGCTTCAGCGGTCAGGTCCAGCGAGTGCGCGACGAACTCGACGCGGTCGCGCCGAAAGACAAAGTGTTAATTGCCTGTCAAACGGAAGCCGAGGTTCATCGCCTGACGGACGTCTTGAAAGCGGGCTCGCTCGCGGAGAGTCAACGCCTCACGCTCGTCACGGGCCACGTGCGGGCCGGGTTCCGTCTCGTCGGGGCCGGGGTCGTCGTCCTCGGCAGTCACGAACTCTTCCACCGCGATTTGCTGCCGCCGGGTGTGAAGACCACCCCGACGGTGAAGACCCCGGGCCGCGGCGTCGAAAGCCGGGCGATCGATAGCTTCCTCGATCTCGCCGATGGGGATTACATCGTTCACGTCGCCCACGGAATTGGGCGGTTCCGTGGGATGAGGATGTTGCCGAAGGCGTCATTTGTCATTGGTCATTCGTCATTTGATGAA
>Ga0105047_10020912_pt1 | contig 10030 bp, 8 predicted proteins | sample MAT04_FD_78384 | JGI IMG/M metagenome (GOLD analysis project Ga0105047, IMG submission 78384) | Freshwater microbial communities from Lake Fryxell liftoff mats and glacier meltwater in Antarctica - MAT-04 (megahit assembly) | ecosystem: Environmental > Aquatic > Freshwater > Ice > Liftoff...
TCAGCTTCGAAGCCGCGGTCGCGCAACTCGGCGGGCACAGCCTCTTTCTCCCCGGCAACGAAGTCGGCCTCGGCTGGCGCGAAACGCACGCCGATTTCGCCCGTACCATGAGCCGCTACGTGAACGTCATGGTCCTGCGCGTCTTCCAGCAGGAAACCGTCGATAAAATGGCCCAGTTTGGCACGGTCCCTGTCATCAACGCTCTCTCCGACCGCTCCCACCCTTGCCAGGCCCTCGCGGACCTGCTCACCATTCAAGAATCGTTCGGCACCGTCGAGGGCAAAACGATCGCGTTCGTTGGCGACGGCAACAACGTCGCCCGGTCGCTGGCCGCCGGCTGCGGCAAACTCGGCGCCAAGTTCATCCTCGCCTGTCCCCCCGGCTACGAGTTCGACGACAAGTTCCAACAAGGCTGGAAAACCGCCGTCGGAACCCCGTTCCTCGAAACGACACACGACCCCGCCAGGGCCGTGGCGAATGCCGACATCATCTACACCGACGTGTGGACGAGCATGGGCCAGGAAGCCGAACGCGACGAGCGGCTGCATCGCTTCGCCCCGTTCCAGGTGAATGCCGCATTGATGGCGAAGGCCCCGAAACACTGCAAGGTGTTGCACTGCTTACCGGCCCACCGTGGCGAAGAGATTACGGATGAAGTGGTGGACGGTCCGCAGTCCGCGGTGTTCGACCAGGCGGAGAACCGGTTGCATGCGCAGAAGGCGGTGTTGGAGTGGTTGATGGGGTGAAAGTCATTGTCAGACTTCAAGTTGCGGATAATTTGAGCAAGTTAAAGCATCGACTTATCCCAGCATTGCGGAGGCTTTGGCGTACCGGTCATACTGCCTCGTGTGAACGCGACTTCCGTCCGGGCAACCGCCACTTGCAGGATGGTGGTGTCCAACGGAACGCGACGCGAGCCAACACGTGAGGCACACCATGAAGCGAGATCCGCACCTGAAAATGCTAGAGACAGAACACTCCTATCAGATCGCCAAAGATACGAAGATCACCGAGAGCGAGATTCGCTCGAAGACAGTCAGACTTTATTCGGCAATTGCAATTGTCTTTCTGGCCCTCCCGCTGGCCGGATGTGCCATCGTGTTTGGGCAATGGGACCTTGGTGGGTTCATTGCAGCTTGTACCACAATACCATTGAAATACCTGTTTTCCGGTGAGCAGAAATGAGTGGTTTCCTGAATCTGTTCAAGTGGCCGATTGTGCCGTGGGATGGCAAGTCGCCGATTCACGATCCGCGGCCTGGTATTTTCCCGTTGGCGGTGAAAGCGAGTCGAAGACTTCACTTGTGGTCTACCAAAGACATAATTCCGGATTCTGGGGTTCGACTCTTGATCGGCGTGGCAACATGGTCCCGTTATGACATGGTGTTACTCGACATTATCGATGACGCCGAGTTCGGTCCGGCTTGCATCGACGTGATCGATATCGATCAAATTCAATCTATCGATGACTTGCACAGGTTTTTCCCGCACGCTTCACCCATCATGCAATCTCCGATTGTTGGCCTCTGGTCGGACGGCCATTTCGTCGAGTGTGCTGATGGGCATTTTGGCCGCGAAATCGTCGCCAGAGAATGCGGAATCGATAAAGCACACATCGAAGAACGAATGATGGCGATTTTCAACCAACGGAAATAGCTTCCATGCCCCGCCCGAACGCCCGCAAAGCCGACCAACTCCGCCCCCTCTCCTTCAAGCGCAAATACACCGGCAGCGCCCCCGGCAGCGTACTCGTGAAAGCGGGCCGCACCACGGTGCTCTGCACCTGTTGCGTTGAGCCGAAGGTGCCGGATTTTCTCGTCGGGAAGGGTAAGGGCTGGCTGACCGCGGAGTATGGCATGTTGCCGGGGTCGACGAACACGCGGAAGGCCCGGGATAAAGCAGGGAAAGTCGACGGGCGGACCGTGGAGATTCAACGGCTCATCGGCCGCAGTTTGCGGGCCATTGTCGACCTTTCACAACTCGGCGAGCGGACCCTCTGGATCGACTGCGACGTGATCGAAGCCGACGGCGGCACGCGGACCGCGAGCATCACCGGGGCGTTTGTGGCGCTTGTCGATGCCCTTAATTCAGTGAAGAAGGAATTGCCCAACGGCGTGGCTGGGGTGCTCAGCGATAGCGTCGCCGCGATCAGCGTGGGCATCGTGGACGACGAGGCCCGGCTCGATTTGGAGTACGTCGAAGATCGCGATGCGGACGTGGATATGAACCTGGTCATGACCGGCTCGGGCAAGTTTATCGAAGTGCAAGGCACCGGCGAAGAGAGCACGTACACCCGAAAGCAACTCGACACATTGCTCGAACTCGGTACCGCGGGCATTGCGAAGATCACGGCACTTCAGAAACAGGCACTCGGAAAAGCCTGGCCCATCGGGTAGACTCTCCGGCACCTTGACTCTCCGGGTGCTGTGATGAAACGGTTCAGTTTGATTTGCGGAATGCTTTTATCGCTCGGCTTCGCCTCGCGGCTAACCGCGGCGGAGAAGCCGAACGTCGTTTTAATCGTGCTCGACGACTATGGGTGGAAGGACTCGGGGTGTTACGGCAGCACCTATTACAAGACCCCGAACATCGACAAGCTGGCCAAGTCGGGCGTGCGATTCACCGAGTTTTATGCGGCGTGCCCGGTGTGCAGCCCCACTCGCGCTTCAATTCTCACGGGCAAGTATCCGCAGCGTTATGGCATCACCGACTGGCTTCCCGGGCGGCCGGATGGGCCCAGTCAGAAGTTGACTCGGCCCGAGTTGCCGACGGGGTTGCCACTCGAAGCGGTCACGCTTGCGGAGTCGCTCAAGGCTGCGGGTTACACCACGGGCCACATTGGGAAATGGCACCTCGGTGGTGAGAAAATGAGCCCGCTGGAACAAGGGTTCGACGTCAACATCGCCGGCGACCATACCGGGACACCATTGAGCTACTTTGCCCCGTACAAGAACAAGATGCGGACGATGCCCGGCCTGGAGGCCGCCCCCGAAGGCGAGTACCTCACCGACCGCCTGGCCGCGGAAGCCGAGAAGTTCATCGGGGCTAACAAGGACAAGCCGTTCTTTCTTTACTTGCCGCACTACGGGGTTCACACGCCGTTGAAGGCGAAAGCCGATGTCATCGCCAAGTACAAGCAAGGCAACCCGGGCTCGCAGGGAAACCCCGTTTATGCAGCGATGGTCGAGAGTGCAGACGACGCTGTCGGCCGGGTGTTGAAAGCACTGGACGATGCGAAGTTGAGCGAGAACACGGTTGTGATTTTCACCAGCGACAACGGCGGGCTCGCCACGACCGAAGGCGCGGGAACGCCGTCGACGATCAACTCCCCGCTTCGGGATGGCAAGGGGCACCTCTACGAAGGCGGCGTGCGAATACCGTTCATCGTCCGGGGACCAGGCGTCGGGAAACCGGCCGTGATTTCCACTGTGGGTTGCAGCATCGACATCACCCCGACCGTGCTCGATCTTTGCGGCGTGAAATCGGAGGAGAAGTACGACGGCGTCAGTTTGAAAGGTGTGCTCAACGGCGAGCCACTCGATCGCCCGGCGATTTACTGGCACTACCCGCACTATGCCAATCAGGGCAGCCGCCCCGGCGGGGCGATTCGTGCGGGAGACTGGAAGTTGATCGAGTTTTACGAATCGAATCGTCGGGAACTCTTCAACATCAAGGCGGACGTTTCGGAGTCGCAAAACAAGGCCGCGGAGAAGCCCGAACTCGTCAAAGAACTCGCCGGCAAACTCGCCGCGTGGCGATCGAAGGTCGGGGCGAAGATGCCGCTAACGAACTTCAAGTATTTGCCGAACCCGCAGGCCAAGGATGGAACGATTACGTTGCATTCACGATCGGCCGATGTGTACGGTTCGATGCTTCGATTTGAGCCATTGCCGCACAAGAACACACTGGGCTTCTGGGTGAAGGTTGAAGACTATGCGACATACGATTTCACCGTGGAGAAGCCGGGTACGTTCACCGTGGAAGTGCTGCAGGGCTGCGGCAAAGGCAGCGGCGGCAGCGAAGTTGAAATGTCCGTCGGCGATTCGAAGTTCACGTTTATCGTGAAGGACACCGGCGGTTTTCAAGCGTTTGAGGCCCGCGACGTGGGAACGTTGATGATCGACAAATCGGGGCGGCAGGTGCTCACGGTGAAGCCTTTGAAGAAGCCCGGTGTGGCGGTCATGGATCTACGGCAAGTCGTGTTGAAACCCATCGCAAAAGGAGAATGACGATGCGAACTGTTTTTGCACTGTTCGTGCTGTTATCGCTCAGCTTCGCCTCGCGGCTAACCGCGGCGGATGCGCCGAACGTTTTGCTTGTGATGTCCGACGATCACAGTGCGGCTCACGTCGGCTGTTACGGGAACTCGGACATCAAGACGCCGAACCTGGATGCGTTCGCCAAACAAGGCATTCGCTTTGAAAAGTACTACGTGGCGTGCCCGCAGTGCGTGCCCAGCCGGGCGGCGATCATGACCGGGCGGTCGCCACTTGGCGTGCAAATGACGCGGTTTTCGGCCCCACTTCCAGCGGATTACAAGGTCTTTCCCGAAATCTTGAAGGAGAAGGCCGGGTATTACTCCGGCGTGGCCGGGCGGACGTATCACCTCGATGGATCGAACCAAGCTCCGGAAACGAAAGCGGTCTTCGACAAGTACAACCTGCGGACCTTCCCGAACCGGCTCGACTTCGTGAAAACCGCGGGCACTCGCGATGCGATTCTCGGGCAATACCGCGAGTTCCTCGACCAGGTGCCCAAGGGCAAGCCGTTCGTGCTTCAACTCTGTTTCAGCGACCCGCACCGGCCCCTGGATAAGAACGCGATCCCCGAGCCGCACGATCCGACGAAGTTGAAGTTGCCGCAGTTCTACCCGGATACGAAACTCGTCCGCGAAGATTTTGCCCGGTATTACGACGAAATTGCCCGATTCGATACCGACTTCGGCACCGTTCTCGCGGAACTGACGAAGCGTGGACTCGATAAGAACACGCTGGTGCTCTTCGCCGGGGACAACGGGGCGTCCCAGTTCCGCGGTAAAGGCACGCTGAACGAATTCGGCGTTCACTGCCCCTTGATTGTGCGAATGCCGAACGGCCGCGAGGGCTTGAAGGACTCCTATCCGTTTCTGATCTCCGGCGAAGACCTGGCGCCGACGATTCTCGAAGCGGCCGGGGTCGAGGTTCCAAAGGAGATGACGGGCAAAAGCTTCCACAAATTGCTGAATCGCCAAGCGTATGAGGAGCGAACCTACACCTTCGCGGAACGCGGCGCTCATGGCCATAGTTTGCCGAACAACGCCGCGGACTTCGATATTGGCCGCTGCGTCGTCTCGAAGTCGCATAAGCTGATTTACAACGTGCTCTGGCAGATCCCGTATCACCCTGTGGATTTCGCGGGTGACGAGATGTGGAAGGAACTCATTCAGATGAACAAGGATGGGAAGTTGCCCGCGGAGATCGCGAAGTTTTACTTCAAGCCGACGCGGCCGATGTTCGAGCTGTATGACCTTGGGAATGATCCTTACGAGTTGACGAACCTGATGGGCACGCCGGATACGACCGGAGTGGAGAAGGAACTCAAGACCGCATTGCAGGAGTGGATGATTCTGAACCGGGACTTTGCCCCGCTGCCGATACCGCCGACGCCGGCGAAGAAGAAGTGAGACTGGAAAGCCCAGGGACGGCCGTCCCTGGGCTTTGAAACATTACCCCAACTTGTACTGACTCACCTTGTTGTGGCCCGCGAGCACGAGCGAATCCGCAGCGTCACTCAACACGAAATCGTGAACGTGCATCGGGGCCTTCTCTTGCTTGATGATCTTCTTCCCGGCCACGTCCATGAAGATCAGGAAGCCTTCGCCGGCGCCGCCCGCGCCGAGGAGCCACGAGCCGTCTTTCGCGAACTCCAACCGGTTCACAATGCCCTGGGATTTATCCGCAACGAACTCGGCAACCTGTTTCTTCGCTTGCCAGTCGAAGACCTCAACGCGGGCCTTGGCTTCCAGGTGGTCGATGTTGCCGATCTTCCCGGTGCCGCCAACGGCGAGCCATTTCGAATCCGGACTGAAAGCCACCGAGCGGACCCCGCCGATGGAGTGCATCCGGGCCTTCGGGTCCCAGGTGTACATCGTCGGCGCTTCCACCGACGAGAGTTCTTTGCCGGTGGTCGCATCCCAGATGACGACGTGCCCAACTTTGTCCGCGGTGGCCAGGTACTTGCCATCGACGGAGTAAGCCACGGTATAGAGCATCGAGACAAAGAACGTGGGCGTTTTCTCTTCGTGGCCCTTCAGGGTATGAATGAGTTTGCCGGCCTCGGCGTCCCAGATTTTGCAAAGCATATCATCGGCAACGCTCGCGATTCGCTTGCCATCGGGCGATGCCACGACTTTGCGAACCCACTTCGCATGGGCTTCCACGCTCCGAATGGCCTTGGCGTTCTTCGTGTCCCACCAGGTCAATTTGCCATCGTACCCGCCCGAGACGAGCGTCTCCCCCGCCAGGGCCACGCCGGTGACGTAACTGGCGTGAGCGTACAGATCCTTCGGCTCAAACTTCGTGGCGGTGAGGTCGCCCGCACTGACTTTGAAGTCCGAGGAGCCGAGGAAAATCTGGTTCGACTTCGGAGCCCGGGCGATCGCGAACGCAATCGAGGGGCGGGAGAAGTCCTTGACGAGCTTGAGCGTATCGGGCAATGGCATATGGCACCAGGATGTTGGTAAGCGGCGTTTCGAAGAAACGCCACTGAACAATTGCGATTAGCCGACGACCGATTTAATGGGTTCCGCCCCCGGATCGACGAGCGGAATCGGGCGAGCCCCAACATAATAGTTCTTGTGCGGGTTGATGCCGAGGGCACTATAAATCGTGGCGAACAGGTTCGCCGCGTTGACTTCCTCGGCGATGACTTTTTGGCCCTTGTCATCCGTCTTGCCGTAGACCGAACCACCCTTGATGCCGCCGCCGGTCATGCTCATGCTCCAGGCGCTGGCGAAGTGGTCCCGCCCGAGGCTGGAGTTGATCCCTGGTGTCCGCCCGAACTCGGCAAGCGTCACGATCATCACATCGTCGAGTAAACCGCGTTCTTTCAAGTCATCCGTGAGTGTCGCCATCACGTGATCGAGTTCGGGCACCATCTCCTGGTGCGTTTCGAAGTTCTGCCCATGGCTATCCCACCAGGCGCGGGCCACACGAACGAATGGCACTCCGGCTTCGACCAACCGACGGGCAATCAAAGCTTGTTCGCCGAGTTGGGTCTTGCCGTATTTGTCGCGAATCTTTTGCGGTTCCTTGGTGATGTCGAAGAGCGTCTCGCTGGCCATGATGCCGCGGACTCGTTCGTACGCTTCGTTGTGGCTGGCGAGCGTGTTCGACGAGTGTTCCCGGGAGAACTGCTTGCTGAACATGTCGCGGAGGTCGGCGCGTTGTTGGTGGTCGAGTTCGTTGATGCCGTCGAGCCGCTTGAGGAACTCGGGGGAATTGCCCGAGGTCAATTCCATCGGTGCGTAACGCGATCCGAGGAAGCCGCTGTCGCCGGAGATACGGCCTTCCGTCTGCGAGTAGAACGTGACGTAATCGGGCACCTTGCTCTCGGCCCGGCCCATTTCGCGGGCGACGACGGCCCCGAGATCGGGATACTTGACCCCCGATTCATCGCGTCGGCCACGGGTCATGAGCTTGGCACCGCCGCCGTGGTCGCCGTTCTTGGTGTCGAGCCCGCGAATGATGCAGGTGGTCTTCATCCGCTTGGCCATTTCGGGCATCAGTTCGGAGATGTGAATCCCCGGCACGTCCGTCGGAATGGCTCGGAACGGCCCACCGGTTACGGCTCCGGGTTTTGGATCCCACGTTTCAAGTTGGCTGGCTCCGCCGGCGAGCCAGAGCAAGATGACTCGCTTCTGATTCTTCTTCAAGTCCTTGGCAAGGTCCGGTGCCGCGAGAGCATTCAAGCTACTCATACCCGTTGCGGCACCGATGCCCGCGAACGTGGCGGCGCCGAGGAATGACCTCCGGGTCAGAGCGTGATCCGTGGAACCGCAGAAGAAATTGCGAGGCATGTGTGCTCCTCAGGAAAGCCCAGGGACAGCCGTCCCTGGGCTTTGGGGCCTTAGTAATTGAATCGGAATTCCGCCGAGGTCACGAGCGCCCAGAGCACATGCTTCTGAGCCTCCAACGGGCGGTCGTTTCGCTTTTGCAAGTACTCCGCAATCGCGGTTCGCTCTTCCACTTTTGCCGCACGGCCAAACACGGTCTTCACCATCAGGTCCGCGATCTCGCCATTGTCCTTCAAGGTCTTCACTTTGCCTAATAATGTTCCGCCACTATCGTTGAGAAACTCCTTGATCGCCCGGTCACTGTTGCTAAAGAGCAGGGCTTCGCCGACGCCGATTTGGAAGTCGTCCGTCGGTTGTGCGATCGAGCCCGCGAAGCCGCGAGCGGCACTCTCGAGCGATTCGATTCGCTTTTCGAACTCGTCCGGTTTCAAGTTGTCGAACGTCGTCGGGTCCGCGGTGGCGATCTTGAGCGACGTGGCGAGTTGCAGGGGCGTCATTGGCTTCAGCTTGGCAATGGCAAAGTACTTGCTCGCAGGCAGGGACTGGCTCGTGTTCACGCTGGATCGGGAATACGTCTTGCTCATCACGATCCCGCGGGTGAGTCGCTTCAGATCGTACCCGTTCGCCGCGACGTCCCGGGCGAGCCACGTCAAGAGTTCTGGCATCGCCGGGGGGTTCTCCGAGTGCATCTGATCGAGCGGGTTCACGAGCCCGGCTCCGAGGAAGCGGTGCCAGAGCCGGTTGACGATCGAACGGGCAAAGAACTCGGATTCGCCAGGTTTCAAAGCAAGATCGACGAGCTTGGCCCGGGCACTGAACGCGGGGGCCGGGGGGGCGGTCTTGTTCGCCTTCGATTTGTCCGTGAACTCTTTTTCCTTCTTCTGCTCGTCCTTGCTCAGTTCCCGCAGCGTGTCGGTCTTCACTTCTGTGCCGGTAAGGAACATCAATTTTGCGCTGCGTTCGACCCCCTTGGCGGGCTTGAACTTGATGAGCCCCGCTTCGCGCTCAGCCAGGAAACCACCCGCATCGTAAGTTCGAGCGAGGAACGATTTCATGCCGAAGAAGTGATCCTGCTTCCAGTCCGCGACCAGCGGGTGATCGTGGCACTGAGCACAACTCACATTCACTCCGAAGAACGCCACGCTGACATCGTTGGTGAGTTTATCCGCGTCGGTCAATCGGCCGCGGAGGTACTCGGAGGCCCCTTTTTGCTTCGGGTCGGCCTCGTTGGGCAGCATCAGCTCACGGAAGATTTTATCCCACGATTTGCCCTCTTTGAGCGCCGCGGCGAGGTAATCGCGAACGGTCCCCTTGCGGGCATCGCCCCCGGCAACAGTGTTGTTCAACATGACATCGAATTGCGATGCCTGGTGTCGCACGAACCCGGGCGAAGCGATCAACCGGTCGATTAACTTGGCTCGCTTCTGCGGTTCCTTGGATTTGACATACTCGTCGGTCTCCGCCGTCGTCGGAATCCGGCCCACGAGATCGAGCGTCAGCCGACGGATCAACGTGGCATCGTCGGCCTGGGGCCCGGCCGTGATTTCGTCGGTTTTTAGGAGCGTGTCCCCATAGTGGTCGATCACCACTTCAATGGGGCGGTTGTTCGGCAAGAGTTCTGCCGCGCGGGTTTGCCCGAACGCACAGAAACCGAGAACGGCCACGGTGGCAAAGCACAGGGTCCGCATTGGAGGGCGGCTCCGACAAGGCGAAAAGCGGAAGGCGGGGAGGGCAATCAGCATTCGGCAGGATTACGAACTTGTTTGATTCTACCATTCGTCGACACGAATGCCAGAGGTTCTTGACGGAATCGGGATTCCAATTCCATGGCCCCGGACAAAATAGCGTCGAGCTCAGAGTCTGTCCCATAAGTAGGTCCGGCGAGCCGAGCCGGACCAGCTTCGCGCGTCAGGGACGTCCGCGAGAGTCATTTTGCTCGTGCAGCCAGTGCCGCTCGGCTCGCGGCACCTACTTATGA
>Ga0105047_10020914_pt1 | contig 10030 bp, 6 predicted proteins | sample MAT04_FD_78384 | JGI IMG/M metagenome (GOLD analysis project Ga0105047, IMG submission 78384) | Freshwater microbial communities from Lake Fryxell liftoff mats and glacier meltwater in Antarctica - MAT-04 (megahit assembly) | ecosystem: Environmental > Aquatic > Freshwater > Ice > Liftoff...
CAGGCCGCTCGAAGACGCTGCATAGACGCAGGCCGCTCGAAGACGCTGCATAGACGCAGGCCGCTCGAAGACGCTGCATAGACGCAGGCCGCTCGAAGACGCTGCATAGACGCAGGCCGCTCGTGACCGAGCGATGCGGCGCGCAGAACTTTGCGGTGAATGCAGCGTCGCAAGGCTTCGTCCACCGGGCGTTCTGACGCAGAGCGCACCGGTCGCGTTTGACGATGTGTGGTCGGACGACGTACAGTCCGCCCGCCAAAAGGCCGGCAAAACAGCCGCCGCAGGAGGCGTGGGGTTCCATGAACAAGCAGACGATCGTCGCCCTTTCCAGCATTCTTCTCGTAACCACAGGCTGCGAACTCCGCGCGCGCGGCTTCATCACGACGCCCCCGCCGCCGAGCGCGACCGTGACGGTCAACGGCCCGCCGCCACCGACGGCGACCGTGCAGGTCAACGCGCCGCAGATGGGCGCCGGCGTCCAGGTCGTCGAGGCGACGTGCACGCAGGGCGCAGCCGAGCAGTGCAACGGTCTCGACGACAACTGCAACGGCCAGATCGACGAGGGCTGCGGCTACTCGTCGGGCGCGATTCAGATCACGCTCGCCTGGAACACCGGCGCGGACATCGATCTCTACGTCACGGACCCGCAGGGCCAGACGGTCAGCTACCAGAACACGCAGCTGCCCTCGGGCGCACAGCTCGACCACGACGCGCGCGGCAACTGCCGCCGCGGCGAGCCCAACAACACGATCGAGAACGTCTTCTGGAACACACCGCAGCCGCCGCGCGGCCAGTACCAGGTCGAAGTGCACTACTGGGGCGAGTGCGGTGGCGCGGGCCCGACAGTCGCGACGACCTCGATCGCCGTCGGTGGTCGCATCTACGGCGTCTACAACGTCACTCTCACGCCGACGCAGCGGCTACCGGTCGCCACGTTCACGCTCTGAGCTGACGCGCCGTCGAAAACCGACTCAGAGCGGCCTACATCCTCGAGCGGGTCCGCAGCGACGTCGATGTAGCCATACTGGTCGGGATGTAGCCGCGCTGGTCGCGGCGACGTAGAACGGGGCGCTCGCATTTCGCGGGTGCCCCGTTTCATTCCCGTCGTGTCACGACTACTCACGCCGTCGGCTGCTGGAGATCGGCTCGCAGCGTATGTCGCGGCGCTGTCGACGTCGGCGCTGATGCTGCTCGCGGCGGCGACGGCGGCGACCTCGGGCTCGCCGACGAACACCGCGCTGTTCGTCGCCGGCGCTTCGTTCGCGTGGGCCGGTCTGGTGGTGACTGCTGGCGCGCTGTCGCCGCGCGAGTCGCTGTCGCTCGCAATCGCCTGCGCGTGCGTCGTCGGGATCGCGCTGGTGTTGGCGCCGCCGCTGCTCTCCGACGACGTGTATCGCTATCTCTGGGACGGTCGCGTCACGCTGTCGGGGACGAGCCCGTACCGCTACGCGCCGGACGATCCGCACCTTGCGCCGCTCCGTGATGCACTGTGGCGGCGGGTGAACAACGCGGACATTCCGACGATCTATCCGCCGGCCGCGCAGCTCCTGTTCGCCGCGTGTGACGCGATCGCGCACACGCCGCTGCCGGTGAAGGCGCTGATGTTGGCGGCGCATTTGGTGACGGTGCCTCTGGTGGGACGGCTGGCGGGGGCGGCGGCGGAGTCGGCGGCAGCGTCGGCGTCGGAGACGGCGTCGGCGTCGGCGTCGGCGTCGGCGTCGGCGGCGGAGTCGGCGGCAGCGTCGGCGTCGGCGTCGGAGACGGCGTCGGAGACAGCGACAGCGTCGGCGTCGGCGTCGGAGACGGCGTCGGCGAGAGCGTCGGCGTCGGCGTCGGCGTCGGCGAGAGCGTCTGCGTCGGAGACGGCGTCGGCGAGAGCGTCTGCCCGCGCCACGCTGGTGTTTGCGCTTTGTCCGCTCGCGCTCGCAGAGAGCGCGCTGTCGGGGCATGTCGATGCGGTGGCGGGCTTGGCGATCGCAGCGGGGCTGCTCGCGCTGGTGCGCTCGCGCGTCGTCGTTGCGGCGCTGTTCCTCGCGCTGGCGAGCGCGACGAAGCTGGTCGGGCTGTTGCTCGCGCCGCTCGTCGCGGTGCGCGACCGACGCGCTGCGCTGCTTGCGATCGTGCTCGCGCTGCTGCCGCTGCTCGCGCTCGCGGGTGGGCGCGAGTCGACCGGTGGGCTCGGGCACTACGCGCGGCGCTGGCGTGGCAACGAGGGCGCGTTCGTCGTCGTCGAGTACGTCGCGGCGCGCGGCGTCGATGGCGTGGCGTCGTTCACGAACTCATCGCCGACGCACATTCGTTTTCCCGCGCTGCGCGGTGCGATCGAAGCGCTGCGTGGCACGCCGATCGATCCGCGCGCGGGGCTCGTCGGGCCGAAAAAATTCGTGCACGACGTGTCGGACTTTCAGCGCGTCTACGTCGCTGGGTTGGTCGCGCGCGGACTCGTGCTGGCGCTGCTGCTCGGGCTCGTCGCGTGGCTGGTGCGCAGGCGCGTCGAGCCGCTGCGCGCCGCCCGGCTCGTGCTGCTCATCGCGCTGCTGTTCGCGCCGCAGCTGCACCCTTGGTATCTGCTGTGGCTGCTGCCGCTCGAGTGCGCGTCGGGTGGCGTGGCGGGGCTGGTGTGGGCGGCGAGCGCGCTCACCGCGTACGCGCCGGCGGATCGCTGGCTCAGCGAGCGCGTTTGGGCTGAGCCGAGCGGCGCGCGGCTGCTCGTCCACGGCCTCGTCTGGCTGGTGCTCGCGGCGGAGGGCCTCGCGATTTTGCGCGCACGGCCAAGGAAGGTCAGCGTCGCGGCGTCGTAGAGCAGCGTGCCCACATGCACGCCCAGCTGACGCCCAAGCCCACATTGACCCCCGGTGCCCTCGGAGCCTACCCTGCGCAACCCGCAGCGTCGGAATCCATCGCCATGCTCGTCTGTCCTCTCTGCCGCATCGTTCTCTCTGCAGATCAGCCGTCGTGTCCGCGCGACGGCACCGCTGGCGTGGAGCAGGCGTTCGAGACTATCTCCGCGGAGCTCGGCGAGCGCTTCACGGTGGTCGAGATGTTCGCGCGCGGCGAGACGGGCACGCTGTTTCTCGCCGACGAGCCGCAGACCGGGCGCCGCGGCCTGCTGAAGGTGCTGCACCCGGTGGGCTCGACGCACGCGGCGGAGCGTCAGCGCGTGAAGCGCGAGCTGGTCAAGCAGGCGACGCTGAACAACGCGAACCTCACGCTCCCGCAGGCGACCGGCGAGACCGGCTCGGCGACGTGGCTCTTTCGCGAGTGGGTCGAGGGCGTGACGCTGCGCGTGCGCCTCGCGCGCACCGGCGCGCTGCCGATGCCCGAGGCGCTGGCGATCGCCGCGCAGCTCGCGACGGCGCTCGACGAGCTGCACCGCGCGGGCCTGCTGCATCGCGACCTGAAGCCTGGGCACATCGTGCTGCAGCCGCTGCCGAATGGCCTCTCGCGCGTGCTGGTGATCGACTCGGGCATCGCCGCGCACGTGAGCTCGTCGCAGGTGTTCGACGTGCTCGGCACCGCGGCGTACATCTCGCCTGAGCAGGCGACGGGCAAGCTGGTCAGCTTCCGCAGCGATCTCTACTCGCTCGGCTGCGTGCTCTTCGAGATGCTCGCCGGAAAGCCGCCGTTCTCCGGCGACGATGCCGCGCTGCTCGAGGCGCACGCGACGCGGCCTGTCCCCGCGCTGCCGGTGCAGCTGCCGACGGGCGTGCAGTCACTGCTGCAGTCGCTGCTCGCGAAGGAGCCGCGCGAGCGGCCGTTCTCCGCGCAGCAGGTGCGCCGCGCGCTCGAGCCGTTTTTGCCGGAGGCGACCTCGAGCACGCGCGAGGCGACGATGGCGTTCGACCAAGCGACAGGCGCAGCTGCCGCGATCGACGCGGTTCGCGCCGGCGTCGCGGCGCGCTGCTCGGGCACTCTGCGCCCACCGAGCGGCACCTTTCCGGGCGTGTCTCCTTCTGCCTCCACCCCACCTTCCAACGGAATTTCCGTGACGCCTCCCCAAAAGCCGAAGTTCTCGACCATGATCGGCATGCCCGCCGTCGTCCCGCCGGGCGCGAGCCGTCCGCCGCCGCCTCCGCCGCCTTCTGCAGGCGCGCAGGAGCTGCGCATGGCGAGCAAGCCGCCACCGCCACCGCCGCCGCCGAGCGGTGCGCCGCGCGAGATCACCGAGGAGCTGTCGCCGCTCGACGTCGATCAGGCGGAGGATCTGCTCGCGAAGCGGGAGGAGCTCGACTACGACGATCTCGCCGAGACCAAGGCGGTCGACGTGCAGCGCGTGCTGCAGCAGGGCCTCGCCGCCGCATCGCAGCCGGTGCAGGCTGCACTGTCGCCGCCGGCGCCCGGAGGCTTCGCGCCCGCAGCGTTCCCTGGCCCAGCGCAGCAGCCGCGGCCTGGCTTCGCCGCGCCTCAGCCCGGTTACGGCGCGCCACAATCGCAGCAGCCGCCGCCTGGCTACGGTGCGCCGCAAGCGCAGCAGCCGCAGCCTGGCTACGGTGCGCAGCAGGACTATTCGAGTTCCGGCGCGCAGACGAGCCCGGGTATGCAGACGAGCCCCGGCGCGTACGCATCGCAGGCGCCGAAGAAGAAGAAGAGCAAGGTCGGCCTGTTCATCTTGTTTGGTCTGCTCGGCGTCTGCTTCGCGACGTCTGCGCTCGGCCTGAGCGGCTTCTTCTACATGAAGTCGAAGGCCGAAGAGGCGCTCAACACGCCGATCAATCTGGGTGCGCCGGGCGAGGGTATCGGCTCGAATCCATTTGGGAATATGCCGGGTATGGGTGGGTCTGGTGCCGGCACGCCGGGCGCTGGTCTGCCTGGGACTGGGCTGCCGGGCGCTGGGCTGCCTGGGACTGGGCTGCCGGGCGCTGGGCTGCCTGGGACTGGGCTGCCGGGAACTGGGCTGCCGGTGGCGTCGCCGACGGTCGTGCCGACGGTTCCAGCGGAGCCGTCGCTACGCACGCTGAACCTGAATTCGACGCCGTCGGGCGCGACCGCGATCGTCGACGACGGCGACCGCTGCACGACGCCGTGCGACCTGCAGGTCACGGCGACGACGCACGCGGTGCGCTTCGAGCTCGCGGGCTACGAGACGGTGACGAGCTCGGTCGACAGCGCTCGCTTGGGCGCGTACGCGGTCCAACTGAACGCCGTACCGCGTGCGACGCCACCCGTCGTCGCGACGGCTGAGCCCGCCGGCGGCAACGAGCGTCCGAGCGGTGAGCGCGGCGGTGGCAGCCGTCCGACCACCGAGCGCGGCACGCGTCCGGCGACGGGCGGCACTGGCACGGCTGGTGGCACTGGGCCGGCCGTGGGGACACCCACCGCGGGACAGAGCCCATTCGACGCGCTGCGTGAGTCGGCGCGCGGTCACTTCAGCGGCGGCCGCTTCCGCGAAGCAGCCGCCGCGTACGAGCGCGCCGCTGCGCTCAACCCGAGCCACGCGGGGACGTTCGCCGGGCTCGGCGCGTCGCGCATGCAGCTCAACGACGCGCGCGGCGCTGTCGCTGCTTACGAGAAGGCGGTGCAGCTCCAGCCGAGCTCGGCCGCGTTCCTCGCGGCGCTCGGTCGCGCGCATCTCGCCGCGGGAAATCGCGACCGTGCTCGCGCTGCTTTCGAGCGCGCGCTCGGTATCGATCCGAACAACGCCGCGGCCCGTCAGGGAATGCAGCAAGTCGGCGGCTGAGCGAAGGCGCTGCGCGGCTTTTTTGCGCTGCGCGCGGCGACTCCCCGGGGAAGGCGCGGCGCTATCCGCCGGACACGCCGAAGATGAACGGATACGTCACGACGACCTCGCCGCCGTCGGGATGGTCGAAGCGCCAGCGGCGGATCTGCCGGACCATGCAGCCCTCGACGCCAGCGTTGTGCATCGTCGAGGAGTCGACGCGCGCGCTGGTGACGCTGCCCTGCAGGTTGATGCGCCACTGGATCTCGACGCGCCCACGCAGGTTCGGCTGACGCTGCACCTCGAGCTCGTAGCAGTAGCGAATGGCCGCGCTGTTGGCGCGCACGACGCGGTTGATCTGCTCGGCGCTGAGGTAGCCGTTGACGCGCGGCGCCGCCGTCTGCAGCGACACGCGGATCTCTGCGCGCGGACGGCCCTTGACGCCGATGCCGCCCGAGCCGCGACCGAGGCCGCTGCCATTGCCTGCGCCGACGCCCGTGCCGACGTTGCCCGCGCCGAACAGCACGCCCGGACCCGTGCCGCCGCCGCCCGAGCCGGTGCCGCGCAGGCCCATGCCGCCCGAGCCGCGACCGACGATGGTGCGCGCCGCGCCCATGCCGCTGAGCATGTCGCTGACGCTGGGGATATTGCTCAGCGTGTCGCTGATCGCGTTGGTCGTGCCGCCGCCTCCGGAGAGCACGCCGAGGAGGCCCATCGTGCGCACTTTGGTTGCGACCGCGCCGTGGTTCTCGCCGGCGATCTCGGTGTCTTCTTGCTCGGCGTTCTCTTGACCGACGCGGCCCTCTTCGTCCGCCGCGCGCTCACCGCCCATCTCGTCGCGGCTGCGCAGACCCGGGTCTTCCGTATCGGTGCCGCCCGCGTCTTGTTCTTCGATGATGTCCTCCGGCGGCGGAGTGACCATGAAGCGGCGGATGAGATCAGTCGGCAGCTCGAGCGGGTCACCCTCGGGCATCTCGCGGCGCGCGAGCAGCAGCAGCACGGCCGCCGTCGCGTGCAGAAATAGCGACAGACCGAGCGACGCGATCGCGGCGCCATCCATCGCGAGGAGCTGCCGGCCCGGCTTACGCGCCGCCTTCACGCTCTGATAGAAAATCGCGATCGTGCCGATCGAGATGACGCCGTAGTCGTCCGGCCCGAGCGGATAGGCACCCGCCTCGAGATCGGCGACGTTGTGCCGCTCACCGTTCATCCACACGACGCCGCCGAGCGCGGGCGAGAGGCTCAGCGTGTAGCCGCCCGAGGTCGGCTCGAGTAGGACCGTGTCGGGTGTGCCGTCAGGAAGCGCGAAGATCGCGCCGGTCATCGCGCCGAACGCGACGCGCTGCCGCTGCTCGAGGACCGTCTCGTCCTGCAGCGTTCCGTTCCACACCAGAGCGACGCGGAGGTTCCGCATCGTCCCGCTCACTTGCGCTGCAGTGGCCATGTCGTGTCCCTCTGACTTGCTCGGACCGGAGAAGTTCCGCAGTTCTTGGACGGCGTCTGGCGCGCGGCTCGTCGCCGAGCGCACGTGCGACTAGAAGCGACTACAGCGACTTCGACTTCGTCGAGCGCTCGAGCTCGGGCATGAACGATCGATGGGGCAGCCGCGGCCGATCGAACTCGGCGCGCAGGCGATTGAGGAAATACAGCAGCTGCGGGCTCTTGAGGCGGCCGCTGATGTCGAAGCCGCTGAAGCGGAACACCTTCACTTTGTCGCCGCCTTCGGCGCGCTCTTCGGCGTCGGCGTTGGCCTCGGTGGAGTCCTCCGACGCTGCGTCTTCGCCGCTGGTCGGCGCGTTCCCGCCGCCGCGACCCGCGGGGCGATCTTGGGCGCTCGCCGGGCCGTCGAGGGTGACGACGCCGAGCACGCCGAGCAGCGCACCGAGCGCGATCAGCACCGAGAGATTTCGGAACGTCGGCCTGCGGGAGAGAAGCGGATGACGCGTCACGATCTGCCTCCTTGTCGTCCCGGCCTGCGCGCGGGAGCTGCCTCTGCGGGGATCTCGCGCAGGTAGCGCTCGGCGACCTCGCGCTGTGCATCGGTCGCGGCGCCCGTATCGAGAAAGCGCTGGAACAGCTCGCGCGACTGTGGGCGCTGCTCGAGGAACTCGGCGCGCAGGATCGCCAAGTTGAACAGCGCGGCCGGGTGCTCGGGCGAGGCGTCGAGCACGCGCTCGAGCTCGCGCTTCGCGTCCTGCGGCTGACCTTGGCCACGCATCGAGATGGCGAGGCCAATGCGCGCGTCGACGTTCTCGGCGTCCGAGCGCAGCGCAGCGTCGTACTCGGCGCGCGCGGCCGGATAGTCACCCGCGTGCAGCAGCACCGACGCTTGGTTCATGTGCGCGGGCGCGAACGCCGCGTCCACCTGGATCGCGGCGGCGAACTCGATGAACGCGGCCTGCGTATCGCCGCGCGCGAGCGCGAGGAGCCCGAGGTCGTTGTGGATCTCCGCGCTCTGCGGCGCGAGCGCGAGCGCTTTGCGGAACACCAGCTCGGCGACGTCGTGCTGCCCCTTGGCGCGGTAGATGCGGCCGACCTCAGTCAGCGCGCGCACGTTCGCCGGATCGCGGACCAGCGCCTCGCGCGCCTGGTCGAGCGCGTCGTCGTACTCCTCCGCTTCGCGCAGCAATGTCGCGAGCGCGACACGCACGTCGACGTCGTTGGGGCGCTGCTCGACGGCCGCGCGCAAGATCGTACTCGCGTCGTCGCTGTGCCCACGCGCGCGCTGCGCCTCGGCGAGCGCGAGCAGCGGCTCACGCGCACCCGGCTGAATCGTGCGCGCTGCCTCGAAGTGCTCGATCGCCTTCACCAGCTGGTTACGTCTTCGGTAGATGACGCCGAGGTTGTAATGCGCCTCCCACAAGTTCGCGTCGATGCGCAGCGCCTCGTCGAACAGCCGAAGCGCGCGCTCCTCGTTGGCGCGACCGCCGCGCGCGAGATCGCGCGAGCCCTCGACGAACTTGCGCACCGCGAGCGGATTCGCCGGCGGCAGCTCGCGGCGCGTGGTGCGGATCTCACCTGCGCCACCACCGCACGCCGCCAATGCAGGCACCGCGAGGCAGAGCGCGAAAAGCATCGCGCGGCAACGTCGCGCGCTGGCGTCGAGCACGCGGCAACGTCGCGCGCTGGCGTCGAGCACGCGGCAACGTCGCGCGCTGGCGTCGAGCACGCGGCAACGTCGCGCGCTGGCGTACAGCGCGCGCATCAGCGTCGCCCTCCGCGTCGCGGTCGACGTGGCCGCGCTGCGGGCGTCGGCGTAGTCGTCGCTGGCGCGAGCTGGGTCTCCGTGGGCGCGTTCGCCGCTGGCGTCGCTGCTGCGGGCGTGGCCGCAGCGCCTGTCGTCGTGTCACCGGCGGGCATGATCGCCGGCGCACCTGGCGCTGGTGCGATCGCAGGGCCGCTCGTCTCTGCGCCGCGGCGCAGACCATCGAGCGGCGCCGGCAACGGCAGCGGCGTGCCGAGCACGATCTCGCCGCCAATCTCACGGAGCGGCGGGTATTGCACGTCGTTGAGGCGCGTCAGCGCTTCGCGCAGCTTCGCGGTCCACGAGTTGTAGATGCGCAGCTCCACGGCCTTCGCGTAGCCGCCTTCGTACGCCTCGAGCGCACGCTCCTCGATCGGCACGACGAACATCGAGATCTGATCCTGATAGCTCTGCGTCTCTTCTTCGTTGAGCCCCTCGGGAACCGGAGCTCCGCGCAGCGACTCGGCGAAGTTCTCGTAGATGTGGCCCACCTGAAAGAGCGCGGCAGTGACCCACTCGGCCACATGGAACTGCACGACGTCGGCGTAGACCGCGGCCGCGCGCTGCAGCAGCTGACCCTTGCGCTCGAGCCGCTGCCGCAGCCCGGCGACGTCGCCCTCGATGCGCAGCGCCTCGAACTCGCGCAGCACGTTGTCGCCTTGTAGATAGCGCGCCTGCGCCGCGTAATAGAGGCCTTGATTGAGCGTCGCTTGGTTGCGCCGCCCGAGCTGCACGGCCGAGTCGAACGCGCGATCCGCCTCACGCGCATTCTCGGCGCGCAGCAGCACCTGACCGAGCCGCGTCTGCGCCTCGACCTTGCGATCGTTGTTGCGCGTGCGGCGCACGTACTCGCGATACGTGTTGGCGGCTTCCGTCCAGCGCTCGCCCGCCTCGTGCGCGCGACCGACGAAGAACGAGACGTCGTCCGCGGCCTCGACGCGTGGATAGCGCTGCAAGAACGTCTGGCCCGCGGTCACCGCTTCTTCGTCGTCGCCCGCCGTCACGCGCAGCAGGACGGCGTTGTAGAGCGCGTCTTGCGCCTTCTCGCCCTGCGGGAACTTCTCCGCGTACTGCTCGTAGTAGCGCGCCGCGTCGCGGAACTGCGCGATCGACTCGTACATCTGCGCGGC
>Ga0105047_10020915_pt1 | contig 10029 bp, 11 predicted proteins | sample MAT04_FD_78384 | JGI IMG/M metagenome (GOLD analysis project Ga0105047, IMG submission 78384) | Freshwater microbial communities from Lake Fryxell liftoff mats and glacier meltwater in Antarctica - MAT-04 (megahit assembly) | ecosystem: Environmental > Aquatic > Freshwater > Ice > Liftoff...
GCCGATGCCGCGATATCCTTGAGCGCACCGGCCTCACATCCAAGGCCAATCTTGCCGCCGGAAGCTTGCGGCTTCTGGATCGTAAGCGGCTTGAAATGGCGCGGGCACTGTCGACCCGGCCGAAACTGCTGCTGCTCGACGAAATCGCCGGCGGCCTGACCGAAGACGAGTGTCATGCGCTGGTGCAGTCGGTTGCCAGTGTCCGCGAAAGTGGCGTCGCCATCATCTGGATCGAACATGTCGTGCATGCCCTGCTGGCGGTGGTCGATCGGCTTGTCGTCCTTAATTTCGGCCGCAAAGTTGCGGAAGGCGAGCCGCACGCGATCATGGCCAGCGACACGGTTCAGCAAATCTACATGGGAGTGGACAAAGATGTCGCGACCGCTGCTTGAAGTCCGGCGGCTCGACGCCTTCTACGGTGACTTTCAGGCGCTGTTCGGCCTTGATTTTCAGATCGATGCGGACGAGACCATCGCAATCATCGGCGCCAACGGAGCCGGGAAATCGACCCTTCTGAAATCGCTGGCGGGTCTTATCTCATCAAAGGGCCAGACCCTGGTGTGGAACGGCGCGGAACGGGGCGGATGGAAGGCCCATGAGGCCGTCAGGTCGGGCGTGGCACTCGTACCCGAAGGCCGGCGGCTGTTTGCCTCGCTGTCCGTCGAAGAAAATCTCAAGGCGGGCGCCTATGGCGGGCGCAAGGGTTATTGGACCCTGGAGCGCATTTTCGAAATCTTCCCTGATCTCGTGGCCAAGCGAAACAACCCCGGCTCGGCCCTGTCAGGCGGTCAGCAGCAGATGGTGGCCATCGGCCGCGCCCTGATGGCCAATCCGGATCTGCTGCTGTGTGACGAGATCAGCCTCGGCCTGGCCCCCAGGATCGTCAAGGACATTTATCTCACACTGCCGCGGATACGCGAACAGGGCACGGCGCTGGTTATCGTCGAGCAGGATATCAACCAGGCTCTCGCCGTTTCCGATCGCATCTATTGCATCCAGGAGGGAAGAATGTCGCTGACCGGCACACCCGCGGAACTCACCCGCCAGCAGATCGTCGAAGCCTATTTTGGCGTGAGGGAGAAAGCATCGTGATCTGGGTCAATGCAATCGTCCAGGGAGTTCTGCTCGGGGGGCTTTACGCGCTCTTCGCTGCTGGTTTGTCGCTGATGTTCGGGGTGATGCGGTTCGTCAACCTTGCACACGGCGATTTCATCGTTGTGGCCGCGTATCTCACCCTGGTGGTGTGCGATACGACAGGCGTCAATCCATTCGTCGCCATTCTGCTCATCGTCCCGATCATGGGGGCGGCGGGGTATGCGTTGCAGCGTTTCCTGTTCAACCGGGTCCTGGGCCAGGACATCCTGCCGCCTGTGCTGGTCACGTTCGGACTGTCGATCATCATTCAGAACGCGCTGCTCAACTATTACGGCGCCAATGGCCGGAAGGTCACGGTCGGCGCCCTGGACACGGCGTCGATCAATTTTGGCCCTGAACTTGCGATCGGCTCATTGCCGGTTTTGACCTTCGTGGTGGCTGTTTCGATCATTGCCCTGATCGGCTTCATTTCCTATCGGACCGGTATCGGCCGGATGTTGCGCGCCACGGCTGACGATCCCGAAACGGTCGGGCTGATGGGCGCCAACAACGCCCACACATTCGCAATCGCAACGATGATTGCCGCAGCGGTGGTGGCAATCGCTGGCGGTCTTTTTGCCATGCGGACCAATTTTGATCCGTCCGCTGGCCCGGTTCGACTGCTGTTTGCTTTCGAAGCCGTCATCATCGGCGGATTGGGAAGTCTCTGGGGAACGCTCGCCGGCGGCATAGCACTCGGTATCGCCCAGACGGTGGGCGGCCAGATCGATCCCCGCTTTCAGCTGCTTGCCGGGCATCTGATCTTTCTGGTCATCCTCGCCGTTCGACCGCAGGGATTGTTTTCAAGGAGGACATCATGACATCAGTGGCTTCCACTTCCCAAGTCCGGACGTCAGCGATGTCAGGCGTATTTGCGCACTGGCGGCTTGGCCTCGGTATTCTCGCCCTTGTCGTCCTGGCAGCCGGCCCCGCCTTTCTCGGACGCTCCGAGATGCGATTGTTGGTCGAAGTGTTCAGCTATCTGGCGCTGGCGCAGATGTGGAACCTGCTCGCTGGCTATGCGGGCGTCATCTCCGTCGGCCAGCAGGCCTATGTCGGCGCGGGCGGCTATGTATTCTTCTCGCTGACAATGCTGGCGGGTGTGCCGGTGCTGTTGGCGATGCCGCTGACCGGTCTGATCGTCATGGTCATTGCGATTCCCACAGGCTGGCTCGCCTTTCGCCTCAGCGGCGCCTATTTCGCCATCGGCACCTGGGTGATTGCGGAAGTCTTCAGCATCGTTGCGGGTCAGGTCCAGGTCCTTGGTGGTGGCTCGGGAATATCCTTGCCGACAATCGTCGTCAAATCCATCGCGGCCAGCCGCGATGGCCGTGAAATGATGCTCTATTGGATCGCGTTCGCCCTGGCCACGGCCTCGGTGCTCATGGTCTGGGCCCTGATGCGGTCGCGCTGGGGGCTGGCATTGACGGCGATCCGGGATTCCGAAATCGCCAGCGAAACGCTCGGTGTGAAGACCTATCGTACCCGGTTCATCGTCTATGTCCTGGTCGCAGGCTTCACCGCCATCATCAGCGCCTTCATCTTTTTGCAGAAACTGAGGATCTCACCGGACGCGGCGTTCAACATCAACGACTGGACGGCTTTCGTGATCTTCATCGTCGTCATCGGTGGCGTCGGCACGATCGAAGGACCGTTCCTTGGCGTGGTTGTGTTCTTTCTGCTGCGCGAACTGTTGTCCGATCTCGGAACATGGAATTTCATCGTCATGGGATCGGTGGCGATCGCTGTCATGCTGATCGACAAGCGCGGCATCTGGGGTGCACTCCAGGCCAAGGGGGTTCCGGCACTCTTTCCGACCCGGCGGATATTTGATTCCGACAAGCTTTGAGCAAGCCGATCATCGCTGCCCAATTCCCGTTTTCGGGCCGGCGGAAGCGTAGGGGGAAGGTTTAGGTTTCAATCAGGTCGGTTTTCGCTTCAAACCGCTTTCGCGACTGTATTGCCGCGCGATTTCGACAAAGCCGCGCAGCTGCGGCGAGCGATTGTCCTGACGGTAATTGACCGACAGCGCGGTGCCCGGATTGGGACCGGAATATTTGCGGTAGCTGACCCCGGCGCGCTGGGTCGACGATACCGATTCCGGCACGATCGACAGTCCGACCCCGACCGAGACCAGGCTGATCGCCGTCTGGTAATCCATCGCCATCACCGTCCTGACTGCGCCGAGGCCGGCTTCGTGGCAGATATCGAGAACGTAATCGGCAAAGCTCGGACGCGGATTGCTCGGATAGAGGATGAAGGTCTCCTGGCCGAGATCGCCCAATTTTGGAATCGCCTGGGCATTGAGTGGGGAATTGTCGGGGAGCGCCAGGATCAGCGGTTCCTGGTGCAGGAATTCCGATTTCACCTCGTCATCCGCGATCGACGGCCGGGCGATCGCCACGTCGATCTCTCGCTGGATCAATGCTCGCTTCAGTTCGGCATTGTTCATCGCGGTCAGCACCAGATCGACGTCGGCATGATGGGCGCGGTAGGACTTGATCAGCGCCGGCAGCACACCGTGGGTTGCGGATCCGACAAAGGCGATCCGCAGCCGGCCTTCGTTGCCGGCGCCGATGCGACGCACTTCCTCATAGGTGCTCTCGAGCGCCGCCAGCTGTTCGCGGGCCTTTTCGAGCAGGAATTCGCCGGCCTGGGTCAGGCGGATCTGGCTGCGGCTGCGATCGAACAGCAGCGCGCCGACTTCCTTCTCGAGCTGGCTGATCTGGCGACTGAGCGGCGGCTGCGCCATGTCCAGGCGCACGGCCGCTCGGCCGAAATGCAATTCCTCGGCGACCGCGATGAAATATTTGAGCCGCTTGAATTCCAATGACGTACTTTCGATTCAGGTCCCGGATGCCCCGACCAGCGCAAGTGCCCTGGCAAAATAGGGGCGGAACCGGGCCGGGTTCTCGCTCATCGGAAAATGCCCGAGTTCGGTCATGATCTCAAGTGTCGATCCGGCGATTGCCTGATGTGTCCGCGTCGCATCCTCCGGCGTGCAGGTGAGATCGTATTCCCCGCAGAGAATGTGAACAGGCGCGATCGCCGTGTCGATCCGGCTGATATTGGCGACCAGGCTGTCGTCCCTGGTGTAGAAGCTGAGATCGCCGCGAAACACCCCAGGGCCCGACTGCATGAACATCCAAAGCGTGTTCCAGCGCTCGGCCTGGGGCGCATGCGGGGCGATATTGGCCGAAACCAGCGCCGCCCCCATTTCGCCTCCATGGGCATCCGGCCGGTGAAACCAGTCGATATCATACCAGGCCGGCTGGAAATCCGAGGCCTCGATGGCGATGAAGCCGGAAAAGCGACCGGGATGAAGAGCGGCGATCTGCAGCGCGATCCGGCCGCCCATCGAGCAGCCGGCGAGAATGGGATTCTCAAGGCCGAGCGCATCGGCAATCGCCAGGACGGTGGCGATGTAAGCCTCGGTCGTCAGCAGATATTCCTCGGTCTCGAAGCCTTCAGGCGGCAGGCTCTTGCCATGCCACGGCATGTCGAAAGCGATGATGCGGTTATTTTCGGTGAATTCACCATCATTGAGGATATGTCGCCACTGGCGGGTATCAGCACCGGCGGTATGCAGGCAGAGAACCGGACGGCCCTGGCCGGCTTCCTCGAAATAGATCCGCTGTGTTCGGCCGGCGATCTCGACAGTCACGTAGCGTCCGCAAATGGCTTCGATCTGGTGGGTCATGCGAGAGATCCAGTGCGGGGAATGGCGAGGATTTCCTTGATGTAGCGGAGATTCTTCACCAGCATCAGGATATCGCCGTCGATTGTCGCGCGGCCGAGTTTGACCAGCCCAAAGATGTCGTGAAAGCCCGGTGACGGCAGCGGCTGCCAGAATTTATGAAGCGCTTCGCTATCGGTGCGGATTGCAAACCGCCACGGCGTCTTGCGGTTCTGGCCGTAGGCGATGGTTTCCAGACGGCCGCGATGGAAGACCAGATAATAGGCGTCGCCGTCGACCTCCAGCAGCACCGTCTCGCTGAACAGCGCCCCCAGGCGCAACAGATGTGGCGTGGCGTCGATCATGACTGCGATCATGTCGAGAACGGGTTTCAGGGCTGCGTCCACCATGGCACTCACTGCGATCTCGAAAGCGAACGGATGCGATCTTCATCGAGCACCAGGCCGAAGCCGGGCCCTTCGGGCATATGCACCTCGAAATTCCGGTAGGTGGGGCCTGCGATCACCAGATCGTTGACCAGGATTTTAGGCCCGAACTGCTCGGTGCCCCATTCGAGCTTCGGCAGCGTCGAAAACACCGCCAGATGCGCCGCAGCCCCGATGCCGCTTTCCAGCAGGCAGCCGCCATAAAGTTCCATGCCCATGGCGGTGGCTACAGCCGCGGCCCGTTTCATTTCGAGCAGACCGCCGCTCTTGACCAGTTTCAGCGACAGCACCGTGCCGGCACCAGCCTGGCCGGCGCGAACGATGTCGGAGGAAGTAAATACGGCTTCATCGACCATGATCGGGATATTGGTGCGCGCCGCGATCCGGCCGAGCTGATCGACCTGGGCGGCCGGCAGGGGCTGTTCGATCAGGCTGATGGCGAGCTCATTGAAGGCCGGCAGCCAGCGCATGGCGGTCGCCTCGCTCCAGGCCTGGTTGACGTCAACGATGATGTCGACGTCAGGACCAAGTGCTGCGCGGATGCGGCTGAGACGGGCGACATCGGATTTCGGATCTGCAAAGCCGAGCTTGATCTTGAAGATCCGGTGTTCTGCCCGTTCGATCTTGCCCCTGGCTTCCTCGATTTCCTGGTCGGCATCACCGGACGCCAGCGCCCAGACCACCGGAAAGCTGTTACGCACGCTGCCGCCGAGCAGCGCGGATGCCGGCAGGTCGAGCGATTTGCCGACCGCGTCGAACAGAGCCGATTCGATCGCTGCCTTGGCGGCATTGTTGCGGCTTGCGGCCTTGGACATGCGTAGCGCATTGTCCTCAAACAGCCCGGCCGGACGGCCGATCAACACGGGGGCGAGATAGGTGTCGATCGCCGATTTGATCGATTCGACGCTCTCCTCGGCCCAGCGCGGACCGCCAAGCGTCGAGGCCTCACCGTATCCTTCCACGCCGTTTTCCAGCATCACCCTGACGAGGACAAAACCTTGATGGGAAATCTCGGTGTTGGAGAGCTTGTGACGACGCACGGTCGGCGCATCGATGATCACGCTTGAGATGCTGCGGATCGCATGATCACGCCATGACGCGCTCTCATCCAGACGCGCGACGGGTTCGACGAGAGCCATTTGTCGGTACTCCGATATTCTGGGAAGACGCCGCGCCGAAGTGAACCGGCGCGGCAGGAAGGATTATTCGGCGGCCATGGCGACGGCTTCGCGCTTCAGCACGAAGTTGAAGTCCATGACATAGTCTGTCTTCGAGCCTGCGGGCGCCTTGACCAGGTCTCCGATCAGGTCTTGCTTGACGGCGAACACAGAGTCGTTGTCGAGATATTTTGTCGCGGAATCGTAAATCTGCGAGATCAACGGACGGTAGCCGTCCTTGGTGATCATGAAGTGGATATGGCCAGGCCGCCACGGATGATGGCCCATGTAATTGAGCAGTTCGCCGGCAGCCCCGTCATAGGGGATCGGATAGGGGACCGGGCGGATACCGACAAAGGCGTAATGGCCGTTGACATCGGTATGGAAGCGGCCGCGCAGGTTATAGTCCGGCTGGTCGGGATCCTGCTGCTCGTAGAGCCCGTTGGGCGCATCTTCCCAGACATCGATGACGACGCCGGCGAGCGGCTTGCCGTCGGTGGCAAGGATCTGGCCCCGGACGAGCACGGTTTCCTGCTCGGGGAAATCCTTCTGGACGATCGAGGCGCCGTTCGGCAGAACGGGCGGATTCTCGCGATAGAAGGGGCCAAGCACCGTCGAACAGCTTTCGCCCTCGGTGACCGGATGGTCGATCATGTCGACAAGGACCTCGATGCCGAGAATGTCGGAGATCAGAATGAACTCGTTGCGGTTCTCATCGGAAATGTCGCCGGCCCGGCGCAGGAACTCGCAGGCTTCCAGCCACTCGTGATGGGTGATCTTCACGTCCTTGCAGAAATCATGGGCATGGCGGATCAGGCTCACCAGGATTTCGCGGCGGCGCGGTGTGATATCGCTTGAAAGTGCACCGATGACGACATCGGAAATGTTTTCGATCGTGACGTTTCGCATGGTTTCCTCCCTGTGCGTAAGATATCCAAATGCTTTACCGACGGAACTCCAGACCTCAATGCCGCAAATGATATGCGATCATACCTCGGTGGGTTCGGTGCGTCCTGTTCGGCTTTTTTAGGCACCGGGCGCCATGTCTCCGGCGCCCGCTTATCACGACCGTTGCCCTGGTAACATCAGCATGTTGCCAGCGGTCTGGCATGCGTGCGGAAATCGGTGATGTCGATCCGGTCCGATGACTATTCCGCCGCGATGATCTGGAAACGCGCCTGCGGCAATTGCCCGTTGTTCCCACTCATCAGATAGATAAGACAGCTCGTGCGCAGCAGCGAGCTGAAATTCGAGATCGATCCGTTGAGCTCCAGAGCCTCGTCGTAAAGCGTCGATATGAAACGGCTGGTCGAAAAGCCCTGCTTCTCGGCGATCTCGTCTATCAACACCCAGAAGGCGGCTTCGAGCTGGATGCTCGTCGAATGCCCGCCCATGCGTATCGAGCGGTTTATGGGGCGATACCGCTGCGGGTCCTGGCCTGCGTAGATTTCACACATGTGCTTCCTCCAAATTCTTCTTATGGCGTCAATATGCAGATCCCTTCGATCATCGTCAAATGGCACCGTGACCATCATCGTGACCTCGATCGCGATGTGTCGCAGTCCCGGCGCACTTTTTTGCATGCGGTAATCGGTTGCTACCCATTGGCCTCGATGCGGGATTAGCTTGATCCCAGCAAAGGAGGATCAGCATTGGCAAAGGCAATCCATTCGATGATCCGCGTGCTTGAAGAGGCACGCTCGGTCGATTTCTACGAAAAGGCATTTGGACTTGATGTCGCCGAGCGGCTCGACTTCGACACGTTCACGCTTGTCTACATGAGCAATGACGAAAGCGAATTCGAGGTGGAACTCACCATCAACAAAGGCCGTGCGGAACCCTATGCGCTCGGCGACGGCTACGGTCACCTCGCCGTTTCCGTCCAGGATCTGGATGCCGAGCACGCACGGGTCGCGGCCGCGGGGCTCAACCCGAACAAGATCGTCGAATTCAACCGCGACGGAGCGTTGCTCGCCCGCTTCTTTTTCATGACCGATCCGGACGGCTACAAGATCGAGGTTCTGCAGCGTCACGGCCGCTTTAAATAATCTGCCGGCGCCCGGAGGAGGGGTGTTCGGCTCAGGCCCGCCACAGGCGGGCATCCGATATCAAGGGAGGAAATAAAATGGCTACGATCTATGAAAACCGGCGCGGACTGTCGCGCCGAGAACTCCTGAAGCGCGGCGCGATCGGCGCGGTTCTGGTTATCTCCGGGCGCGCGGTCATTAGCCCGGAGAACGCCTGGGGCCTGGAGACGACGACACTGAAGCCTGAAACGATGGCGACGCTGATCCAGCTTGCCCGCGACACCTACCCGCATGACCAGCTGGCCGACCGCTTCTATGCGATCGCCGTCAAGGGCCATGACGCAAAGGCGGGCACGGATCCGGCGCACAAGGCGCTGATCGAGAACGGTGTTGCCGATCTCGACACGCGTGCCGGCAGCGGCGGCTACCGTGGTCTGAGATGGGAGGACGACCGTGTCGCGATCCTGCGCGACATCGAGAAGACACCGTTCTTCCAGGCAGTCCGCGGCGATCTGGTCGTCAGCCTTTATAACCAGAAGGAGCTATGGCCCGCTTTCGGCTATGAGGGAGAGTCCTTTTCCAAGGGCGGCTACATCAGCCGGGGTTTCAACGACATCGAATGGCTTTGAGCGCAACGGCCCGCGCCGGAGGAGGCGTGCGGCCGCATGATGAGCGCACAGCATTTATTATTGGGAGGATAGCATGGCAGCCCCTTATAAACTCGACGACGACAGCGTGGTCGTCATTATTGGCTCCGGCGCCGGCGGTGGAACGCTTGGCAACGAGCTTGCGCAGAAAGGCATCGACGTCGTCATTCTGGAGGCGGGCAACCGCATCGAGCACGAGGATTTCATCAACGACGAATGGGACAGCTTTTCGCAGCTCGCCTGGCTCGACCACCGCACGACAGGCGGCGGCTGGCGTGTGTCGAAGGATTTCCCCAACCTGCCGGCCTGGATCGTCAAGGCTGTCGGCGGCACGACCACCCACTGGGCGGGCGCGTCGTTGCGCATCCAGGAGCACGAATTCAGGGCGCTGACACATTACGGCAAGGTCGACGGCGCCAATCTGCTGGACTGGCCGCTGACGCTTGCCGACCTTGAGCCATACTATGCCAAGGCCGAGGACAAGATGGGCGTCACCCGGACCAATGACATCGAGGGACTTCCGGGCAACAACAACTTCAAGATCCTCAAGGCGGGCGCCGACAAGCTGGGCTACAAGGAATGCCATACCGGCAACATGGCCATCAATTCGGCCGAGCGCGACGGTCGCGTTGGCTGTCAGCAGACTGGCTTCTGTTTCCAGGGATGCAAATGGGGCGCCAAATGGTCGACGCTCTATACCGAGATTCCGAAGGGAGAAGCGACCGGCAAGCTGGAGGTGCGCGCCAACGCGCATGTCGTCAGAATCGAACACGACACGTCCGGCAAGGTGACGGGAGTTGTCTACGCAGACAAGGATGGCAAGCTGCACGAGCAGAAGGCCAGGGTCGTCTGCGTCGCCGGCAATTCGATCGAAAGCCCCCGCCTGCTCCTCAATTCGCATTCCTCGATGTTCCCGGACGGTCTTGCCAATTCCTCGGGTCA
>Ga0105047_10020916_pt1 | contig 10029 bp, 10 predicted proteins | sample MAT04_FD_78384 | JGI IMG/M metagenome (GOLD analysis project Ga0105047, IMG submission 78384) | Freshwater microbial communities from Lake Fryxell liftoff mats and glacier meltwater in Antarctica - MAT-04 (megahit assembly) | ecosystem: Environmental > Aquatic > Freshwater > Ice > Liftoff...
AGGTTGTTGCAGAAGGCGTCCGCCCCGCGGAACTCCAGCGCGAGCCGCACGCCGAACCCGGCCGCCCACCGCGCCGCCTCCACCAGCGACACCAGCGCCCGGCCGAGCGACTGCGGCTCGACCTTCTGGGCGAAGTCGGCAACGAGGATCATCGTCGGGATGCCGATCTGTTGGCACAGGTCGAGGCGGCGCTTGAAGTGGTCGAAATGAGCCTTCCGCGCGTCGCCCTGCGAGAGCAGCAGCCCGCCCTGGTACGACGCGGCGGCGAGAGTCATGCCGCGGTCGGCGAGGGCCTTCGCGGTGTCGTCGGCGGACGCGGTTTCGAGGTGCTGTTCGAGCTTCGTCAGCCAGACTTCGACCACCGTGCAGCCCCCGCCGGCGTAGTCGGCGAGGTCGGCGGCGAAGGGGTTGGGAAGGGTCGTCGCCTGGCTGATGCACGGTTTCATGGGTGCCGCCCCGGGCCTACCGCGATTTCGGCTTGGGCTTCGCCTCGGGCGGCTTCTTCACCTTACTCGCGGCGAGGACGATGGGGGCCGTCGGGCAGTCGGCCTTGAGCGGGCAGGCGGCGCAGCGCGGGGTGCCCTCGATGCACAACTCCTTCGCGTGGACGCTCATCAGCTCCGTGAACTCCGGCCCCTTCGCCTTCGGGATCAGGTGTTCGATGCTCCCCCGCAGCGACTCGGCCTCGTCCGGCTCGCCCGGCTCGGCCACCCCGAGGCGTTCGAGGACGCGCAGGGTCGGGGCGTCGAGCGGGATCGCGTGCCCGCCGAGCGTCCGCTGCATCACCCACGCAACGGCGTAGTCGGTCACGCCCTCTTTGTAGAACCGGAGCTTGCGGGCGGTGTCCTTCAGGCCCTTCTTGAGCACGTCGCTGAGGTCGAACGAGTACCGCTCCTCGAACACCGCCTGCAGCAGCGCGATGATGCGCTTGGCCCGGCCGCCCGGCTGGGGGAGCGGCCGCAGCACGTCGGCGACTTCGGGCACGGTGCTGACCCGCACCTCGTTCCAGTCGATGAACGCCTTGCGGAGCGCCCCGTAGGCAAGGTCGGCGTCGGCCGTCGTGGTCCCCTCGCGGCAGGTGGCGTAGACGAGTTCCTCCAGCACCGTCCGTCCGGTCTCCGGCTCGACCGGCGGCAGGGGGAAGCGCTTGACCAGTAGCGCGTGCGCCTTGGCCAGGAGTTGCTGCTTGTTGGTGATCGCCGGCATGCGCGGTCGCTCGCTTTCCGGTCGGCGGACCGAGGGGGGCGTCAGACCGTCTTGTCCGCCGGTCCGTCGGCGGGGTCGGGCTGATCGGCGTCCTGTTCGGCGGGCGGGGCGGCGTCGGGGTCGGCCGCGGCCCGGGCCTCGGCGTCAGCCCGGGTCTGCTCCTGGGCCTCGCGGATGAGCCGCGAGATCTCGATGCTCTTCTTCACCCCGTCGTCGAGCACGAAGGTGACGTGCGGGACGTACCGGCTGGTGAGCCGGTCGGCCACCTTGGTCTGGACGTACCCGGCGGCGCTGCGCAGCCCGTGCATGGTCAGCTGTTGTTCCTTCTCGGTGCCCATGACCGAGACGAACACCTTGGCGTGCTGCAGGTCGCCGGACACCTCGGCCCGGGTGACGGTGACGCCCTTCACCCGCGGGTCTTTCAACTCGAACAGGATGGCGTTGGCCGCGACCTCGCGGATCACCTCGTTCACGCGGGCCTGCCGGTGCGATTTCATAGAACCCGTTCGTCCTCGTGGTGTCGATCAACCGCCGGAACCGGAACGCGCCCGTCGCCGGCGAACCCGTCGAGCCAGCGATGCTGGGCGGGCGTTTCCGGGACGGGCCGGCCGCGGGCGGCGCTCACCCGCGAAACCGCCTCGTTCGTGTCGAGGCCGGAGGCGACCAAGACGGCCGCCGCGGTCAACCCGGCCCGCCCGATCCCCTGGCGGCAGTGGACCGCGACCCCGCGACCGGCGGCCAGTTCCTCGACGATGTCTGTTACTAGCTTACGGAACGCCACCCGCGACGGCGGCGTACCCCGGTCCGGGATCGGGAGCGCGACGAACCGCATCCCGAGCGCCGCACACGCGGCCGCCTCGCCGCCCAGGTCGAACTCCGCCACCTCGTCGGGCGTGAGGAGCGACACCACGGTGTCGATCCCGGCGTCTTGCCACGCCCGCATCTCGTCCGCCAGCCAATCCCCACCGCGCGGCCGCGGGGCAATGGCGAACCGGCCGGGTGGAGTGACATCGACCCAGCACAATTCCGTCCGCATGGCACCCCTCACGGGTCGTCGATTGGTGCTTTCGGCACGACCTCGCGCGGCAACCCGTCCACGTCCACACCCCGGTCTCGCAGCACTTTGATCCGGTGGTGCCCGTCGATCATGGTTCCGTCGGGGCGGGTTTTCAAGGAACCGATCTGCCCGGGGCGAAGGGAGTCGATCAACGCCGCGGTCGTGAGCCGACCGTGTGCCGTCAACTTCGACGGGACGAGCGAGTCGTCGGCGTGGAGCGGAACCAGTCGCGGGGTCATCCCTGATACCCGATCCGCGTCACACCACCTCCGACCCGACCGTCACCGTGCCGCTCAAATACTCCGCGACCGGGTGGCGGCGCAGCGCCTCGGCGATCTGGTTTAGCACGGCGTTGGCCGCCTCGCGCTCCGCCGCGACGACCGCGAACCCGAGTTCGGCGACCTTCACGTCGTCGTGCGACCCGACCTCGGCGGCCGAGGCGTTGAACCCCGCCCGGACCCGGTCGAGGACCGACCGTACCACCCGCCGCTTGTCCTTCAGCGACCGGCTCTCGCGGACCAGCAGCCGGACTTCGAGGGAGCCGATGACCATGAGCGATTTACGATTGAAGATTTGCGATTGGAGATTGAAACCCATCGAAACGATGGTTCGGAACAATCTCCAATCGTAAATCTTCAATCATGAAATTACAGGGTCCGCTGCCGGATCTCGATCTTGAACGCCTCGATCACGTCGCCGACCTTGATGTCGTCGTAGCCGCTGATCTTCAACCCGCACTCGAAGCCCTCGCGCACGTCCTTGGCGTCGTCCTTGAACCGCTTGAGGCTGTCCAGCCCGACCACCTTCTCGGCCGGCGGGTAGGCGACGACGCCGTCGCGGATGAGGCGGACGCGGGCGCTGCGCTCGATCGTCCCGCTCGTGACGTAGCACCCGGCGATGGTCCCGACCTTGCCGTGCTTGAACGTCGCCCGGACGACCGCCCGGCCGAGGTGGACGACCTCCTCGATCGGCTTGAGCCGGCCTTCGAGGGCGGCCTTCACGTCCTCGACCAGCTTGTAGATGATCTGGTACTCGCGGATGCTCACCCCCCACTCGCCGGCGAGGCGGAGGGCGGGGTCGTCGGCCGTCACGTTGAACCCGATCACCAGGGTGTCGTCCGGGGACGTGAGCGCGAGCTGCACGTCGGCCTCGGTGATCGCCCCGATCCCGGCGTGGAGGACGCGGGTGGTGACCTCCTCGTGGACGAGCTTCTCCATCTCCTTGCGGATCGCCTCGACCGACCCGCGGGCCTCGGCCTTGAGGATCAGCTTGAGCTCGGTGATCTTCACCTTGCTCCGGGCGGTGGTCAGCGAGTCGAGGCTGACCGGGGCGAACTTGTGGAGCTGGGTCTCGCGGTCCTTCTGGCGGCGGATCTCGGCGACCTCCTGGGCGATCGTCAGGTCTTCGACGACGTAGAACGGGTCGTCGGCGTTCGGCACCTCGTTCAACCCGGTGACGCGGACCGGGGTGCTCGGCTCGGCTTCCTGGATCGACCGGCCGAGGTCGTTGTACATCGCCCGGACCCGGCCGAAGGTGGACCCGCACAGCAGGATGTCGCCCCGCTTGAGAGTTCCCTGCTGGACGATGACGGTGGCCATCACCCCCTCGTCGCCGGTCATGTAGGCTTCGAGGCAGGTGCCGGTCGCCGGGCGGTCCGGGTCGGCCTGGAGTTCGTCGGCGATGTTGAGTTCGGCTTCGAGCAGGATCGCGGTGAGCAGGTCGTCGATCCCCTGGCCGGTGTGGGCCGAGGTCTCGACGAACTGGGTGTCGCCGCCCATGTCGTCCGGGAGGAGGTTGAGGCCGTACAGCTGCCGCCGCGTCTTGTCGATGTTGGCGTTCGGCATGTCCACCTTGTTGATGGCCACGATGATCCGCACGTCGGCCGCCCGGGCGTGGGCGATGGCCTCCTCGGTCTGGGGCATGACGCCGTCGGTGGCGGCGACGACGATGACCGCGATGTCGGTAACGTTCGCGCCCCGCGCCCGCATCTTGGTGAACGCCTCGTGGCCGGGGGTGTCGAGGAAGGTGATCGGCTTCTCGATGACCTTCTCGCCGGTCTCCGGGTCTTCGATCTTGTGCGTGACCGACCACGCCCGGATGACCTGGGTGATGCCGCCGACCTCGGTGTCCACGACCTTCGACGTGCGGATCTTGTCCAGCAGCGAGGTCTTGCCGTGGTCCACGTGGCCCATGATGGTGACGATCGGGGGCCGCGGGCGGAGCTTCTCCGGGTCCACGGTGTGGCTCGCGTCCTCGAACTCGCGGAGGAGCTTTTCCTCGGCCGTCTCCTGCTTCTTGAGGACGAGTTCGATGTTCTTCTCGACCGCGATCAGGGAGGCGATGTTGAAGTCGATGGTCGAGTTGACGCCGTAGAGCTGGCCGGTCTCTTTCAGGAGCCGCTTGCTCAGCTCGCCGGCCTTCATCCCGATCGTCTCGGACAGCGACCGGACGTTGATCGGCGGGGCGATCTCGATCCGCCCCTCCTTGATGATCGGGGCCTGCTTGCCGCGCATGTGCTTGCGGAGCAGGGCGGCGCGGGGGCCGCGGCGCGACCCCCACTGCTGCTCGATCACGTCCACCCGCCCGCCGGGGCCGAGGACGACGGCCGGCTGGCCGGTGGACGGCCCGCGGCCGCGGTTCGGGGTGGCCCGGCCCTTGTGCCGGGAGTCGCGGCCGATGACCCCGCCGGGGCCTTTCTTCTTGTCGTCGTCGTCCTCACCCCCGCCGCCGCTACTGTCGCCGGGCCGGGGCGGGCCGCTGCCGAGTGGCGCGCGGGCCGGGGTCGCGGTCGGGCCGCCGGGGCGGGGCGGTCCGCCGGGCGCGCCGGGCGGCTGGGCCTGCCCGGGTTGCGGGCGCGACAAATCCTTCGGGTCGATCTTCTGGCCGCGGGCGCTGGCCGAGCGCAGGCGGTCCATCATCTCGGGGGTGAGGCGTACCGTGCCGGTGGAGCGGGCCGGCCCGGTGGGGCCGCCCGGTCCGGGGCGGGGGCCGCCGCCCGACGGCGGGGCGGAGCCGGGGCCGGCGGGCCGCAAGCCGCCCGGCTGGGGCGGGCCGTAGCCGGGGCGGGGCGGGCCGCCGGTCCGCGGCGGTGCGGTGATGCCCTGTCGGGGCGGCGGCACCTGCGGCGGCTTGAAGGCCGGCCGCGGCGTCGAGCCGGACCCGCCGGCGGACGGGACCGCGCCGCCGTTCATCGGCGGGCGGCTCGGGATCGTGCCGCCCGACGTGCCGCTCGAGTTGTAGGTCGGGCGCGGCGGGACGCTGGGCGGAGTGGTCGCCGGGCCTGGGGCCGGCGTCGCCGGCCGCGGGGGAGTCGGGTCGGCCACCGGCGGCGGGATTGTCGCAGCCGGTGGGATCACCGCCGCCGGCGGGATCGCAGCGGCCGGCGGGGCGACCGGCGGCGTGGGCGGGGCCGGATTAGTGTCCGGAGGCACGGTCGGGGTCGTAGCGGGGGCAATTGCGGTCGGGGTAGCCACCGGGCGAACGGGGGGGGCGTTCGGTTTGCGCACCCCGCCGCCACCGAGGTTACGCACCCCGCCGCTGCCGGCGAAATTCGGGATGACGTTCTGCCGCGGGACGGCGGGCACGGCGGGCGCTGCGGGCGCGGGAGGAGTCAGGGCCACGACGGTCGGCGTCGGTTCGGGGGCGACCGCCTCGGGAATCGGTTCGACGGCGGGCGGCGTCACTTCAACGACCGGGGCGGGCGGCTCGACCGCGGCAGCGGGAGTCGCCAGCGTGGGCTTGGGCGGGGCGGCGGGCTTGGCGACCGTCTTGGGGAGCGTCTGGACCTTGATGGGCGGGACGTTCGCCGGGATGCCGGGCTTGTGCGGGGCGGCGTGGGCGGGCGCGGCGTGGCCGGCCTTCGGCCCCTTCTTGACCCGCTCCTTGAGCGAGACGGCCTGATCCGGCTCCAGGCCGTTGAGCTGGTTGGTAATGCCGGCGAAGCCCAACTCCTTGCAATAGTCGAGCAGAACCTTGCTCTCGAGGTTCAACTCCTTGGCCAGGGCGAACACCCGGACCTTCTTGTCTTTCTCTTTCGTCAGCGGATTCGACAAGCGGAACTCCTACTGGGGGTACTCCGATCACCCCCGTGCCTCCCCGCGAGCCGGTTGCGGGTGTTGCCGGAACGGTCGGTTACGCCCCGATGATGGTTTATTCTAATCCGACACGATCCCGCGAAAAGGGGAATCGGCGGAACTGGTGGGTCTAAAGCGAATAAATGGCCGTGGCCGGAAGCCAAATTCCGGCCGTCGGCCCGTCATTCGTGTTCGAGAGTTCGTCCCGGTCGCGGGATTCCCCCTCAAGCGGTCGGCCGCTCTTCGACCGGCACTTCCGAGGTCTCTACCGCGTCCGCCCCGACCGGAACGGGTTGTTCGGCGTCGTCGCCCACGATCGCGGGGTCGGCTTCACTCTCGGCCGCGGGTTCCTCGGTCGCCGGCTCGTCGGCAGACACGACTTCGCCCGCTTCGCCGTCGGCGGTCGCCGCGACTTCGGTCTCGGCCGCCAGGGCATCGGCAGCGGCCTGCTCCGCGGCGGCTTCTTCCACCGCGACCTGCGCCGCCGCCTGTCGCTCGCTCTCGGCCGCCTCCTCCGCCTGCCGCCGCTCGTCGTCCACGCTGCGGTCCATCAGGTCGGAGTACTCCTCGGCGTACATCACGACCTCGTCCGACTGCTCCTCGGTCAGCCCCGAGAACTCGGCCAGGCCCGGGGCGTCGGTGCAGGTCAGGTCGTTGTACGACAAGAACCCTTCCTCGATCAGCGCCCCGGTCAGTTCCGCCGAGGCGTGGGGGAGTTGGCCGAACCACCGCTCGGCCCGCTCCAGGGCCTCGCCGAGTTCGTCGTGGGTCATGATCTCGATGTCCCACCCGACGAGCTTCGACGCCAGCCGGACGTTCTGCCCGCGGCGGCCGATGGCCAGCGACAGTTGGTCGTCGGTGACGAGGACGATCGCCCGGCCGAGCCGGACGTAGGTGAAGACTTCCGAAATCTGGGCCGGCTGGAGGGCGTTCGGGATGAGCACCTGGAGGGCGTCGTTCCACCGCACGATGTCGATCCGCTCGCCGTTGAGTTCCTCGATCACGTTCTTGATCCGGCTGCCGCGGACGCCGACGCACGCCCCGACCGCATCGACCTTCAAGTCGATGCTCGTGACCGCCACCTTCGACCGGTAGCCGGCCTCCCGGGCGACCGCCCGGATGTCGATGATCCGCTCGTCGATCTCGGGGATTTCTTCCTCGAACAGCGACTTGACGAAGTCCGGGTGGCAGCGCGACAGGACGATCTTGACCCGGTGCCCCTGGCGGCGGACTTCGAGGACGACGGCCTTAACGCGGTTGCCGACCTGGAAGCTCTCGCCGGGGATCTGCTCGCTCCGCGGCAGGAGCGCCTCACTCTTGCCGAGGGAGACGATGGCGGTGCCGGCGTCCACCCGGGTGACGGTGCCGACGAGGAGTTCGCCCTTGCGCCCGTTGAACTCGTTGTAGACGGTGTCGCTCTCGGCCTCGCGGATCTTCTGGATCATCACCTGCTTGGCGGACTGGGCGGCGATCCGGCCGAGGGTCTCGGGGTCGATCTCCTGGTCCTTGTGGCGGGCGACGATGTTCCCGGTGGACATGTCGATCTGGACGAACACGCCCTCCTCGACGGCGAAGTGCCGCTCGGCGGCGAGCTGGATGGCCGCCTCGATCCCGTGGAAGATCACCTCGCGGGGGATCTTCTTCTCCTCGTGCATCTTGTCCACGAGTTCGAGGATCGCCTTGCCGGGGTCTTTCTTCGTCGTCATCATGCCGTCTCCCGATGGCTGTCGCGCAATACCCACCCGTTGAACGGGCGGGCTTGTGATGCTCATCTCAGTAGGGTCGGCTGGTGTGTCACGGGGAGCGCCGACCGCGGCGGCGGACCGGAAGGCCGTATCGCCCCGCCCCGGATTGCGCCGGGCCAGGGCGAACCGCCGTCCGCTGCCGACCGGGTGGTCAGAGCGTGTGGCCGGCTTCGTGGAACCGAACGGGTCCGCGGGGCCGACTCCGGAGGGGTCGCCGCCAACCACGCCTCCGCAAGCGAGAACACCGGCCGTAGGGCCGGTGCGTCGAACGGGCCGTGGGTGACAACGGTATTGTTGGCGCAAGTGGGGCCGTGAGCAAGGGCATTACGGGAAAGTATTTCGCCCCGCCGCGGCCGGCCGGTCGGGTTGCGTGGGCGGGCCGACGCCCGGTTCGAGGTCGGCGTCGTCGCCGTGGCAGCCGTGGGCGAAGACCGGCAGGGCGAGCGCCGCGGCGACGACGAACAAGGCGGCGAGGCGGGTTTTCTTCCCCCTGGTTCCCTCCCCGGGACCGCGGCCGTCCCGGCCGCTCTTCACGAGCGACGGCGAAGAAACGATGGGTATCCGAACTTCGGCGGGCGAGTCTGTTTTGCTCACGTGTGCGTTTCTTCGCCGTCGCTCGTGAAGAGCGGCCGGGACGGCCGCGGTCCCAGCGGGAAAACCCGACACCATCACTTCCCCCCCCTCAACTGCTCGTCGAGGAAGCGCAGGGCGGCGGCCGTCGTCGCCGCCGCCGGCGGGCCGGACCAGCCGTGGCCCTCGCCCCGCACCGTGAGGAGGTCGGCGGTCGCGCCGGCGTCGCGCAGCTTCTTCTGCAACCGCTCCGAGTGGATGATCGGGACGAGCAGGTCGACCGTGCCGTGAATCATGAGCACCGGCGGGGCGTCCTTCGTGACGAAGTCGATCGGCGACGCCCGCTTGTACACCGCCGGGTCGGTCCGGCACTTCTCGCCCAGCAGCGGGACCATGTACGCCTCCTCGATGCCCGGGGTGGCGGCGTACAGGCTCAGGTCGGTCGGGCCGAAGTAGCTGACGACGCAATTCACGCGGGCGGACGGCTCGCCGGGGTCCGGGGCGAGGCCGAGGAGAAGGGCAAGGTGCCCGCCGGCCGAGAACCCTACGGCGGCGATGCGGTCCGGGTCGAGGTTGTAGGTCTTCGCGTTCGCCCGCAGGAACCGCACGGCGGCGCGGGCGTCGTCGATCTGCGCCGGGAACTGGTGCTTCGGGGCGAGGCGGTAACTCACCGACGCGACGACGTACCCGCGGGCGGCGAAGACCTCGATGGCGCTGGGGCCGACCGTGCCGGCTTTGTTCTTCGCCCCCTTCGACAGGTCGGCGCGGCCGCCCATCCGCCACGCCCCGCCGTGGAACATCACGACCGCCGGGTACGGCCCGCCGTCTTTCGGCACCGCGAGGTCGAGCTTGAGCGCCTCCCCGCCGGGGCTGGCGTAGGTGACGTTCCGCACGACGCGGACGGGGAACGGTTCGGCGGACGGCAGCGGGTCGGCCGCGAGCGCGGCGACCGGCAGGAGAGTGAGTAGCGTGAACCAAGTGATCCGCAACACGGTTGTCATCCCCTTACGACGCGGGATCGGAGTCGTGGTCGGAGAGGTTGATCGCGTCGCTGACGAACTCCGGAAGGATCGTCATTCCCCCATTCTCCCCACGACTGAACGTCGTGCCGGGCGGAAATAGTCCCGGCTCCGGAATAGCCGTGCAAACGTCCTCTTCGAGCATTCTAAAGTCATTGTTCGCGCTGCTTTCGCCCGGCATCCGTCACCTTATGGAAGGAGACCGTTGGCCTCACGATTCTACCCCACCGCCGCCTCGACGACCCGGCCGGCCACGTCGGTCAGGCGCTCGTCGCGGCCGCTGTGCGGGAACGTCAGTCGCTCGTGGTCCAACCCCAAGAGGTGCAGGAGCGTCGCGTGGAAGTCGTTCACCGACACGC
>Ga0105047_10020917_pt1 | contig 10029 bp, 7 predicted proteins | sample MAT04_FD_78384 | JGI IMG/M metagenome (GOLD analysis project Ga0105047, IMG submission 78384) | Freshwater microbial communities from Lake Fryxell liftoff mats and glacier meltwater in Antarctica - MAT-04 (megahit assembly) | ecosystem: Environmental > Aquatic > Freshwater > Ice > Liftoff...
AGACCGTCCGAGCTGCACCTCTACGACGACGGCAAGCACGGCGTCGGCCTGGCCCAAAAGCCAGGTATGCCGGGCATGCGCCAGTGGCCCGAGCAGATGTTGCAGTGGATCCGCGGGCTCGGCATGTTGTAACGAATCACTGGACGACGGCGACGCGGGCGGGCTCGTCGGGTCCGAGCAGCTCGGCGACCGAGATCGCCGGGCTGTACCGATGTCGGCGGACATGGGCGCCAGCGCAGGTGAGCACGGCCTCCCAGCGCTCGCCCCAGGCGGTCGCGTCGATGCCGTCGCTGACCGTCTGCACGAGCACGATGTCGAGGCCGCCGAGGCCTCGCGGCAGCCACGGGGCCTCCGGGCAGGCGCCGCGGCTTTGATAGGACTTGAGGAATTGCTCGACCTTCTTGCGGTCGGGGGTGCGGGCCTCCTCGAGGTCGGAGAACACGACGACGGTGGTGCGCTCGGGGGTGCGGCGCACGACCGGGAGGTCGGCGACCTTGGCCCAAAAGCCGAGCAGCGAGGTGCCGGGCTTGGGGGTCCAACTGCGCACCTGCTCGCGCCAGCGATGGATCCGCTCGGCGCGCAGCTCCTGCTGCGACTGCCGGGCTTGCGTCTCGCCGGTGTCGAGGGTGGCGACGCGGCGCGCCTGGGCCTCGTCGATCTGCTCGAGGCACTTCTTCTTGAACAGGCTGTCAGCGGTGCAGTCGGGGGCGCAGGGCAGGGGACCGGGCATATGACTGCGCGGTGGGGTGGCGGCCTCGAAGGGCATGTCCGGGGTCGAGGACCGCTCGCTGCGGTCCGAGATCAGCAGCACGCCGACGCCGGTCGCGGCCGGCAGCGTGGCCGCGTGCGCGACCACGGCGTCCAGTTGCTCGTCGGCGAGCTCGAGGTTCGAGGGGCTGCGGTCGACGCCGAACAGCAACGTGCGCGGCGGACTGTCGTCGACGCTGGCGACCGGAGCGATCGCGGCATAGGCGGTGCCGAGGCGCTGCGCGCAGGGCGGACGCCACTCGCCGCGGGCCTCCGCCGCTGCGCGTGCCTCGCTATCGGTGGATGACTGCCAGGACATCATCCCAGCGAGCGCGACGGCGACGACGACGAGCCCGGCGAGCGCGGAGAGGGCGTGGGCCTGGCTCACGACGCACCTCCGGCGACGCGCGGCAGGGCCAGCGGTGGGTCGCGGGGCGAGGCCTGCTCGCGTGCGATCTGTGTCAGTTCGATCGGCAGGGCGTTCGCGTCGTCGTCATCGTGGCCGAGGATCGTGGCGACGACGTCGTCGAGCGAGTACCAGATCAGACACACGAGGCCGAGGCCGAGGATCGTCACGCCGATCGGCAGCGAGACGGCGACGATCGCGACCCAGAGCGCCAGCAGCAGCAGCAGGCGCGGGAGGGCGAGCAGCCAGCGCAGGAGACCGAGGCGCGCGAGGAAGCCGTCCATCGCCGAGACCAGCAGGCCGCCGGTGTGCGCGGCGACCCACGGCACCGCGACACCGAAGCCGACGAACACGATGTTGGAGACGGTGACGGCCGAGCCGCCCATGCCCTGCTCGGCGAGCAACATGCCGCGCGCGGCGGCCAGCGCGGCGTCGAAGGCCGAGGCGCCGCCGAGCACGAACCAGCGCATGGCGCTCGGTCCGGCGACGGCGCTGCGGATCTTGTCGAACACGCCGAACCACAGCTCGAGCAAAGTCTTGAACAGCGCGACGACCACGTAGAATGACCACTCGGCGGCCTCGGGCGCCAACAGGCCCATCATTTCAAGGCGGTAGGGCGGCTCGGGGAACACGTCGCGCAGCAGCAGGGTCGTCAGCGCGACATCAAGGGCGCACAGCACCAGGCCGGCGATCAGCGCGATGCGGTCGCCCGTACCCATCGGCGGGCGGGCCTCAGACTCGGCCTCGCCGCGCGGCCACACGCGACCGGTCCACGCCCACAGCGCGGCGCCGATGCGCACCAGCGTCGAGCGCAGGGTCGTGTGCCACAGCAGCCGCACACGCTGCAACAGACTGCCGAGCAGCAGCAGCGCGAACACGCCGAGCACGAAGCCGCCAGTGTGGGCGGCCAGGCCGGGCGACTCGCCGGTGAGCATGGCGCGAGCGAGCACGGAGACGGCAGCGAGGCCAGTGGCGAGCACGAGCAGGCGGACGCGTCGCGGCGAGCGCTGCGGTCGCGATGGAGATGGTGGGGTGATGGAAAACGAGGACACGGCGAACCTCCGGGATCGATCGGACCCGCGAAGCCACCCCGGGTGGGGGGTGCGCGATGGTTTTTGGCTGTCCCGAAGGACATGTCCTTGGAAACATACTCCGGCAGCGCACTCGACTGGAGTCGACGCGGCCGCGGGTCCGAGGCAGCGACGCGCGAGACGTACGCGGTTATTCCGGGCGCTGGCCTAGCGGTGCAATTTCGGCTTGTAGTGGATCGTGAGCAGATGTACAGTCACCCCGGCACCCAGGACGCACGTTGGCGAGGAAGCAAAGCGATGAGCACGATCTCTTCCATTGAGTGGACCGAGGCGACCTGGAACCCAGTACGCGGCTGCTCGCGTGTGTCCCCAGGCTGCGAGCACTGCTACGCCGAAAGGATGGCCCATCGGTTCAGCGGGCCCGGCGCCCCCTACGAAGGGCTGACGACAATAGGCAAGAGAGGACCTCGTTGGACCGGGCGGGTGCAGTTGGTCCACGACGCGCTTCGTGAGCCGTTGAGCTGGCGCCGTCCTCGCCTGGTGTTCGTAAACTCGATGGGCGACCTGTTTCATGACAGCGTTCCGCTGGAATTCATTGTTTCGGTCTTCGAGACCATGCGCCGAGCGCACTGGCATACGTTCCAGGTGCTGACGAAGCGGGCAGAACGCCTCGCCCAAGTCGCCGCCGCGTTCCCCTGGCCCGAGAACGTCTGGATGGGCGTCAGCGTCGAGTCTCGCGCCTATCAACAGCGGATCGATCTGCTGCGACGTGTACCCGCCCATGTTCGATTCCTCTCCCTCGAACCGCTTTTGGAAGGCCTGCCCCATCTCGACCTGACGGGGATTGACTGGGCCATTGTGGGCGGCGAATCAGGGCCCGGCGCCAGGCCTCTCGAGGAGCAGTGGGTGCGGGACATCTTCCTGCAGTGCCGTGCTGCGAGCGTGCCCTTCTTCTTCAAGCAGTGGGGAGGCGTACGGAAGAAAGAGGCGGGTCGACTTCTCGATGGGCGAACATACGACGAGATGCCGACCGTTCGGGTGGTCGACCGTTCGCAACGGGTGTCGGCTTGAGAATCACCGCAGCTTGACGTAGTGACTCTCGCCCAGTGTCATGGACCCCTTGTAGAGACGCCGCTTGGGGGGCCGGAGACCGTCCGTCCGGACTCAGAACCAGGATCTTCGTTTCCCTTTCGAGCTCCAAGAGGGCGTTGCGATACGCAGTTTCGCAAAGGCGATTATCTGGTCGATGTACGAGATCTTGATAGAAATAGGACACCCGCTTAGCCCCGGCACGTAGTTCGTCGAGGATGGTCGCCTTGATGCTGTCCCATCCTGGTCTGAATAGCAGGTCCATGGTTGTGACGCTGGCCTGCTCGAACAGCAGTCCGCCTTTGCCCTCCAAAGTCTTGCTGACGGACCACATGACATCCTTCATGATCGAAAAGCCGAGAGGGTTTTGAGCGACGTGTACCAAATAATGACTGGTCGTCCGACGGTCCTCCCGTTCGACTCGAAATGACACCACGAACTTGCCAGGGTATTCTCGCGCAGGAGGCCCTCGTAGTAGCGAATGATCGCTCCGTCTCGCTCGTTCGTTCGCAGGGAGTCGACGATCCTGACGAGTTCGTCGGCACGCTCTTGAGTGCCGAGGAGCCCGGCGAGCGTATCTCCCATTTGGTCTCGTAACCCGAGGATGCGGCGGACGCCTTCGATATTGAAGAACAGGAAGACCTCACATTTGCGCTGGGCGCGCAAGAGCCGCTGAATCACGGCGAAATCGACACCATCGACTCCGCAAGGGTCGATGAACACAAACATTGGAGCGATTGCGGCGCCGCTCTTCTTCCACGAGTCAAGTATCACCGTCATCTCGGTCGAGAACGCACCGTTTGCCAGGATCGGTTCGGGGAAGTCAGGATGGCCTTCGCCAAACGATCGCAAGGTCGCCGCCAACTGAGCAAAGAGATCTCTGTCGCGCTCGATGAAGATCGTCCGGACCTTAGCAGCGAACTCGGAGGTAGAGGCGATCAATTCGAGAGCGTGCCGAGGCGAACCTGGGATCGCGCTCCCGTCGCCCGCCGTGTACGTGCCTCGCCCTGCGAAACCATCGATATAGATGATGCGGTCTTCGCTCCGCTTCAAGATATGAAAATAGGCGGTGATGTAGTTCTTCAAGATGGTGTGCTTGGCCAACGTCTGGGGCCGGTAGCTCTCGAAATGGTCTTTGTCCGACGGTGACATCCTCGACTCCTTCTCTGCCGAGAGAGTTCCGCGAGACCGGGTTCGGCGCAACAAGAATCCTCTCGATGGCCTGGTCAACGCATGGGCGGCTCAGTACGCGGGTTCGCTGTCTGCGCTCGCTCTCGCCCACGTTGCCCACCTGTTCGCCTCTCGCGGTGGGTCAGCATATCGGCGGGTGGCGGGCGTGCTGGTCGGTGAGCCAGGCGTCGAGGGCGGCAAGCTCGGCAGGGGCCAGGGAGTAGTCGGCGCCGACGCGGGGACCTCGACTCGCGCGGGCCCAGCTAATCCACCTGCCCATCCACGTAGGCGTCGGGCTGCACCGCCGGGCGTGCCTTGCGACCGTCAGATGGAGGAGGCGACCGCTGCGGAAGCGCGGTCGCCGTGGAGATCGCCGCGTGCCACGAGCTCGAGTGCGGCGCCCGGCCACACAGCTTCGTAGGCGAGGTGCTGCCCGCGAGCCCAACCTGGTCCGAAGGCCAGGTTCAACAGGCACCGCGACCACTCGCACCTTATCACCAATATCAACGACGGCGGCGCGATCGGTCGGCTCGACTCATCATGGTTGGGTCCGCAGGACATCGCCTGGAGTGCGGCGGCTACTGGCGGCCGCTCGATGGCCTGCACGTCACCGGCGCCGTTGTGGGTGCAACGTTCGAGTGGCTGTGGCCGACCCCCGACAATGGCCTCCGCACAGCTCGACCTCGCCGACCTACTCCGCCGCGGCGCCGCCGAGCTCATCCGTGAGGCCCCCGAGCTGGCGGTGACCCCGGAGGTCGCTTCGCGTCTGGCGCGCGTGCTTGGAGCACGCCTCCCGTGCCTGGCGGTGATCCACTGGGGCTGCCCGGTGTGTCGTACGAGGACGGTGACGCGCTGGCGCTGCGGTCCCCGTTGCGCGACCTGTCGCGCCGCCCCGCCGAGCGCCAGCCTGTTGCGGCATATCCCGCAGGTCCCGGTGCGCCATTGGGTGTTGTCGCTGCCGTCGCCGCAGCGCTTTGAGCTCGCGGGTGATCCTCGGAGCGAGGCCGTCATCGTCCGGGCTTTCGTGCGCGCCATCTTCACCCGACTTCGCGCCCATGCGGACGATCGCTCGGCAGGCTGTGGGGCAGTCGCCGCGATCCACCGCAGCGGGGCGGCCCTCAATCTCAACCTTCACGTCCACGCGCTGGTCGTCGACGGCGTATTCCACCGCTCCCCCGACGGGCCACGATTCGCCGCCCAGGCGCCGGCGGCCGACGACCTCGCCGCTGTCGCCCGCGAGGTCCACCACGCCCTCGCGCGTCTCCCCGTTGCGGGCACCAAGAACGCCGCGCTGGCCACCATGCAGCGAGCGGCACGTCCACGACGAACCGTGGACCGGGCGGCCGCGCCCTCACGGCGCGCCTCGGGCACATCGGTCGACCTCGCCGGCGTCGCGGTCTTCGCCGGCGTCCCTCTGCCCGCTGCCGACCGCGCCGCTCTTCGCCGCCTGTGTGATTACGTCGCCCGTCCGCCCTCGACGCGCCTCGCCATGGTCCTCGGCAGTCCCGACAAACCCCGGCCGGGCGGTGCGGCGCACGCCCGCGATATCGTCACCCGACTGATCGCGGCCACCCCGGCGGAACCGGCGATGTCGGTGCGAACATTCGGCGTCCTCGCGCCGCGCGCGGCCCATGAATGGCAGCTGAGCCGCGGATATCAGCTCGAGCTTCCGGCCATGACGGGCGCCGCCCGGACGCGGATCCCGCGGAGTCCGCGGCCCCGCGAGCCCCGTTGTGATCGCTGCGATGTTGCGCTCGCGGCGCTTGCGGTCGAGGATGCCTCCGACCCGCCCATGCCTGGCATCTGACGGCCTGTCGCGGTCGTCCGCGAGGCGCGCTCGGATGCCTCGACGAGACCCCGTCTCACTTGCGTGCCGGCACCGAGCGGGTGGTGGTGAGGGTCCAGTTGGTCTTTTCGAACGGGAAGCGGGTGCGGAACACGACGGTTTGGCTGTCGGCGGTGAACATGGGGGTGTGGTCCTCGAGGCCGTTGCGGGTCAGGAGTCGCAGGGTTGGCTGACCGGTGGTGGCATCGAGGGCGACCATGGCGATCTCGCGGCGGCTGTCGGCCTCGGCGACGCCGTTGTCGATGTCGCGGATCTGGAACACCGCGGCGCTGCCGTCCGGGGCGGCGACCATGTCGGAGACCCAGCCCTCGTTGGTCAGCGCGGTGGCCGTGAAGCCGGCGCCGTCGAGCGCGAGCACCCGCGGCTCGGTGCCGTCGGTCACGGACGCGGCGGGCTTGGTCGTGTCGGCGGCGAGGGTGTCGGTGAACAGGTCGTCCCACGGCTTCGGCGCGTCGACGCGAAACAGCCGCTGGCCGCGGTCGCTCGCGGCGGTGACGAGCAGGCGCGGGCCATGGGGGCCGTCCGGCGCGGGCGCGATCTGGTGGATGACGGTCGAGGCGTCGAGGGCCATCGCGTCGAGGCGCAGCGCGTGGTCGGGGTGCGCGGGGCTCAGCAGGTACACGCCGCCGGTGGCCTCCGAGCCCGCCACGTAGCCGGCCGCGGCGAGCCAGTCGTCGGCGATCCACGCGGGCGCCTCGAAGCGGATCGACGGGCTGCGCGCGAGCTCGGTCGGGACCTCGTCGCCGGGCTTCACCACGTACACCACCGATTCGCCGCCGTCGAAGCGGCCGCGCGCGACCAGGCCGCTGCGGTGCGGCTCGCCCGGGTCCTCGCCGCGCGCGAGCGGCACGCCGACCTTGCCGAGCGCGACGAAGTTACACGCCGGCTTGCCTGGCCCGTGGTCGAGCCTCCACACCTGCGAGGCGCCCTCGCTGTGGACCAGCACGGCGTCGCCGCGCGGCGAGAACCGGAAGATCGGGCGGCTGCCGGTCTCCTCGAGCGAGCCACCCATGAGCGACGGACAGGGCATGCGCTCGGCGTCCGGGGCGGCGCCCGCGGGCAGGTATGAGAACTCCCAGTTGCGGTCGAGCTCGAGCTCCGCCTTGTAGCCGGTGCTCGAGAAGTGGACGCGGCGACCGAGCACGAGGGTCCCGCCGTCGGCGAGCGCGATGCCATTGAGGCTCTCGTGGATCGCGCCGAGCATGGCGGGTTTGGGGTCGGTCTGCTCCTTATCGGTGAGCAGCGCGCGGGCCTTGTCGGCGATCTTGGCGACGGTGCTCTCGGCGTCCTTGATGGCCTCCAGGCGATGCATGCCTTCTTGCAGCGTGCCGCGCAGGAGCATCACCTCCGGCGGGTTCTTGGGGTCGTCGCGCAGGGTGCTCGCCAGCGGCTCCTGGGCGAACAACGCGGACAGCAGGTCGAGGTCGACGCCGCGCATGACCTCCGAGGGTTTGGCGTTGACGGTGAGCTTGTGCGGGTAGGCGTAGTCACCGGCGCTGACGACCGCGAAGCGGTGATGCGGCTCGAAGGTGGGGATGCCGCCTTCGACCTCGAGGCCGGTGAAGTCGATGTTGGCCGGCAGCTCGAAGGCGACGTAGGCGTACCCGGCCCAGTCGGCGAGCTTGAGGATCGCGGGCACGCCGGTCGCGGTCATGTCCGGCAGTTGCTCCTTCGCCTCCTCCTCGATCGTCTGCAGGCGGCCCTCCTGGGCGACGAAGCCCCACTGCTCGAGATACGGCTTGTAGCGGATCTGGCTGGCGCTCACGACCAAGACGCGGCTCGGGTCCTCGTCGTTGCCGATCGGGCCCTCGCGATTCATAAACCACCAGACCCCACCGGCCGCCGCGAGCAGGACGCCGAGGGTGACAAATTTCCCGCGATGGCTGCTGCTGAGCACCTCGAGGTCGGTCTGGGAGCGGTCGGTGCCGGACATGGCCGCCAGCTTGGCACAAAATGCGCGGCCCGGGACAGGTCACCACGGCACTTGTGCGGGCTTTTGCGGGTGTCTGTCCCGGGCGACACTCGGGGCCGCGTCCCGGACAGCCGAATCCACCGAGTCGGCCGCGGGGCCTGTCCGCCGCGCAGCGTCCGTGGCACCATGCGGCTGGCCCGCCCGGGCCGGGAGCCGTCGAAATGAAGTCCGTACGAAACGATCTCAAGGTGGAGGGCGCCGCTTCGGTGGCGCACGTGGTCGCGTATCTCGAGCAACTGGTACAGGCCCTCAAGGCAGGCACCGCGCACGTCCGTCAGGGTGACGAGAAGATCGTGCTCGGGCCGTCCGGCGTGCTCGGCTTCTCGCTGGCCGCGAGCGACCGCGGCAAACGCCAGAGCCTCACGCTCGAGCTGACGTGGCGTAAGCGCAATGTGCCCGCCGCCGACCTCGACCTGCAGATCGGCAGCGAGGCCCCGGAAGTCGAGGCGACCGCGACCACCAGCGCCGATGCCCAGGAGGTCGAGGCCTCCGTGCTCACGGGGGCCCCCAGCACCGACGCCGATGCCCGAGGCGAGGCGCACGAGGGCGAGACGCTGCAGACCGCGGACGTGTACATGCAGAGCCCGCGTGGCAGCCGGGACCACTCGAAGTAGCCAGTGACTCGCGGCCCGCGCCCGCTTGCGGCGCGCGGGCTTTGGCCCCTATAGTCGCGCCTGGTGTCGAACAGCGAGAGCGTCGCGGCGGTCGACCTCGGGTCGAACAGCTTTCACATGGTGGTAGCGCGGGTCGTTGACGACACGCATTTCCACATCGTCGACCGGTTGCGCGAGCGGGTCGCGTTGGCGGCCGGCCTCGACGACCAACACCGGCTCGGCGACAAGGCGCTGGAGCGCGGGGTAGCCTGCCTCGAGCGCTTCGGCCAGCGCCTACGGGAGATCCCGCTCGACCGTGTGCGTGCGGTCGGGACCAGCGCGCTGCGTCAGGCGAGCAACTCGCGGGCGTTCCTGCCGGCGGCCCAGGCGGCGCTCGGTCACCCGATCGAGATCATCGCTGGCAGCGAGGAGGCGCGCCTGATCTACCTCGGCGTGTCGCACACCCTCGCGGATGACCGCGGCCGGCGGTTGGTGGTCGACATCGGCGGCGGCAGCACGGAGTGCGTGCTCGGCGAGCGCTTCTCTGCGATCCGCACCGATAGCCTCAACATGGGCTGCGTGGTCTACAGCCTGCGCTTCTTCGCCGACGGCAAGGTCCGGGGCGAGGACTTCAAGCGCGCCGAGATCGCCGCGCGACTCAAGCTCGAGCCGATCGAGCGCCGCTACGTCGACTCCGGCTGGGACAGTTGCGTCGGCTCCTCGGGCACGATCCTGGCGATCGACGCGCTGCTGCGCCAACACGGCTGGAGCGACCGCGGCATCACGCTCGCGGGCCTGCGCCAGCTCAAGAAGATGCTGATCACCGCCGGCAGCGTCGCCAAGATCGCGGCGATGCCCGGCGTGCAGGCCGACCGCGCCGGGGTATTGCCCGGCGGTGTGGCGATCCTGGTGGCGCTCTTCGAGGGCCTGGGGATCGATCAGATGGTGACCACCGGCGGGTCGATGCGCGAGGGCTTGCTATACGACCTCCTCGGCCGCATCCGCCACGAGGACGCGCGCGACCTGACGATCCGTCAGTTCTGTCAGCGCTATCTGGTCGACCTGGACCAGGCGGCGCGCGTCGAGCGGCTCGCGCTGCACTGCCTGGACCAGGTCGCGAGCAGTTGGGGCATCGACCCGGTCGTCGGCCATCAGATGCTCGGCTGGGCCGCGCG
>Ga0105047_10020920_pt1 | contig 10028 bp, 9 predicted proteins | sample MAT04_FD_78384 | JGI IMG/M metagenome (GOLD analysis project Ga0105047, IMG submission 78384) | Freshwater microbial communities from Lake Fryxell liftoff mats and glacier meltwater in Antarctica - MAT-04 (megahit assembly) | ecosystem: Environmental > Aquatic > Freshwater > Ice > Liftoff...
CTCGAATCGCTGCTCGTCAGTCAGCCGAGCTACGGGGAAGAGGGCCTGCGCATCGCCGAGATGCTCGTGAAGTCGAACTCGGTCGATCTGATCGTCATCGATTCCGTGGCGGCGCTCGTGCCGAAGAACGAACTCAACAACGACATCGGCGAGCCGAGCATGGGGATGCAGGCCCGCCTCATGAGCCAGGCTCTGCGGGTGCTCAACCCGTCGCTCAGCAAGACCCGGACGTGCATCATCTTCATCAACCAAATCCGCCTGAAGATCGGGGTCGTCTACGGGAACCCGGAGACCACCACCGGCGGTTTGGCCCTCAAGTTTTACGCTTCCGTGCGGCTCGAAGTCCGGAATACGACCAACGCTCTGAAGAACGACAACGGCGACACCATCGGCAAGGAAGTGAAGGTGAAGGTCGTCAAGAACAAGATCGCCCCGCCGTTCCGCACGGCCGAGTTTTTCCTGATGTACGACCGCGGCATCGACTACGAAGGCGAGATGATCAAGCTCGCCGTCGAAAGCGAAATCGTGGCCAAGAGCGGTTCGTTCTACAGCTACAAGGAACAGCGCTTGGGCCAGGGCGGCGAAAACAGCGGCAAGTTCCTGCGCGAGAACACGATGGTGCGCGACTCGATCGCCGCGGAACTGTTCGCGGCCCACACGGTGAAGATGGCCGGCGCCCCGCCGGTCGAGAAAGCCGATGGGGACGCGGATGCCCTGCCGGAAACCGCGGCCCCCGCACCGAAGAAGCGCAGCAAGGGCGCCGATAAGGGAGAGTAAGGCGGGTCCGACCCAGCGAGCAGCACAGCGTCAGCAGACTTCGGCTTCCACGACACGCTGACGCCGTGCCGCTCATCGAGCTATCAGACTCGTCCAAATGAGAACCGACTTTCCTGCCTAAGCAACCCAAGCTTACCAGATTATCCAAACGACCGAATCAGACTTTTTCCGAATCGTCTAGTGCCTAAATTGACAAATATACCGATTTGCCCGAAGTTGGACATTTTGCGACTTATTCCGATTGACCAGCGGGCGCTTTGGTTGAACAATACTGTTTTACTGCGTCCCGTGGATGGCGTGGTTCTCCCTGAAGTGCTTCGAGGAGTTTTCAACTTGATCTTCACCACCTCTTTGGCGGCGTTTGCGCTGTCCGGTCTGTTGGCAGCCTCGATTCCCGGCCAACCGGCTTGGACCACCGATTACCGGCAGGCCCTCAGCGCGGCGAGCGAATTCCGCAAGCCTATCGCGGTCTTCATTACGAAGGGTAGCCAGACTCAGTTGACCCAAGGCGCAGGACTCGGCGAAGCCGCCCAGCTCCTGAAGGACGGCTACGTGGCCCTGCACATCGACACGACGACCGAACGGGGACAAGCCCTGGCCAAGTCGTTCGAGCTGTCCGAAGGCCTCATCATTAGCGACAAGACCGGGGGCGTCCAAGCCCTCCGGCACGCGGGAACGGTTTCCGCGACGGAATTGAACGGATACCTCGCGAAGTATGCCGGGGCGGTGGCCGTGACGACGACGGACTACCGATCCACGGGCATGACGGCACCGGCCGTCGGTCAACCGGTTCAGCAGCAGTACGCCCCGGCCTACCGGACCTACGGCGTGTCCAACTACGGGGCACCCCGCTGCCCCAACTGCCGCTAAACCTACGTAACTGAATCCACATGAGCTGCGGCCCGGCTGCGACCCCTCGAAGCACGGGGGTCGCAGCCGGGCCGTGGCGTTTTTCGGCCCCTCACTTCGCCGCCGGCGGTTTCGCCGGGGCGTGCTCCATCACGACGGTCGCACCCGGATCGGGGGCGTTTTCGTAAGCGTCGGCCAAATCTTGGATGTGGACTTTGTCCTTCGCGGGGATCGTTTGCGGAATCGGCTCGGAACTCATCAGATGCCCCCACGCGGTCCAGCCCTCGACGTGGATGCAGACGGCTTTGATCGCCGCCATCAACGGCATCGCGAGGAACAGGCCGGAGGTTCCCCAGACCAGATCCCAGAATAAACAGCCGATCAACACCGTCGTCGCGTTCAAGTCCATGCTCTTGCCCATGACCCACGGGACAATGATGTACCCCTCGAAAGTCACCACGCCGCAGTACACGACCACGATGAGCATCGCGAGGGCCGGGGAATTGACGTAGACGAGGGCGTCGACGATCGGTGGGATGCCCGCGGCGATGGTACCGAGGTACGGGACGTAGCAGAGGATGAACGTGAGCACGGCCCATAACAGGGGTTGTTTGAGGCCGATCGACCAGTAAAAGAGCCAGAGGGCCACGGCCAAGCCGAAGTTGACGATGGTTCGCCAGACAAGGTACGAGCGCACCGCGTCGGCCATTTCTTTGAAAGCCGAGGTCACTTGGTGCTGTACCTGCGGACCCGGGCCGAAGATGTTGCGGACCTTCTTCGCTAGCAATTCCCCTTCAAGCAGCAGGAAGAGCAAGATAAACAAGATGAGTACACCCTGCCAAAGGAACGCCGCCCCGAGCTTAGTAATCTCCAGCAGCGCGTTCGTGATGTAATCGCCCGTCAAGTATTTCCGCACCTGCTGATACAGCCCGGATTGATCCGGGTCCTTGGGGAAGGTATCGTTAATCGGCAGAGGGCTGGCGTCTTGAAGGCTCGAGCGCAGCTTCAAGTACATTTCTTTTTGCTTCGCCTCGTCGTTGGGCGCCGGCAAGTCCGAGATCATCTGGGGGATCGCCAAGGCGACTAAGGCGAAGACGGCCAAGTGGAGTACCACCAGCACGCCGATGGCCGCGAGGCACGAGAAGAACCACGGCAAGCCGATACGGCGGTTGAGAAACTTGGCCCACGGCCAGAGGATTGAGGCGAGCAGCGCCGAGATGATGACGGGGATGAAAATCGACCGCCCGAGGTACAGGGCGATGCTCCCGCCCAACAGGGCGAGGACATTCAACCCGTAGCGGGTGGCCGTCGTGAGGTTCAGGTTCATAGGGTCGAGGCAATCCAGTGGGAAGCGATCTCGACGGCTAGTATCGCAACCCGGGGCTCACCCGTCGAGCATTTCCGCGGCGCGGAGGGTATTTTCGAGCAGCATCGCGATGGTCATCGGGCCGACGCCGCCGGGTACCGGAGAGAGCGAATCGGCGACTTCCGCCACGCCGGGGTGGACATCGCCGACGAGTTTACCGTCGAGCGTATTCATGCCGACGTCGAGGACCACCGCGCCGGGGCGGACCATGCCCGCCGTGATCAATCCGGGGACGCCGACGGCCGCGATCAGGATTTCGGCCCGCCGGCAGACCTCCGCGAGATTCTTAGTTTGCGAATGCGCCAGCGTCACGGTGGCATCGCCCCCCATGGGGTTCATTTCGGTCCGTTTCAGCACGAGCATCATCGCCAGCGGCTTGCCGACGATGTTACTGCGGCCGACGACGACGACTTCTTTCCCGGCCGTTTCGACCCCCGTCCGCCGTAGCATTTGCAAACAGCCGTGCGGCGTGCAAGGGTAGAAGCGCGGGTATCCCGCCGCGAGCAGGCCGACGTTCTCCGGGTGGAAACAATCGACATCGATGGTCGGATCGACGGCGTCGATCACTGCCTTTTCATCGAGGTGCGGCGGCAGCGGCAGTTGAACCAAGATCCCGTGGACTTCCGGGTTCGCGTTCAACTCGGCGATGAGGTTGAGCAGATCGCGTTGTGAAACATTGGCCGCGAGGGGGAAGAGCCAACTGCGGATTCCCGCTTCTTCGCAAGCCTTACGCTTGTTGCGTACGTACACATGGCTGGCCGGGTTGTCACCGACGAGAATCGCGGCGAGGCCGGGGGCGTGTTTACCATCGGCGACGCGCTCCGCGACCCGGGCTGCGATTTCCCCGCGGATCGTCTGGGCGAGCAATTTACCGTCGAGGCGGATGGCGGGCACGTGGACACCGTGTTGTTCCGAGTTCCAGCCCGAGCGGTGAGCGTGAGCCCTCCGAGGGTGCGAAACTCCCTGCGCTTCAATCACTCGGAGGGCAAACGCCCTCCACTCGAGTTTCATTGTAGTCGCGGGGTTCGCCTTGCATCGATTACCGCTTTTCACTTCGGCCGGCAGCGGTAGTAGAGCAGGTACGAGTTCTCGATGTCGTCGAAGAAGCCGTAGTGACGGATCATATCGCCTAGGTCGAGGGTGCCCGTTTGCCGGGCGCTCGGCGTCCAGGTCAATCCCTTCGCTTCTTCGATGGTGAAGTGGTGGCGCTCCAGCATCGCGACGAGTTCGGCGTGCTTGTACTCGTACTTATGATCCGGATTGATGAAGCGCTCGGCGAATCCGCGGAGTTGGATTTCGGTGACCGCGCGGTTGGGCGTGTCGAAAATGAAGTAGCCGTTCGGCTTCAAGATGCGGTGCACTTCCGCGAAGACGAGTTCCAAATCGATGCGAGTGACGTGCTCCACCGATTCGCCGGAGAAGACCATATCGACGCTGCCGGTGGGGATCGGCGCCATGTCGGCCATCGACGTGTACAGGTAGCGGATCAGCCCGAGCCGGGACATGTGCTGCACCGGATCGCCGGGGGCGAGATGTTTGTAGATCTCGTGGCGCTCGGCTTGCGGCGGTTCGACGATGGTGAGCGACCGGAATGGGTACGGATAGCCCATGAGGACGAGCCCGCCGTCAGCGCTCTGCACGGAGCCGCCACCGAGATCGACGATCACTTCGGCCTTCGGCAAGGATTTGACCATCTGCACTCGCGAGTGGTGGAGCGCTTCAAGCGGCGCGTTCGGCGCTTTGATCAACTTTCGGTTGCCGTACTCCGCGGAAGCGGTAAGCGCTCGTAGGAAGCCGCCCGGCGTGATCTGTCCACTGCGCAACGCCTCGGTTTGAGTCTTGAGCCCGCCCGGATCGACCTCGCGATCCAAGATGGTGACGTAACCCTCCTGCACCAATTCGGTGATCTCAGCGTCGGTGAGTTTCGATGGCATCGGTCATCTCAAGGGTACGGGGCTAGCAAATTGAGTAACGCCGGAAGCGACTCCCCCGATGGCCCGTACAGGCCGATGTCGGCTTCGGCGCTGGCGGCGGTCGGCGTGAGATTGCACTCGATGATTGTAGCCCCCCGGTAGCGGGTCGACTTGGCAATCGGGATCAAACTCGCAGCCGGGTAGACCACGGCCGAGGTACCGACCACAAGCAGCACATCGCAAAGACCCGCGGAATATTGGGCGTCGGTCCAGATTTTCTCGGGCAGCATCTCGTGGAACCAGACGATGTTCGGCCGCAGCCCGCCGCCGCAATGCGGACACGTAGGGCGTTCTTCGAGGACTTCCAAGCCGCGGTGTTCGACCTTCGCGCAGCTGAGACAGCGCGTCTCGCGCAGGCTGCCGTGGATTTCGAGGACGTTCCGGCTCCCGGCTTGTTGGTGGAGGCCATCGACGTTCTGCGTCACGAGTGTAAAGTTCTCGCCGAAGTGTTCTTCGAGCCTCGCCAAGGCGAGGTGGCCGGCATTCGGCTTTACGGTGGCGACGTTGGCCCGGCGAGCGTTGTAGAACTTCCATACCAGCTCCGGGTCGCGGGCGAAACCGGTCGGCGTTGCGACGTCTTCGATGCGGTGCCCTTCCCAAAGGCCATCGCTGGCGCGGAATGTCGGCACGCCGCTCTCGGCCGAGACCCCCGCTCCCGTCAGCACGGCGACCCGCTTCGCGTTCCGCAGCGCGTCGACCGCGCGTTCGATGGCTCCATTCATGAAAAGGCCCTGTAGGTTGGAAGCCACTCAGCGTGATCTGTCCACCCGTGTCGATCGCGCGATCCAAGACGGCGACGTAGCCCGTCCGCACCAATTCGGCGAGCCGATGTCGGCTTCGACGCTTGGTGGCGGTCGGCGTCAGGCTGCACTCGGCAATTGTAGCCCCCGATCGCGATTGGACTTGGCAATCGGGATCAAACGCGCGGCCGAGGTGCCGACGAAGAACAGCACATCGCAACGCCGGCCATCGGCCATGATCGCTTGGGCTGCTCCCGGTTGCATCGAGATGCCCGCCGAGAAATTGCGGGCCTGGATCACGAAAGACGGCGGTGATCTTGCGAACGACGAGTGGTATAATCCCAGCGACGCCCCCGAAGGAGAGGAACCATGAACTCGTCGAATCTAGTGACCGCACCCGAATACACGCCCGAGGAGATGGCGGCGCTCTACGCCAAGCACAAAGCTCTTTTCACCGTGGAAGACCTGCTCGGCTATATCGAAGACGACGAACCGGTCTATCCGATCGAAGACGTGCTCGCGAAAGTCGATGGGATGATGCGCGCGGAAGAAGCGAAACGGCGGGTGCTGGCGTGACCGAATCCAGCAACGGATTTCAACCGCTCTCATACCGCCTCGGAATCACCGGGCCGGCCAAAGAGGAGTACGGACGCATCGGAATCGAGGCGGTCCATGCTGGCATGGGTACGGAAGTCTCACTGGCCATGAAAGCCATCGTAGCGAAGCTTCAAGACGGGTCCCGCGAGTTTCGGAGAACCGCTTTATCGAATGTCAAAACTGAAAATGAGGATTCGCTGCTCTGCGATATCTCCGCTGTTTGTCGAATACGGAGTCCACGAGGCCGAGGCAGTCGTCGTCATCCGCAAAGTCCGCTGGCTGGTCCGCCCCGGCACACTCCCTGACTGACTGACGACCCCGCATCCGCGGGCCCGTTGCACCGCCGACCAATTGTGATATGTTAAATGAGATTTGTTTCGTCGCCCGCTCCTCCGTTCGCCCGGAAATTGGAATTGGTTCGACATGGCCCAGCCGACTATTGCCAGCGAGGTCGCCGACCTGACCGTCCGATTGAAATTGGTCGACGAGCACACCGCGCGCGAACTCCTCTTCGAACTCGAGGATCGCCAAGCCCCGGCGCACGACTTCGTCCGTCTTATGGAGCGTAAGAGCCTCCTCACGCCTTTGCAATCGACGAAGATTCTGAAGGGCGACACCGACGGCTACTTCCTCGGCGGCTACAGGTTGCTGTACAAGATCGCGTCCGGCAGCTTCGGCCGCGTCTACCGCGGCGACGACCCGCGCACGGGGCAAATCGTCGCGGTGAAGGTGCTCCGCCGGCGCTGGACCGAAGACCCCAAACGGGTCGAGTCGTTCGAGCGAGAAGGCCGCATCGGCATGACCCTCGAACACCCGAACATCGTCCGCCTGCTGGCGGTCAATAAAGATGCCGCGACCGGGCAGCATTTCATCGTGATGGAATTCGTCGAAGGGGACAACCTCAAGAACATCTTGAACGCGCGGAAGAAGCTCGAAGTCGACGAAAGCCTGCAAATCATGGAGGAATGCGCCGACGGCCTCGCCTACGCTTGGGCCCGCGGCCTCACCCACCGCGATATCAAAGCTTCCAACATCCTCATGGGCACTGACAAAGTCGCCAAGCTCGTCGACTTCGGTTTGGCCGAAATCAACACCGGCGCGGCCCTCATCATGACGGGCGTGAAAAACACCGACGAAGAGCAGGCTGACCGCACCGTCGATTACGCGGGGCTCGAACGGACGACCGGCGTTAAGTCCGGCGACATCCGCAGCGACATCTACTTCCTCGGACACGTCCTGTTCGAATTGATGACCGGCGTCCCGCTGATGCCCCTGACGAAAGACAAACACGCCCGGATGTCGCGCCGGCGGTTCGAGGACGTCGAGCGGACGCTCGGCCAGATGGCGCAGGATTACAACATTCCGCAGGCGGCGGTGAAGATCATCGCCAAAGCGGTCGCGCTCGATCCGAACCAGCGCCACCAGACGCCGGCCGCGTTCCTCGAAGCGATCCGCAGCGGCCGCGCGGAATTGGTCGGCGGTGTGGAACTGGCCAAACAAGCCCGTCGGGCCAGCGGGGCGCTCACGATCTACGTGGTCGAATCGAACGCCAAATTGCAAGACGCGTTCCGTGACAAGTTCAAGAAGATGGGCTTCCGGGTGTTGATGTCGACGGACGCGAACCAAGCCATCAAACGCTACCAGATGCAGCCGTACCACGCGGTCATCATCGACGTTGGCACGGCCGGGAACGACGGCGTCGATGCCTACCGCCGGGTGCTGAAAGAAGCCGAGATGATGAACCTCGACATGGCCGGCATCCTGATCCTCAACGAGGATCAAAAGTCGTGGGGCGCCAGCGTGCTGAACTTGGTGGGCGGGAAAGTCTTCGTCCGCCCCGTCACGATGAAGCAACTCTCCGACACCCTCGACGACCGGCTCCCGGAGCTGATCGCTGGGTAGCCCCGCGTCCTGTTGTCCGTTACTTCGACCCCGGCTTCCCCGTGGCCGGATCCTTCATTTTCTCTTTGGTAGATTGCCGCTCGTTGGGGGTCGTGTCGGGGGTCTTGGACTCTCCCCCGCAACCGCCGAGGGCAAACAAGCCCCCAGCGGCGATCGCGAACGCCAAGGCCAGACCGAATCGCTGTCGCATGGAAATCTCCCTCTTACTGAATTGGTTTACCAATCTCCGCCGAGCACTTCGCCGCCGTCGGGGGTCATGGCGGCCCACCACGTGGCCCCGTTCACCGAGTTGGAAACGCCGCGTACGCTGCCGTCGCCCATGCACACCAGGATGCCGCTCGACCCCATGGATGAGGCGAGTCGATAATCGCAATTCCCGGACGCCGAATTCCATAGGGGGTTCGACTGGAACTTGGTCGCCTCCCCGGTCACGTACCCGGCGGAGCCGGTGCCCCGCGACCAGTAATTGATGACCGGCATCCATTGGTACCAACTGCCGGCGTTGGCGTACGGGGCGATGTTGTAATAGTCGCCGACATAGCCGGGACGGTGGGGCTGGGGGCTGACTTTGCAAACCGTAACCCGCTGCGTGTACAAGATCGTGTTGCTCGTGCCATCCGTAACGGCGACGAGATCGCGCATCTGCTGCTTGACGGGGGCCCCGCTGGCATTTTTGACCACGCAACCCGTCGCAATGTAATTGGCGACGTAACCCGTGACGCTGTAAACGCCCCACGGGCCGTCGGTATAGGCGCCGCCGCTGTTCGAGGGGTCGGTCGGGTTGATGAAGATCTTCGGCGGCGATTGGTTGTACGTGATCGCGTAGTATTGGCCGCTCGTGGCAGCGTTGTTATCGACGACTTGCTTGAGGTTGCCTTGCTCGACGTAAGGCAGGATGTTCACCATCCAAGAGCCGTCTTTCCACTGCGGGAAGGCCGCGCTGCTCGCCTCCACGAACGACGGCGGCAGCGTCTGATTGGCGTCGGCGTAGTTGTGGGCCGCCAAACCAATCTGCTTTAGATTGTTCGTGCTCTGCATCCGCGCCGCAGCTTCGCGGACTTTCTGCACGGCGGGCAACAGCAGGCCGATCAGGATGGCGATGATGGCGATGACCACCAGCAACTCGATGAGGGTGAACGCGATACGACGGCGCATGAGGAAGACTCCTGGATGAACTTCGGAATCATCAGCATGGCGGGATTCGATGAACGGATGATGGGGGTTGCGTGAAGGCTTCGTGAAGGATTGGAGCGGCGAAACTCACCGACTCTCCGCGTCCATCCCGCGCAATTGTTCGATCCAATCGCAGGCTTCGATTATCGGGTCGCTCGATTCCAGTTTCCGCTTCGCTTCCGCACAGGCCACCCCGACGGTGGGATCCGCGAAGAGTTCCCGCAAGGCCGCCGTTAATGACTCGGCCGTGAACCGCCCCGCCGGGACGACGCGGGCCACGCCGAGTTTGCGCAGGCGTGCGGCGTTATCGGGTTGGTCGAACGACATCGGCATAATGATTTGAGGTACCCCGGCGGCGAGGGCTTGGGCCGTCGTGCCGATACCGCCGTGGTGCACGACGGCCGCGGCGCGGGGGAAGACAGCGCTGAACGGGGCATAGTCGGCTTGCAGAATCGACGCCGGGAGATCCGGCGGGATTTGCTCCGTCTTCTTGGCCAAGAGCAAGCCGCGCTTCCCGAGCGCAGCACAAGCCCCGACGGCCGCGTCGAAATAGGGCCGTCCCGTTCGCATCGCCGAGCCGAAGCTGAACACGAGGGGCGCCGCGCCAGCGTTTAAGAAATCTTCGACTTCCGCTGACAACGGCTTGTCATC
>Ga0105047_10020922_pt1 | contig 10027 bp, 5 predicted proteins | sample MAT04_FD_78384 | JGI IMG/M metagenome (GOLD analysis project Ga0105047, IMG submission 78384) | Freshwater microbial communities from Lake Fryxell liftoff mats and glacier meltwater in Antarctica - MAT-04 (megahit assembly) | ecosystem: Environmental > Aquatic > Freshwater > Ice > Liftoff...
GAAACCGCGCTGACGATCCGCATGCCGGCCGGGACCTCGCTGGCCGGTCTTGCCATCGGCGAACAGCGGTTGCCGATTGACAATACCGTGACATTGCCCGGCGATTCATCGTTCACCATCCTGCACCTGGTCTGGCGCAGCGACAGCCCCGTGTGGAATCTGCCGACCCTCGAAAGCAACGGCAAGGCGATTGACCCGGGCCGGGTTCTCTGGTCGGCGGCAGCTTCGGCAGGGCAGTCGCTGGACGTGGCCGTGGGTTGCACCGCTGCGATGCACTACCTCATGCGAGCCGAGACGTTGCTGAGGGAGGCCGCGGTCGAACGATCGCCGGCGGAGCTCCAGGAGCATGCCGGCCGGGCGTTGCGGTTGGCCGAGGTGAACTTGAATACACCCCGCGGCAACGCACGCATTGACGAGACAGGCCCTGGCGGCATCGCGATGACGGACTGGCTGGCGAAGTTGCGCGAGCAGTTGAATACAGGCCGATCGGCAAAGGCGCCGGCACCCGCGCCGGGGCCGCGCGAGTCGGTCGTCGATGAACTGCCGTTCGCCGAGAGTTTCCGGGGTGGCGAACCGGTCCGCTGGATCGGCAACACGGAGGTGCGTCTACGGCCGGCCCCGATCTGGTCGCCGTTGCCCGCACTGGCGACGTTCAGCCTGATCGCGCTGGCGATCGCGGTGCTAGCGCTGTTGAGCATCACGCTCGACCGTGTCAGCAGGCCCGAACAGGTGGCCCTCGTTGGCGTTCTCGGCTTTGTCGCCTTCGGCCCGCCCGAGGGGCTGATCTTTCTTGCCATCACCGTCGTAGCAATTCTGGTACGCGTCATTTCACTGGGCCGGCACGGCATGCGCCTGGTCGGGGCGTAGCGGTTCGCCTCGCCGGTCGTTCGCGGCCTCCTATACCAATAAGACACAAGGCCCGCGCGGCCCAACAAAGGAGTTTTCCTCATGACAATGACGTTACGCACGGCCATCGTCGGCGTCGTGCTGGCAGGAGTGTTCATGTCTGACGCATCCCCGCTGCATGGCGATGAAGGCATGTGGCTGTTCAACAATCCACCCACGGCCCAGATCAAGAAGAAGTACGGTGTCGACCTCACCCCGCAATGGCTCGACCATGTGCAGAAGGCATCAGTCCGCTTCAATTCGGGTGGGTCGGGTTCTTTTGTATCCCCCGATGGCCTGGTGATGACCAATCATCACGTCGGGGCCGACGACCTGCAGAAGCTCAGCGATGAAAAAAACAACTACCTGAAGAACGGCTTCCGTGCGAAGACACTGGAAGAAGAGATCAAATGCAAGGGACTGGAACTCAACGTCCTGCAGAAGATCACGGACGTGACAAAGGACGTCGAAGGGGCAGTGAAGCCGGAGATGAAGCCCGAGGAAGCGTTTGCGGCCCGTCGCAAGAAAATGTCCGAAATCGAGAAGGGCGCGGCGGACGAGAAAAACAACATCCGTGCCGACGTGGTCACGCTGTACAACGGCGGGCAGTACCACCTGTACGAGTTCAAGAAGTACACCGACATCCGCCTTGCGTTCGCCCCCGAACAGCAGATCGCGTTCTTCGGCGGCGATCCGGATAATTTCGAGTACCCTCGCTACGATCTCGACGTCTGCTTCTTCCGCGTTTACGAGGACGGCAAGCCGGCAAAGGTCGAGCATTACCTGAAGTGGAGCAAGGAAGGCTCGAAAGATGGCGAACTCCTGTTCGTTTCCGGCCATCCCGGGCGCACGAATCGGCAGAACACGATCGCTGAACTCGAATACCTGCGCGACATCGGCTACCCGTACCTGCTGGAGCGGCTCAACCGGGGCGAAGTTGCGCTCGGCAGTTGGAGCGAACGCAGCGAAGAAAACAAACGCCGTGCGCGCGATGAACTGTTCGGCATCCAGAACAGCCGCAAGGCACGCGTGGGCGGCCTGGCCGGCCTGCTCGACCCGACACTGATGGGCCGCAAGGTGGCGGAGGAAGAGCGCTTGAAGAAGTTCCTGGCCTCGAACCAATCGTCCGACACGTACATGGCCGATGCGAAAGGCGCGTTCGACAAGATTGCCGCCTGCGAGAAGACCCGGGCGAAGATCATTCGTGACATCACGCATCTGGAAAACGGGGCGGCCTTCAACAGCCACCTGTTCGGCATCGCTCGCACTCTGGTGCGGGCCGCTGACGAAAAGGCCAAGCCGTCCGGCGAACGGCTGCGCGAGTTCGGCGATGCCCGGTTGCCGTCACTCGAGCATGGTTTGTTCTCGGACGAAGAGATCTACGATGACTTCGAGATTCTGAAATTGGCCGACTCACTGACGTTCTTCGCCGGCCAACTCGGTTCGAACAACGATCTGGTGAAGAAAGTGCTGGCGGGTAAGTCACCGCGGCAGCGGGCATATGATCTGGTCAGCGGCAGCAAGCTGAAGGACCCGGCCGTTCGCAAGAAGCTGTACGAGGGCGGCAAGGCAGCCATCGACGCCAGCGACGACGCAATGATCCAACTGGCGAAGCTGGTCGATGCCGACGCACGCGCGATCCGCAAGGTGTTCGAGAATGAAGTGGAGGAGCCCAAGCGCCAGGCCTACACCGCCCTGGCGAAAGCCCGCTACGCCATGGACGGAGCCAACACCTACCCTGACGCGACGTTCACGCTGCGGTTGGCCTACGGCACCGTGAAAGGCTACACGGAAGACGGCAAGAAGGTGCCGCCCTATACCGACTTCGCCGGGCTTTACGCCTTATCGAAGGGGCATGACAACAAGGAGCCCTACGACCTTCCCGAACGTTGGGAAAAGGCGAAGGACAAGCTCGACCTGAAGGTGCCATTCAACTTCATCTGCACTGCGGACATCATCGGCGGCAACTCCGGCAGCCCGGTGATCAACAAGGATGCCGAAGTGGTCGGCCTGATCTTCGACGGCAACATCCAGTCGCTGGTTCTCGACTTCATCTTCGATGAAGAAGTGGCCCGCGCCGTGTCGGTCGATTCACGCGGCATCATCGAAGCACTGCGAAAGGTGTACGCCGCTGACGATCTGGCGGATGAGTTGACGGGCAAGAAACGCATCAGTCGATAACGACATTGAGCGGTGATGCCAACGGCATCACCGCTCAACCGCTTTCAACAACTGCTTCATCGCCCCCAGCAACAACTTCTCCGTATCGGCATTCGCCAGAGCCACCGTTGGTTCGTAGCCCCCTTCGAGGTAAGCTGCAGCGGTAGGCAAGTAGCCGGGGCCCCCGTCGCCGTAGCCGGCGACGAACACGTCATCGTTCGGACGCATCTTCTGTGCGGCCAACTGATATTCAATGAACGGTTCGCCGGGCAGGTGCAGGACGAGCATCCTTCCGCCAAAGTCCAGGCAGGTCACATCGATCGGTTTGTCGAGCCGCTTCAACCAGGCCAGTTGCATCGCGGCGTTGTTGCGTTTGGCCTTCGTTGCCTTTTCGTCAGCCATCGCCGCGCGGCTTGCTTCCCCGCCGAACGATTGTTCTCGACGTGGTTGCAGTTTCACCGGCTCGATTCGCCAGTCGAACTTCGTCACTTCCATTCGCCGGGTCGCTTTGAATGCCGCACGCATCGCCTCGGCCATGCGGTCGCGCAGGATCGCCCGGTTCTCCTTCGCGCCGTCGTTGTACTTGCCGGCCGTCACGTTGCCCGCGCAGCCCGTGAAGTAGACCTGAAAGATGCCGGGTTGCTCGTCCTGTATCTTTTGGCGGGCCAGTCCGCAAAAATCGGCCGTGACGATGCCGTCGCCGTAGTAGCTCATCGGGTGCGTGGCATAGTAGTGCAGTGCGGCCAGCGGCTTCGGGCCATCCCAGAAGCTGAGCGTGCGCAGCAGCGAGTCGATCAGCCCTTCGGGGTAATCGCGAATCTGCGGGTTCTTCGTGGCGCTGGTGCGGGTGAACTTCGACACGCCATCAACGACGATTCGGCGGTTGGAGGCGACCTGATCGACCGTTGCCGAGCCACTGCCGACATGCGTGAACGGGACGGCCTTCGCCAGGCTCGCCTTCAGGGCGGCCGCCGTGTCGGCCACGGCCTTCGCATGCCATTTCAGGTCAACCAGAGGCGGGCCCTTCACCGCATCGAGCAGTTTCTGAGCTTCGAGATCGGCAAACGGCGCATTGTGAGGATGCACCGACTGCATCGCAACATGATGGATCGACGTGCGCGCCGCCTCGGCCAGACCCGTGCGCCACGCTTCGTAGGATTCGTTGCGTGTGCCGGTCCAGTCGAGTGCGCAGAGGACGACTGGCTTCTCCATGCCGAGAAGCACAATGCCGAGCGCGCGGAGCGGGTCGTCGACACCGCGCACCGGTTCGATCCAGCCGCCGCATAGGGGGTGCCCCAGCGGCGGGGTGATGTCAGCCTGGAATGTAGCGAGCTTGAGTTGCGGCATGGCCGCGATTCTACCAGCCGGACCACTCGTTTTCATCCGTCATTGCGGATTCGAGATCGCCGGCCCCGATGCGGAGGCACAGTTCGTTGAACTCGTCGGCAAGTTCCGGCGTGCTGAGATGTACGTGCTCGGATTCGGCAATCAGCCGCATATCGTCGATGCGCCGGATGCCGTGCGCCTTCAGAATCCGGCGGAACGGCTTCAGGTCATCGGCGTAGACGTAGATCAGCTTGTGTTCGTCCAGTTGCACTTCAATCGCCCGTTCCTGGGCAAGGACGGCAACGCCGGCGCAGCCGTCGTTGAGCAGCATCTCTTCGCTGTCATACAGGTGGCTGATCAGCACCGGCAGGTCGATGTCGGACCGGCACATGTCGTCGTGTTGGTCCTTCGAGCGGCCATGGCTGGTTTCAAGGACCATGTTCACTGTTTCGCCCAGCGGTTCGAGCAGGGCAATGAACAGGTCAAACAAGCGTTCGCTGGACGCGGCCACGGCCAGCAGCGGCATGCGCTTGCGGCTGACGGGGTCGCGGAAGCGTTCAATGCGATAGCCTTCGATCGGCTCGAGTTGCGACTGCCGACCGGGACGAATGGCATCGGTCAGAGTGAACCCACCCAGCGGAGCGTTTCGGGCCTGGTTTGCACGTGAAATCACGGTTAGCGGCACCCTTCGGGGATGAATTGAATGAAAACGGATAATCCGTCCTCGGCGGCCACTGTATTATGTCAAGGGTGTCAATCAGGTTGTGGTAGGGACCTGGGAGGCTCGTACAGATTCATTCTAGCACACAGTTCGGGGCAAGCAGCGAATCCGTAACGATTCCCGGTCTTCTTCCGCGTAGGTAGTTCCGGTCGTTCGGGCTGACCTTCAGCCCGTCGCATTTGCCGAACTGGACGATATTACGTTACTTGCGGCGAAACGGTTCTGGTTGAAACTTTCCGGCCTTTCCGATGATAATGCTATGAAGGTTGAATCCCGTCCCGGGTGGGGCACTCGGCATCGCCGGAAATGCCGCGTGATGCCGATGCTGATCGAAGCGCTGTCGACTGTTCGATTCTCCGCGGAGTTACCGTCATGCGAGTACCTGCCCTCTTTGCCCGCATCTTCGGTGCCGTTGCGATTTTCGTGGGGGTGGCCGCCCTGGCCCCCGCACAGCAGGTGCAACCGGTCGCCCCGTCGAAGGACGACGCGGACGACATCTGGGAAACCGTCTTCGTGCGCGATGCGCAGGGAAACGATCAGCAGATCGGCTTCGCGATGCTGCGCCGCGAATCGGTTGAAGTCGACGGCAAGAAGCTGATCCGCGGTACGCGCGACCTGCGCATGACCATCCGCCGTGAGGGCCAATCAGCCCAGTTGAAGGCGACGACAGGCACCGACGAAACCATTGACGGCAAGGTGGCCGGCGTCTTCATGCAGCAGTGGATCGGCACGCAGCAGGCAGTCGTGATGAACGGCACTGTCGATGAGGACGGCAAAGGGATCAGCGTCGTTGTGCAGGCAAGCGTCAAGAACCAGTTCAAGAACCCCTGGAACCCGAAGGTGATCGGCCTTCTGGGCGAGGCAACGCTTCTCCGGGACAAACAAGTCAAGCCCGGCGACAAGTTAAGCTATCAGATCTTCGAGCCGAGCATCAGCCATGTCGCCACCATCAATGTGGAAGTGAAGGACGTCGAGAACGTGCTGCTTCCGCGTGGCGGCAAGCGCAAGCTGTTGAAAGTTGAGTCGACACCCGAGAAGATTCAGAACGTGCAGCTTCCGGCTTCGACAATCTGGGCCGACCCGGAGACACGCGAACCGGTGATGACGCAGATCAACATGCCCGGCATCGGCCTGCTGACACTGTTGCGTTCGAACAAGAAGGAAGCAACGGGCCCGCTCGGCATTCCGCCTGACCTGATGAAGCTCCAGACCATCCGCCTGGGTGAACGGATCTCCGGCGGGATGGCGGGCCTGAAGAGTGTCACGTACAAGATCACGGCGAACGAAGAGAGCGAACCGAGCAAGCTGATTCAGGCGGACGATCGCCAGACCATCGGCAAAAAGGAAGGCAAATCATTCGAGGTCACCGTCGAATCCCGCAAGATGCCGATCAAGCTGGCCAAGGAAGAGGCCGCGGCCGACGAGTTCCTGGCGAGCAATCTTTACATCAATTCCGATGACGCAACCGTGAAGAAACTGGCCGCCCAGGCCGTCGGAAAGATAGCCGACCCGTGGGACAAGGCGAAAGCGATTGAACGCTACGTCCGGGCGAACATGAAGTCGGTCAACTACAGCGAAGCGATGAACACAGCCGATCATGTGGCCAAGACGCTGTCGGGCGATTGCTCGGAGTATGCGATGCTGACCGCGGCCATGTGCCGGGCGCAGGGCATTCCGTCAAGAACCGCGCTGGGTGTCGTCTATGTGGATAGCCCGGCATTCGGCGGCCCCGCCCTCGCGTTCCATATGTGGACGGAAGTTTATGTGAAGGGCCAATGGCTGGGGCTGGATTCGACCCTTGGCCAGGGTGGGATCGGGCCTGGCCACTTGAAGATCAGCGATTGCAGCTGGCATGACGAACGCGGCTTCAAGCCGCTGCTGCCGGTAACCGGTTTCATCATCGCAAAGCCGAAGATCGAGATAAAATCCGCCGTACGGGAATGAGAATTGCTACTCGAAGATGTGCCTGGTGTGATGCTGCGATGAAATATTGAGAAAAGCGGAAGAACGATAGATTGTGGCGTAACCCCGGTTTATACTTCGACGAGCGCCATTCCGCCCCCATCGAACGTTCTGCCGTCGAGTCATTCTGCCAATAGATCCGGTGAACAGGTTGATGATGATCAAGGAACATGTTCGACATGGTGGCGGACGGCATCAGGGCACTTCGAGGTCCGTCGATGCATGATCGCGCGGCCGATCCCGTGACGGGGTCACTTCACTCCGATTCGCACGCCACTCCGCTTCTGTCAGATGCGGCACTACCGGGTACCAACGCCCGTGCTGGCCTGCGGCCCGATGATGCGACGTTGGTCGCGTTCGCCCGCAGCCGTCAACTGCTGACTCCCTCCCACTGCGTGACGACGCCGATCGACTTTGACCGCACCCTCCGTGCGATACTCGACGATTCAAGTACTAAGCCGACACCCGCGGCGTTCTGCAATCCGTTGACGCCTCTCGACGACGAACTCGACGACTATCAGCGAGACGCGGTCGCCCGCGCCCTTAGTGCCGACGATCTGATCCTGATCAACGGACGAGCGGGCACCGGCAAGAAGCGCGTCGTTCGCGAGATTGTCCGACAGGTGATTCGCTCTGGCGGGCGGGTTCTACTGATGGCCCGGCAGTTGGAACGACTGCCTCGCTTCATTGATATGGCAACGGCGGTCACCCTGCCCTGCAAGATGGGACCGCAACATCTGCCGGAGTATCGCGCCCTGCTCTGCCATCGCGCCGACGAATTTGCCGCAACGGTCGCTGCGATATCCGCCGCGCTGGCCACTGATGACGCAACCTTCGACCGGCTCGATCGGCTGGCGGCTGAATCTGATGCGATGGCCGCGAACTTGATGGCCACCGCGCCGACGGAGACAGCCGAATCACTGCGGCTGCAACCGGATAACGTGTTGGCGCAAGCAGTCGCGAATGTGGAAGATTCCCGCGCAACAGTGAACGCTCGCATTGCCGGGGAACAAACGGCCGCCGAGCAGGCACTTGCGGAAAGCGAAGCGGCGCTGCATGCCGCACGCGAAACCCGCAACGCCTGGCTGCCACTGGAAGAGGCGGGGCGGTCGGGCCGATTCTGGAGCGCGATGTTCTGGAAGGCCCGCCTGCATCGCACACTGCCAACCGACCTGGAATCGGCCAACAAGCAGATTGCCGAGGCGGAAGCCGCTTTCGCAGCCGCACGAATGGCACTAGTCGCCCATGAGGACAACCGCCGCAAGACCGACAGCGACGCCGAGATCGAAATCGCGCGCCAGATCGAGGCAGCGCTTCAAGAGCGGTCGGCCACGCGGGAGAAGGAACGCCAACTCCTTCAGCAATCGCTGGCACGGTTGAAGGCCGACTATGAACTGATCGCCGCCACGCTGCCCGTAGAACAGCAGCCCGCTGAATGCAGTCCGACATCGCTGGATGAAGCTCGGGAACGCCGAGCGTCGGCCACGGCCGCTGATCGGCAGTCCGCCGCCCTGGCAGCCGCGTGGCGTGAACGACTCGAGCGCGACGACCTGCCCGCCGGCCTCGCGATACCACCGTGCGCGGCGCGTGTCGTGCTGGCCACACCGCGAACGCTGGCCCAAAGCCCCGCATGGATTGCGGACGGGTTCGACATCGCAATCGTTCTCGACGCCCACCAATGCGATCAGGCCGACCTGCGTCCGATGGACTCGTTTGTGCGCCGCTGGGTGCTGGTTGGCGAACCTGTCGCATCTCGACGCGACGACGGCACGTTTTTCCATCGCCTGTGGGCGATGTTGCACTTCGATGCCTGGGCCTGCGAGGGAAATCGGCGTGTGTTCCGCCTGCACCCGGTCGCACACGCAGACCGTTCTCGACTGGAAACTGAACGCGTGGCCGACCGGCCGGAGATCGAGCTGCGCATCCTGCCCAACGGCGACGATGTCGTGCTGGCCGAAGTGTCATTCCCCATCGCGATGCCTGATGGCGAAATGCGACAATTCCTGTTTCATGAACTCGGCGAGATTCCCTGCCGGACGCCGCTGCGGTCCGGCCGCTGGGACGAAATCGACGGGGCTTTGATCTTCCGCCTGAATCCGACCGGCGAATGCGAACTGCCCCCCGTGTCGCTGGCGATGGACGACGGGGTCGAATTGCTGATGCACCATCCCGGCTGCGGTCATCAGCGTAATGAGTTCACCTTCCGCTTCCCCGAAGGCTGGGACCGGGATGCCGGGCATGACTGGCTGGTCCGCCGGTTGGCTCGACACGACGCCGGCCGAACCATTGAATTACGGCAGCCGTATCGTCAATCGCCCGCGATGCATCAGTGGATGTTGATGAGCCATGGCCTTGCCGAACCCGGCCCGCTGCCCGGCGTCGTTCAGTTCGAAGCCGTCCCTCGCCGTGCTCCGGCCGCGCCGCGTATCGGCGGTGCCGGCTACGAGATCGACATGGCCGACCCGCAACAGCGTGACCTGATCCCCGCGGAGTTGACCGGTCGGCTGCCTTCGCTCGGCTTCATCAATCTGCCCGAAGCGCAGGCCGCGGCCGAATGCGCCCGGCACCTGCCCAACGACGCACACGTGGCAATCACCGCGGTCTACCCCGCGCAGGTGGACGTGCTGAAGCACTACCTGCCCGGCGACCCGCGTGTCCGTCCGTTGGCGGATGTACTGTCTGGCGAGTTCGACGTCGTTCTGGTCTGTTTGACGCGAAGCCACGTCGCCCGTGCGGTGACGTTCAGCAATCGCGTGGATGATTTGCCACGACTGTTCGGACGGGTGCGTTCGAAACTTGTCATCATCGGCGACCCGGGAACACTGGGCCGACGAGCTCGATGGGAAGGGGCAATTGATCAGTTTGATGCGGCAACCGGCGAGCGTGAACGCTGCTGGGTCAGTGCCCTGCTCGCCCAGCAGCCGGTCAAGCCGGCCACGTCAGGCCGGCCGACGGCCGGGCTCAGGGTGTAGC
>Ga0105047_10020924_pt1 | contig 10027 bp, 10 predicted proteins | sample MAT04_FD_78384 | JGI IMG/M metagenome (GOLD analysis project Ga0105047, IMG submission 78384) | Freshwater microbial communities from Lake Fryxell liftoff mats and glacier meltwater in Antarctica - MAT-04 (megahit assembly) | ecosystem: Environmental > Aquatic > Freshwater > Ice > Liftoff...
GCTCCGCCAGCAAACATTACCCAAACACGCGGCGGGGAGGAGGCGGCTCGACCACCCAGAGACCATCAAAAGGCTCGTTTGGACAAACGAACCGGCAAAAAGTTGGTATCCAGAATGGGTGCTTTGAGTTGTTCTGATCAGGTCGAGTCATAAGCACCCCCGCCGGGGTGCACACGGGATGTGATTGAAGGAGAACCTGCTCATGTTTTCTTCGAACTCACTGCGTTCGGCGTTGGTTGTATCGCTCGGCGCCATCGCGGCAGCCGCCGCGGCCCAAGCCGGGCAAACGGCTCGGATCGTCGACAACCTCCGCCTCGCCAGCGGCTCCGACGTCATCCGCACGTTCGACACCGCCAATCCCGGCGTCAAGACCCTGATGGGCGGGCTCGACTTCGACGCCGCCGGCACGGTGGAAGCAGCCACAGATTGGCACGGATGAACACGGCTGTGGAAGGGAGAAACGGGCTTTGGGCGTCGGTCTGTGTCTCGCTGTGCGATCTGTGGCCAATCCGTCGCCTTCGCGTCCCCCCCACCCACCCGGTTCGCCGCTAGAGTTAGCCCATGAAGCCAGCCCTCAAGCGGGCCTGATCGCACTCGCCGGCCTCGCGCTCACGCGCCGGCGGCGCTAGCCCTGGGTATCGAGCGTCCGGCCCACTTGCAGGGCCGTCGCGGCTTCGATCCGATCGCCCGCACGAGTGTAAAACGCCAGGCTTGTGCTCGCGGCACCGGCACCTGCGGCGGGGCCGAACTCGACCCCGCCGGGCACCACGGCCCCGACGACCCGGTCAATGCCCGGGTTGCTGGGCCGCGCCTTGGCCACGGCAGCGACCGGGCCGATCGCGGCCACCGCGTCGGGCGACTGAGCTGGGCGGACGCCGTACGCGCGCGAGATGTGGAACGGGTTGGTCGCCTGCGTCACCGGGGCGCCCGAGCGGGCCGGTCCGAGCGTGCTGGAAGGGTCGAGCGTCATGGGCACCACATGATAAGGCTTGGCGAGGGCCGCGCCAAGGGCTTAGGTCAAGCCGTCCCAATCGCCGATGATTCGGACTATGCTCTTTAGTGCGCTTCGATACCGTGGCCGTGCGGCCCCTGCCCGCGTGGCCGGGCCTACCGGGCCTCTTCTTCGACTGTCAACTATGGCCGACACAGACCGAGGCAGCCCCGAACCCGCGCCGGGCACCGGCGAATCAACTCTGGAACGGGCCATCAAGGATCTGAAGGGTCGGCTGGTCCGCGAGGCCACGTTCGCGATCGGGATGCTCGAATCGGCCTCCGAGGCCTTGCTCAACATCGATGCCGAGGCCGCCCGTGGGGTGGTGCGTCGCGACGACGACATCGACCGCGAGGAAGTGATCATTGAGGAGGAGTGTTTCCGCGTGCTGGCGTTGCACCATCCCTTTGCACGCGACTTCCGCCGGGTCGTCAGCCTGATGCGGATCAACGCCGACCTCGAGCGGGTGGGCGATCACTCGACGTCGATCGCCAAAGTGACGATCAAGCTGAGCGTGCTGGAGCATGTGCCGCCGGTGCCGACGTCGCTGGGCGAGCTGGCGCGGCGCGTGCCGATCCTGTGTCACGGGCTGCTCACCGCGCTCATGACCGAGAGCCCCGAGGGTGCCCGCTCGACCCTCACCAAAGACCACGACATCGACACGCTCGAGAAGCGGCTCTTTGAAGAATGCGTTCAGACCATGGGCACCGACCGCGACGCCCGCGCCGCGGGGCTGCTCTATTACCGCTGCGGCCGCGAGCTGGAACGCATCGGCGATCTGATGACCAATATCGCCGAGGATGTGCTCTATCTCAGCACGGGCCACATCGTTCGCCACGGCGAAAAGAAGCGGCTCAAGGCCCTGGCACGCGCGGACAAAGCGCGACTGCCGGCACCCCCCACCCCCTGAATCGGACCAGTGGCAGGGTTTTGTTTGGCGGGCGCGTGACTGCTGAATAACCGACACACCACCGCTTTAAGCTAGCCCTAATCAGGGACTTTTGCGGCGTTGACTGGATTCCGCGCGACGATGGCCGAAAACTATCGCAGAGACATGCATCGATTTGTCCGTCCCTTCGTTTCGCCTTCGCAAACGCGGCGACGGTCTCTGGCGGGGTGATTGGTCAATCGGGGAAGAAACGCCGCCCACGCGTGTGTACGGCCAGGGGTCCGCAAGCGGGAACGAGCCACTTTGCCAGAAACAGTCCAGAATACCGCGAATGCCTCGGTTGGTGGGGTGCCGCTGGATGACCCGGCGCTCAGCGCCAGCGGGGGCTCGCGGCACATCCGCACGCTCGACGGCATCCGGGGGCTGGCCGCCATCGCCGTCTTCTTGAACCACTCCACGGTGATCGAGGGCGGCTTCTGGCTCGATACGCTCTTCGCCCGCGCCACCTTCCTCAACGGCTGCGCTCCCATGCTCTTCCTGGGCATGGCCGGTTACCTCCTCACCGGCATCCTGCTCCGCAAGAAGGGCAAGCCGCACTGCCTCCGCGATTTCTACGTGCGCCACGCCCTGCGGATCTGGCCGCTCTACTTCGCCGTGATGGCCATGGCCATGATCGTTCTCCCGATGTTCCTGCCCACCAGGCTGCTCATCTACGACCATTCCGGCGGACCGGGCTGGATGTACTGGACATTCATGGGCAACATCTCGATCGCTATCGACGGCATCCAGAAAAGCAAGATCCTCGACGTCACCTGGTCGCTCGCCGTCGAGGAGCAGTTCATGCTCTTCTGGCCCCTGGTCGTCCTCTTCTGCTCGCGTAAAACCGTGATCCGGGTCTGCATCGCCATCGCCGTCATCTCGACGTCGATCCGCATCTTCATGGTGCTGGCGGAGTTCAACCCCGTCGCCATCTACGTGTTCACGTTCGGAAGGCTCACGTCCATTGCGCTCGGTTCGCTCCTGGCCTTCTACGCCCACGACGAGCGGTTCCTCAAGCGTGTCCGCCCCGCCGCCCGCTACATCGGCCTGTGGGTCATCCCGCTGATCTGGGCGGTGCTGGCCATCGAACGGCACATGGGGTGGAGCTACGAGCAGGGGAGCATCCGTTCGGCCGGGCCGCTGTCGCGGTCGGTCGGCGACATGATCGCCGCCGTCGGGATGCTGTCGTTCATTCTGTGCGGGCTCACCACCAATCCGGGGAGCAGGCTGTTTGCCGTGCTCACCTTCAAGCCCCTCACGTTCATAGGCAAGTATTCCTACGGCCTGTTCCTCTTCCACGTGGGCATCATCTGGCTCGTCCGCAGCGTGATCTATCGGCCCCCGGGCCTGCAAGGCGAGTACTCCTCACTTTTTCACTTCCAAGGCATCGGAAGCTCGTACCTGCTAGATCAGTTGCTCTTCATGGCCTTGACGTTCGGCATCTCGCTGGGCCTGTCCATCGCCAGCTACCACCTCTACGAGGTTCACTTCCTCAAGCTCAAAAAATACTTCAACTACGGGGCCCCGTACGCCAGCCCAGCCAAGGCGACTCAAGGCCCGGACCTCAGTGCTCGCCCCAACATGACAGTCGCCCATTAGGCAGACGCGACGCGGTGGACTTGGATCGCTGGAGCAGCCAAGTCATCAGCGCGGCCGTCGCGAGGGCGATCGCAAACGCCAAGAAATGTGCCGCGACCGGGTCAACGCGATGGCCCAAGCGGTCAAGAAGTCGGTCCATCGCGACCAGCTGGAGCATGTGGATCAGGTAGATCCCGTAGCTCAGGCGAGCGCCACCAGCCCGCGCCGGTGGCGAGGCTGTGCGCGTAGCCGAACCGGCACAGTGCGAGCGTGGCCACCAGGAAGGCCCGCAGGCCGATGAACGCGGGCCAAAGCCGCTCGATCACAGGCCAACGCCCCCGCAGAAGCAACCCGGCCCCGGCCCCAAAGCAGGAACGGTGGCAGGTGGAAGTACCCGATCGCCGCGGTGCCCCAGGCCGGGGAGATCAGATTCATCCCGTCGAATCTCCAGGCGAACCTCGCCCCGAGCGCGATCAACAGCGCGGCCAGAGGCACCCGCACCCGCTCGTTTCTCCGCCCCGGCCAAACCACCAGCAGTAGCGCAAGCGAACCAGCGAAAAGGGCCGGCAAGAACCACAGGTGGACGGAAACGCCGACCCAGGTCGCCATCAGCACGAGCTGCAGCCAACGCGACGGGTCGTCCAACATGGCGGCGAAGTTACCGAGGTAGCCGCCCGTCCCGAGCACGCCGCTCACGAGGGCAAACGCGAAGAAGCAGACGGCATTCCAAATCAAAAACGGTATATACACCCGCGAGAACCGCGACCCGGCCAGCGAAACCCAAGACTTACCCTCACCACCCCCCGCACTCTCGAACCGAAGCTTTTGCCCAACGAAGAAAAACGCTCCCAGAAAAGCGAATAGCGGCGTGGCGAGCTGCCCGATGTGGCCGCTCCAAGCCAGCGCGGGGTCGATATCGGTGTGCAAGAGGACCACGCACACGGCCGCCAGCCTCCGGATCGCGTCCACGTTGACCGCCCGGTGAGGCAGAGGCGCCGGGCTCGCCTTGGTTGAAGAACATTACGCCAGGTCCCGCAAGCCCCCGTGGCCAGTTGGGCCTGCCGCCCGCCACATTTGGGAGCAATCATCCGTTCCTCGGTCTCCCCGCCAGACGCCTATGAAGAGGGACGCGGAAGCCGATTCGGTCCGGCCCTTGTCTCGGGGCCTTCGCGCTCCAATACTTGAGGCCCGTTTTGGAGCGAATCCCCATGCCCTATGTCTGCCATTTCACCGGTAAGAAAGCCTCCTTCGGCAAGCAGCGGACCTACCGCGGCCAGAAGATCTCCAAAGGCGGCTTCGGTCTCAAGCCCACCGGCATCACCCGCCGCAAGTTCCGCCCCAACCTCCAGAAGGTGACGGCCGTGATCGATGGCGTCGCCACTCGGGTCTACGCCTCGGCCAAGGCGATCAAGTCCGGGATGGTCATCAAGCCGCTCAAGCGGCGCGACGGGTACACTGCCCAGCAGAAGGCCAAAGCCTCGGCCTGAGTCGACTGCGTCTGAACCAATCAATTCGCCGACCGGTCCGGAGACTTCGAGCCCGGTCGGTTATCCATTGTGATGCGTTGTCGCGATCAACGCGCCGCTACCATCTCGGGTGGCCATGTGTGATCAATGCGGGACCGAGGCGACAGTACACGAAGTCGTCATCCGCGGCGGGAAAGCCGTCGAGCGTCATCTCTGCGAGGCGTGCGCCAAGGCGCAGGGGCTGGCGCCACAGGCTCATCTTGCCAGTGGAAGCATCGTGACGCAAGCGATCTTGGCGCAAGCTACAGGGGGGGTAGCGGGAGGGCCCGATTCGGCCCGCGTGGCCGGGGCGTCGGCCTGCCCCGCCTGCGGCCTCACCTTCGGCCAGTTCCGCAGCGACGGCGTACTCGGCTGCCCCGCCTGCTACGAAGCCTTTGAACGCCCGCTCTCAAGCCTTCTTGAGCGTGCTCACGAAGGCGGCACGCACCACACGGGCAAAGTGCCGCGGCGGCTGGCGGGTGACCGCTCGCGTCGCGCGGGCGGCTCGGCCCAGGCGGTGGCGCTGGGGATCGAAGAGCTCCGTCGCCGGGTCGCCTCGATCCAGAAACAGCTCGAAGACGCCGTCGCGGCCGAGCAGTATGAGCGCGCCGTGGAACTCCGCGATGAGTTGCGGCGCCTGGGCGCGGGTAAAGAAGCCGGCAGCGCCGGCGAGGCCGGGCCCCTGACATGAACGACCCCGGCGGCCCCATCCCGCTCGATCAGATCTGCCGCGGCGCCGCGTGGCTGTCCCAGCGCGGGGACGACAGCGACGTGGTCGTCTCCACCCGCGTACGGCTGGCCCGCAATCTCGCTGGGCTCCCCTTCGCGAGCAAAGCCAACCCCGATCAACGCCGGGCCGTGGTCGACCTGGTGCGACAGGGCCTCGATCGGGCCGAGCTGACGGCGGGCCGCGGGGTCCCCGCCCGCATGGCCTGGGCCGAGATCAACCGACTCTCGACCATCGACCGCACGCTGCTGGTCGAGCGCCACCTCATCAGCAAGGAGCACGGCAAGCTCCCCGGCGACGGCTCCGCCGGCCCCCGCGCCGTCGCCATCTCGCTCCCCGACGAAGGCCTCTCGATCATGGTCAACGAAGAGGACCACCTGCGCATCCAGGTCCTGGGCGGCGGACGCGCGCTGGTCCAGGGCTGGGAGCGGATCGACACCGTCGACGACCAGCTCGAAGCCGCGCTCGATTACGCCTATTCGTCACGCTTCGGCTACCTCACAGCCTGCCCCACCAACGTCGGCTGCGCCGTCCGCATGAGCGTGATGCTCCACCTCCCCGCTCTGCGGCTCACGGGCGAGCTTGACAAAGTGAAGCGGGCCGCCAAGGACATGACGCTGGCCGTGCGCGGGTTCTATGGCGAGGGGAGCGAGGCCGTCGGCGATCTCTTCCAGATCTCCAACCAGACCACGCTGGGCAAGACCGAGGCCGACATCCTCCGCGAGCTCGACAAGCAGATCCTGCCCGAGGTCATCGAGTACGAACGCGCCAGCCGCCGCCTGCTGGTCGAGCGGCGTCGGCGCGTCCTCGAGGACCACGTCTTCCGCGCCCTGGGCACCCTCCGCCACGCCCGCCTGCTGGCCCCGGAAGAAGCCCTCTCGACCCTGAGCATGGTTCGGCTAGGGATCCTGACCGGCCTGATCCGCGATCTTGAAGAACCCCTGGTCACCCAGCTCTTCGTCCTGACCCAGCCCGCCCATCTTCAGAAGCTTCTGGGGCAGGAACTCGACCAGCAGCAGCGCCGCGAGGCCCGGGCCGACCTTCTCAGGCAGAAGCTCAGCGGGAACTGAACTCCCCGGTCTATCCACAAACTGCACCAACAGAGGGCGTCAGTCGATATACTGGCTTGAACAGCCGATGTTGGGAGACTCTTCAATGGCCACGCTGGCCTGTATCGCTCCATTCGGATTCTCGTTCGACCCGGAGCGGTTCTTAGCTGCCTATCGCGCCGTGGGCTGCACGGTGTGCCAGTTTTACCGCAACGAACAGAAGCCGCCCAGAGTCGCCGACGCCCTCAAAGCCGCCCACGCTGCGGGCATGTCCTTCGACTCGATCCACGGCGTCTTCGGGTTCCACATCGACCCCAGCTCGCCCGACGTCAAGCACCGCCAGCGCTGCCTGGAAATCTACGAAAACGAGGGTAAGCTATGCCGCGAACTGGGCGGGAAGATGATCGTCGTTCATCCCGCCGCCTGGAACCCGGGCATGCGCTCGATGACGGCTGAGGAGATCGACCGCGCCTCGGTCCCCCGCTGGCCCAGCCTCAATGAGTTCATGCACCGCCTGGGCGAGATCGGCGAGCGGATAGGGGTCACCTATCTCATCGAAAACCAGCCCATGAACTGCCCGCTGGGCCACGACACGGTGCGACTCTCGAAAGCCGTGCTGGCGGTGGGCTCGCCGGCCATCCGCATGTGCCTGGACACCGGCCACGCCCACATGACCGGCGACCTCGTGGCGGCCGTCAAAGGGGCCCTCCCCGCCATCGCCTATTTCCATATCCACGACAACGACGCCAAAGTCGACGACCACCGCATGCCCGGCGACGGGACCGTCAACTGGACCGCCTTCGGCGAACTCCTCCGTACCTCCGGTTCAACCGCCACATGCATGCTCGAAGTCTTCTACGAAGAAGCCCGCGTCGAGGAACTGGGCCGCAATGGCTTGGCTGATCGGCTGGCCCGCGCCTGCGCGATGTAGCACTCGCCAAGCCGCGGCAGGGCGATCTGGATCCCCATGGGTTCGTGCGGCGATCAAAGGCTTTTCGAAGCGGCTGAACGGGCCTCAACGTGAGCGACACTCAAAAGCCAACTCCGCCCCGCGTCGATCCCGATAGTGCGCCAGTCGCTTCGCCGCGATTTGTCTGGCCTCCGCGGGCCTTGCCGAAGCCGCAGGCCGGCGATCGTGGGGCGGATACCCAGCCGCTGCGCGAAGCCGGGCCGGGGTCGCTCATAGAAGATGTCGAGGATACGTGGCTCGATCTGACCGCGGCCCCGCTGGCGCGGCGGATGGCCCAGGCTGACTGGCGTCCCGATACGCCGGCGGCGTACTGCGGCCGGTGTGGGTCGTCGGCCGGGCCCTATACCACCGACGACACCGGCTGCCACGCTTGTCGCGGCCGCCGCTGGCCCTGGCATCAGTTAGTCCGCCTGGGTGAGTACCACTCGCCGCTCGGGGCGATGGTGCGCGACGTGAAGTACACCGCCTGGCGGCAACTCGGCACGGCCCTGGGACTCAAGCTCGGCGAGGCTGTCGCCGAGCGGTGCCGCCTGCTGGAAAAGCAAATCAAGGGGCGAACGCTGGTCGTCGTGCCGGTGCCGACGAGCTTCCGCCGACGGATGGCCCGGGGGATCGACCATCCGCTTGTCATCGCTCGGGGCGTGGCGGGGGCCTTGGATGCTCCGATGGCGAAGGTCCTGAGCCGATGGCATCGGCCCTCACAGCTGACCATTCCGAGGAGCCAACGGGGGCAAAACCTGGCCGGGAGCATCCACGCTAGCCGGTTCGCACGGCTGCGCTGGACTTGGCGAACCGATCGATTGGCCCGATTACCACCGGATCAAGCGTTGCTGGTGGTCGTGGATGACGTCGCAACCACGCGGGCGACGCTCCGAGCGACTTGCGGAGCGGTTCGAGAGCTTTGGGAGCCACCCGGAAGCCGGGACTTGATGATCTGGACGGCGGTCTTGGCGTGTACGGAGGCGGCGGAAGGAGCATTTGATCGGGTTCTATAGGGTAACTAGGGGACAAAAAAAGAAACGTCTTGACAGTTGCTTGACGTGGGCGGCGGCGGGCGTATAGTTTCGACCCGGGAAAGACGGGATCCGTCTGACCGGTCGCTTGCCGACTTTAGGCAAGCCTCATCTTTGACAAGTAAACAGTTGGGATGTCCGCGAGAATGTACGACCTGGACAACGGTGTACGCCGTGCTCCAAGCCTGGGGCAGTTCAGGTCGATCAAAGGCCCATCGGAGCTTCACACTCTGATGGTCTGGACATTCTCGGACAAGAGAACCCTTAAAAGTTTTTTTTGAGTGCCAGCAAAATCCTGCCCGGTCTAATCAACCGGGGAGGCGTCGCATGATCCGGTTTACCGGTGTTGTGCGGCGGACCGGCCGCGGGCTAGAACCCCGCGGTAGCTTGGTTCAAGGCTTCATAACTTTGTCTAGATGCTCAGGGCCGCAAGGTTCCTGGGTTTCACAAGCAAATCAAGTGAAGAGTTTGATCCTGGCTCAGACTGAACGCTGGCGGCGTGGTTAAAGCATGCAAGTCGAACGGGCCAGCAATGGCCAGTGGCGGAAGGGTGAGTAATGCGATCGTACGTGCCCCGAGGTGTGGGATAGGCATGGGAAACTGTGCATAATACCACATGATGTCGAGAGACCAAAGGCTTGCCGCCTTGGGATCGGCGATCGTCCTATCAGCTAGTTGGCGGGGTAATGGCCCACCAAGGCTAAGACGGGTAGCAGGCGTGAGAGCGCGGCCTGCCACATCGGGACTGAGACACTGCCCGGACTCCTACGGGAGGCTGCAGCGACGAATCTTCCGCAATGGGCGAAAGCCTGACGGAGCGACGCCGCGTGTGGGATGAAGCGGCTTTGCCGTGTAAACCACTGTCAGGAAATAGAAACACTGATCATTTCCAAAGGAAGGGGCGACTAACTCTGTGCCAGCAGTCGCGGTAAGACAGAGGCCCCGAGCGTTAGTCGGAATTACTGGGCTTAAAGGGTGCGTAGGCTGGCCCATAAGTGTCGTGTGAAAGCCCACTGCTCAACGGTGGAACAGCACGGCAAACTGTGGGTCTCGAGGAAGCTAGAGGTCGCTAGAACGCTTGGTGGAGCGGTGGAATGCGTAGATATCAAGCGGAATGCCGAAGGTGAAGACAGGCGACTGGGGCTTTCCTGACGCTGAGGCACGAAAGCGTGGGGAGCAAACAGGATTAGATACCCTGGTAGTCCACGCCCTAAACGATGTGTGCTGGATCACGGCGGCTCTGACGCCGTCGGGATCGCAGAGAAA
>Ga0105047_10020925_pt1 | contig 10027 bp, 8 predicted proteins | sample MAT04_FD_78384 | JGI IMG/M metagenome (GOLD analysis project Ga0105047, IMG submission 78384) | Freshwater microbial communities from Lake Fryxell liftoff mats and glacier meltwater in Antarctica - MAT-04 (megahit assembly) | ecosystem: Environmental > Aquatic > Freshwater > Ice > Liftoff...
AATCGCCGGCGTAGTGGATGCGAACCACGATGATGCGGGTTCCGAGTTCAAGCGCCGCCGGGCGGCCTTCGACCAACATGCAAAGGTCCACCACCGGCATCAGGGTGCCGCGATAGGGCAGCAGGCCAATCACCGCAGCGGGTGCCAAGGTGGGCGTACGCAAGGCGACGCGCGGCAAGACCTCCACAATACTCCGCGCCGCAATCGCGAGATCAGCATTGCCTGCGCGGAAGGCTAAAGCGAGCATGCCCTGATGCTGCGCTTAAGAGCCGAGATTGAACTTGGCGATTTCCTGCTTGAGCACCGTCACGGCATCGCGCAGGCTTTCCGTCGCGCCGTTGAATTCGCGCAACGAGACCGAGGTTTGGCGCGCGCCATCCAGCAGCTGGCCCATGGCTTCGCCAATCTGACGTGCGCCGTGCGACTGGCTGCGCATGCCGTGGTTGACCGTATCGAAACGCTCCGAAAGCGTCCGCACCTCGCTGATGATCTGCCCAAATTGCCCGCCAACGCGCTCCACTGTTCCCACGCCCGAGCGCACTTCTTCTGCAAAGCGATCAATCTCCATGACGCCCGCGGACACCGCGGATTGCATCTGCTTGACCATCTGCTCAATGTCGAGTGTGGCTACCGCGGTTTGGTCGGCCAAGCGCCGAATCTCGCGCGCCAAGACCAAAAAGCCAAGGCCCTGTTCACCCGCTTTTTCGGCTTCGATTGCCGCGTTGATTGAAAGCAGGTTGGTCTGGTCGGCGACTTTGGAAATGGTGGTAACCACGCCGGTGATCTCGGCCGCTTCTTCGCGAATGGCGGCGAGACGGGCCGACATCGCATTGGCGGTTTGCGCCAGCCGGTCCATGGTCGAATCCAGGTTCGAGAGGCCAGATTGGCCCTGCTCAGCGAGGTCGGCCGTTTGTGCCGAGACCGCATTGATGCCCTCCATGGTGGCCAGCAGCTCTTGGCTGGTGGCCGCGATCTGTTTGACTGCCGCTGCAATCTGGTTGGTCGAGGCGCCAAAGCCTTGCACCGTCGATTCTTGCTGGCGGCTGGTCGCGGCAAATTCGGTTGCCGTGCTCATCAGCTCCACCGACGCCTGTTTGACGCGCGTGACCAGACTGCGCAGGTTGTGCGTCATCCGGCCGATGGAGCCAAGCAGCCGTCCGGTTTCGTCGCTGTCCGTCGTGCTCGGTACCTCGGTGCTCAGATCGCCGTGTGCGACCCGATCGGCAACCTCTGAAACCAACTGCACGCGCAGGCTTAGCGTCGCCGCCGCACGGCGCGCAAACCAGGCCATTACAAACACCAGAAAAATAATCGCGAGCGCCAAAAGCGCCAGCGCGCTGAGCTTCGAGCTCACCAGCGTGTCCGCTTTCGCCTCATTGGCAACATTGCGCTGCGCCGCCAGCTTCCATACCTCGTCGATCGCGTAGCGATGTGCTTCATAGCGCTGCCCCATCTGCACCAGCACGCGCTTGGCGAGGTCTCGGTCGCCGGCGCGAATGGCGGGAATGAACTCATCGTCGCGCAGGCGAAAGAACTCCATCGCGGCGCGGTACGAGGTGACGGTCATCAAATCACCCATGGTGTCGCGCGCCAGCACACGCTTCCACTTTTCCTGGCCGTTTTCGTAGTTGATGCGAAGCTCGTTGCCTTTTTCGATCAAGCGCGTGATTTCAGTCGCCCCGGTCTGCTCACTCAACTGCAAAGTGAGCAGATAGGGTTCGATGATGAACTGCGGCGGCGGCAGAACATCGGCAATCAGCTCATTGCCGAGCATGATCTCGTCATAGAGTGGACCCTGCACGCGCACCTGCTGAAGCGTGCGCCAAGCGAGCAGCGCAAAGATGGAAAACAGCACCAAAAAGACGGCGACAAAATACGATAATTTCGTCGCGAGGTTCGATTTATTGGACATCACGCTCGCCCCTATTTGCAATCAGCCCGCATGGTACTGGATGGATGCTCTGTATGCGCCAGCATGCGGCCAGAATCTTGCAGTGGCGCCAGCAGGCGCATGGTTGTCTCTAAAATGTGGGTCTGCTCAGCCTTCGGTGCGCATAAACGCCTTTGCGGTGACTTCTGCAAAGCGCCGTTCCGGCCATTGTTCGGTTTGCAGAGTTTGCAGGGTTTTCAGGCCATCTGCTAACAGCGGCTGGGCGGATGCGCTATCGCCGTTAGCGGCAATGCAGGCGCCCAAGACCACCCGGGCGTAGCCGCGTTTCACGCCAGGCTCGGTGAAGTACTCATGCGCCTGACGGGCTTGGCTGCAATCGATTGGCGGGCGCGCTTGTTCGAGCCAAACGCGGGTTCGTTCGACTCTGACGATCGCGAGCGATGAGGTGCCGTTTTCTTTGAGGTGGCTGTAGACGCGCTCGGCCATGGCGAGCTGTTCGAGGGCCTCGCTTGGGCGTTTGAGTTCTCGCAGCGTCCGTCCGAGGCCAATCGCAGTAATGCCGACGGCGGCGTCTTGTTCATCCCACATCGTAATTGCCGACGTTTGAGCGGATCGCCACAGGGGTTCGGCTTCGGCGGCGCGCCCGCTGTCTAAAAGGGCGCGTGCTAGGCCCGCTTCGGTTGGGGCTCGGCGCGAGGCGTTGTCGGGATCGCGCGCGGTCTCGCTATCGAGGACCTGGCGATAGATCGCTTCAGCTTCTGAAAATCGACCGAGGTCCCTGACTCTGCGCGAAAACGCCGCGATTGCGCGACTGAATCCTAGCTGGGACGGAGCACCTTAAGCACTGCCTGCTGGGTGTATTCACCGTCGTCGCGATCGGCCAAGTAAACCGTGCCCATCCCGCCGCGCCCGATTTCGGCTCGGAGCAGCCAGGGCCCGAGCTTTTGCCCGATCATCGCTTCGCGTTCGTCCTGATCGTGATCGCGCCCGAACGCATCCAGCAAATCGGGTGCGGCGGCATGGAAGTTCAATTCGGTTAGGCTCTCCCCTTGATCCGCTGCCAACAGCGCTTCGACTTGGGCGCGCAGCGCGTCATCGCTGCTGCAGTTCGTGTCCACAAAGGCGGCGCGCTCGGCAGGCGGCAGGAGCAGCGCCTGTTCAAATAGCGATCGAATCTGCGCCCACTGGCTGGAAATCATGGCTTGGGTCTCAATTGGAGGGAACCAAGACGAGTACGTCAAGCGTTGGGATTACAGATCACGCAACTCGATTTGCCGCGGCCCGGGTTGAGAGCCGGCCGCATTGGCGGCGCGGCTCTGCGCTGATTTCAACCGATTAGAAGCGCCAAACGCCTGACACCGCGAAGGTGTCGTATTCCTTTGAAAAGTCGGCGCCAAAATCGAGTTGGAATGTTTCAAAGGCCCAGCCAAAACCTAGGCTTCCGTGGGTTTGGTCTTTGCCTGGCGTGAACAGCGCCCAGTTGATTGATTGCGCGGCGCGTTCGTCGATATTGCTGGCGCGGGGATCGCGTGCGAACACCCGATGGGCCGGATCGCGCCAAACGCCAGCTCGCAAACTCAGCGGGCGCTGCATGTTGAGTAAGACGTATTCCAGGCCCAGACGCAGCTCGGTTCCATTGTCTGCCTCGAAATCTGGCTGAACGACGAATGCGCTGGTGGGCTTTTCGGCCAGGGTCGAATATTCAATGCGGCTGGCCTCGAAGCTAAAGGTCAGCGCCTCGCTGGCGCGATACGCGGCGCCTACGCTGAAACGGCCCGGGACGTTGAAGGAGGCCAGCGCTGATCTGCGGTTGTTTTGCGTGTCAGTCAGGGTCGATTGATACTCAAATTCCGGTGCGCGGCTGTAGTTAAGACCGATCGAAAATTCATCCGTGGGCTTGAATAAAATGCCTACGCCGAAGCCCAAGTCTCTAGAGTCGGTGTCTTTTTCGGAGATGGTGTTGCGCACCGGTTGGTTGGGCAGGGCGCTGCTGAACTGGGTGCGGCGGCTGTCGAAGTCAAAGGTGTAGCTGGCAACATTGAAGCCAATCAGGAACTTATCGCCGAGCTTGGTGGCAGCCGCGGCGCCGAAGCCGGCAACTTTGTATTCAAGCTGCGCGGTGTACGGATCGATGAAAATCGCAGTTGGGCTGAACTCGGTCAAACGTACGCCCGAATTGGCCAAATTATTGCTGAAGGCGCCGAGCTGGTGATAGAAAATCGACCAGCTAAAGCGTTCGCCTGGGCGCGTAAACGCAGCAAAACCGATGCCGTTCTCGCGCTCGCTGCTGCTGCCAAAAGTCAAGTTACTGCGGTTAAGCGGGTTGATTGAATAGCTGCCGCCGGAGACAAACGGCGTGTCATAGGCGCTCGCGCGAATTTCAAAACTGACCTGCGTGCTGGAGAGCTGCATCAAGCCGGCCGGGTTGGCGATGGCTGCGGTTGCGTCATCAGCAAGCGCGATGAACGCACCGCCCATGGCCAAACTACGCGCGCCCGGATTGGCGAAGTTAAACTGTGCACCGGCCAGCGATTCGGTGTCGGTGATGGCATGGGCGCTGGTGCTTAAGACCAGCGCTGCAATTGCAAGTGCAAGCGGTTGACGGTTGGACATACAGGGTTTCCCTCGCGGTGGATTTTTGTTGTTGGAGAACCAGGCTATTTGCAATAGAGCGCGACTTGTTCTTCTGCTGTTTTGATTTGGGCGGCGCGCTGCTCGGCATCAAGTTCAGCGCCCACGGTGCCGTCGGCATTCTTCAGGGCGACCGCGCCTTCGGAGCGAAAGGAATCCAGGTTTTTTCGCGCGATTCCACAATTTTCGACAAATTGCTCGGCCAATGGGCTGCCCGCTGGTTTGGCGGCAACCGTATTGCCCGCCGTCGCCGCTGCGCCGACGTCGCTTGGGGCGGCAGAGACTTTGATCCGCTCGGAGTTGACCTGCTCCGCAGGCGGCTCGGAGCCGTAGTGAACGACGCCGTCTTTGTCGGTCCATTTGTAGATATTTCCCGCAGCGCCTGCAGAAAGACAAACCAGCGCGAGGGCAAGTGCAACGATCAGTCTTGACATTAAAGAGATCCTCGATTCAGGGTGTTCGATTGAGGGTGTTTGTGAGTGTAACCCCTTCACGCTTCAGGCAAACGTGGCTTGCGTCGCTTGAATCGGCGCCGACGGCTCGCACCGTGGGGTCGCTCGGCATTGCCGGGCAGGCCTTGGGTCTGCGCCAAATGCGCGGGCTGGCGGGTTGGATCGTCGAGCACCAGGGTCGGCAGATCGATCGAATCGCGCCAGGCTTGCGGCAGTTCTTTGATCCGCTGAAAGCCGCCGCGCTTGACCCCGCGCGGCAGGGTCACCTCGCCGTAGCGGATGCGCTTGAGGCGACTGACCTGCACGCCAACCGCTTCCCACATGCGGCGCACTTCGCGCTGGCGGCCTTCTTTGATCACGACGCGATACCACTGGTTCGAGTTGAGCTCGTTCATCGCTTCAAGCTGGTCGAATTTGGCCGGGCCGTCTTCGAGTTCAACGCCTTGGGTGAGCCTGTCGGTCACGCCCGGTTGGAGCTCGCCGTGCACGCGACAAACGTATTCGCGCTCGACTTCAAAGCTCGGGTGCATCAGTGCGTGGGCCAATTCGCCTGAGTCGGTGAACAGCAGCAGGCCGGCGGTATTGATGTCAAGCCGGCCGATCGCGATCCAGCGCGCGCTTTTGAGCCGCGGCAGCTTTTCGAAAACGGTCGGACGGCCTTCGGGGTCGTCGGTGGTGCAGATCTCGCCCTCGGGCTTGTTGTAGATCAGCACGCGCGGGAGCTGCGGGCGCGCGTCGCGGGCGATCAGCAGCTGGCCGTCGATCTCCACTTCGTCGCCGGCTTTGATGGTCATGCCGAGTTCTGCCTGTGCGCCATTCACGACCACGTGGCCTTGGGTGATTTCTTCTTCCAGCGAACGCCGTGAGCCATAGCCCGCGCGCGCCAGCACCTTTTGCAGGCGTTCGGGCGCGCTCGGCGTGATCGGCGTTTCTGCACCCTGCGCATCAACGTTGGGGTCACTGCGGCGCGGTGGGCGCGGACCGCGACGCGCCTCGGGGGCGGCGGCGTCTGGAAGTGCGTTGGGATCGAGCGGTTTTGGCGGTTCAGCGCGCCGCAGCGGGCTGCGATTGCGCTTGTTGCGATGCCGACCAGCGGGCGCACCATCTGGCCGCGGGCCTTGGTTCGGACGCGGCGTGCGCGGTGCGTGGATGCGGTTGCCAATGTTGTCATCGACGATGCGGTTGCCGAAGTTCTCATCGTCCATGATCGGACCCGAGGGCAAGGGCGCCACCACCAGCTGGTTGGGGTCGCGCGGCTGGCGCTCGGGGCGAATCAGGTTGGGGTCACGCATGGGCCGCTCTGGGCGCACTGCATTCGGATCTCTTGGCTGGCGCTCGCCTTGCGCTGTGCGCGGTCCGCGCATCGGTCGCGCGCCTTTGGGCCGCGGGCCACGCGCACCGGGCGGGCGCTCGCGATTGGCAATGGGCCGCTCGCGATTGCCGTCGATGGTGTTGCCGTTGCCTGCGTTTTGCACAGGCAAGGCGTTTGGATCGCGCGATCTGCCGCCACCACCGCCACCGGGACCGCCGCGGCGTCGTGCACCGGCGCCTTTGCCTTTGCCGGCCCGTTTCGGGCGTTTGGGTTTGCCGGTATCGTCGCGAAAGCCGGTCAGGCGCATGGCGCCCGTGTCGCGGTCTGCCGAATGCGCCCAGGCGCTGGAGTCGGCTTTGTTTTTGCGATCCGGCGTATAGCGATACGCGCCGGGACGGAGGTTTTCGCGGCCGCTGCTATCGCGGCCGCTGCTCGGGCTCGCTTCGCGTTTCTTGGTCGGATCGATGGACAGCGTTTTGCGCGTCTCCTGCATGGGGACTTTCCTCAAAATTCAACTCGGGTTCTAGGTTGTCGAGATCGCGGATTTCCGCGAGGGTAGGCAGTTCATCGAGACTTTTTAAATTGAAGTAGTCGAGAAATGCGCGGGTGGTGCCAAATAGCGCGGGGCGCCCCGGGACATCGCGGTGGCCGACGGAGCGAATCCACTCGCGTTCAGTCAGGGTGCGAATCATATTGGGGTTCACCTGAACGCCGCGAATTTCTTCAATTTCGCCGCGGGTGATGGGTTGACGGTAGGCGATCAGCGCCAGCGTTTCAAGCAGCGCGCGCGAATAGCGCTGCGGCCGCTCGGCCCAAAGGCGGCTGACCCACGGCATTAACTCCTCACGGACCTGCAGGCGATACCCCGATGCGACCTCGCGAACCTCAATGCCGCGCTCGGCGCAATCCGCGCGAAGCAGCTCAAGAGCCGCGGCAAAATCGGCCGGCGTCGGGGTTTCATGTTCCAGAAAAAGATCAGCCAGCTGCACCATGCTAAGCGGCTGGCCGGAGGCCAACAGCGCGCCTTCGACGATTCGTTTGAGCTCAATTGGCGTCAACGGCTGTGCCCTCGGAATCCGCTGTGGCTGGCTTGCAGCGCAGATAAATGGTGCCGAACGCCTGGTTTTGAACGAGGTCCAGCAGCTGTTCTTTGAGCAGCTCCAGCATGGCCAGGAAGGTGACGACCACGCCGCGGCGGCCGTCGCTCGCGATAAACACATCTTGCAGCGACACAAACTGCGGGCCCCGCAGCAGCTCTAGCAGTTGACTCATGCGCGCACGCACCGAGAGCGGATCGCGGCGGATGGCGTGGCCGGTGAGCAGTTCGGCGCGCCCGAGTACGTCTTTCATCGCCAGCAGAAGTTCCTTGATGGCCACGTTCGGCGGCAGCGACAAAGGCGAGGTTCGCTCGGTATCAAGCCTTGCCTGCACCGAGTTGCGCTCCATGCGCGGCAGCGCTTCAATGTCTTCAGCGGCTTTTTTGAAGCGCTCATATTCCTGCAGGCGCCGAATCAGCTCAGCGCGCGGATCAAGGCCCTCTTCACCATCGGCGGCGGCGATGCGCGGCAGCAGCATGCGCGATTTAATCTCGGCCAAAATCGCGGCCATCACCAGATATTCAGCCGCCAGATCAAAGCGGACGTCCTCCATCAGCTCGATGTAGCCCACGTATTGCAGGGTGATTGAGGCGATCGGGATTTCGAGAATTTCTAAATTCTGCCGGCGAATCAGATACAGCAGCAGGTCCAGCGGGCCTTCAAACGCTTCCAGAATGACCTCAAGCGCATCCGGCGGGATGTACAGGTCTTTCGGCAGCGCGAAATAGGGTTCGCCCTTGACCATTGCAAACGGGATTTCGGTCTGAGCGGGCCCGGTGGGCGCCTCAGCGGAGACAGATTCAGTCATGGGGCGGCAGGAACTGCCAGCGTCGGGGGAATGATTACGCGGAGGAGTGTAACAGCAAACCAAGCGGGCTCAACGGCTGTGGCTTAAGCAGGGGCGCGCGTGGCGTATCGGGCGCAATCGCTTGAATCAGCTGCGATCGCGGGATTTCCGTCGCGCCCAAGGCGCGCAAATGCGGCGTGTTGAGCTGGCAGTCGATCAATGCGCAGTGGCTTCGGGCAAGCAGGCGGGTCAGCGCGAGCAGCGCAATTTTGGAGGCGTCGCGCGCTGCGCTGAACATCGACTCGGCGAAAAAAACCGCACCCATGGCGACGCCATAAGTGCCGCCGACCAAGCGCATCGGCTGATCGTCGCAGTAGCCGCTGGGCCCTGGCCGCTCGGCGCTTAAGTCTGCGGGGAGATAAATTTCGATCGAGTGCGCGAATCCGTGCCGGTGAAGCTCAACGTAGGCCTCAATCATCCACGCGTGCAGCCAAGTGCCGTGGTCGTCCGCGCGCGGCGCAGCGCATCCTTTGAGCACGTCGGCGAAGCGTTGATTGACCGAAAAATGCCAGGGCAGGCGCCGCGCAGTGCGTTCGAGCCGGCGCGCGATATGCAAAGACGCAGGCGCAAGCACCATGCGCGGATCAGGCGACCACCAAAGCGGCGGCTCGCCTTCGTTAAACCAGGGGAAAATGGCCGAGCGATAGCCAGCGAGCAGGCGCGACACGCCAAGATCGGCTCCTGCGCAAAGCAGGCCATTGGGCGTTGCCAGTGCCAACTCAACCGGCGGGAAGGGCGCGTCAGAGCCTGCTGCCAGCCACGGAATCATGTCGCTTGGCGATACGGTGAATGGGTCTTGAGTTCGTCCAAATACAGCTCGACCTGCGCACGCTCGCGCCTGCAAAACTGCGCAATCGGTTCGCGAAAGCGGCGATCTTTGATCCAGTGGGCCGACCAGGTCAGCACGGGTTCAAAGCCGCGGGCCTGTTTGTGTTCGCCCTGCGCGCCGGGTTCAAAGCGGGTCAGTCCGTTTTGGATGAGGTACTCGATGCCCTGGTAGTAGCAGGTTTCAAAATGCAAACCGGTGCAGTCCAGACGCTGCTCCAAGCCCGCCTCCGTGCCCCAATAGCGGCCGTAAAGGGTGTGCTCATCGCGAAAGCAGATCGCCCCGGCCACGGGGCGGTCGCCGTGTTGCGCCTGGACCAAGACCAGATCGGCCTTGACGGCGGCAAAAAAATCGAGCGTCAGCGCCGCGTGGTTGGCTTTCTGATCAAAGGTGTTGAGATAAAAACGGTGCGCTAAGGCCAGATCCTCGGGCCCGATTTCAGCGCCGCTTAGGGTGCGAAAAGTAAAACCGTTCGCCGCGACTTTTGCCCTTTCCTGGCGGATATTTTTGCGCTTTTTGCTGCTGAAGCGCGCGAGAAACTGATCGAAGGAAAGTGCGCCATTCAGATGCAGGTGAAACTGCACCTGACAGCGTTCGATAAAGCCGGCTTGAGCGAACGCGGCGCGGTCGGCTTCAAGGAGGAAATTGGCGTGCAGGCTAGAAACGTTGGAGCGCTCAAGCACGTCGAGCAGTGCGTCGATCAGGGCGAGTTTTCCGGTTTGGGTGGCGGCGAGCAAGCGCGGGCCACACACCGGCGTGTACGGCACGCCCAACAGCAACTTGGGGTAGTAGTCCAAGCCCGCATCGGCAAAGGCCTGCGCCCAAGACCAGTCGAAAACAAACTCGCCGTGCGAATTGCCCTTGATGTAGCAGGGCGCCGCGCCGAGCAGCTGATCTTGATCTTCAAGCAGCAAATGGTAGGGCGACCAGCCGTAGTCCGCGCGAATGCAGCCGTGGCCCTCCAGCGCATT
>Ga0105047_10020926_pt1 | contig 10027 bp, 8 predicted proteins | sample MAT04_FD_78384 | JGI IMG/M metagenome (GOLD analysis project Ga0105047, IMG submission 78384) | Freshwater microbial communities from Lake Fryxell liftoff mats and glacier meltwater in Antarctica - MAT-04 (megahit assembly) | ecosystem: Environmental > Aquatic > Freshwater > Ice > Liftoff...
CCATCCTCGTCATCACATTACTCGTCGAGTTTACGCGCGGTTCTTTGCAAGCCCTCCACAACTTGCTCAAAGACATCCATTGGAAAATTGTCCGGTAGCTCACGGCCTACCGCATCGATTGCGACGGGCACTTTCCGGGTCAATTCGTGCAGCGCTTCCTCGATGCGCTCGCCGTACCCGCAACGCTTCGCTGTTGACACGACGTGCCGCCTTTGTACGTCCCGCATGCGGTAGTGCTTGTTTGCTTCACCGTGCCAAGCCATCGCCATGCGAAGTTTTTGGTAATCGAGTTTGTTGGCCGTGGTGCCAACGATGGGCCACGCGGATAGCACGTCGTAGACGGGAGTTAGCTGGAAACCGCCCCCTGCGCGAAGGTAGATGCTGAAATTCTTTGCATGTCCATCGGTAGCCGCAAGCATCCAAAACAGAACTTGGGTGCGCAAGAAGATATCCAGGTCGCGTTCAGGGGTCTCGGAGACTTGCAGTACACGTGCAATTTCCAGCATGCCCGGGCCATGGTCCTTTTCATATTTTGCAGAACTTGGCTTACCGAAGACTTGACAGAAGTCCTCTTGTGGGAGGCGCACCCAATAATTCTGAGCTGGAATGCATAGCCGGTCGAAGCGCTCGACGACCAAGGCCTTCTGAGTGCCGAAGACTTTGATTTCGCTCGGCGGTATTGGAATGTCGAATTGAGCCAGCAGGCGAGAGCATAGCCATTCATTCTCGACGGATGTGCGCATGTCGGCCTTCATGTGGCCGACAAGTCCGAGAGGCAATTTAAAGATATGCGTTGTCGGGGTTGCTCCAAAAGGTTGGCACCAGCGACCCTCGTGCAAGAGGAACGCGGTTTTTTCCTGTGCCCCTGCGATGGAGATTCGGAAATCATCAGCATCATCATCGTCGGTACGGCCAAATCTAGTCGGCGCCACAGCGTTGATCAGCTTTTGCTCAATCTCGGCATCCGTTAGCGGCCGAGCCTGGATTTCGGTGACACCTGTTGGTACGGCTCCGGCCGGAAGCAATTGCAAAGCACCTACGCAGTCACGGCCTATGGCCGTCAAAAGGTCAAAGGCATCCTGGCTTTCAGTATGGAACCTGGACTGCAGTCGACGGCGAATCGGGTCACTGTCTGGAAGAAGATTATCGAAGTAATTTTCAACGATGGGGCCACGTAAAGGAGCGTTTTCCAAAGGTAGCGGCAGCGAAAGCGAAAGGGGTCGTCGAGCCGCCCGGTTGTCGAGCCAGCTCTGGTCGTATTGAAACTCCATTACATTGTTGCGCAGGATGCGCCATTCCCCGACCAGAAGCCCATTCATCCACGCGGCCAGGATGCGGGTATGCGAGCGGCGACCCATTACCAGACAACCGCGGCGGGGTTGATTGACGACTTAAGGTCGCCCTTCAGGCCGAACTGGATTTCCATCTCCAGGACCGACAGCAGCACTAGAAGTCTGTCCAACGAGATGAGCTCAATCGATGACTCCAGCTCGGAGTACCTGTTCTGGCTGATGCCGAGCCGCGTGGCCACTTTAGTTTGCGAGAGCTTGAGTTTTTTCCGCCGGGCAATGATGGCCTGCTGTAACTGCGTCGGAGTTGTAAGTGTTTGCATGGCAATTATCGAGATAAGCGATAAATTAACTATATCGCTTTTATCGATAAATTTCAAATATCGGCATTAGCGATATGTCACTGTTTTCTACGACAATCTGGCTGCTCTACGGGCTTCCTCAGTCTCGCCGGCTAGGGCCTATCGGGGGTACGTCTTCAATTCATCATGTTTGCTAACGGCATGCGCTGCAATTTTCTTCCGGCCAAAAATAAAAATGGCCTAACTATATGTTTTTAACCATTAGTGTCCATCTGCTTATTAACACCCCCGGTAAAGAGAAAAGCCGGCGCAGGCCGGCTTTTCCGTGGTTGACTCAGCGCTCAGTGGGCGACCGGTTCGGCGTACGGGATCTTGCCGATCTTGATCTGCCATTCCTTTGGTCCGGTGGTATGGATCGCCGTCCCGTGCGAATCGACGGCGACGGTAACCGGCATGTCGACGACGTCAAACTCGTAGATCGCTTCCATGCCAAGATCGGCGAAGCCGACGACCTTGGAGGTCTTGATCGCCTTGGCGACGAGATACGCCGCGCCGCCAACGGCCATCATGTACGCCGACTGGTTATCCTTGATTGCGGCGATCGCCGCCGGGCCGCGCTCGGACTTGCCAATCATTGAAATGAGGCCGGTTTTCTCGAGCATCATGCGGGTGAATTTGTCCATGCGCGTCGCCGTCGTCGGGCCGGCCGGGCCGACCGCTTCGTCACGCACCGGGTCGACCGGGCCGACGTAGTAAATCACGCGATTGGTGAAATCGACCGGCAGCTTTTCGCCTTTCTCGAGCATGTCGGCGATGCGCTTGTGCGCAGCGTCGCGGCCGGTCAGCATCTTGCCGTTCAAAAGCAGCTTCTGGCCCGACGTCCACGCGGCAACTTCGGCCTTGGTCAGCGTGTCGAGATTGACGCGCGTCGCCGTTTTCAGGTCGGGCTTCCAGGTCACCGCCGGCCAGTCGGAAAGCTTCGGCGGAACCAGTTTGGCCGGGCCCGAACCGTCGAGGTGAAAGTGGATGTGGCGCGTCGCCGCGCAGTTCGGAACGAGAGCGACCGGCAGGTTGGCGGCGTGGGTGGGGAACTCAAGAACCTTGACGTCGAGCACGGTAGTCAGTCCGCCGAGCCCTTGTGCGCCGATGCCGAGCGCGTTGATCTTTTCCATGAGTTCGAGGCGCAGCGCTTCGGGGCGCGTCAGTTGATCGCCACGCGCGGCGCGCTCCCTGAGTTCGTGGATGTCGATCGGTGCCATGATCGATTCCTTGGCCATCAGCATCGCTTTTTCCGGTGTGCCGCCGATGCCGACACCGATGATTCCCGGCGGGCACCAGCCGGCGCCCATTGTCGGCACGGTTTTGAGGATCCACTCGACGAGGTCGTCCGAGGGGTTAAGCATGGCGAACTTGGCTTTCGCTTCCGATCCGCCGCCCTTGGCGCCGCAGATCACGTCGACGTGGTCGCCCGGGACGATCTCGAAATGCACGACGGCCGGCGTGTTGTCCTTGGTGTTGTTGCGCTTGCCGGCGGGGTCGGCGAGTACCGAGGCGCGCAACGGGTTGTCGGGGTCGGCGTAGGCGCGGCGAACGCCTTCGTTGATCATCTCCTGCAGGCTTATCGTCGCGTCCGGCCACTGGACGTTCATGCCAACCTTGAGGAAGACCATGGCGATGCCGGTGTCCTGGCAGATCGGGCGGTGGCCTTCGGCCGACATCCGCGAGTTGGTGAGGATCTGGGCGATCGCGTCTTTCGCCGCCGGCGACTCCTCGCGTTCGTAGGCTTCACCGAGCGCCTTGATGAAGTCGAGGGGATGGTAGTAACTGATGTACTGAAAGGCGTCGGCGACGCTCTGGATCAGGTCTTCCTGGCGAATGGCGGTCATGTGCGGACTTTCTCTCGAGAGTTGAAGGGGAATGGAAGGGGAAGGGGAAGGGCTCGCTGTGGATGGTATAGACGGACGCTGCGCTGCGCGGCAAACAACGATTTTAGCACCAAGCCGGTGTCTGCTTCACGGATTGGCGCATACGCCGGGTGTCGTGTCGCCGGCCTGCCCGCACGGTGTCAGAGCGCCGGGAACGGGATGCGGAGTGCCCTCGTCGTCGATCTGCGCGGCGAGCGTTTGCCAGGCGACGAGGCCTTGGCGATCGAGCGTCAGGCGGAGCAACCAGCCGCGTTTCTCGGCCGGCGTATCGAAGCCGTCGAAAACGAAATTGCCGAGGCTGTAGACGATCAGTTTGCCGCGGTAGTACTCGACGCCCTGTGTCTGATGCGCGTGGCCGCCGACGACGACATCGGCGCCGGCGTCGATCATCGTCCGCGCCAGTTGCCGCTGGCGAGCACTGGCCTGGTTTTCGTTTTCCCAACCCCAGTGCATGAAGGGGATCACCACGTCGGCGCCGGCCGCGCGCGCGGCGCGAATATCGCTGACCACGTGGCTGTCTTCGCTCCAGGCGATTCCCGGTTGCTGCGCACCGGCCTCGAAGGCGCGTGGCTTGAATTCGTTGTAGGAGAGAACGGCGACGCGCATCCCATGGCGTTCGATCCACAGCGGTGCGTGCGCGCTGGCCAGATCGCGCCCGCCGCCAAAGGCAGCAATTCCCGCGCCTTCGAGATGGCTGAGCGTTTCGACGAAAGCCGCCTTGCCGTAGTCGCCCGAATGGTTGTTGGCGACCGCCAACGCATCAAAGCGCCCCTGGAGCTTGGCGACGACGCGCGGATGGGCGCGAAACGAAAAAATCTTGTCGGCCATCGGCTCGCCGACCGTTGCCACCGGGCACTCGAGGTTGCCGATCGTGTAGTCGGACTCACGCAGCAGGTCGGCGAACGGCGCCAGCGGATCGCGCCCGGCGGCGATCGCCCGACCCGGACCATCGTCGAGCATGATGTCGCCGACGAAGGAAAGGCGCAGCGGTTCGGCCCGGCCGTCAAGCGTAAAGAAGGCGAGGGCAGCGCAAAAGACAAGCAACGGGCGCTTCATGGCGCCGCCTTGCCAGCGACCGGTGCCAGCAGGCACCAGTACTGCAGTTCGCTGCCGCGCATCGGTTCATATACCGTCTGCAAGCCGCTGAAACCGTGCGGCGCGTCGTTTCGCGAGGGCGGTGGATAGGCGAAGGTCGCCTGATGGATCAGCACTGAATCGTCGTTGCGCTCGGCGTAGGTATAGACCTTGATCGACGCGATGTCGGCTGGTTGCTCCTGGAAAACGACGCGCAAGCGGAAATACGAGCCGACCGCAATGCCCGTAACGGCGTAGGGCGACGCCACCGGCTGCGCGACGAGGGCTTTGCTTTCGCCGCCATAGTCGTAATGACAGACGACCTGCTCGCCGGCGAGCGAGGCGCCGGCCAGCGTTAACGCCACGACCAGGGTGGGACCAAACGGCCGCGAAAATATCTGACTGAAAAGACGCACGCCACGCTCCGCAGGCTGTGAACTGAACCGGCAGTATCGCGCAGCTGCGCCGAGCCGGCAAACCGGGCTGCCTTGACAACCCCGGCTACCGTCCGCACAGGACGCAGTCGACCTCGTCGCAGGTCGTGTTCAAGTTGTCCGGGCAAATGGGCGATGCCGCCAGATTGCGCCGGCGACAGTTCCTCGCCGCGCTGCGATCACGCTAACCGGTCCGACGAGACACGCGCGCCGCAAACGCGATGACGCGCGCGTTGTGCCGAGGCTGGATCGCAACAGGCATTTTGCCAACCGTGAGCGGCGTTGCGCCGGTTGTCAAGGGCGCCAGTTGCTGTAGTTCCTGATCCATCTGGAGAAAGCTCTCCCACATCAAGGCCTGGATTTTGATGAGGGCGCCGAGCGGCGAGCGCGACCGGAGCCGAATGCCGTCGACGCGAAACTGGATCTGGCGAAGACGTTGCTGAATCCGATCCGGCGCGCGTTCGATCAAACGCTCGACGAGCGTGGCGCAGAGCGCCTCGAATGCCGGTGGATCCGCCTCGGCGAGTCGCGCGAGAACTTGATGGCTGGGAACTTCCATGGGGCATTGAGTCGTCATTTACGCTCTCCTTGCGGTTGTCCGTCGATCTCTTGGCTGGGACCGCCGTTTCGGGAAAATGTTTGCTTGCCGCACACGCTTGTGATCATGTCTTTCACGCGCGCCGAGCAATCCGAGCAATCGCCGGGCCCGCAAAGCGGTCGATCTGGCCATCCGCCCCTGCTCCGCCTGGCCCGGCGGCCAACGAAAGCCGGCAAAAACGGCGCGCCGCGGCTGGACGGCGCATTGCCGGGTACTATCTGTCTTTGTCCAATCTTGAGAAGCGAACTGCATGCAACGAGAAGTCACAGAACGCCTGAAAAACGCGGTCATCGCCGCTGTCCAGCTCGCGAACGTCAGCGACCTGGAGTTCGACGCCTCGCTCGCCGAACTGCGCGAGCTCGCCAAAACGCTCGGCTTCAAGGTCGTCGAAACTTTCGTCCAGAAGCGCTCGGGTTTCGACCCGGCGGCCTATCTCGGCGCCGGGAAACGCCAGGAAATACGCTGTTTCATCGGCGCTGAAGGCGACCAGGAAGCCGGCGACGAAGCTGATAACACGCGGCTGGCGTCTTCGCCGTCGGGCGAGGCCGTCGAAGTCGTTTTCGTCGACCACGAGATCTCGCCGACGCAGGCGCGCAACCTCGAAAAGGAAGTCGGTTGCGAGGTCATGGACCGGACGATGGTCATTCTCGAGATCTTCCACCGCAATGCGCGCTCGCGCGCCGCGCGCGCGCAGGTCGAGATCGCGCGCCTCGGTTATATGGCGCCGCGCCTGCGCGAAGCAGCCAAGCTGGCCGGGCCGCAAGGGCGCCAGCGCAGCGGCAGCGGCGGCCGCGGCGCCGGCGAGTCGCTCGGCGAGATCGACAAGCGCAAGATTCGCGACCGCATCGCCGAACTGCAGCAGGAAATCACCGCGATGGACGTCGACCGCAAGACCCAGCGTGCCCGTCGGCAGGCCAGCCAGGAGTTGGCCAGCGTCGCGCTCGTCGGGTACACCAACGCCGGCAAATCGACGCTGATGCGTGCGCTGACCGGCAGCGAGGTGCTCGTCGCCAACAAGCTGTTCGCAACGCTCGACACGACGGTGCGCGCGCTCCATCCCGAAAGTGTGCCGCGCGTGCTGGTCAGTGACACGGTCGGTTTCATCAAGAACCTGCCGCACGGCCTCGTCGCCTCGTTCAAGTCAACGCTCGAAGAGGCGCTCGACGCGTCGCTCTTGGTGCACGTCATCGACGCCAGCGATCCGGGATTCGAACGCCAGCTCGAGGTCACCGACGCTGTGCTTGGCGAGATCGGCGCGCAGGACGTGCCGCGCCTCCGCGTCTTCAACAAGATCGACCATGTCGGCAACGACGCGGCGCAGGCCGAGCGCGCCGCGACGCTGCACGCGCGTTATCCCGATTGCGTCGTCATGAGCGCGCGGCGCAGCGACGACGTGGCGAGGCTGCGCGAGACCATCCTCGCCGTGTTCCGGCGCGAACTCGTCGAGGCCGAACTCTTTCTGCCGTGGTCGGCGCAGCAGCTGCGCGGCGACATCTACGCGCGCTGCGAGGTGCTCGAGGAACGCGCCGACGGCGACGGCGCTTTCTTTCGCGTGCGCGGCGACAGCGGCGCCTTGCGCGAGCTGCGCGAGCGCTTGATCCAGGCGCAAGCGGTGTAAAAGGCTGCCAACGTGCTCCCGGTACCGGCTATCATGGCGCATGAAGGGCAAACCCATCTGAAAAGTGGGGACGCAAAGCCACCGGCCTAAGGATCACACTACGGCAGCGGGGTTGCCAGGCGCGCAAGCGCTGGTCAGCGCTTTGCGTAGCCCTCGAACGGAAACGGTCGCGGGCTTTTTTGTCGACTTTGGCGATGCCAGACCGATCGATGGATTAGTTAACAGCGCAAGGGATAACTCAATGTTGATCAGCAAGAAAATCTGGCTCCTGGTCGGAATCGCGATGGTGACCTGCGCGGTGGTGTCCAGCGTCGGCCTGTACGGGCTCAAGCGCGTCAATGCCAACGTCGTCGAGATCGCCGACAACTCGGTTCCCGCCTTGCTGCGCGTGAGCGCCATGCGCAGCGACTATCTCGCGTCGATCCCGCTGCTCTACGACCGGGTGGCGACAAAAGACGCCGAGAAAGCCGCCGGGCTCGAAAAACAGATGACGCAGACCTTGCAGAATCTGCTCGCACAACTGAAGGACTACGCCGAGCGGGTGAGCGCCGACGCCGAGAAGGATGCGCTGCAGGAAGCGCGGCTTAGCCTCGGCGCATTTGTGACGCGCGTCCGTTCGCTCAATGAACTCGCGGCCGTCGACAATGAATTGGCGCTGACGATGATCCAGAGCGATATCGGGCCGCTGCACCAGCGCCTGTCGGCCGCGCTCGACGCGCTCGTCAATCTCAACACCGCCGGCGTCACGGCGGTCGCTGCTTCGGCCGAAACGGCTTTTGCGCGGACGCTGACGATCACGCTTTCGGCGGCCATCGTTGGTCTTGCGGTGATTGGCGTGCTGGGCTTCCTGCTCGGACGCTCGATTACCCGGCCGCTCGAGGCGATGCAGCGGGCGATCACCCGGACGGCCGACGAACTCGACTTTACCGATAGCTGCAAGGTCACGGCGAGCGACGAAATCGGTCGAACGCTGAACGCCTACAACGGCTTGCTTAACAAGTTGCGCTCGAGTTTTGGCGAGATCCAGGCGGCCGCCGGGCGCATGGCAAGCATCACCGCCGACGTCAGCACGACGTCGAACGAGATCGCCAAAAACTCGCACGCGCAGAGCGACGCATCGTCGGGCATGGCGGCGGCAATCGAAGAGTTGACGGTCAGCATCTCGATGGTCGCGACGCAGGCGCACGAGGCGACGCTCAACACCCAGGCCTCGCGCGACAAGGCCGATCACGGCGCCGAGGTGATCCTGACTACGGTCGCCGGCATCCAGACGATCTCGGACTCGGTGCGCCAGGCGTCGTTGCGCATCGACGCGCTGCGCAACGACAGCGAGAGCATCTCGTCGGTCGCCAACATCATCAAGGAGATCGCCGACCAGACCAATCTGCTGGCGCTCAACGCGGCGATCGAAGCGGCACGCGCCGGCGAACAAGGCCGAGGTTTTGCGGTCGTTGCCGACGAAGTGCGCAAGCTCGCCGAACGCACGTCCAAATCGACGCAGGAAATTTCGACGCTGCTCGGCCAGATGAAGGGCAGCGCCAAGCAGGCCGTTGACAGCATGGCCTCGGCGGTGCACGAAGTTGATGCCGGTGTTGAGAACGCCCGCCTGGCCGGCGAGTCGATCCAGAGCATCAGGGCCGGCTCGGGGTCGGTGGTCAGCGCGGTCGCGGAGATTTCCGAGGCGGTTCGCGAACAGACGGCGGCGAGCACGTCGATATCGCAGCGCATCGAACAGATTGCGCAGATGACCGAGCGCAATACGGCAGCCGCCGAAAACACCGCCGAAGCGGTACAGCGCATGAGCCAGATGAGCCACGCCATCGCGACCGCACTCGCCGTCTACAAAGTCTAGCGACGGCGCCGGTCGCGGCGCTTCACCCGTCCGGGCGCAACGCGTGCATCAGCGCCGGGATTTCGTCGGCGCCCTCGGCATCGGCAAAGGCCAGCCGCGCAGAAGCGCTTCGTCGAGACGCTCGAATTCGGCCAGGTCGCGTTGTGCGTTCATCGCTTTCCTGGTCATGATTTCGGCGCCACGGGCACGTCGGGCGCGACGGTAACTGTCGCTCCGGCTTGTTCGAGCGGCGCGACAAAGTTCACCAGGCGCAGCGCGAGTTTGCCGTTCTTGCCGGCACCCGGATCGAACTCGTACGAGGTGATCGAGCAGTTGGGCACGTCCTTCATCCGGTCGATATCGAGAATCTGCTGCTCGTCAAGGCGCTCGAGCAGGTAACGGAAACAATTGACGATCACCTGGTGGGCGATGATCAGCACGCGTTCGCCGCGGTACTCGCGGGCGATCGTATCGACGACGCTGCGCAGGCGCAGGATGACGTCGCACCAGGACTCGCCGCCCGGCGGGCGGAAATAGAACTTGCCGACGTGCTTTCTTTGCTCGGCAAGAGCGGGGTATTTGGCGGCAATGCCGAAGGCGGTCAGCCGGTCGAGAATGCCAAACTCCTTCTCGCGCAAGCGCTCGTCGGCAAGGACGAGCCGCGCGTCGGCGGCAACGCCGCCCGCATCGATGACTATTTGCGCCGTCAGGCGAGCCCGCACATACGGCGATGAGAGAACGACGGTCGGCCGTTGCGCCTGCGGCGTGCCGGCGAACCAGCGGCCGAGCGCGGCCGCCTGCGCCTCGCCGAGCGCCGATAGCGGCGTGTCGACGTCGCGCGTCTCAATGTCGATGCGATACAGTCTGGCCGCTTCGGCGGCGTCGCGGGCGACGTTGCCGGCGCTCTGCCCGTGGCGAATGAGCCAGATCGTGTCCGGCCACTTCTGCGCGTTATC
>Ga0105047_10020927_pt1 | contig 10026 bp, 7 predicted proteins | sample MAT04_FD_78384 | JGI IMG/M metagenome (GOLD analysis project Ga0105047, IMG submission 78384) | Freshwater microbial communities from Lake Fryxell liftoff mats and glacier meltwater in Antarctica - MAT-04 (megahit assembly) | ecosystem: Environmental > Aquatic > Freshwater > Ice > Liftoff...
CAAATGGAGCGCAGTGACATCCCGGTTTTCATCGGGAAGGCAAATGGAGCAAAGCGACATCCCGGTTTTTTATCGGGATAGGCAATGAAAATCAGCCAGTTACGCCAAAAATAACCTCGACTAATTTTGTCTTCCTACTGATCGTCAGCATGGGTATCCGGGACTTATTAATACCAATAATACTCCCTAATTCATTACCCTTAAATATCTAAATATTTACTGTTTTCTTGCTAACTAAAAGCAGTTTTCATTTGGCTGTTAGAGTAGAAAGTAGCCTCTTAGATACGGCACTGCTGATGCCATACCTAAGTGACCTATACTATTTGGACCAAGGGTTGATTAGCCGTTTATTCTTCAACCAGCAAAAAACAATGGCTGGTCATTTTGAACTGGATTTGTGTTTAAGCGCGCTCCACACCGTTCTTTCCGAGATAGCAAAGCGGTTGGCTAAAGTGCCGACCAGTTGCGTTTTTGGGTAATTATATTCTGCACTTATTTTCTCAAATTCCCGCAGCACAGTGTACCGTTGTAAGTGCGTGGATGCGATCAAATCCTGGTCTATCAAAAAGGTCACTATTTGGCTGAGGTTTTTTTCAATTTTGTGGAGTTCGCAAAAAGATTCAAAATTCGTCTGTAAGTGTTCCTGAAATTTATCAAGAATGTACTTCCTTGGAGGTTCTTCCATCGTAGTGGATGTTAGGTAGATAAGAGGGCTATGATCTATTTAAAAATTATGCTGCAAAATCTGGCGTATCGAAACGTTAGTCAAGGACGGTTTTTCAGCCTTTCCCCGTAATTTTTTGGGTATTTGATGTCGTTCCGGGGATTGCAGTAAGCTATATTTCACTGGGCATGAATATGAGCTGGCATTGGGTTGAAAACGATACAAATATCTGATTAACAATATTTTGACAATATTAAAATATTTTAAATTACTTGTTTTTGCACCTGTTTCTGTTACGTTTAATGCATACAGTTATTTTTTGCGTATTTCCCCTTGAAAAGAGGCCAATATTTTTTTTAGAAATACCGAATCTCTCCTGTTTTGCTGATTTTGCTGGTCATTCAGCGCATCATTCTCCCTGGAGCAGGCTCAGTCATCCCTGCCCGAAAAGCCATGTTGAGCCATCATTAGCTATTTAAAAGCATATTGTTGCGTGACGGTTTGCCCCGACCCAACAGCACTCATTTTTGAGGGCTGTGAAAATCGTTTCCATTGGTTTTTCGGGAAAAGTAAAAGGAACTCCCCAAAAAGATGCAAAAATGTATTTGCCGGAAATGGCCGTTGGTTATTCCGATTATCAACAGTTGATATTACTCCTTGAAACAGCAGCAGGGGTGCATTGCAAACTTTCGCATCCCACAAACCTACCAGGTTTAGCAAGAAAGCGAAGATTTGCAATGCACCCATGGCCGATCGTGGTTGCAAGAAAAAATAAGCATTTATAAACCCCGGTACACCCAAAAGAAATAAGGGAGGGGCGTAGCGGGTAGTCTGTGCTTTTAATTAGCGTTTCGTATAAATGTTGGAGGGAGTCAGGTCAGTTTTTTGGCATCGGCTATGAACAATTGCACGGATTCCCAGTACTTACGAAACAAAGCCCGTTTCTCCTTTTTCGTAAACTCCAGTACCGGGCAATTGGCCCGTCGGACACCGTACAAATAGTGGGAAAGCATCATTTTGCCGTCTTCCAGACCTCCATCTACGACTAAAAACATACTGTACGGAATGTGTTTGTAAAGATAGACTGCAAATTTACCAGGCAGATGCAAGGCTTCAAATTCCGTACAAAGCGTTTGCAGCCGCTCAACTACTTTTTTGATTTCACTGATCGAATCCTTTTCAAAAGATTGTACCCGCGTGCGATCATCGAAATAAATACGTGCTTCATTTGAATCCGGGTCCAGCAAGTAGCTTTTTATGTTAACTCCTTTTCGTAATAAAGTCAGGATGTGCGTTTTATAGGCGTCTTCTTTTTGGGAAATAAAATAATTGGAAAAGGAATTGAGGCGGACCCCTACTTCGATCACTTCTTGCTTGGCATGGCGGATAAAATTGGCCTTTTCCTGTACCGAGAGCCTCCCGGCATCATGTAAAATAAAGGCTGCACTTTCCGGATCTTGTTTCGGTTTCTCTGGTACAACGGAGGCCACCCATCCCGGCGAATTTTTTGGCAGGAAATCCTGGGTTTGGCTATCAAAACCCATATCCATCTCTCGTTGCAGTATCATCATCATACCTCTTGCCGCCACTCCCAGAATAGATGTACCAACCCGCCCGCCGTTTTTAATGTTGGATAACGTAGCCGGAGAAACGACATAGTCCAGCATTTTAAGTTTGTTCACCACATTACTTTGCCCATAGCTCAGGTGCTCGTGTAAGTGTTCCAAACCCTTACAGACGATGTTTGTGTTTTGTTTTCCTTTTGGTATTTCTTGCATGGTTACCGTAATGTCACCGCTACGCGGTTTCAGTTAAGTGTGGTGATATTAAATGCGTGTAACTGTTTACCACATAGCCCACATAGGAAACATAGATAAAACAATTGAAAATAACTATGTGTGCTATGTGAAAACAGTTTATGTGTGCTATGTGGTAATTTATTCTAATAGGCTGTGGTCCAAATTTCATCACGCCTTGCTGGTGAACAGCGAGCAAATATAGGCGGTCTGGCAAAATTTACAACATTACTTTTTAGCCACTTTTTTTGTCCAAAAAGGTGGGGTTCCGCTTGTTTAAGGCCGATATAAGTAGGCGGGCAAAATTAATCGAGGTTATTTTTGTCGTAACTGGCTGATTATCATTGCCTGTTTGCCTTCCCGATGAAAACCGGGATGTCACTGCGCTCCATTTGCAATTTTGCTTATTTATTTACTTACTGTTGCCGATTTCTACTATAACGACCACCGGCAGTTATAAAAAATCTGGCCTAAAACAACGTCCCTTCCCGCCTTGGCGGCACCGCGCCAATATGTTTATATGCCTTTTCGGTCGCCATACGGCCACGTGGGGTCCGCTGGATATACCCTTCCATAATCAGGAACGGCTCGTGGACTTCCTCGATGGTGCCGGACTCTTCGCCGACCGCCGTACCGATGGTGGTCAGGCCCACCGGCCCGCCCTTGAATTTGTGGATGATGGTGTTCAGAATACGAATGTCCATCTCGTCGAGGCCACTTTCGTCCACGTCCAGCGCGGCCAGACCATAGCGGGCGATGTCCTTATTAACGGTGCCATCCCCTTTGATCTGCGCAAAATCGCGGATCCGGCGCAGCAGTGCGTTGGCAATCCGCGGCGTACCCCGGCTGCGGCGGGCAATCTCGTAGGCACCATCAGCCGAAATAGGAATTCCCAGAATCGCCGCCGAGCGGTGCAAAATGCCTTCCAGCGTAGCCACGTCGTAGTAGTCCAGGTGGCAATTGATCCCAAAACGGGCCCGGAGCGGCGCCGTCAGCAGACCCATCCGGGTAGTAGCGCCCACCAGGGTAAATGGATTGAGCGTGATCTGAATACTCCGGGCATTTGGCCCCGAATCAATCATAATATCAATCCGGTAATCCTCCATCGCCGAGTAGAGGTACTCTTCCACCACGGTATTCAGGCGGTGGATCTCGTCAATGAACAGCACATCGCCGGGATCGAGATTGGTCAGCAAGCCGGCCAGGTCGCCGGCTTTTTCAAGTACTGGCCCGGAGGTCATTTTCAGCGAAGCACCCAACTCATTGGCAACGATGTGCGAAAGCGTGGTTTTGCCCAGGCCCGGCGGGCCATGCAGCAGCACGTGGTCGAGCGCATCGCCACGTTGTTTGGCCGCCTGAATGAAAACCTGGAGGTTGTCCACGATTTTCTGCTGCCCGCTGAAGTCATCCAGCATCTTCGGGCGGAGGGCTCGCTCCACCAGTCTATCTTCGCCGACCGGCTCGTTACTAAGTTCTTTTGACAAAATAAAGGGTGCGGGCTATGGTTCGCCCGGCAAAAATCAAATTTTTTGTTTTGAAAACCAAGACTTTTGCCCTAAACCTTTTTAGCCGCTCAAGCCCTTGCAAAGAAAAAGGCATAAACCTTTTTTCTAAACCCTGCTAAACCCTACCTGTTTACCTTTGGCGCATGGGAGAAACACACTACCTACAGCCCGATCTATATTTCGGGGGTATTCGCGTTACCGAATTTTCTATTGCCCTCACTTCGGTGTTGATTACGGCGGTTTGCTGGTATGCCTGGGCCCGTTTGGGGCGGCAGGAGCGAACGGATGAAAACCGGTTGTTCCGTATTTTTCTGCTGCTCATGGGTTTTTCCACACTGATCGGTGGCCTGGCGGGACACGCTTTTTTATCGTATTTGCCCTTCATTTTTAAAGTGCCGGGATGGGGCTTGGGTATGCTCGCCGTGTCGGCTTTAGAGCAGGCATCCATCTTGCGGGCGAAGCCCTATATCGGGCCACGCTGGGCACGTATTCTGTTCATTGTCAATGTAGTAGAGTTCGCTGTGGTCCTCTGCCTCGTGTTGGTCACGCTGTGGTTTCCGTGGGTAGAGATCCATACCGCTTTTGGTATGGTGCTCATTGTGGGTACGCTGGAAGGCTGGATGTATTACAAAACCCGGGAACGGACACACTTATATATTCTTTATTCCATCCTGTTCGCGGCGGCAGCAGCGGGTGCGCATATAGCCAAATTTTCTCCCCACACCTGGTTCACTTTTTTCGATATTGGCCACGTGCTGATGTGCGGCAGCATTTTGATGATTATGAAATCCGCTATTAAGGGGAATGATTTTCGGGAGCAGGGTGCATAAATTTTTGAACTAAAAAATTTATGCACCCTGCTCCCGAAAATCATTTACAGGAAAAAAAAAACACGAGTGTCTCTTACTACATTGCAATGTAAATTACTTGAGGATTTGATTAAAGCACCTGATAATCATGTAATTGATCAAATCCTCAAATCCTCAAATCTTCAAATCCTCAAATCTTCAAATCCTCAAATCCTCAAAAAAACCAATTAGAACTTGGGACACGTGACCCGTGAGCGCCGCGTTTCGGGATGGAAATAGGTGAGCGACAATTCGAGAGCACCCCGCGAATTGTTGGCCTGGGTCAAGCCGGAGACGGTAATATCGTAGCTCAGGCCCAGTATCCAGCGATTCATTTCCAGCATAGCCACCACCGTAACAGCGTCCATCTGGAAGCCCCTATCCAGTTTGTTGCCGACGCGGGCCCAGGCACCGAAACGCATGGCCAATTCGTCCACGTCGTTGTTGGAGTAGCGCAGATTGAGGCCCAGGTCGGTTTCCATGGCCGGGCCTTGCTTCATTATTTGTACACCGGGCAAGAGCGCAAAATTTTCCGTTACCGGGAATTGGCCACCCACGTGGCCCGCGTACCGGGTATAGAGCGTCTCGCGATCATCGTCGAGCAGGGAGATTTTCGGATTATTCAGGTGATACAGTGCCGCACCTGCGTAGAAAAAACCGTCATTATTATCGCCAAAGACGGTGTACCACAGCAATCCGGCGTTGAAATCCAGATAAAGATTGGTCTGGCCATTCATGGTCGCCTCGCCATTGACGGCATTGGGATCAGGGGTCTCGGTGACGCTATCAAACTGACGGCTGAACCACAGGCGGCCCCAATCCAGTGAATTTTGGCCAAAACCCACCTGTGTACCCGCTGAAAGATAGTGCTCGGCCTGATTGTAACCACCGGACAATTTTTTCAGGAAAGCCCCGCCGAGTTGGACTTTATTCTGCGAATAGCGGGCGGTACCAGCCTCGTCGTGCATGGCTCCGATGCCAAAGGCAGCATAGTCGTCATTGGCGACATTAAAGCGCGTCTCGAAAGCGGCTGAATAGGTGCGGAAAGGTACGGGCGCGAGGAAACTGTTCCATTGATCGCGGTAGTTGGCCGTCATACGCCAGCGTCCGTTGAAAACGCCAGTCATGGCCGGATTCAGATTCCAGGGGGAAGCATAGTACTGGGAAAAACGGGGGTCTTGCGCAGCAAGTTCAGGCAGGACGATAAAGCAAAGAAGAAAACAAAAAATTGTTTGAGTCAATAATTTCGCCATTGGATAGTGCTTTAAAAATCAATCGATTATAGCGGGAAAGGCGAAGCGAAACGGATTAAATAAATCGGTGGTGACGGACTAAATAACAGGCTATCCTGAAATTTGTCGTCACGAAGATAAAACGCATTTTTTATAAAGCGAAGCAAGTGCCTAAACTTCTCTAAACCTTCCTCAACCTCTCTCAACGAATCAGCATCACCTCGCCTTTCAGGGCCTCTTCATATCCATCCGGGTATTCGGCTTCCAGGTACCAGACGTAGATGCCGGGATCGCAATCCTCCCCGCGCCACTGGCCGTCCCAGCCACGCGCGGGGTCATTTACATCGAAATTGTTATCTTCAAATACCAGTTCGCCCCAACGGTCGTACACCCGGAACGTACGGATGTTGCGTACCTGCCGACTCTTGCCATGCACCATCAGGCGGTCGTTTTGGGAGTCGCCATTCGGTGAAAAACCAGTGGGCACATACACGCCGCGTGGTTTCTCCACCGCCACCCGGATCTTAGCGCGGGCAGTGCAGCCATGCTCGTCGGTGATTGTAACAAAATAGGTGTTGGAAAATAGCGGCTGGGCTATAATATCGCTGCACGCAGGGCTATCCACGCAAAGCAGATTTTCGAGTAAGGCACTGCGCCAGCTACTGCTGATCAGTCCGAACGCATTATTCACGTCCGGCGAAAGGGTGATGGATTGACCCAAGATGATCGTCGTATCCGGCCCCATCGAAGCCGTGAGTGCCGGTGGATTGTTCAGCGCGGCGGTAGTCCCGGCCGTACAACCTTTGGCATCCCGCACCTGTAGGGTATAAGCACCGGCTTTCAGCCCGATAAAAGTACTGCTGCCCCCAAATGCACCATCATTCAGGCTATAACGATAAGGAATATGACCACCGGTAACGACTAAGTGCAATCGGCCATTATCTGCCCCAAAACATTGTGGATCAGTAGCTTGCGCTTCAATTCGCATCGAATCCGGGAAAAGAATATACACCGAATCGGTGAGGGTACAGCCATTGCCATCACGGATCAGCAGCGAATAATTACCGGGCCTAAGTCCGCTCAGATTGGCAGTAACCACGCCCGTATTCCATTCCAGGATATAGCCAGGTACACCTCCCTGCACGATGGCCTGTATGGTGGCATTCGTATCACTGCTGCACACGGGCAAGGTCGTCGCAAAGTCCACCGAAAGGGGCGACGGTTGCTGTATCGTAATGGTTTTTATGGTTGTACACTGTTCCGTATCAGTAGCCGTCACCTGATAATCCCCGGCCCTCAGATTTTGAATAGCATTACCCGTACCATTGGTACTCCATACATATTGCGGTGTGCCATTCGCGCCGGTAGTACTCGTAATAGTTACGGCACCATTACTTTGCCCAAAACAAAGCACATTCTGGATCGTGGTCTGTAGCATAATTTCCGGAGCATCATTGATCGGAAAGCTGGTTTCGCCAGTACAGCCCTGGGCATCGGTGACCGTGAGGCTATAGATTTGACCACCCGCCAATCCAGTGATTATCGTCGCATTGGATGATCCCGGTACGCTCCATTGGTAATAGTATTTGGTCGTGTCGCCCATCCCAATGCCGCCCTTTATCTGATTCACGCCAGCAATGCCAGTGAGCGATTGAAAGCAAACCGGCGGATTAGTTAAAGTATATATTTTAATACTGTCTAACTGCTTTATATCCAGCACTTGCGAACTGTAACAGCCCAATTGATCGGTCACCGTCACGGTAATACTGCCCACTGGCAAACCCGCTATTTGCGCTCCCGTTTGTCCAGTACTCCAGGTAAAAATATAAGGTGCGCCATTATTGCCCACTGCCGTAGCGGAGGCTTCGTTATCCAGGGTGCCGAAGCAGGCAAGTCTGGTTTGAGCAGCCGTCACGACAATGGACGTAGCCGGCTGGGTGATGGTGGTCGTAGCGGTGGCCGAACAGGCATTGGCATCACGCACGGTCACCATAAAAGTGCCCGCTGCCAACTGCAGCAAAGTGGAATCCGTAGCGGCATTGCTCCACACGTAGCTGTACGGCATGGTTCCGCCACTCACCGCCACGGTTGCGGTGCCATCATCACTGCCAAAACAACGCACATTGGTCGCAGCCAGATTCACCTGGAGTGCGGCTGGCTCCGGCACCATTGTCGTAGCAATACTAGGACAACCGTTCGCATCAGTAATGGTAACCGAATAAGGACCAGCGGGTAAATTTTGCGCCAGCGAGCCCAACTGTGCGTTCGGATCGCTCCATTCATACGTCAGGGTGCCGCTTCCGCCAGTAGCCTGTACCGCGAGGCTGCCATCAGACAGTCCAAAACAGCTCGCCCCCTGGATGGCTATATTGGTTACTTGTACCGAATCCGGGCAACTCACCTGGACTATATTGGTTTTTACACAACCGACGGCATCCGTTAAGGTTACGGAATAATTACCGCACGTTATATTGGCTTGCGCAGGGGTGCTACTGCCATTGTTCCACACAAAGGTGTACGGCATACTTCCGCCAATGGCCGTGGTCGTGATAGTGCCAGTGGCCTGGTCGGCGCAAGCGGGGGCGACGGCATCATAATGTACATCGAGGGCCACCGCCGGATCAATGGTCAATTTATTGCTTTGGGTGCAGCCACGCGCATCCTGCACGGTTACCGTATAACTACCCGGACAGATGGCAGTCAAAGTGTCGGTGGCTGGAAACGCGGCATTATCCCAACTATAGAGGTAGGGCGACGATCCGCCTATGGTTAATACCCTGGCACTTCCCTGGCAATCACCAGCGCATTTTTCGTTTTTAACGTTAATAAAATCAACTTCCAGTGCCGCTGGTGTGCCAACCGTAACGCTCGTTTCGACCGTACAACCGTTGGCATCCGTAACGGTTACAGTATAAGTACTGGCCGATAATCCAATCGCTTTTTGCGTGTTTTGCGCATCGCTCCAGACATACTGATAGGGGCTGGTACCGCCGAGGAGAAATACGGAAGCCGTCCCGTTATTTCCGCCAAAACAAGACACCTGACGAGTAGCCGTACTGTCAATCAGGAGCAGCAGGGGTTCCAGTACATTCACCAAAGTTGCGGCCTGGCATCCCAACGCATCGGTGACCATCACCACCTGAAAACCGGCATCCAGATTAGTGGCAATGGGGGTCGTTTCACCATTGTCCCAAATATACGTGTAAGGAGATGTACCACCCACGACGCTAATGCTGGCTCCGCCGTCCATTCCCCCCCTGCAGGAGACCGAATCCTGTAGCGTAGTGAATACATAAGTCGGTGGTTCATTGATGGTTACGCTGTCAATGGCGGTGCAGCCATTCGCGTCGGTCACGCGCACCAGATAACATCCGGCGTAGAGATCCGACACCGTAGCGGCAGGGATGATGGAACCGCCCAGGCAACCCTGCCAGGCGTAGTCGAGCGTTCCGGTCCCGCCGGTTGCTAGGGCAGTGGCTTGACCAGAGTTGTCGGCGTTGCAAATAGCATCCGTAGCGGTGGCGGTCACGGATAATGAGTCGGGCTGGGTCAGGGTGAAGAAAACCGTATCCCGGCAACCGGTTTGGTCACTGACGACCACAAAATGGTCACCGACCGGAAAAAGTTGCAGTAGATCACCGTTGGGCTGGGCTGGCCCTACACCGTCCGCAAAATACAGCACGGGCGGGTTGGCATCGGAGACCGAGACAAAGGCCGATCCCGTAGAAGTGCCAAAGCATAACACTGGCGTCGTGGAATCAAGTATGGCATCCAAAACGCAGACGACGAAAGGGGAGGTATCGGTGCTGATAGCCGGTGCGCAACTGGAACCACTGAGCGCCCGTACCCCAAGGTCCACCAGGTCGCCAACCGCCAGACCGGTCACTTCGTGGCTGAGGGTACCACTGGGCATTTGCCAGGGGCCACCGTTTACTTGTACCTCGTAGCCAAGCGCACCCGGTACGGCTTGCCAGCCCCAGG
>Ga0105047_10020928_pt1 | contig 10026 bp, 5 predicted proteins | sample MAT04_FD_78384 | JGI IMG/M metagenome (GOLD analysis project Ga0105047, IMG submission 78384) | Freshwater microbial communities from Lake Fryxell liftoff mats and glacier meltwater in Antarctica - MAT-04 (megahit assembly) | ecosystem: Environmental > Aquatic > Freshwater > Ice > Liftoff...
TGGCAAGGCCTATGGCAAGCAATGGGTCTATGTGGCGCGGCAAGATGCATTACCCGCCCCCTCCACTGAAGATCTTGCCTCTCTTGATAGCGCCATCGAACAACTAAAGCAGCGCACGGATCAGACCAGAGATCGTCAGCGCCATCTCCAAACCCGTATTTTAACAGCAGATTTAACATCTTAGAACTGAATGGTTTGACCAACACGCTGACCGATGCGGAGATGCGAGTCAAGATCGTACACCTACAGAAGCGGACCGAAGACCAGGAACAGAGACTGACGGCCCTTCGATCGGGCAATGTCAAGCCGGTAGATCCCGCTGAGCGAGCTGCAATCGACAAGAAATTAGCATTGACGGAGAAGGAGTGGAAGCAGCGCAAGCGATTGGTACAATCACGTATTGTTCTGATTTTATTAGTGTTTGGAGATGATATCGGCATTGACAGAGAACTTGCCACAATCACCGGGTGAATTTATGGAGGATCTCGGCCTCGAGGCAGATCCCTCAAAGAGTTAAAGTTTAATATAGCTAAATTGATTTGACTGAAAACGGTAACTGACATTCCACCATCGATAGCTCCTTTTCCTTCTGGCACGTTAAACAAATGCGCATGAACCAGAAAAGGCTTAAAATATCAGATTCAAAGGAAAACATCTGATCTGATGGGAGGGAAAGACTAAACGCTACATCCGTCTCTACATTATCTTCGTAACTTCTCATAATCCGACAACTTTTTTTTCGAAAAGGCTCCTTCATCGACTCTTCACATTCAATGGTAGCCAGTAGATGTGTCGGTTTAAACAGCCCATTTACTGGAAAGGACACCTGACAGTCAATGCGTTCTCCCAGGAAATAGGAGGTCTTTGGTAGCGAAATCTTTGCAATAGCAATTGCGCCGTCAATCTGTAGACTATACTCTAATGGAGCCGAACTCATTGATAGGTATTGCTCATGACGAGAATTTCGCTCTTCCTGGTAAAGAGGATAATCATCGAAAAAGGGCCCCTGAGTCACTGAATAATCATGGCTTTCTTTCCAGCACTCAAAGGAAAACGGTTCTGTTCTCCTTGAAAGAATGGTAATTGATACAATTTCTTCATGGATGCAGATCTTGTCTTCAATGCGCAACTGAACGATAATCTTTAGTGAATACTCAATTCTGATAGAATGAGCTTTGTCGATGGTTGGGCGGGCATCTTTGGGAATTTCAAAGGCCCATTTGACTATCAATTATTAACAAATAGATGCTTTACTTACGGTGTAGCCTTCCTTTAGGTTTGTCAACGGCAAGAATGGCTGGCGCTAGTTGAGCCAGTTCCGTCAAAGAGTCCGAATGCTCAATCAATTCCGTATTAATTGACAAAAAACACTGCAGTTGGATGCTGGCTACCAATAAATGCTCATTAGCCTCAACCAGCAGTTCAATATCTGCAGCAAACCATTCTCCTGCCCATACAGATGCTTTGTCCCGTGGCCAAACTTCAAGCCTCATGTAAATCGAGCACAAACACTTCCGTATCAGGTTTAAAATCAAGTTTAAAACATAACTTCTTATTTTATGAATTTGTTGATGGTGCAGATGGAGTTGGGAAATGGCATTGTTTCGCGGATTGCGGGAGGGATTAGATCACAAGGATGCCTGCCCAGCTTATCCTTCCTTTGGGGAAGCCAGAGATGCGGATGAGTGTAGACGAGGAGATTACGGGGGACCTGTTCCAAGAGTTCCACCGTCCACGCAGAGGGATCGACTCTTGAGAGATACTCGGGTTTTTTAATCAACTCGGTGTTCCCTGCAAACACAGCTGAGGTGCATTTAGGCGGAAGAACTCCTGCTTGTTTGAACTCGCTATTATCCAAAGCTTTTTTCCACTTGGAGATTATTATTTCGCAATTTTCTTCTGCAGGACGAGATGCTCCCAATGAAACCATCTTGATTTGTGCAACGGGAGCGATGATCACTGGAGACAATCTAATCTTACGTGGTGTGATCGACTCGGAGGGCGGTATGCTCTGATAACCAATGATTGTTTGTATCTTTTCAGCAAGGTTCTTTTCTAATTTCTCGATACGTTCTTCTTGAGATGCAGCCACTTGCTTTGTCTTCTGCGCCAACTCGTCCAAATAAGATGTGTGCTTAATTTTCAAGCTTTGCATTTCGTCGGCAGCTTGCTTGTTTGAGTCCTCAAGACGTTGATTTTCCCTTCTCAACTGCATTATTTGATGCTCCAATCGCTTCGAATCTTCAACGTTCGTATCAGATTGGCGTTGCATTTGCAGGAGCTGTCCTTTGAATTCCTCTAACTGCTGCTCAAGAGCAAGTTTTTCTCTTACAAGCTGCTCTTCTTTTGCCTTTGCTTCTTTGATTTCCTTGCCAAGATCTGAAACTATTTTCTGATTCGAATTTGCTCTCTCAGCCTTTGCTTTTTCTAATTCACTTTCTAGCTTCTTCTTCATATCATGAACGGCTTGGTTATCGACAAGCATTTTGTCAAGTCGACTTTGTAATTCTTCCTTTTCCTTTTGAGCATCGTGCAGCAAAGCCTTGAAGCTCTTTATTTGACTGGGCTCGCTTTGTTCATTCAAGGAAGCAACTGCTTCTTGTTCATCGATTTTTCGCCTTGCCTCACTGAGTTGATTTTGTACTTCTTTAAAGTTCACTCTCTCAATTTCAAGAGTGCTCTCAAGCGCTTGGATTTTGGCATCGAGTTGACTCAATTTTTCAGAAGATTGTTGGACTTCGAGCTTGGCACCCTCAAATTTGTTAAAGACTTCTTGCAACTTTTGATCCTTTTCAAACTGATCAGCTTTAATCTGTTCCTCTTTCCCCTCAAAAACTTGCAATGCTTCTTTTAGTGACTTGATTTTCTGTGCACGGTCCCAATCTTTAGCATCCATGTCTGCGATTTGCATGCTCAACTGCTTATTTCTTTCGACTTCTTCTTGTTTGAGTGAAGCGATCTCTTTATTTGATTGTTCCTGAAATTCAAGTTGGTTTTTAAACTCGACCTCTCTTTTGGTTGCCTGAAGAGTTTCCTCTTGCTGTTTACTAACCTGCTCAGCCAGTTGCTGCTTTAGCGTTACAACAAGGAGGTTCGCCGAGTTTATTTTGGAATGAGCATCTTGCAGTTGTGCGGCAAGATCAGACGTTGCTTCATCTTTGCTCCCTTCGAAAGCTTCGTTTAATTGAATCAGCTGATCGATTCTGGTCTGTTTTTCTTCCAGTTAAATATTCAGGCCTTGCGCTTCTAATTCTTTCTTGATTATGGTTTCTGTCAATTTATTGTTTTCCTTTTGAATAGTTATCAACTTCTCTTTCAGAGATGCAATTTCTAATCCCAAATCAATTACTGACTTTTCTTTCTCTTCTAAAACCCTTTTTAATACTTCATTTTCCTTCTTCAATTCTGCCAATTCTGCTTCTGTGCTCTTCTTGTGCTGCTCCAATGTTTCTACTTCCAATTGTGATTCTTTATGTCGTATTTTTTGGCTCTCGAGTTCCGAATTAAAATGGGCTTTTTCAATATTCCATGCATTGTTTTCCATTTCTAACTGTTTATGAAGCTCCTTGTTCGCCTGCTTAGTTTTTTCCATTTTCTCTTCCATAATCGAAGTCTTTCCTTCCTGATCAGCTAACTGCTTAGTGAGTGTTATATTCGTCTCAGAAATTTGTTCATGTTCTCTGGTTATCTTTTCTATTTGCGTGATGAACTTTTGATTTGCTGTTTTCAATTCAGCTATCTCGATAGTTTGAGTTCCGAGAGTGTTATCCAGCAGAGTTTTAATATCTTCCCACTGTTTTACTTTGCTATCGAGCTCAACGGTATGCTCATTCCTAGCTTTATCAATTTCTTTTTCTCTAAGTTCCAGTTGTACATTCTGTGCGCTATTATTTTCACTCAGAGTCTTATTTGTGTCCTTCAGTTGATTCAGCTCAAGAGAAACTTTATTTTTCAAAACTAGCTCATCACTCAAATTCGTTGCGAGTGTCTCCTTTTCTGCTTTAAGTTTCTTCAGCTCATTCTCCACCGCTTCAGCAACTGTCTCCTTTTGTTTCAACAAAATCTTTGTAGTCTGAAGAGACGCCATCAAATCGGCCTCTCTTTCCTGCACCTCGGCAAGTTTTTTCTGGGTTTCCATCGATCGTTTCTTTTCCCCCTCAAAATCTTCGTTTACCCTAGTGAGCTCTGTGTTAGCTTTGCTTAATAGCTCAAAGGTCTTCTCGAACTTTTCCTTTGACTCTTTAAAGGTGATATTTGTCGCTGTTGGCTTTTGTTCTGTTTGATTGCTCATATCTGTGATCTCGTTCTCCTTTTTTTTCAAATGTTCCTCAGTGTCGGCTAATTTTTTAGTGAGGGTTTCTAAATCAGTTTCGAATTTCACTTTTAGTAGATCTTGTTCCTTCAATTGGTGCTCATTCGCTTTCAGCTCTTCTCTGGCTGCGTTCAATTCTATTGTTTGAGAAGCTACTTGCCCCTGAAAATTTTTAATTTCCAAATCCTGCTCCTCCTTCAATTTATTTAGATAGTCGAGACTATTTTGCTTCATGGAGATGTCAATTTCGAGCTGCTCAATCTTGGAAGCTTGTGTTTCATTTGTGATTTGTGCCTCTTGAAGCCTGTTTGTTAAATTGTCAGATTCCTCTGTTATTTGTATCTTCAATGTCTCAAATGCTTGGTCACTAATATCTTTTTGCCCTTTCAAAATGCTAAGTTTCAACTGCAACTCGGTGCTTTCTTTGAGCAAGGTTTCCTCGCCCTGAGCAAGCTTTTCAAGATCTTTTTGGAGCGTTTTGTTTTCTTCGGTAATTGTAGTGAGCTTAGAACTCTTCTCCGCCAGCTCTAATCGCAATTTATTCAAATCGCTCATTTCTTTTTGCACGCTCTGTTTTAGATCAGTATTCTCCTTCACCAAACTATCAAACTTTGTCTTGATTGTTGCTAAAATGTTCTGATCATTGTCCAATTCACCAACATCTATTCCCGGTATCTGGTAGGCTAGCCCTTTGATTTTGGCCAAGAAATCGTCCATCCTCTCGTTTTCCCTGGACAATTCATCAAGTTTAATCTGCATCTCAGATTGCTTTTGATTACTCATTTCAAGTTGCTGTTCTATCTCCTTTTTACTATCTAGCTGGCCTTTAACCTGCGCAGTGTCTTGCTGCCGCCGTCTTTGAAGCTTAGTTAGTTCTGAGTTCTTTCGCTGCTCATTATTCAATGTTTCTTGGATTCGCACTATCTCAATCAATTGTTTGCCATTTGCTGCCTTACGTTCTTCGTGCTCTTTTTCTAATTGTTCTTTTGTTTGCAGGATTGACTTATTCTGTTCTTCCAATTGCTTTGTGGAACGTTCTAGCTGAATCTGAAGCGTCAACAATTCTTTGTTTTTTGCTTCTACATTCTTATCTGCCTCATTGACATTTTTCGTTTGTTCTGCGATCATATCATTTGCTTCTCGGAGCTTTTTCTCCAGTTCCACCTTTTCCTTTTCATGCTCCGTAATAATCTGTTGCTTGCTCTGCCCCATCAAAGAGTTTTCTTTTTTTAAAAAGACTAATTCTTGTTCCAAAGAAAGTTGTTTGACTTCTAAAGCGTTATTCTGTTCCATCTCCCTTTTAATATTGCTGGTATGAACCTGACATTTATCTTTCAGCTCTTGGAGATCTTGTTCCAAGCTTTTATTTGCGGTCGCAAGTTTTGTCTTCTGTGTTGAAAGTTCAAGCAACTGTTGCTCGAATTCGACTTTTACTTGTGCTGCGTTTTCTGTGCTGTTTGTAGAGGAGGCGTTTAAGATATTTAATTCGTCCCTAAGCTTTTCAATTTCTTGAGTCACTTCCGTATTGGTTTTTTCAAGCTGCTCATTTCGATGGATCAACTCCTCGTTTTTTCGCTCTAGATCATTCACTTTGTTCTCGATTTCCTTCAAAGAGAGAGGGTCGTCAGATTTAAAAATTGCAGAGACTCCATTGATTTTCAATTCACTTGCCTCCTGTTCTTCCTTGAATCTCTTCAATTCATCCACAATGTCAGCAATTTTCTTAATCGCCTCATGGGTTGTTGTCTGTTGTTCTTCGATATCCTTCAGCTTGGCCTCAGCCTCATTTTTGGCCTGCATCGCTTCGGTCAGTTCATCTGCAACTTCTTTCTGTGATGTTATGCTTGCGTCAAGGTTGCTTTTGATTTCTTTTTGTTTCATTCCGTTCCTATCTTCTATTGCCTTCAACTGCTGCTCATTGACCTTTAGCTTCTCTTTGAAAGCGTCCAATTCTGTCATTTGAGAAATTATTTTCTTCATGAAAATTGTAATTTGTTCATTCTGTTTCTTCAATGTCGTTATCTTGCTGAGCTGGTCTTGATTAGTAGAGATTTTAGCATCGATTTGCTCAATCTCGGAAGCTCGTAATTCCCTTGCGGTTTGTGCCTCTTGAAGCTTTTCTTTTAAGTCTTCCAATTCCTCTGTCATTTTTTTCTTCGATGCCTCAAATACTTTCTCATCACGATCTTTTCGCTCTTTCAAAATGCTAAGTTTTGATTGAATCTCGGCGTTTCGTTCAAGCAAGGTAGTGATTTGCTTTATCATTTGAGCTTTCTGGCCCCGCATCGTGTGCTCATTTAGGCTGCTCGTTTTAAACTGCTTTTCTTTATTCTTCTTTTCAGCTTCCAGCAGGCCCTGTATTCGCGCAATTTCTTGCTGCCATTTCTCTTTGAGCTCCTCTTTCTCCTTTAGAGAAGTTTCGACTTCTTGTTTGAGTGAATCAATTTCTTCATTCGATTGTTCCTGAAGTTTAAGTTGTTTTTTGAACTCTAGAGCTTCCTCCTGCCGTTTACTAGTCTGCTCAGCCAGTCGCTGCTCTAACGCTACAACAAGGAGGTTTGCCGAGTTCATTTTGAACGGAACATTTTGCAGTCGTGCGGCAACAACAAAAGTTACTTTATTGCTGCTCCCTTTGAAAGCGTTGTTTACTTGAACCAGCTGATCGATTCTAGTCTGCTTTTTCCCCAGTTGGCTCTTCAGGTCTCGTACTTGAGACCGTTCGCTACTCAGGATACTTGTCAATTCATTCTTTTCCTTTTCGCTAGATACCAGCTTTTTTTGCAAAGATGCAACCCCTGTTTTTGAAGCAGCTATGATCTTTTCTTTCTCTTCTATCGCCCCTTCCAATCCTTCGTTTGCACTCATCAGCTCTGTTAATTCTTGTTTCAAACCTTCCTTGTCCCGCTTCAGTTCATTTACTTCCGAACTTAATAGTTCATTTTGATTCTTTTGGTTCTTAATTTCCAAGTTTATGGGTTCCATTTGGGCTACATGTCTTTGCTTTTCAACACTCAATGCAGCCTTTTCAATTTTCAATTGTTCTTGAAGCTCATTATTTGCCTGTTTGCTATTGTTCACTTTCTCTATCAACTTGGTCTGTGTCTCCTTCATGGTCGAATTTATTTCTTCCTGACCAGTTAATTGCTCAGCAAGTGTTCTTTTTGCCTCGAACAGCTTTTTACGTTCTTCAGCCAACTGTCGATTTGATGTTTTTAATTCAGCTATCGCGATCCTTTGAATCTCTAGAATGCTATTCATGGAAATTTTCAACCCTTTCCGTTGCTGTACTTTGGCGTCGAGCTCGACAGCATGCTTTTTTCTAGCTTCGTCAAGTTCTTTTTTTATTAGTCCCAGTTGCAAATTCTCACTCAAAATTGTTTTAGTCAATTCTTCCTTGTCATTTTCAAGGGCAGCAATCTTCTGTTCTAACTGATTGATAACCCTTTCTTTATTTTGAATCTTCTGAGAATTATCCAACTTGCTTTTGGCTTCCTGCCGTTGCTGAAGTTTTCCGCCCCGAGGTTTTTCTTTAAACTTGTTCAGAATTTGCGTAGTTTCGTAAAGCTTCTTAATGAGCTCTTTAACTTGCGTTCTCTGCTGTTTACGTAGGATGTCATTCGAGATATTCAGCTGATTCACTTGATTTTTCAAAATTTTCAATTCTTCGATAAGGCCCTCAATTTTTAGAGACAATTCGCCTTTCGAACCTAGCTCATCGCTCAACTTCTTTTCGACCATCTCTTTTTCTGCCTCGATCTTCTTCAGTTGAGTTCTTAACTCCGCTTCGAGTACAGTTGCCTCATCCGTTTTCTTTAGAAGATTTTCTTGAAGTTCTTCCTGCTGCTGTTTGAACTTGTTTTCAATCGCTTCAGCATCTGTCTTTTTTTGTTCTAACAGAGTTTGATTTTCTTGTAATTGCTTTTCAAGGTCCTCCTTGAATTTCGTTAATATATTGAGCTCGGCTTGATTAATAGTGATTTTTGTATTGAGCTCCCCAATCTCGGAAGCTTGTGATTTACTGGTGGTTTGTGCCTCATTAAGTTTTTTCTTTAAATCCTCATTAAGTTTCGTCAGTTTCTCGATTTCCGCAGTAGCCGATTTTCGATCATCTACCAGCTTTTCCTGTTTCACTAAAAGATTAGACCTTTGTTGTCCCAGTTCTTCATTCAATTGCGCTGAGTCCTCTGCGCTTTTCTTTAAATTAGCGTTGCTTTCATCGAGTTGCTCTTGAAGATCTTTAATTTTTTGAGCCGTTGTTTGTTGAGTCTTTGCAAGCTCCTCTTTCTCCCGGGTTACAGTCTCGATTTGTTCCTTGAATTGCTTGGCTCCACCCATAATAGCCTCTAAGGAAAAAGGTTTTCCAAATTGGAAAATTCCAGAAATTTCATTGATTTGTGTTTCACTTGTCTTCTGTTCCTCCTTGATCTTCTCCAATTCTCCCTGAATACTGTCCTTTTCTTGTTGAACTTTAATTGTATTAAGGCGTGCGCCCTTCAATTTCGTATCAAGTTCCTGGTTGCTCTTCTCCAATTCATCATTGCTTTTTTTCAGTGTCCTTACAAATTGAATAATGTCCGATCGCCCTTTTTCATCCATCGACAAAATGCCAGCAATTTCCTTAATCGTCGCATGGGTACTTCTCTGTTCTTCTTCAATAGTCTTCATCTTGTGATCAAGCTCATTAAGTTGTTTCTCAGTCTGCTCTCTGGCCTGTATCGCTTCGGTCAGTTGATCTGCAACTTGTTTTTTCGATTGCCGAAGCCCATCAATAAAGCTAGTCAGCGCTGTGGGCATATTTTGGCCTATTGCTCCGAAGAATTGGGCCATGGAATCTTGGAGCGTTGAATAGGGGTCGCCCTTTTTCGCAGCTATATTTTGTCCGAGGAAATTTGCCGCATCTAATTTTGCCTTTCGATCCTTATCAACCGCACTCACTATCTCTGCCAATCTCTCATACCAATCGTGCGAATTGCTTTTGGATTCCCCTCTAAGAACGGCCTCCTCCAGGTTTCTCAGTTGCTGTTCAATCATAATTTGATCTCTCGTGAACTTGCTCTTGCCTGATTTTAGCAAGTTTTGCCGTTCCATTTTAGACCGGGCCTGGAATCCCTTAGAGGAAGACTTTACAAAGGGTCTTGGGGCCCCCAATCTAGCTGTCTGGCTCAGGGTATCTAATGGATTTGCTACCTGGCTCAGGGCATTTAATGGCTTTGCTGCAACAGGTTCATGGCGACGAAAATGCACAGCATTTTTCGCGAGAAAGCCAGTCAGCACCTCGTCCTGTTCCTTCTCAAACTGCAGTGTTGTCTTCAGTAATATCCTCAACTCTTTCAAGCTATCTGTTCCAACTGGCATGGGCATATCATAGAGACGGGCCAACTGGTCCAGCCAGATTGACCTAATGTATTGGAGGGCTCTGTGAATGTCCCCATCATCAGTCGTCCTACTGGCATCCTCTGACAGGATATTGTCGCATCCCGCAAAGAACTGTCTCGGTCTCGGTGCCTTTTTGTAGAATTTGGGTTGGCAGCACATCCTCCTCAGGATTAGCGTGTACTTTACCCGTTTCAGCTGGCACAGAAGGGACCGAGGCAGTTCTATCAATTCATTAAAGGGAAAATTAAAAAATTATAAATGATTTGCAAATTTATTCGAAAATTATAAATGGTTCGAAATTTATTCGAAAATTATAAATGTTTTGAAAATAATGTCAA
>Ga0105047_10020931_pt1 | contig 10026 bp, 7 predicted proteins | sample MAT04_FD_78384 | JGI IMG/M metagenome (GOLD analysis project Ga0105047, IMG submission 78384) | Freshwater microbial communities from Lake Fryxell liftoff mats and glacier meltwater in Antarctica - MAT-04 (megahit assembly) | ecosystem: Environmental > Aquatic > Freshwater > Ice > Liftoff...
AGCGCATTGCCAAAGTGGAAACCCCAGATGCGATTCACCATCACGCGCGCCGGCAAGGGGTTCTTGGGGTCGGTAGTCCACTGGGCCAAGCGCAGACGAGGCTTGTCAGCGGCCAAAGGCGTCTCTTCCGTGCCTTCGGCCAACAGAATGCCCAAGGGACGCATGCCCACCTTCGGCCCTTTGTTGCGATAGTCGCCGCGGCCCAGCAAATGAATCTGCGTCATGCCCTGCGGGTCGTTGCGCACGGCGTACATGGCCTTCAAGGGCAAAGGCATCTTCTCGTCCAGCTCTTCCAGGCGGATCAGAATCTTGCCTTTCTCCTCCTCGGTGGCGCGCCGCATGGTGCCCCTCAGCTTCCGGGACTCCGCTTCCAGCGGCTCCACCATCGCCCGATACTGCGCCTGCTCTTCGGGCGTAGCGACGATCACGTCGTTCGAATCGGTCTGGGCGAAGTAGCCCTGCAGGCGGTAATAATCCGATTGGCGGATGGGGTCGAACTTATGGTCGTGGCAGCGCGCGCAGCCCACAGTGACGCCCAGAAAAGCGCCGCCCACGATGTTGGTCATCTCCGTCAGCACTTCGGTGCGCGAACTGGCCACTTCCTGATTGCCCTGGTTCTTCCGCAGCGGACCCAGCCGATTAAAGCCACTCGCCACTAACAGCTCGCTCGACTTCGGGTCCAACTCATCGCCGGCCAGTTGCTCACGCACAAACTGGTCATAGGGTTTGTCCTGGTTGAAGGCGGCGATCACATAGTCGCGGAAGCGGTAGGCATCGGGCCGATGCGTGTCGTACTCGTAGCCATCGCTTTCGGCGAAGCGGACCACATCGAGCCAATGGCGCGCCCACTGCTCGCCATAGTGCGGCGAGGCCAGCAGCCGCTCCACCAGATTTTCGTAAGCCTGCGGAGACCGGTCCGCGACGAAGGCGGCGATCTCCTCGGGCGTCGGTGGCAGGCCGGTAAGGTCGAAGGCGACGCGACGAATCAGCGTAGCGCGGTCGGCTTCCGGGGCAGGCTGGAGCTTGGCCTCGCGCAGGCTGGCCAGCACGAACGCATCCACCGGAGTGCGAATCCAGGCCTTGGCCACCGGGTCGGCAAAGATGGGCGGGGTCGGGTCAGCGATGGGTTGAAAGGCCCAGTGCCGGCGTTCGGCGGCGGTATAAACCCCCAGCGGCGCGGTATCGCCCACGGTGGCCGGAACGGCGAACAGGAGGCTGGCCGCCAGCAGAGTCGTCTTCAAGGCGTTTCCAATCAAGGCCCTTATCCTCCGAAAGCGAATTCTTCACTAACGAGTTTATGCGAGGCTGGGTTCCGGCGCCAGTCCCAAAATCCGGAATCACGAGGCTGGATCTTGTTGTGCTTTCATCGCCACCGGTAGCTCTAGCCTGCCGCGTCAGGGACTGTGAGAAAACTGACTGTCACCGATCGTACCCAGATCCCTCGGACCGGGACTTCCGCTCCCTTCCGGTCGCGGTTCTGTTTCAGGTACTTAGCCACGAACAGAAACGCCACGAACAGAATCGGTAGAATAGGAGTGGATCAGAAGGTGCCCCTCCCCTCGCAACCACCTCCGGATCAGACCCAGCACGCGGCGGTCCGTCACCCGTTGTCGTAAACACGCTAGTAAGTTCTCGTGCGAAATGGTATCGAAGTAAGCGTTAGGTCGGCGTCATATACCGCTTGATACCCCGCTTGCAAATGCCCGCGAATCTCTTCCAGCGCCTGGTGCGCATTCCGCCCTGGCCGGAACCCGTACGGACGATCCAGGAAATTCGCTTCAAATATCGGTTCCAGGTTTCCCCTCACGCCGCTCGCCAGCTTCATGTTGAATCGAAAATTACATGGTGACTCTGCCAGTCTTATCTTGGTGCACCGACCGTGAGGGAGCGGTTCTCATGCATTTTTTCACAGTCCTAACCGACGCGGCGCAGCTTGCCCAACAACGACCCCCAACCGGATTCTGTCTCCGGCATCTTACCCCCATTGGCGAGCGCGCCAGCGACCTGCCGGTAGGCTTTCCCCAAACTCGAATCCCGATCGACTGCCGCGCCTGCCACTACTGCCCGACGCACCGCCGGATAATCATTCGGCAATTGGAAGGCGACGGGACGCCCCAGGTGCTCCGCCACTTCGCGCGCGCCCAGTTCCTGCCTTTGGAAACGATTCAGCACCACCTTTACGTTTTCCAGGGGCACCCCGCAAGCGGCGAGTTCCGCCAAACGGCGAGGCGCCAACTCGACGGCCATTAACTCCTGGGTGGACACAAGATGGATGCCTTGAGAACGCAGCACCACCTCGGCCGTCGCCTCATTCACTAACTCCGGCAGATCGGCCAGCACCAGGTCATAACGGGGCATGGCAAGTTCCAGCAGGCCATGAAAGTCGCTCCAATCGGGCAGTTGCTCCATGCGGGTTCGATTCGACAGCAGGAAGTCGACGCCGCCGACCGTGGTGAGGCTCGCGTTTAGACGGTGGCCCTCCTGCGCCCGCACGGCGCCCAGCGCATTCTGCATCGATCCAGAGAGTTTGGCCTTGAGCATCAGCGACATGACGCCGCTGCGGAGGTCGCATTCGAGCACCAGGACGCGCTTGCCCATCTGCGCGAGCTCAAGCGCGGTCTGTACCACCACGGTGGAGCACCCACATCCGGCCTTGGCGGGCAGGAAGCTCCACAGATTCTGGAAGATACCGCCGCTTGAACGCCGTACGGCCCGGCTGACGGCTTCCTTCAACTGCTCCTGGTCCGGCGGCAACTCGATATAGGCGCCAAAGCCGGTCACGTCCAGGTTCACATTCTCTGGCGGATCGATGCCGATCAGTGCCGTGCGCGGCCACTGGCGCCGCGCTTCGTTCAGGAACTCCATCGCCTCATGGGGATAGGTAAGGTCAACAAAGCAAACCTGCGGATCGGCCACGCGGAGCAGCCGCTGCATTTCGCTCACATTCGGGTAATGGCCCAGCGCGGTATGCACCATCAAGGTGCCGCTATCCGTCACGACAGCCTGAAAGAGCCGCCGGCGCGGTTCGTTGGCCAAAATGAGTACGCTAGTCAACACCCTAGTCGAACGTATCGACTCAGGTAGCGGGAATTAGAGCTTAGCCCGTTTGGCTTGCTGGAATACCTTCTTCAAACCGCGGATGGCGAGGTCTACTTCCTTCTCGGTCAGTATATAGGGCGGCAGGAAGCGCAGCACCGTGTCATGCGTGCAGTTGAACAATAGGCCCAGCGCCATGCCATCGTTCACCATCTGTTTGCCCGGCCGGTCGAGCTCGACGCCGATCATCAGGCCCGCGCCGCGCACTTCTTTGATAAAGCTGAACTTCGATTGCAAGCCGCGCAACTCGGCCCGGAAGTACTCTCCCACGCGGTTCATCTGCGGCAGCAGTTCGTCGAGCATCTCGTAGAACTCCAGCGCGACGCGGCAGGCGAGTGCCCCGCCCCCAAACGTCGTGCCGTGCATGCCAGGCGCGATCGACGCCGCGGCGCGCTCATTGGACACCACGAAGCCCAGCGGCAGTCCGCAGGCGACCGGCTTGGCCGCCACCATAATGTCGGGCATGATGACGGGGTGGTGCAAGTGGTAAGAATAGTGCACGCCGGGGCGGCCCACGCCGCTCTGGATCTCGTCGCACACCATCAGCGCATCGTAGCGATCGGCCAATTCGCGCGCCTTCTGGAAGAAGCGCGTGCAGATGGGGTTGATGCCGCCTTCCCCCTGAATGCCCTCAATGAAGATGCCGCAGGTGCGTTCGCTAAAAGCGGCTTCGAGCGCCCGGTCATCGCGCCGGGGGACGAACTTCACGCCCGGCATCAGCGGCTCAAAGTCCTTGCGGTATTTGGGCTGGCCGGTAAGCGAGAGCGCCCCGATGGTGCGGCCGTGAAACGAGTCGTCCAGGGAAATGATTTCGTACTTGTCGGGCGAAATCTTGCGCCCATGCGACTTACACATCTTGATGGCGCCTTCCACCGCCTCGGTACCCGAGTTGCAGAAGAACACGCGCTCCAGACCCGATGTCTCGCAAAGCTTCTTCGCCAGCAAGCCCTGATAGCGATGGTAGTAAAGGTTCGAGGTGTGGATCAGCTTGGCCGATTGCTCGCGGATCACCTTCATGATGCGCGGATGCGCGTGGCCCAGAGCGTTCACGCCGATGCCGGAGATCAAATCCAGGTATCTCTTGCCGTCAAGGTCGTAGAGGTAGCAGCCTTTTCCGCGATCAAGCACCAGCGGGTAACGCCCATAGTTTTGCAGGACATATTGCTTCTCTAGTTCAATCACCTGCTGGGACTCAGTCAGGGCGGGAACAACGGGGGCTTCGAGCGTACTCTCCATCTCCCGATGATATCGAACCTTACTCGATAAAGCCCAGCTTGCGCAACGTAGCGGCGGGTTCCACTTCGTCGAATTGGCGGATTTGGGCCTTGGCGCGGCCATGCTCCAACGCAACAGCGAAGGGCGGGTCGCCGAAGGGGAAGACTTTCTTCAGCTCCTTGACGTCATTCGACACCACCCCCTTCAGCTTGGTCGTATCCATAAACTGCTGGCCGAACTGCGGCAGGGCCGTGGGAATGCCAATCACTTTCTCGGTAAGCCAGGTGTGCTTGGCCATGGCCTTGGCCGCGTCGTTGCAGTGCGAGCACATGGGGTCGTAGAAATACAGCAGCACTTTGCCTTGGCGCAAGGATACGGGCGCGCCGTTTACCATCACGGATTCGGGCGCCTCCACGCCTGTCTGGCCGCGCAGCACCATCGCGTAAGAGCCGACCGAGAACAAGGTCACCAGGCCGAGCAGGATCGCCGCCGGACGCAGGCCGCTCGATGGCTTAGCCCACCAGCCGGCAATCGCCGCCGCCACCAGCATCCCAAAGTCACTGTAAAAGAACTCGGGGTTAATCGCCCGCTTCAAGCCCGGGAAGCAACTGCAGTCCATGCCTTTGAGCGCCGTATAGTTCCAACCCACGTAGCCCATGAAGCCCAGTAGCATCACACCCGTTAGCAGCGCGCCCCAGCGGCGGAAGCGCGGGATGATCAGGAGGATCGCGGAGAAGATCTCGCCGGTCGCGAGCGCGACGGTAAACGGTTGCGACAAGATGGCCGGCACCTTCATGTTGGTGATGATGGTGGCCCAGGTGAGCGGATCGAGGCTCTTCCAAATGCCCGCGCCCAGGAAAAAGATCCCCAGCGCGAGGGCCGCCGCCCAGCTCGCGATATTCTGCACCGTCGAAATCGGCACTACGCTTGCTTGCGATTGCGGGTATGTAATACTCTCAGCCATGCTTCCCATTCTAGTGCCTCTCGCGCTTCTTTTCGCGACCCTAACCTACGGGCAGGTCGCCGACCTGGTAGTCGAAAACGCCACCATCTATACAGTGGACGCGAAAAAGCCGAAAGCGGTAGCTCTGGCTGTGAAGGACGGCAAGTTCCTTTACGTGGGCGACAAGGTGGCGCCGTTTATCGGCCCCAATACGCAACGCATTGACGCCAAAGGCGCAGCCATCGTCCCCGGCCTGATCGACTCGCATACCCACCTGCGCGGCCTGGGCGACCTGCTCACCTCGAACGACTTCCGCAAGTTCAAGTCCCCGGCCGAAATCGCGCTCTCCCTCAAGCAAAAGGCGGACGTTTCGCCCAGTACTATATGGATCACCGGCCGGAACTGGGACCAAGCCAATTGGGGCGATCGCATGCCCAACAAGGCCGATCTCGACGCGGTCCTCCCCAATCACCCCGTCTTCCTCCGCCGCGTCGACGGCCACGCCGGCTGGGCCAATTCCCGTGCTTTGGCCCTCGCTAAGATCACCCGCGACACGCCCGATCCCCCCGGCGGCCAGATTCTGAAGGACGCCAAGGGCGAGCCGAACGGCATCTTCGTCGATCGCGCCATGGCCTTGGTCACTAAGCTCATTCCCCCTTCGACCCCGGCGCAAGTGGAAGCGTCCCTAGCCCGCGCCGCCCAGGAGTGCGCACGCCTGGGCATCACCGGCATCCACGACGCCGGCATCGATCGCCTGACGGTCGACGCCTACCGCCGCCTCGTCGCCAAAAAGCAGTTGCCGATCCGCGTCTACGCCATGGTGGGTGGCACGGGCGAGTTGTGGGACGAGGTCCGCAAGCAAGGCCCGGTGGTCGACGACCGCTTTAGCCTGCGCACCATCAAGCTCGTCTCCGACGGCGCGATGGGTTCGCGCGGTGCCGCCTTCTGGCAGCCCTACACCGACGAAAAGAACAACTCCGGCATTCTGATTCTCTCGAAGGAGCAGATCACGAAGGCTTCCATCGAAGCCCTCGAAGCTGGCTTCCAAGTGGCCGTCCACGCCATCGGTGACAAGGCCAATTCCACCGTCCTTGAGGCCTTCGTCGACGCCTTCAAAGCCAAAGGGATCACCGGGAAGAACGACAAGCGCTTTCGCGTCGAACACGCCCAAGTGATTCGCCTGCCGGACTTCGCGCTGTTCGGACAGTTCGATGTGATTGCTTCGATCCAGTCCACCCACGCCACCAGCGACATGCGCTGGGCTGGCCAGCGCCTCGGTCCGGACCGAATGCAAGGCGCCTGGGCCACTAACCGATTCCTCAAAGCCGGTGCCCGCATCACCAACGGCTCGGACTTCCCCGTCGAAGACGCCAACCCCATCTGGGGCTTCTACTCTGCCTTCACTCGGCAGGATCACAACGGCAATCCCCCCGGCGGCTTCCAGCCGGACCAAGTCCTCAGCCGTGAACGTTCCCTGCAGTCCTTCACGCTCGACGGCGCCTATGCCTCGTTTGAGGAGAATAAGAAGGGCACCATCACCGTCGGCAAGCTCGCCGACTTCGTCATGCTGGATCGCGACATCATGACCGTCGCGCCCAAGGAAGTCATCGGCGCTAAGGTGAAGCTCACAGTCGTCGGCGGCGAGGTCATCTACCGGCTGCCTTAAATGCGGGTCAGCATTCGCGTTTGATCAGAATCTCGCGCAGATGGTGGCCACGTTCCTGGATGTTGAGGGTGCGGTAGTCCTGGATGCGGTAAAAGCTGGCTTTAAGCCGCGCCGCACCCGAGCAGCTTCGGCACCTTCCCGCGCGTGTTGGGCCTGTGTGTGCGGGATCGTCGGGTGATCGGGCTCGAGGAGGCAGTGCGCGCAAAGGTTGAAGCTATGGACCGGGGCATTTTGCGGCCGGGCCTGAAGGCCAACATCGTCTTGTTCGATCCGGCCACGATTGGGGACCAAGCTACGTTTGACCGCACGCACCAGTATGCGGTCGGAGTGCGCGACGTCGTCGGGCCGGATCTTGTATGGGGCACGCGCCGTGAACGGGTCAATCCATTGAGGGCTTTGCAAACGGTTCATGGTCATTGGTCCTGGTGCCGCAGCCGGTGCCCTGCATCCCCCAAAATTGTGTCGAAAATACGCGAAGGAGGGGCGATTTCCGCAGTTCCTTGTTTGCAAGTGGCTGATTTGCAGGTATTTACCGCAAACCAGGACCACCCCGTGCATGGTCCCGTATAGGTTGGTCCCGTATAGGTGGTCCCGTATACGTTCAAAAAAGGGCATAAAAAGTGTGATCCCCAACCGAAGGCCATCCAACCGCGCCGGACCCTTCACCTTATCGGCCTGCACCGAAACCTCCAGTCCCGCGCTAGGCAGCCCGTTTTTATTGAGATACCCGGAGTATTTGCTCGAGTCATCCCCTCATCAAACCCTCCATTCGCGACGGGCTGGTCGCAATAGACCTTCAGCCCCGCGTCTCCGCCTCAAACTGCACCGCACCCAAATACCGAACGGCCATTTCACTCCTGCGTTTAGTCTAGTAGGCTGTGCCATGAAGGATAATGAGAAGGCCGTCAACCCCATGCCTGAACCAACCAACCCCGTTCTGATCCAACATCTGACGCCGAGGAACTTCCTCTCTTTTGGTCCCGACAACCCGGGTATCGAACTGCGGGCTCTCAACCTCTTCATCGGTCCGAACGGTAGCGGCAAGTCCAATCTTTTTGAAGCCGTTAGCCTAATGCGCGCCACGCCGAAGGAGGTCCGCGACGTCACGATGAAAGGGGGTGGCGTTACCGAATGGCCATGGAAGGGGAATCCCGGTGTGCCCGCATCGGTGAATTGGGTTGTGAGCAATAGCCCCAGAGGCCTTTTGCCCCTCCGCCATACATTGGCCTTCGGTTCGGTAGCTCAGTCTTTTGCGCTTGATGATGAGCGGGTCGAGGACAGTGAACCGTTGTCTTCTGATAAACCTCCTCATCCTTACTATCTCTACCTTCGCGGGCAACCTCGGATTATCGTAGGCGGCAAACGAAAAATTCCACGCTCGATCGCCCCCGACCGATCTATCCTCGCCCAACGGCGTGACCCCGAACGATATCCGGAGCTCGCGTGGCTGGCACAGAACTATGAGAGGATTCGCCTTTATCGCGAATGGTCCTTTGGACGCCGCTCAATTCTCCGAGAACCACAGCGAGCCGACATGCGCAGCGATCATTTGGAAGAGGACTTTTCGAACTTGGGACTTTTCCTCAATCGCCTAAAAACACGCTTCCCGGTCGCAAAGGTAGCAATTCTCGATAGCCTAAGAGACCTCTATGAGGGCATCAGTGATTTCGACGTTGCAATCGAAGGCGGTACGGTTCAAGTCTATTTCACCGAGGGCACTTTCAGTATTCCCGCGACGCGCCTCTCCGACGGAACACTTCGATACCTTTGTCTACTCGCTATCCTCTGCGATCCCGAACCACCCCCCCTTGTATGTCTGGAAGAGCCCGAACTCGGTCTCCACCCCGACATCCTGCCCAAAGTCGCCGACTTACTCCGCTCTGCCTCCCGCCGAACCCAAATTTTGGTTACTACGCACTCCGACATACTTGTCGACGCGATGACCGACACTCCGGAAGTCGTTGTCGTCTGTTCGAAGGAGCATGGGCAAACCGAGATGGAGCGTCTGAATCCCGATGACCTCGTCGAGTGGCTCAAACGGTACCGGCTCGGTCAACTCTGGACCAAAGGAGAGATCGGAGGAAATCGTTGGTAACTGCGTACATTTATATCGAAGGGGATTCCGAAGCGGGAAGTGCCTGCCGTGAAGCGTTCCGCAAACTCCTTAAGAGTGCGGGCTTCGAAGGGAAGATGCCCCGACTGGTTGCTTCGGGCGGTCGCAACGCCACTTTCGATGACTTCCGCACCAAGCTTAAGCAAGCGAAGGTCGGAGACTTTGTTGCCATGTTAGTTGATAGCGAAGACCCTATCGCTAACGTTGAGGAAACCTGGAAACACCTAAAGGCGCGAGACGATTGGGACAAACCAGCTGGTGCCGTCGACGAGCAGGTCCTTCTGATGACCACCTGCATGGAGACCTGGATTGTGGCCGATCCGGAAACTCTAAAATCCCACTATGGACAGTGTCTTCAAGTAAGCGCACTGCCCTCTTTGGTCAATTTGGAGAACCGCCACCGGCACGACGTACAGGATGCGCTAACCCACGCGACCCGCAACTGCTCCAAAGCCTACGCCAAAGGCAAGCGCTCTTTTGAAGTCCTCGCCGTCCTCAATCCATCAGCTTTGGAAAAGCTGCCGAGCTTTGCCCGCATGGTACGAATCTTGAAAGAAAAGCTTTGCTAAAACCGCATCCCCCGCTCAGCCCCATCACCTCGCCCGACAGGCAGTGCGATGGGGAAACTGTACCACCCCGTGGCACCCCGTGGATGGTCCTGTTTGCCCCGACTGGGCCATTGTCGGGTCGGAATTTGCGCGAAAACGCGGGCTGGAACCGGAGATTGCGCAAATCGAGTTCTGCAAATATCTTAGTTTCACTGTGTTGCGGGGAAACTGTACCACCCCGTGGCACCCCGTGGATGGTCCTGTTTATCTCGCTACTGCATTGACGATGTCCTTCGATTGCATAATTTTTCTAAAATGGTATCGCAGACGAGGGCTAAGCGGGCCACGCTGCTCTGAGCCGACTGTACCTCGCGATTTGAGCCATTTGGAACCAGTCAGACCAATCCGACGCAGTGATATCATTGTCGCAGGAGATCCCAATGAA
>Ga0105047_10020933_pt1 | contig 10025 bp, 12 predicted proteins | sample MAT04_FD_78384 | JGI IMG/M metagenome (GOLD analysis project Ga0105047, IMG submission 78384) | Freshwater microbial communities from Lake Fryxell liftoff mats and glacier meltwater in Antarctica - MAT-04 (megahit assembly) | ecosystem: Environmental > Aquatic > Freshwater > Ice > Liftoff...
AGGACAAATATTAAGCTTTAAAATTCAAATCTCAAGGGAGAGTTTGAAAGAAGAGAGATTTGAGATTTGAGATTTGAGATTTGAAGTTTCAACGGGCCAAGGCGTCCATGAGGTATTGGGACGGGCGGAAATTCTCGATGAGGATTTCCCGTTGGTCACCCCGGATCATGCGGACCTGGCTGAGGTTGAAATTCGGGGTTTTGTGTGGAGCGAAGAGAATGTCGTCGTGGGTGGCGTTCTCGTGCTTCTTGAACATGCCCGGGAGGATGTCGCCGCCAAGATGGTCGTCACGGCCGGTGGCGAGGTGGCATGTGCCGAGGACTTTCTCATCCTGGATGTCCGCGTAGGAAACAGGAAGAACCTGAGTGCCGAAGCCGAGCTCGCCGAGGGTGCCGGTCATGGGATCGTCCTTGAGGCGGGCGTTGTGGGCGTCAATGGTTTCCTGATTCCCCTCGATCAGGGTGGAGCGCCAGATGCGGCGGTCCTTCACGTCGAGCACGCCGAGTGTGCCGTCCTCGTACTTCATAGGGAACTGGCCGTTGGCATCGGTAGGGACGAAATAAACCTCGCCGGCCGGAAGGTTGGCGATGTCGGGTTTTTCCCCGAGGCAGAGGCCGTGGGATTTTTGCGCGTCCTGTTTGTCGAGGCCGAGGGTGGCGGTGAGGGTTCTGCCATCCTCAAGCTGGAAGTCGATCTCAATGGTGTCGGCGTTGGTAAGGGCGACGCGGAGTTTCTCGGAATCGCGGGAGACCTCGCGGTAGTCAACGGCGAGGCCGGAGTTTAGGATGATGTCGTTGAGTCCGTGGAGGGTGGCTCCGCGGAAGCCGTATTCCTTGCACTTCGCGGTCAGCGGCGCGGTGGCGGACCAGGTGGAGATGCAGAGGATGAGATCGTAGTGGGCGTAGATGTCATTATCCAGCGAGAGCTGCTTTCCACCGGTGTCCCAGACTTCGTCGGCGAGATCCAGGTTGGAGCCGTAGGTGCATTTGTAAGCGAACATTTCTCCGCCGCTCATTCCGAGCTTGTCCATGGCGTATTCCCTGAGCGGCCCGTAGAAATGCTTGTAGGCGTTTTTCTGGACGGGGTAGCCCTCTTCTTTGAGGAAGGTGAAGTCCCTGATGTGCGCGGCGGGCTCGTCGAAGTCGATGAGTATGCAGACGCGGCAGCCTTTGGTCGGCTCGAAGACGGTGTGAAGCAGGCGGACGACATCGAACTCGGGAAACTCGCGTTTCTCGGGATGAAGCATTATTTCAGGAGAAAGATATACCGGCAGGGTAGGGGAGGCGGTGCTTGCCATGACGAGGGGAAAGTAAGTCCAGAGGATCTGACCGCAAGAGGGGATTTCGGGAAAAATCACTCGCTGAAATCGAAGTCCGGTCCCTGTTGCTGACCTCCGTTCATCTGGTCTAACAGGGATTTCCTGTCTTCGAGTTTCTCCCACACTTCGGGAATGACATAGATGGGACACTCGGCGCGGGCGGCGATGGCCAGGCAGTCGGAGGGCCGGGCGTCGAGTTCGATGATTTTCCTCTCCATGATTTCGTTCCGTGCCTCCAGGATGAGGCGGGCGTAGAAGACATCGCCATCGACGCGGTTGATGACGACGCGGGAAACTTCCGCTCCGAAGGCCTGGAGGGTGAGCATGTATAGATCGTGCGAAAGGGGCCGCGGCATTTTCTGGCCACTCATGGCGGCATTGATCGAAAGGCCGACACCGGGATCGATATAGAAAAGGATGACCTTTTCCCCATCGCCCAGGAAGACCGCGCAACCCGCCTGGGTGGGCATGAGGGCGATGATTTCAACTCTGACAAGTTCCGGCATGGTGAGAGGGTGGATTCAAGAAGAGGAGCGTGCGATGAATTTTCGCGACTGGAAGACGTATTTCAGCGCCCAGTCCTTGACCTTGGATTGTTCTTCCAAGGAAAGCGTGCGGACGATTTTCGCAGGAGAGCCGAGAACCAGGGAGCCGGGAGCAATGATCGTGCCGCCGGTGACCAGCGCCCCGGCGCCGATGATGGATCGCTCCCCGATGACCGCGCCATCGAGGACGATGGCTCCCATACCGACCAGAGCCTCATCCTTCACCGTGCAAGCATGGAGAATGGCGGAGTGGCCGACTGTGACGAGCTCGCCCACGTGGCAGCCGAAGTCATCGGAGAGATGGATGACGACGTTGTCCTGCACGTTCGAGCGCGGGCCGATGGTGATCTCGTTGATGTCGCCGCGCAGGGTGGTGTTGTACCAGACGCTGGATTCCTCATGGAGCGTGACGCGCCCGATCACATCCGCGCTGGCGGCAACGAAGGCGCTGGCGTGGATGTCCGGAAAATGGTTTTCGTAGGACTCGGTGGCCATGCGGAGAGGAAACACCGGACTGGCGGAGATTGCGAGGCGGGAGTTTTGGACAGGGGCGATTTCCGGGAGGCGACAACCAGCTCAGGCGATGCTATGGCTTGGGAAGCATGACGAATGTTTCAGGAAAGAGGTTTATGGGATTTATCGCTAACTCCTGGAAAAAGCGCTTCCCCTTGCTGCTGGCTTTCATCGCGCTGGGGGCACTGGGCGGTTTCTTTGAATTCGCGAGCGAGGTTAGGGAAAAGGAAACGGAGACGTTCGATGAGGCAGTCTTGTTGTCGATGCGAGAGCCAGGGGATTTATCCGATCCGGTCGGTTCACACCGGATGGAGGAGATCGCCCGTGATCTGACCGCGCTGGGCGGAGTGACCATTCTTTCCATCGTGACGCTCACCTCTTTCGGAGTCGCGGTTTTCTCAGGGAGGGCGAAACTGGGATGGCTGGGCGTTCTTGCGGTCATCGCGGGCAGTGTTATTACCAGCATTTTGAAACAGGGATACGACCGTCCACGGCCGGAACTGGTCGAACACGGATCTTGGGTAAACAATGCGAGCTTTCCCAGCGGCCACTCCATGATGGCGGCAGTCGTCTATCTGACGCTTGGAATTCTCGTGGCCAGAACCCAGCCGAGACGCAGGGTGAGGGCGTTCATCGTTTTCATATCAGTCCTCCTCACGATTCTTGTCGGCCTTAGCCGGGTCTATCTTGGGGTGCACTGGCCTAGCGATGTGGCCGGCGGTTGGATGCTGGGAGGGGCATGGGCGGCCCTGTTCTGGCTCGTGGCTATGAAGGTCGATCCCGTCCGCCATGAGAGACGTGTTGAAAACTAAGGAACCCGTTTCGGTGCTTGACAGGTTGTTTCAGGTTTGTTGGTCTCCGCGCGGGGTGGTTCCCGGGTCATACCGTTGGCTCCGTTTCGCCAAGCCCGATGAATTTTCCCTCATGGCCACGGATGGCCGGAAATTTCCCGATAGAAAGATCCCGAATCCCACTACCTACTAACGATCATGGACATCACTTCTCCTCTCTGGTACGCCGCATATATTACCGTTCTCGTCGGTCTCGCAGGCTACGGCTCGCATCGCCTCACGATCATTTTCCTCTACCTGAAGCACTCCCGCAACAAGCCGGTGCCGATGAAAAACTTCGAGGAGCTTCCGCTCGTCACCATCCAGCTCCCGGTTTTCAACGAGCTGCATGTGGTGGACCGCCTTCTCGATTCGGTCTCGAAGCTTGATTACCCGAAGGACAAGATGCAGATCCAGCTTCTGGATGACTCCACGGACAATACCGTGGAGATCTGCCGCGCCGGTATTGAGCGCCTCGTCGCGCAGGGCTTCGATGCCCAGCACATCCACCGCACCGACCGCACCGGCTACAAAGCTGGAGCTCTCGAAAACGGCACCAGATTTGCCAAAGGGGAGTATCTTTTCATTCTCGACGCTGACTTCGTCCCCAATCCGGACGTCCTTCAGAAAACGATCCACTATTTTTCCGATGACAACATCGGCATGATCCAGACCCGCTGGGGGCACCTCAACCGCACTTTCAACGTCCTCACCCGCATCCAGGCGATGTTCCTTGACGGACACCTTGAACTCGAGCAGACCGCCCGTAACCGTTCCGGACGCTTCTTCACATTCAACGGCACCGCCGGTATCTGGAGAAAATCCTGCATCGCCGACGCCGGCGGCTGGGAGCACGACACACTCACCGAGGACATGGATCTCAGTTACCGGGCCCAGTTGAAAGGCTGGCGCTTCATTTTCCTCAACGAAGTGGAAACACCTGCCGAGCTGCCTGTCGATATGGACGGCTTCAAGAGCCAGCAGCATCGCTGGACCAAAGGCTCAATCCAGGTTTGTAAAAAAGTCCTGCCAGCCATCTGGAAGAGCAAGATCCCTCTTTTCGTGAAGATGGAGGCCACCGCCCACCTCACCTCGAACTTCGCCTACCTCCTTCTCATCTGCCTCTGCTTCCTCATCTACCCGAACCAACATGCGCAGCCGGACTTCGGAAAGCTGACCTACTACATCATCAATATTCCGATCTTCTTTTTCGCTTCCGTGTCGGTGCTGCTTTTTTACCTTACCTCGCAGAAGGCGCTCCGTCCTGACACATGGTGGAAGGAAATCCCTTACCTCCCGCTGCTTCTCGCGCTCGGAATCGGCATGTCCATCACCAACGCGAAGGCCGTGATCGAAGCTCTCTGCAACCACCAGACCGCATTCATACGCACCCCGAAATACGGCAGCGAGCTGAAAAATTCCGATTGGAAAAAGAGCAGCTACAAGGCGATGAAAACCCTCACTCCTTTCGTTGAGTTCCTCTTCGGCTGCTTCTTCCTCTTCGTTGTGATTGAAGCGGCGATGCAAGGAAGATGGTCTTCCGCGATTCTTTTGCTTCCCTTCCCGGTCGGATTCTTCTATACCTCTATGGCATCGTTGTCCCGTATGATGCCATCGTTCAGCCGTCCCGAACTTAAAACGCCAGCCGCCAACACCACAGACACACAGTAAGACATGAAAAGAGGGATCACCCACCTGCTTCTCCCCGTTCTCGGCCTCCTCACGCTGGCTTTCACAAGCTGCGGCACCAGCCGGCTTGACGACCGCAATAAAATGATCGTCAGCGTCCGCGACCAGAAGCTTCTGCTCTTGCGCGACGGGAAACCGGTCAAGGCATACAAGATTTCCACCTCGAAATTCGGGGAGGGCGACATCCCCAACTCGAACCGGACCCCTCTGGGTCGCATGAGAGTTGCGAAAAAAATCGGCGACGGACAACCTGCCGGCGCAGTATTCAAAAGCCGCCGGCCCACGGGTGAGGTGCTGAGACCGAATGCCCCCGGACGCGATCCCATTGTCAGCCGTATCCTCTGGCTGACCGGAACCGAATCGAACAACCGCAACGCCTTCCGGCGCTTCATCTACATCCATGGCACTCCGGAAATGTATCGTCTCGGAAGTCCCGCTTCATACGGTTGCATCCGCATGGGGTGCAGGGATGTCGTGGATCTCTACAATCGCGTCGGAACGGGCGCCGATGTCGTCGTTATCCGCGGCTCGCTAGGGAGGGCGACCAGCCAGAGAACGCTGGTCGCGCGATGACTTCGCGGGTGTAAGGAAATTCCTCCGGAAATTTTCAAACATCAGCTTGACAGTCCGACGAATTTTCACCTAGTTTCCCGCCCCCTGCCACCGGGCATCACCTTTTTCCCAACAAAATTTTCCAAATAACATGGCCAACCACAAATCCGCAATCAAGCGCAACCGCCAGACCGTGAAGCGCACCGAGCGCAACCGCGCTGAGAAAAGCCGCATCAAGACCGTCCGCAAAAAGACTCTCGCAGCCATCGAATCCGGCAACAAGGAAGATGCCGCGCAAGCCGCTAACGCTCTTGCCGCCGTCGTGGACAAAGCCGCCAAGCGCAATCTCATCCACCCGAACAAAGCGGCTAACGTCAAGAGCAAGACCGCCAAAGCGATCGCCGCGATCGCCTGACAGGACTCGTTGTTCCGGCCTGTCCGGGACGGTAATTTTCCATCAAATTAAGCGGTCCGGCCTTCCGGTGCCGCTTTTTTTATGTAGAGCCATGCAGAACACCACTTCCAACCGCGCGGAAACAGCCGCCAGAATCGCCTCGAACCCTGCCAATTACAAGGTCTGCGAGGGCTGCGATTCCATCGTCGGCAGAGCGACGGCGATCTGTCCGAACTGCCATAGCTTCCGTTTTGATGAGACGCCGGAGACGGTGGTCAACCAGGCGGTGATCCTCGGCAACCGCGAGCAGCGCTCGGTCACGGCGGAAGATCTCGCCTGATTTTCACGGCAATGGCGATGGCGTTCAAAGAGTGGCAGGTGGTGTGCGATGCCCTGGCAAGCGGGCGGCAATCCGTCATCCTCCGCAAAGGCGGTATTCACGAGGGACGGGAGGGCTTTTCCTTCGCGCATGATTCATTCCTGCTGTTTCCGACGAAATTCCATGCGCAGCTAAACCAAGTGCGGGAAGGGGATTTTACTCCGGAAAAGGAATGGCAGATCGGCGATCTCTTTCAAATCACTCATCGCGCGGACGTCCTTTTCGCCGCGACCCTCTCGGATTGGAGAAAGGTCGAGGCATTGCACCCGTACCATGTTTTCAACACGGAAACTTTGAGGGAGCGGTTTTACTGGGAGGGAAAGGGGATGGCTTCCGGAAGCATCCATGTGGCATTTGTCAGGGTCTCGAAACTGGAAAAGCCGGTCGAACTGACCTATGAGAAACGTTTCGGCGGCTGCCGCTCATGGCTGGAGCTTCCGGGTATGTCTGCGGAGGCGATGGAGAATCGCGTGCCAGTCATGCCGCAGGACGCTTTCGCGACACTCCACGCGAAAATCTCGGAAATTTGTGAGATCCAGGAAACCTAGGGAATTCAAGGATTTCGCCCGGCTTTCCGGCTTTCCGGCCTGAAATGGTTTTTTTCGGTTGCGCCATGACGGAAGTGCGGGTAGGAAAGGGCTTCCTTTTTGGAGAAAAAGGAATTTTGCAATCCGTCCTTTGCGGATCGCATCATAACAAACCCATCCCAGCCTCCACCTATCCAATACGCATGATATCAACCAAGCTCCTGAGCCTCGCCGCTCTAGCCATCGTTCCCTTGCTCGCCAGTTGTGGCTCCAGCATCAACGTCCTTTCCAAGAGCGACATCAAGTCCGGGGGCTTTTCCTCGAAACAGAATTTCACGGTGAACGCGCCCTCCTCCGCGGTTCTCGCCGCAGCGGCCACCAAGCCGAAGGACAAACACTCGATGCCGATCTACACCTTCGCCGAGCGCCAGCGTGTGGTTCGTACCACTGCCTACACCTGCTCTGAGGACGATCATATCTGTTACGGCAGCAAGAACGCGACCGGCACTGAGCTCCGTTATTCCGACAAGGTCCGCAGCGCTGCGGCCGACTGGTCTTTCTATCCTGTGGGTACCGTCTTCCGCATCAAGGGCATGTCCCAGCTTTACGTCGTGGATGATTACGGCTCCGCCCTCACCGGCACCGGCACTGTCGACATGTACCAGCCAAGCAAGGATCTGATGAACCAGTGGGGCACCCGAAAGGTCGAACTCAGCGTCGTCCAGTGGGGTTCCTTCACCCGCAGCGCGGAAATCCTCAGTAAGCGCACCTCGTATTCGCACTGCAAGCAAATGCTCGCGAACATTACACGCCAGCGGCCGGATCTCGTGAGCGTCGCCGCCCGCTGATCGTCGATTCCATTTCCAAGGGACGCGGTTTTCACGAACCGCGTCCTTTTTTATTGCACTGGCGACATCAGCCTCGCCGCCCTGCACGCGGCGCGGAACAGGAAGGGCTTTTCCGTGAACTCTTGCAAAGTGGCTTCCACGCAAGCGGAGAAATCCTTTTCCAGCATATCCCCGACTTCGCCAATGAAGATTGTGTTGGAGACGAAAGCGGTGATCTCGAAATTCAGCCGGAACGAGCGGTTGTCGAGATTCGCGGTTCCGACAGCCGCCATCCTGTCGTCGATGAGCATGACCTTCTGATGCAGAAAACCGCGTTGGTAGCGGAAAAGTCTTACTCCGTAGGGGATCGCCTGCTCGTAGAATGAAAACGCCGACAGCCAGACCAGGATGTGGTCGGCTCGCTCCGGCATCATGATACGGACATCCACCCCGCGCATCGCCGCGAGCTGCAGTGCTGTCATCACCCCATCGTCCGGCACGAAATATGGACTGGCGATCCAGAGCCTTTTCCTCGATGAGTTCGCGGCCTCCGCGACAAGTAGTTTCCACGAATCGGCAGCGTCGGCGGGACCTGTGGGAATTACCGCCGCAACCTGGTTGGCGGACCGTGCTTCCGCGCCCCAGAAGAGTCGCGGGACCTCGTTGGAAGCCCAGAACCAGTCCTCAATGAAAACGAGCTGCACCGCTTGCACCGCCGGACCTCTGATCCGCAAGTGGGTGTCCCGCCAATCGCCGAATTTCTTGTCTCTGCCCAGATATTCATCGCCGACATTCAGCCCCCCGAGAAAAGCCTCCTTGCCATCGATGACGACGATTTTCCGATGGTTTCTGAAATTGAGCTGCAAGCGCGACCACCATTGGCGACCGGATCCGAAGGTCTGGCACTCCACACCCGCGTCACTCAGCTCGCCAAGGTAGGTTGTGGAAAGCTTGTGGGAGCCGATCTCATCGAAAAGAAAATACACTTTCACGCCGGACTTCGCCCGATCGATCAGCGCCCTTTGAAATCTTCCACCTACCTTGTCGTTTTTCACGATGAAGAAGTTCACACAGATGTAACGCTCCGCGGCGGCCATCGATGAGAACAACCGCTCGAAAGTTTCCTCACCGTCGATGAGGAGTTCCAGCTCGTTGCCACGGGTGAAGGGCAGGCCGCCCAGATCCGCCGCGCAACGCTCGAACACGTCCTCCTCCGGCAGATCGACCGAGTAACCTTGCAGGCTGTCGTGCATGTTCTCGGCCAGTTTGCGAAGCTCAGCGTCATTTCCGCGACGTGCCCTCACGTATCCGGAGAATTTGTTTCTCCCCAGCAGCCAGTAAAGCGGGATGGCGAGGAAAGGAAATGTCAGCAGGGAAACCACCCAGGCGATCGTCCCCTGGGAGGTGCGCGTGTGCATCAACGCGTGGATGATGTGGAAGATGCCAATGATGTGGAACACGATCAATGCGCCGAATCCGACCCAGGTCGTCGTTTCAATTTCAAAGCCGAACATGGCGGGAGGGTAGGGGTTGTGTTCAGCCAGACAAGCACGCGCCACGGACTTTCTCATTTTACGGTTTCTCCACAGGCCATCCTGTCTATACGCTCTGCGCATGAATCAATCGGAAGTCACACCAAAGAACATCGTTCTTATCGGCTTCATGGGCAGCGGGAAATCCACCGTGGGGCGCGAGCTCCATCAGCGGCTGGGCTATCCGCTCACGGACATGGACCACCTCATCGAGGAAACGATGGGGAAAAAGATCACGGAAATTTTCAAGGAGGAGGGGGAGTCCGCTTTCCGGGATTTCGAGACCCTCCAACTCCTGGAAATCGCCAAACAAACGGATACACGGCACATTGTTTCCACCGGCGGGGGCATCGTGATACGACCGGGAAACCGACCCTTGTTGCGCCAGCTTGGATACGTCGTCTGGCTTCACACACCGGAAGAGGTCATCAGTGATAGAACCTCCCGCAACCGCGAACGTCCGCTTCTGAACCAGGCGGACGCCCGCCAGCGCATCAACTCGCTCCTTGCGGAGCGCGAGCCGTGGTACAGGGAGACCGCGCATCTGAGGATCGATACCACTGGGCTGGAGTCCCATGAGATCGCGACCGGCATCCTGGAAAGCGCGAGATATTTTTTCACCCATGCGCGATGAGTGGGACCGAGAGCACGATCAAAGCCTGGGCAAAGGAACTAGGCTTCGATGACTGCCGCATCGCCGCAGCCCGACGGGCGACTCACGCGGATGATTTCGACGAGTGGCTCGCCGACGGTCGCAACGGAGAGATGGCCTGGCTGGAAAGAAACCCCGCCCGCCGCGCCGATCCGCGCGAAGTCCTGCCCGCTTGCAAATCCGTCATCTGCCTGGCGCTCAACTACTACACCGGTAGTAGCCCGTTTCCCGAAGACCACCCGCATGACTACCGCATCGCGAAGTACT
>Ga0105047_10020935_pt1 | contig 10025 bp, 8 predicted proteins | sample MAT04_FD_78384 | JGI IMG/M metagenome (GOLD analysis project Ga0105047, IMG submission 78384) | Freshwater microbial communities from Lake Fryxell liftoff mats and glacier meltwater in Antarctica - MAT-04 (megahit assembly) | ecosystem: Environmental > Aquatic > Freshwater > Ice > Liftoff...
CGAACGAGGCGGATTGCCTCGCTCACCACAATCGCAGAACCACCGCCAAGACGAACCGCCAACACCCTGGCCGGAGCGCCTACCGCGCGAGCGGTTTAGTCCATCGACCCTTCGGCGACATACGATATGTTGAACTCGCCTCCCCAAAGCTGCCGGTCGGACGCGCACAGAGCTATGTCCCGTACTTGCTCGATGCCCTGATCTTCCGCGGGCAAGCCATACATCTACTGGACATTGCAATGCTCCTTGCCGGGCAATTCCGCCTGCAAGGAGTTCATCTTGGAGCCTTCCTACGAGAGAGCCGATGCGCCGAGGTGAGGTCACGGATTGAGGAAGAAGCCCGGGTTGATAACAAATCCAACTCCGCGGACACCACTACCAATGCATGTGGTTTCGATCCCGCAGCCCCACCGCGTGCGTTTAGCGGGCGCTGGCCATGGCGAAGATGCGCTCCAGCCGCTTCTGCACCTCCAGCAGCTGCGGTAGCACTTCACTCACCAGGCGTGCGGCTGAATATTCACCTGTGGTGACTGAAACTGCCAGCGCAAAACACTCGCCAGGCCCAGCACGCACCGGCACTGCGATCGCACCATGGCCCGGGCTGAGCTGGTCGACGACGACGGCATGGCCGCTGCTTACGGCCTCGCCCACAGCACGCCCCAACTCCAGCCGGTTCACCACCGTGCTGGCGGCCACCTTTTTCACTCGCATATCGGCGATGAAGGCGCGCACGTTGGGCCGCGTGGTGGCAATCAAAATCCGGCCCATGGCGGTGCAATGCGCAGGCAGACGCATGCCAACGTGCAAGTTCATGGTCACCAGTTTGCGCTTCTCGGCCTCTGCCACGGCCCGGCCCACCAGCACCACTTCGTCTCCGTCTAGCGAGGCCATGTTGCAGGCGCCGCCGGTTAAGTTGGCAAGGTCCTGCATATATGGCTGCGCCACCTTGGGTGCCGACATGCTGCCCAGCGCCGCATAACCCAGCTCCAGCACCAGCGGTCGGAGCTGGTAGCGCTTGAGCGTTTCGTCGTACTCCACATAGCCCTCTTCCTGCAGCGTCAGCAAGAAGCGGCGGCACGTGGTCTTGTCGAGCTCAACGCTCGCAGCGATTTGCGCTAGCGATGGGCGCGGCTCTTCATTGAAAACACGAAGTATGCGCAGCCCGCGCGAGAGCGAGCGGTTCTGTTTGATCACACCCTGACTCCGGTTCATTTCCTGTGTTTGAACTTGTGCTGACTTTAGATCGGCGCCATCGGCCTCTGGTGGATAACCCGGATGCGCGCGCACTTGTTCCCGCACAGAATGATTCACGGAATGATATAGCGTATCACTAGGTGAATCCCCCAAAGGAGTGGGTCGTGGTGAATTTGCAGATTGCGCAGCGGCCCTTGGCAACAGGTCTCGAACGATTTGCGCGCGCCTGGGCTGGCCTGCAAGGGCGGTTGGTGTCAAAGCGGCTGGAAGGTGCGTTGGGCCGCTTGTTGCTGTGTGAGTCGGTTGAAGGTGAACAACTTCTGCTGCGCCTGTCAAAGACTGAAGTCGACCTGCGGCGCGACGACGGCGCGGTGGCACCCCATGCCAAGCTCCGGCTCGAAGCCGCCGACTGGAAACGGGTGCTCACCGGTGAGTCGCATGTGATGGCCATCGTGCTGGCCGGGCGCGCGCTGTTCCCGAAGGATCAGCGGCGACTCATCATGCAGTTCTCCATGCTGTTGCAGACCGCCCTGCTCTCGGTGCCAGCCGATGCCCCGGCACAGCCCCAGGGCGCGCAGACGCCCACCGCACCCAGCGGCAGAACAATAGCCGGGCCCGGCAGCAAGAAGCCCGGCGCCACCCAGGCCTATGCCCAGTTCGCACGGGACCTTCGCTACGAAGACATTCCCGACGACGTGCTCCATATCGCGCGTGAGCAAATCGTCGCCACCATCGGCTCCTGCTACACCGGCAGCATGATGCCGGCTGCAGCAGCCATGCAGCAGGGGTTGAACATCTTTGGCAGTGGCGGCCAAGCCACCTTGTTTGGTGCGGCCGGACGCATGTCGGCGCCGGCGGCCGCGCTTTACAACTCTGCGGCGGCGCAGGTGATCGACTTCGATGACTGGGTCATCATCAGCCACTCAGGCGCTGCCGTGGTGCCCACCGCCTTTGCCGCGGCCGAGGTCATGGGGACGTCTGGCCGTGAGCTGATCACGGCCGTGGTGCTGGGCAACGAGATCAACGCACGCACCTCCCGCGCCATTCAGCGTGGCGCTTACGTGGGCAATTCCCTGCCCAACCACCAGGTGGAAACGGCGCTGATTGCCAGCCGCCTGCTGGGCCTGGACGAGATGCAGACGCGGCGCGCCGTCAGCCATTCGTGCTTTCTGGCGATGGAGAGCTGCAACACAGGCTGGATGACCGACAGCAAGGTCCTGTGCAATGGCCTGCCAGCAATGTGGGGCCTGATCTCGGCCTCACTCGCCAAGGCAGGGTTGGTGGGCAACGTGGACATGATCGAACACCCGGCCGGATATCTGGCCACGGTGTCCGAGGTCGTGGACACCGACGAGCTGCTGCTGGACCTGGGCCAGGAATGGCATACACGCACGCTCAACACCAAGCGCCACCCGTCGTGTGCCTACAACCTCACGGCCATCGAATGTGCGCTGGCGCTGCAGCAGAAAATTCCGGGTTTTGACCCCGCGCGGGTGACTTCAATCGAAGTCCATGGCCCGGGCGTGATGTTGTATGTGGCGGCGCGCTTCCAGGCGCTGGAGCCCGACGTCTACACCCAGATTCGTGAACGCACGGCGACCCATGTGGCCCTGTGTTTTGACGCCGGCCATGGGGTCTTGTCCGCCCTGGCCGATGGCGAGTTCACTTACCGGCAATACCTGGATGAACAGGCCTTGTCACCCACCATCCAGGCGCTGCGCCAGAAGATCTCGTTCAAGGCCGACCCGGTGATGCACGCGGCGTACTACAGCGACTACCGCTACGGCGCACGCGTGCGCATTCAGATGGACGACGGCCGCGAATACGTGGAAGAACGCCAGCAGTTGCTGGGTGCACGCGACCGGCCGTTTGACCACGCCGAGAAGTTCCGCGAGGGCGCCACCCTCTTCATGTCCGAACACCGCGTTGTGCAGGCCCTGGCCACCCTGCGCCTGTTGCACAAGGTCGACGACCTGCGTTCGGTGATGACTCAATTCCAACCCGACTGAGACCAGGAGACAAACATGCAAGACAAAGACCGACTCGATCTGATGAACTTTTCGGTCAGCTGGCCACCCACCACCACCTTCGGCGTGGGCGCAGCCACGGGTCTGGGCACCAAGGCCAAAGCACGAGGCGCCAAACGTGCGCTGCTGGTCACCGACGCCGGCTTGGTGCGGGTCGGCCTGGCCGAACAAGTGGCCGGCCATTTGCGAGCTGCCGGCATTGACACCCAGGTGTTTGGCGAAGTGAAGCCCAACCCGACCATGGCCGAGGTGACGGAGGGTGTGTCCCTGCTGCGCCGCGATGGTTTTGACCTGCTCGTGGCGCTGGGCGGTGGCAGTTCCATCGACGCGGCCAAGGTCATGTCCATGCAACTGCTGAGCGGGCGCTCGATCGAGGAGATCGAGGCCAAGGGCGTGGACGATGTTGCAGGCGTACCCATCGGGTTCATCGTTGTGCCCAGCACCTCGGGCACGGGCAGCGAAGCCACCACAGGCGCGCTAGTGAAAGACGCCAGCGGCAAAAAGTACCTGGTGCGCAGTACCCGATGCCGGCCTCTGGAATCCATTCTGGACCCGGCGCTCACCGTCAGCGTGCCGGCGCGCATGACGGCTTCCACCGGCATGGACGCCTTCATCCATGCCATCGGCTCCTACACTAATGCGCAGGTCAACCCCATCGCCGACCTGTGCGCGCAGGAAGCCATCCGCCTAGTCAACCGCCATCTGGTAGGTGCCATCGCCGATGGCCAGGACCTAGCAGCACGCAGCGGCATGATGATGGCCAGCCACCTCGCCGGCATCGCCATCTCGATGAAGGGCAACGACGCCATCCACGGGCTGAGCACCGCAGTCGAGTCGATGGTCGACTGCACCCATGGCGAAAGCCTGAGCGCCTTGATGCCCCACGTGCTGCGCTTCAACTGCGAAACTGCGGCCGTACGTTACGCCACCATCGCCGGCCTGATGGGCCTGCCGGCGGATGACGTGAACGCAGCCGCGCAAGCTGGCGTGGCCGCCATGATCGCCATGCGTGATGCGTCTGGCACCTCCAGCCACCTGGCCGACCTAGGTGTGCGCGCCGACATGCTGGACCGCCTGACAGCCATGGCGGCCAAGGGGCGTTCGACGCAGATCAACTGCCGCCGCCCGTCCGACACCGAGATACGTCAGCTTTACGAGGCGGCCCTCTGACCCGTGGCAACGGCCGCAGGCACAGCGTGCCGATGCGCCCTGTGGCCATCGCGGCATTCAGCCCCGTGGGCCGCTCTGATTCCCACTGACCCAACCATTCTGGAGACTGCTTCATGAAGCGCGAGGAAGTGCTGCGCAAGGGACCGTATCCCATGCTGATCGATGGCAAAGAGGTGCCCAGCCTGTCTGGCAAGACCTTTGAGTCCACTGACCCGTCCACCGGTCTGGCCCTGGCCCAGGTTTACCAGGCCGACGAGGCCGACGTCGCGGCGGCGGTGGACGCCGCCACCCGGGCCTTTCATGGCGGTTGGCGCACGACCACACCGCGTGACCGGTCGCGCAAGCTGATGAAGCTGGCCGAGTTGTTAGCCGCACGTGTCGAGTTCTTGTCCTGGCTCGAGTGTTATGACGCCGGTAAGCCCATCACCGCGTCCCGAGGCTGGCTTGCGGGGGCGCCATCCACGTTGGAGTACTACGCCGGTTGCCTGCTGGGCATGGGCGGTGAAACGCTGGATGTGTCGGACAAGACCTTGTTCGACTTCACCCTGCGTGAGCCCCTGGGGGTCTGCGGCCTGATCGTGCCCTGGAACTTCCCGCTCAGCATCGCCCTGCTGAAGATGGCGCCTGCGCTGGCGGCAGGCAACTGCGTCGTCATCAAGCCTTCCGAGCTGACGCCTCTGTCCACCGTGGAGTTGGGCCTGCTGGTGGCTGAGGCTGGATTCCCGCCAGGTGTGGTGAACATCGTCAACGGGCCTGGGGCCACAGTGGGTGCTGCCCTGGTGCGTGACCCCCGTGTGGCCAAGATCTCGTTCACGGGCGGCACCGAATCGGGTAAAAGCATCTTCCGCGAGTCGGCAGACACCGTGAAACGGCTAACTCTTGAACTTGGTGGCAAGTCGGCATCGCTGGTGTTTGCCGATGCCGACCTGGACAAGGCCGTGGACGTGGCCTTTACCGACATCGTGCGCAACAGTGGCCAGGTCTGCGGCGCCTGTACCCGGGTGCTGCTGGAAGACCCAGTGGCCGACGCGTTCATTGAGCGGCTTGAGACGCGCCTGCGCAACGTGAAGATCGGTGCGCCCGAAGATCCGCAGACGCAGATGGGCCCGCTGGTCAGCGCCGGTCAGGCGGACAAGGTGCGCAGCTACATGCAAGTGGGCAAGAACGAGGGTGCGCGCCTGGTGGCGTACGCCGATCTGTCGGCACGGCCCGACCTGCAAAGTGACGCCTTTCTGCCTCCGATGTTGTTCCACGGCGCCAACAACAACATGCGTGTGGCGCGCGAAGAGATCTTCGGGCCTGTCTTGTCGGTGATGCGATTTGCCAGCGAGCGAGAAGCCGTGGCCATCACCAATGACTCACGGTATGGCCTGGCCGCATGTGCTTTCACACGCGACAGCGCACGTGGCATGCGCCTTGCCAAGAACCTGTCAGCTGGCACGGTTTGCATCAACACCGGGGTGCGGTCGTCGGTGGACGCACCGTTCGGTGGTTTCCGCGAAAGCGGTCTTGGCAAAGAGCGGGGCAAGGAAGCCCTGTTCGATGACACCCAAGTGAAGAACGTTCGGATCGGCCTCTAGCAGGCCTGGCGGGCAAGGTTTCACCGACGACAGACTATAGGAGACAGATATGCTGAAGCGCGCGATGTTTTTTGTGATCCCGATGGTTCTTGCGTGGGGCCTCGTGCCCGTTGCTGCACAGGCGCAGTACCCCGACAAGCCCTTGAAATTCATCGTGCCCTGGCCGCCGGGTGGGGCGGCCGACATCATTGCGCGGTTGATCGGCGAGAACCTGTCCAGGGAGTTTGGTCAACCAGTGATCGTGGAAAACCGGCCCGGCGCCGGCGGCTTGATGGCCACGGAACAGGTGGCACGCATGGCGCCCGACGGTTACACCCTGCTGCTGGGAAGCACCGGGCCGAATGCCATCGCCGGCAGCCTGTACAGCAATCTGCGTTACGACCCGGTCAAAGACCTGACCGCCGTGACACAGATCACCGAGTTGCCGCTAGTGCTGGTGGTGAACAAGGACTTTGCGCCCAACACCGTGAGCGAGCTGATCGCTTACGCCAAGGCCAACCCGGGCAAGGTCAACTTTGCCTCGGTGGGAGCTGGCACGGCACAGCATCTGGCCTCCGAAATCTTCAAACTCACCGCCGGCGTCGACATCGTGCATGTGCCGTACAAGGGCAGCGCGCCGGCCTTCAACGACCTGGCCGGTGGCCGCGTGGAGATGCTGTTCGACAACATCCCGGCATCACGCGCCATGATTCAGTCAGGCAAGGTCAAGGTGTTGGCAGTGAGCACCGCCACACGCGCCGCCGCCATGCCCGATGTGCCGACCGTGGCTGAATCGGGAGTGCCAGGGTTTCATGTTTCTGCCTGGCAGAACATCGCCATGCCGCCGGGCTCGCCGCCCGAGGCCGTTGCGCGCGTTAACAAGGAAATTTCCAAGCTGATGAACACGCCAGAGATGCGCAAACGTATCACCGACATGGGTGCCAACATTGCCGTTAACAGCCCCCAGGCCGAAGCTCAGCGCATCAAGGACGAAGTCGAAAAGTGGCGCCGCGCAATCACGGCCGCAGGCATCAAGCTTGAACAGTGACCGGCAGTTGGAACGGCAGACATGGCCTGGATCATCGAGCCCGAACGCCGTGTGCCCATCGTTGATGAGCCCGACGTCCTGGTTGTGGGCGGCGGCGCCGCGGGCCTGTCTGCGGCGTGCGCCGCCGCTCGAGCCGGCGCCAACACCTTGCTGGTGGAACGTTTTGGCTACCTGGGTGGCACGCTCACCGCCGTCAGCCTGGGCGGCTTTTGTGGCACACATTGCGTCATCGATGACACACGCCTGGGCCGCACGGTAGGTGGGCTGTACCTGGACCTGGAAGACAGGCTGAAGCGGCGCGACGCGGTGCTGCAACCCAAGCGCCATGGACGCATCGTTGGCGTGCCCTACGACTCCGAAGCCTTCAAGCTCGTGGCCGACGAGATTGCCACAAGCTTTGGTGTGCGCCGCATGTTGCACGCCCATTCGGTGGGCGCGCAGGTGCAGGACGGGCGCGTCACCTGTGTGTTGCTTGAAACACGCGACGGGCGAGTGGCGGTGCGCCCGCGCACCGTCATCGACTGTTCCGGTGACGGCGACGTGGCGGTGGCAGCGGGCGCCTCGTTTTCGTTGGGGGACCACGGCCGCACCCAGTTTGGCTCGACGATGTTCAGGCTGGGCAATGTGAATACGGAAGTGGCGGCGGGCCTGACTCGTGCCGCGATCCGTGAATGCCTGGAACGGGCTGTGGCCGACGGCCACGAACTTCCTCGCACCGCCACAGGGGTGCACCTGAACCCGGTGGCGGGCGTGGTGCATCTGAACGTGACCCGTTTGCACAAGGCCGATGGTGAACCCTTTGACCTCAGCCGCGCCGCGGACATCGGCGCGGCTGAGCTCGAGGGGCGGCGACAGGCCTTTTTGTACCAGGACGTGTTCCGCCACTATGTGCCGGGTTTTGAACGGGCCCGCATCATCGACATAGGCGCGATGGTGGGCATACGTGAGACCCGGCAGATACACGGCATCGAGATGCTGAATGAGACTGCTGTCAGGCGATGCCTGAAACCCGCAAACCGTATCGCTTGCACTTCCTGGCCGCTGGAACACCATGGAGAGGGTCGCGGGACCAACTGGGAGTTTCTGCCTGACGCTGACTGGTACGGAATTCCCTACGGCTGCCTGGTCGTCAAGGGTTTGCACAACTTGTTCGTGGCGGGCAGAAACCTCTCTGCCACCCATCTGGCACAGGCCTCGGCTCGTGTCGCCGGCCCCTGCCTGGCTATGGGCGAGGCCGCAGGCCTGGCCGCAGCTATCGCCTGCGCCGACGCCGTGGACGCGGCGTCAGTCTCGGTGCCCGATTTGCAGGCGCGACTGCAACAACATGGCGCGATCCTGTCGCCCATACTGGACGAGAACGCGGTTTGATAAGCCAATCGGATCTCGGCATGACCCTGATGAACTATTGCGTCTTTGTCGCTCGCGCCCGGGAGCACGTCTGCCGGACAAGGCGCGAGACCGAAAACTATGCGGAGAAGTTGCGGCACGCCTGGCGGCGCTCCGCATAGGAGAACCATAATTCGGCCAGCCGACCGCTGCGCATAGTTGCGCCCTGTGCATAGGGGTCGATTGGGCACTTTCAAGTACGTCATTGACCTGCCCGGTAGGAGTCGTGCCGACCTCGCCACAGTCGGGGGATGCTGTTGCGATCCGTGGCAAGCTCGGCCAATGGTGTTGCAAGCGGATGCTGGCGCGACAGCGTTCCCCGCCAGGCGGGCGCCGCCGCAGGCGCTTACGCGCCGGAAATTGTGTCGAGGGACACGCGCTACGCAACCTGATCGACCCCAGCTTCGACAACGCCGGTCGGGGCCACTTCTCCGACCTCATCGGTCGGAGCCTCGCTAACCGCCACCGCATCAAGCAACGGTAAGTCGTCGCCGGCATCGGTCGAAACGCCACCACCGCGTTCGCCCCTGCCGAGTGCATTCATGCGCCGGCGCAGACCCATCGCGAAGTTGCGCGTCCCGTTGGCCACGTCGCGCACCTGGCGCTTCAAGCCTGCGCGCTGGATGTCCACCGCCTGCGCGGAAATGACCTCGTGGATCTCCAGCGTCTGAAGCAGCGGCATGAGCTGGTCGAGTTTGCCCAGGACCTCCAGGAAGCGGCGTCCGTTCGACGAGAGCACGCCGACCTGCACGTCGAGCGGCACGGTGTCGTAGGTCGCAGCGCTGCCGATGCCGTTTGCCTTGAACAGTGCCTCGGCGCCGTCAATGGCCTTGTTCAGGTTCTCTGTCACCGCCTCCATCTGGGTGCGGATGGCACTCTCCACCTTGGCGATGTCGTCGTGGTCCAGCCGCGTGCGCGCGATCACCGAGATGAAGTGCGCATTGAGCTGTAAGGTGTTGAACAGGCGAACGAAGAAGCGCTTGCCTTCGGCACTGGTGAAGCGCGCCGGCATCTTCAGGCTGGCCGCCTCGACACGCCGGAAGTCGGTCTTCGTCTCCTTGGCGATGATCCGGGCGTTGACGCCGCCCTCGTCCATCTTGACGATCTGTAGTTCCGCCATGCCCGTGCTCCGTTCAGCCTCGACGAAGCACCATCGTGCGCAGGCACCAATGCATTCGCCACGCGGATTGGTCGCCAGTTGAAGGCCCTTTCGACATCGGCAAGTGATTGGGTCGATTGCGCTGTTGACCGCGCGTCGACACACCGCTACCTTCGCGCCATGCAGCAGCTGGCCCTGCATTCAAACAAGGCAAGCCCTGGAGTTTTCTCGTCGAGCATGTGCGCGCCGGCCATCGTCGGCCCGGTCGCCACTCGAACGTATCGATAGCGCGGCCCGAGGTGGCCGTTCCATAGCGCCGTCGAAGCGAGCTTTCGAGGTGGGGGCACGGCCGAGCCGCTCGACCCTTCCCGCCCTCCCCTCCAAAGCTTTCGTCGATCGGTAGCTGGCACACCGATCCGGGCGGTTCAACCGCCACCCAAGCCAGCCCTGGAGTTCCTTCGCGTCGGCATCACTGCCGACCTTTCCTCACCCCCTGAGGGCAAACGCCCTCAGCCGTGCTGCGCGTTGCCTTCGATTCTTCA
>Ga0105047_10020936_pt1 | contig 10025 bp, 2 predicted proteins | sample MAT04_FD_78384 | JGI IMG/M metagenome (GOLD analysis project Ga0105047, IMG submission 78384) | Freshwater microbial communities from Lake Fryxell liftoff mats and glacier meltwater in Antarctica - MAT-04 (megahit assembly) | ecosystem: Environmental > Aquatic > Freshwater > Ice > Liftoff...
CCGATCTTGTCCAACTTCAAAGACGGACTGAATGTATTGGAGTACTTTATCTCTACCCATGGTGCCCGTAAAGGTCTTGCGGATACGGCCCTTAAAACGGCAGATGCGGGTTACCTTACCCGTCGTCTTGTGGATGTGGCTCAGGATGTGATTGTTCGTGAAGAAGATTGCGGCACGCTACGAGGTATTGCAATTTCTGCATTGAAAGAGAATGATGATATCGTTGAACCATTATTAGACAGAATCGTAGGTCGTACTTCATTACACGAAGTGTATGATACGAAAGGAAATATGCTTATAGGAGCGGGCGAGGAGATCTCTCATTTCCATGGTGAAGCCGTGGAGAATGCAGGTATTGAAACCGTAGAAATTCGATCTGTACTAACCTGCGAAAGTAAACGAGGAACATGTGCCAAATGTTATGGTATCAATCTCGCTACCGGTAAGATGGCGCAGTCGGGTGATGCTGTTGGTATCATTGCAGCACAGTCTATTGGAGAGCCTGGAACACAGCTTACACTTCGTACCTTCCACGTGGGCGGTGCGGCAAGTTCATCGGCGATCGAATCGCAAATGCTTGCGAAGTTTGATGGTAAGATAGAATTCGATAGTGTTCGAACAACGAAATATGCCAATAAAGAAGGTGAAGAACAAGTCATTGTAATCACACGTATGGGTGAAATGAGGATCGTGGATGAAGATGGTGTGGTGTTAGTAACCAGCGAAATTCCTTATGGTTCTACACTGAAAGTGAAGAACGGTCAGAAATTGAAGAAAGGTGATGAAATCTGTTCATGGGATCCGTTCAATGCAGTGATCATATCTGAGATTTCAGGTACCATCCGTTTTGAAAGTGTGATTGATGGTATTACCTATCGTGAAGAAGCGGATGAGCAATCTGGTCTTCGTGAAAAAGTGATCATCGAAACAAAAGATAAAACAAAGATTCCTGCGATCTTGGTGGAAGGAAAAGATATCAAAAATTATAACGTACCGGTTGGATCTCATCTTATCATTAATGATGGCGACACAATTCAAAGTGGTCAGATCCTTGTCAAGATACCCCGTATCATGGGTCGTTCAAGAGATATCACGGGAGGTCTTCCGCGTGTAACCGAATTGTTCGAAGCAAGGAATCCATCGAACCCGGCTGTTGTGGCTGAGATTGATGGTGTGGTATCATTCGGTGGTGTGAAACGTGGTAACAGAGAAATTAATATCGAAAGTAAAGATGGTATTATTAAGAAATATCTGGTGCCTCTTACCAAGCATATCATTGTTCAGGAAGGAGATTATATCAAAGCCGGAACGCCATTGAGTGATGGTTCTATAACACCATCTGATATTCTTGCAATCAAAGGTCCGTTTGCCGTTCAGGAATACTTGGTGAATGAGATTCAGGAAGTATATCGTTTACAGGGTGTGAAGATTAATGATAAACACGTCGAGGTAATTGTTCGCCAGATGATGCGTAAAGTAACCATCGAAGATCAAGGAGATACAAAATTCCTTGAAGGTGATGTGGTTGATAAATTAGAATTCCAGGAAGAGAACGATTGGATGTTTGATAAGGTTGTAGTAACTGATGCAGGTAGTTCCGAAAAACTATTACCTGGACAAATAGCAACGTTACGTGAGATCAGGGAAGAAAATTCTACGTTGCGTAGAGCCGATAAGACCCTACTTCAGTATAGAAATGCACAACCTGCTACTTCAAGTCCTAATTTGTTGGGAATCACCAAAGCGTCTCTTGGTACCTTTTCATGGATCTCAGCGGCTTCGTTCCAGGAAACTACGAAAGTACTTTCTCAGGCAGCGATTGCAGGTAAATCTGATTACATGTGGGGATTAAAAGAGAACGTCATCACAGGTAACTTGATCCCGGCTGGAACAGGAATGAAAGAATTTGATAACTTCATCGTTGGTAGCAAGGATGAATATGAAATCCTTCAGAACTCTAAAGAAATGTTACAATTCGACGACGAGGAATAGGACAATAATTAGGAATTAATAAAAATGGCTCAACGGAAATGTTGGGCCATTTTTTTGCTACCTGCCTTTAACCTGACCCCCTCAGATAGCTTTGAGGTCACCCTCCGTACCTCAAAGCTGCGATGCGGCAACTTTACCCTTCGCCTGCTCACATGTTAGCAGGAAATTACCCAGCGCAGAGATAAGGGGAGCCATCAAAAAGCTCCGATGCTCTACCTTTTAGCTCCTCAGGCTCAGGTTTAAGGTTCTTCCGTTCGGTTTGAAGGTAGGTGGGGCTACTTCCAAAGTAGCTGCCAAGCCAATAGGGTACACCTTCCCACTTTTTTAAATAGAATTTACACCTGAACCCTTTTATAATTAATAGAATTACTTTCGATCATCAGTTGACTAAATGAACAAGATTAATTATTTTAAGAAAAAACAGTTAATTAGAAAACAAAATTTCTCTTATCTTCTTTTGTTGAAAATTTGAAAAGTAGAAATTTTTGTTTAACCTTTAGATACATAAACTAAAAAAATAAATAGCCATGAAAAAACTTAACAGGGTTTTACCCCCCACACACACAACACACACAAACAAAACTATTCTTAATTCTCCTCTTTCAGCTATTCTCCATTTTGGTGTTCGCTAAGGATGCGGTGCAGATGCCAAAAACCGATAAGCAGTTCTTTATTGAAAATAAAGGACAATGGCCGCTAGATGTGTTGTTCCTGCTCAGAAAGGGTGGAAATAATGTATGGATTACCAACGATGGCTTGGTAAGCGATTATTACAAAATTGAAGTAAACGAGCAAAAGCTGGAAAATAAGAGAAGATTCAGTTTAAATTAAAGCCAGATCTTGTTAAAAGATCGGGCCATGTGATAAAAATGAAATTCAGCGGATGCAATCCGTCAATCGAAGCAATCGGGAATCAAAAAAGTAATGGTTATTACAATTATTTTCTTGGAAATGATCAAACGAAATGGGCCACTAATGTTGGCTTGTTTAAAGAAAGCCTGATTAATAATATGTATGACAAAATTGATGTTAGATATTATTTTGAAGAAGGAAATTTAAGATATGATTTTATTGTGCGACAGGGAGGAGAAACAAAAAATATTGAACTTGAATTTGAAGGCACTGATCATCTGTATATTGATAGAATTGGTGAATTGGTTTATTCTACAAGCTTCGGGGAGGTAAAGCAGGGTAAACTAAGGGCGTATCAAAATGTGAATAGTAAGGAAGTAATTGTGGAGAGTAAATTTGTAATGGGGAAATCGGGAAAAGTACATGTTGAGATAGGAACGTATAACAAGGATCTGCCTCTCATCATTGATCCTTTGGTCTATTCTACTTTTATCGGGGAACCTGCATTCGACCAGGCCTTTGATATGGTGATTGATGCGAATGAGGATGCCTATTTAACTGGAATGACATGTTCGGATTTGTTTCCTACAACAGTTGGTTCTTACAACTGGAACAACTTTAATTTGGGAGTCGCTAATCCTCCTTTTGCTAATGGCTGGCGGGATATATTTGTAACTAAAATTACTCCAACCGGTTTGGGTTTAGGTAACGGACTGGTATATTCTACTTTTATTGGTGGAACAGATAATGATTGGGGTGAATCAATTGCGTTAGACGCTGCTCATAATGTATATATTGCGGGTGGAACATACTCGGGAGGAGGTATTGCAACTTCTTACCCTACATGGCCACAAACCACGGGAATAGGTCTCCCTCCTTTGCCATTTCAGCCCTTTTATATTGGTGTTCCCGGAAGTGCATCAGGAACTAGGAACGCTATAGTGACCAAGTTGAACCCAGCAGGAACAAATTTAGTATATTCGACATTTTTAGGTGGAAATGGAGAAGATTATGCATTAGGAATTGTCGTAAATCCTACTAATGAACATGCTTTTGTAACCGGAATGGCGGAGGCTGGATTCCCAACTGGCCCAACAATAGGACCGCTCACGGTATTTCAACCTGTTTGCAATGGATCTCTTGATGTCTTTGTTGTCCAGTTGGATTTTGATGGTGCAAATGAAGTTTACTCAACATTTATTGGCGGTAACATGGGAGATGTTGGTTATGATATTGCCTTGGATAATTTAGGAAATTCGTATATCACAGGTGCTACAGGATCCACAATGGGCCAACCTATTCCGTATCCCCATAATATCGGTACATTTAATTCATTTTCTGACGATGTATTTATTACAAAGCTAAATAGCAATGGAACCGCTCTTGATTATTCAACCGTAATTGGAACCCTTGATCTAGACAGGTCTCAATCAATTGTTGTGGGCTTGCCACCTGCATATAATGCATACATAACAGGATACACCTATTCCCAGGATTTTCCTCATGATATTTCAACTCCGGGATTCGCCGGTGGTGGTGAAGATGCTTTCGTTACACAAATTGATGGGAATGGAAATTTAGTACATTCCCTCTATTTAGGAGGTAATAATTTTGATGAAGCACACGCCATAACATTAAATCCTGTGAACCAGAATGTGTATGTCACAGGAACTACTGCATCTGCAAATTTCCCCAACCAACATCCCGAAGGTCCAACAATAACTTTTAATTCTTTCCTTTCTCATATCTTTTTTGTTATTCTAAATCCGAATTTGGGGTTCCCTCCTCTTTATTCCACAGTGATGGGTGGTAGCAATTTTGAGATTGGTTTCGCCATTCAGGTTGATAACGACCAAAGTGTATATGTAGCCGGCATGTCAGGTTCGTGGGATTATCCTACTTTCCCGACTGGTCCTGTAGGACAACTTCCATTTGATAACACTAATGCTTTAGGCATTTCAGATGTTATACTAACAAAGCTATGCACAGAACCTCCTTTTGTTCCTGCGATTACAAGTAATAGTCCTGTTTGTTCTGGTGGAACATTAAATCTTTCAACGCCTTCAGTAGTAGGATCTATGTATAGCTGGACGGGGCCCAATAGTTTTTCAAGTACTATTCACAATCCAAGTATTACAAATGTGACAACTTTACAAACAGGAGTATATACGGTGGTTGTTACAGATGCTGCAGGTTGTACCGGAGATAATACTGTTTCTGTAATGACCGGATGGAACGCGTCGATTACTTCGCCCACCATTTGTTTGCTAACAACTGGGACATTATTAACAGCGCTTCCACAAAATACAGTATCTACACCTTACCTCTATCAGTGGAGCCTGCCAGTTGGGGCTACTTCTGCTACTCTGATAGGGCAGCAACTTCTTGCAAACGCTCCGGGAATATACACGGTTACTGTGACAGATTATAATAATTGCAGCCACACAGCAACTTTTCAGGTATTCGGAGGACCAACCTTCTCAATTTCTGCACAACAGGTTAGTACAATATGTATTGATAACCCACAGATCACACTTACGGTTACTCCCATGACAGGGCCGCTTCCTTTTGCGTATGTATGGTCTCCTGCTGTAGCATTATCCACAAGCAATACTATTAATCCCGTTACCACTACGAATCTGTCTGCAAATCAAATTTATACCGTTACAGTTACCGATGCCAATGGTTGTTCCAGTACCGGAACAATAAATGCGCAACCAACATTAGGATCAAGTAAATATTGCTGCTCACAGGAAGGAACCGGTGTTGCTTTAGACCCACTGACTTTAATCCTTAATTCTACAAATGTGATCACAAGTATACCTGGTGGAAGTGTCGCCGGTGTGTTTCCTATCATGAAGAGAGTATATATTAATGGTACTTTTGTCGTCGATCAGGATATGACCTTCGACTACTGTCATATTTATTTTACTGAAAATTCAAAGATTGTGCTGACTTCCAATATTACCAATCCCAATGTCACCCTAACCTTAAACAACTGTACTTTGCAAACCCCTGGCGGTTGTCCTATGTGGGAAGGGATTTATGCAGATAATTCTATGGAACAAGTTTTTATAAATAATTCGACTTTAATGGATATGATGACAGGGGTAAATATCTCAAGCAATGCCAGATTGAGTTCCACTAATTCCTGGTATCATGATAATTATGCAGGTATTCAATTAAAGAACAATACTGTAACCACGTCCTGCATAGTAACCAATAATGAATTTAAGAAGCAGAATGTTTTAAAACCACCTTATGCTTCTGAGGTAAAACCACGCTTTGGTATAAAAATAATTAATTGCAATGACCTGAATATTGGTGCCCCCTTGAATGTAGCTTCTACAAATACTTTTGAAAAAGTATGGACCGGTATTTATATTGAGGCTATACCCTCGGCATTAGTACCTAGCAATATTTATCTGAACCATAATAGATTTTATGATATAAAAAGTAATACCTGGGGAAGTACTATGAATACTGATAGCCGTGGTTGGGGAGTATATGCAACTGCCAGTAAGCTTTTAAAAAGTAACGGCTATTTGTATGTGATGGAAACACCCTCCGCTACAACCCTTAATTTTGAGGATTGTGATAAAGGAATCTTACTACAGAGAACAAGCTGCCTGATTTATAATCAGAAAATGGATAAAACCGTAGTCGGGGTGTCCATGATTGAGGGAGCTGGGAAATCGTTTAAAGTAAACAGTAATAGCATTTTAAATACAGAATTGGGTATTTCAAAGGTGGGGGATGAAAGCTCAAGCGGGTTTTATGCGTACAATAACAGAATAACACTTAGCAATCCCATCCCACCCGCCTTGCTTAATTTAACTGCTCCAGCGGTTCCTACAGGCATTTATAGTGCTTACAGCAGTTTAATTCATGATGGCGTATCTAAAATTTATGGCAATCTAAGTATATCCTCACCATTGCCGGATAAGGGAGTAGGGATTTCACTGGCAAATGGTATGAGAGATTTTATTTGTAATAATAATATTCACTTTACTGCAAACACCAGCACTGCAACTAGCATTGGCATTCCTGAAATGGTAGGGATTTATACGAATAAGAGTCAAGGAACCTGGATACAGAGTAATATTATTGATAATAATTTTAGTGTCTCTGGAAATATAGCCTACGTTCCAGGTAATAATGCAGGTATCTATGTCAATGAAAATTTGAATGCAGTGATCCGCTGCAATACAATCAATTATAATATGTACGGGATTTTTGCATTGGGTAAAAACGGAAATAGCACATGGCCTACCTATGTAGCAGGGAATTTTATGAGGGCATTTTTGGCCGACTTTATGTTGTGGCCTCTGGTAAATGAAGGTAGTTTAGGGCAAGTTGGGAAAATATTTAGCCCTTTAGACAATTATAATGACAACAATACTTATTTAGTAAGTTCGGCCCCATTAAATAATGTGTTTAGAGTTACAGCCTGCCCAGGTACTGCTTCATTTATAGATCAACTAGTTACTACTTTAACGCAATTGGCTCAAACTCAAAGTTCTGCATTGGGTGGCGCTACATGTAAGGTGGAGGTGCAAAATCCATCTTCTTTTACTCAAACATTTGATTGTAACTCATTGCTTCCCCAAGAGGAAGGAACCGGTATGGGCAATATTGATTTTAACCTATCCCTATTGGTAGCGCAGGATCAAATAGATTTTGAGGATTATGATGAAGGGGCAAGACGCGATTATGAAGAAATGATCTATGAGTGGCTTAGCAAGAATGACAGTATACGTTTGAGCAGTCCTATTTTAGATAGCTTCTATCTTAATCGTTATTCCGGGATCGTAGGAAACCTGAACAGACTTGATAATGAAATTGCGATGCTGAGCGACAGCACCCTGATGGCAGACAGCGCGGCATGGAATTCTCAATGGCAGTTGGCCATGCTTCATAACGAAGCACTTGGTACTGGTCAGGTATTTGAGGCCAATGCCAAATGGATTAATGGCTTATACCTGTTGTCTTTGAAAGAGGGAATCGATAGCCTGACTGGCGACCTTGAAGGGATAGAATTGCTGGCCAATACCTGTCCCTATCTCGGTGGTAATGCCGTCTATAGAGCAAGAGCATTGTTTGGGATGTTCAACTCGGGCATACATTACGATGATTTGGTGTTATGTAACGGACAAGGTGTTTATAAAAATGGGGTAAGCAAGTTACAAAGCCAATTGAATCAATTGAATGATACAAAAAAGTTTCATCAATTTGAAACGAATGATGTAATTTTATATCCCAATCCTGCTAGTACGCATGTAGATGTGTTGTATAGCTTAGGTGCAAATGAAGAGGCACATATACGGATACTGGATATGTTTGGTAACACATTAAAAGTAATTCGTATAGAGAAAAATACTAACAGAACTACTATTGATGTAAAGGAATTTGCGAATGGCATTTATATGTACGAATTCAAGAAATCTTCAGGCAAGAATTATTTTGGAAAACTTATTATTGAGTAATCAGAACCTATTTATGAAATTTATAAAATTTGTAATATTAGTTGCACCTATTCTCGGTTTATTTACAATAAGTACATATAGCCAGGAATCGAAAAGGAATAATAATTGGGTTACAGGATTTGGACCTTCTGTTAAAATGAGCATTAATTATAATCCTTCATATCAAGCATTTTCAAGCATTTACAATACTCATTGCAGCTCCACAATTTCAGATACTTTAGGAGATTATCAATTTTATTGTACTGGATTTTATGTGATGGATAAATTGGGCGAAATAATGCAGGATGGGGCGCAAGTTAATTGCCCTTATGGAACTGAATTATCCAATTATTACGGCGGAAGCAGTCTTTTTACTCAGACCTCCATTATACTCCCCAAAAAGGGAAATACGTATTATGTATTTAGCACAGGAATGAGCGACAGTTCTGCGAATATTTACCTGAATCATATCGATACCAAATTTGATGTACTGAATTACAGTATCGTAGATATGGACAGCAATGCAGGAAAGGGGAAGGTGACTGCAAAGAATAAGATCTTAATGGACCACCAGGAATATGCCAACTGTGCCTTAACCGCAGTGAAACATGGTAATGGTAAAGACTGGTGGCTGGTAAAGGCAGATTGTATAAACAACCGGTATCAGCTATTTCTTGTTGAGGAAGATACAATCTTGGGACCTTACTATCAATACAGAACGGACACAGCAGACTCCTATTGTTACTTTTGGGGGCAACTTTATTTTAGCCACGATGGTAGTAAAATGGTAAGCGGTGTATATGGCAATCGGTATAATACTTCAAGTAATCCCAACCCCTTTCCTACAGGCTATGGCTATCAAGATATCAGCAGCGGGGATACCTACCTTCCTAATAGGGTAGACTTGTATGAATTTGATAGATGTAATGGGACACTCACATATAAAAACCATTATATGGTGCCGTTAGACACTTTTTCTTATCCTAACTATGATATTAAAAATGGCTTATGTTTTTCGCCCAATGACAGCCTGCTTTACATGAGTAATTTGTACAGTATTTATCAAATAGATCTATATGATACAAATGTGACGAATGGATTGTTTATAACTGGCCCGGATACAGTAATTACTAAATTTCCATTGTATTATGAGATGGCGGTTGCACCTAATGGCAAATTGTATATTGGTAATGAAAGCTCTATCCGGCATTATATGAGCTATATAGATAACCCGAATATAAAGGGCATAGGGTGTACATTTATTCCAAATGGTGTATGGCAGCCTTATACTAATTTAAAGAGTATCCCAAATATGGCCAATTACGGACTTGGTGCGGCACCTGTGGGCGGGAATTGCTGGCCGTTGGGAATGTCTCCCGTTTTGGAAGAAGAGCGGGGCATTTCAGTTTACCCTAACCCAGCAAGCAACAAGATAGAAATTCAATATATGTTAGAAGAACATGAACAGGCAGACCTCATCTTTTATGATGTGTTGGGCAATAAAGTAAAGGTTATTATATTACATGGAAATGAGTACACAAAAACTATTGATGTAAGTAACTTCGCAAGTGGATTATATGTTTATCATTTTAATACAACAAAAGGGAAGCGTTATGTTGGTAAGCTAATTATAGAATAATATGAAAAATACTCTTATCAAGGTATCCTTTTTATTTTTCTTCTTTAATATTAATACTGGGTTTAGCCAGGAATTTA
>Ga0105047_10020937_pt1 | contig 10025 bp, 5 predicted proteins | sample MAT04_FD_78384 | JGI IMG/M metagenome (GOLD analysis project Ga0105047, IMG submission 78384) | Freshwater microbial communities from Lake Fryxell liftoff mats and glacier meltwater in Antarctica - MAT-04 (megahit assembly) | ecosystem: Environmental > Aquatic > Freshwater > Ice > Liftoff...
AGGGCTCGCCGCTGTGCTGCACGCCGAGCCCTGAGATCTGCGACGGCCTCGATCAAGACTGCGACGGAGTCGCGGATGACGGAGTCCCCTGCTTCACCATGAACGGCGCGCCCATCGAGGCGCTGCACACCACCGAGTGCGGCCGCGACTGGTACTCGTACGACTCGGTCGACACCGCGAGCGCCGCGCCGTCGCCCGATCTGCGCCGCAGCGGTCGGGTCACCATCGCGATCGTGGATGGCCCACCGAGCTGCGGCGGCGCCGCGGTCGCCGTGATCGCCGACGACGTGAACGACGGATCGGGCGGCTCGCTGACCGGCGACTTCACCGTGTCACCGTTGCGCAGCGGCGCGCTCCTGGTGAGCGACGAGCCCCGCGAGTGCGCCCGCCGCGACGCGACGGGCAGCGTGGGCTGCGCGTGGGTGTGGGACGCGTGCTGCACGGACGGTGCGATGGTCGGCTCGTTCGGCACCGACTTCTGCGTGACCGTGACCCTGAGTTCACCCGTCGGGGTGAGCAGCCTGGTGGTGACGGACGGCGAGCTGGACACGAGAGCGGCGGCGTTCGGGACACCCATCGAGCTCTGCGGCCGAACGCTGCCAGCAGTGCCGTGAGCCGTGGCCGGCGCGAGGGAGCCGCAGCAGGGATCGCGGGAGTTCGCCGACACCATGACTCCAACCCCAACACGGTCCACAATCGCGCGATGACGGCTGGGCGAGTGGGAAAGCGACGGATGCATTGGGTGCTCCTGGTGCTTGTCGGCGCGACCGCGTGCGCCAGCCCGCGAGCAGAGGACGAGCGGGTGGGCCCATCGGCGGGATCCGAAGCGGTCGGCGCTCGCTTCGTGATCGGACCGGGTCACGAAAGGTTGTTCATGCGGCTTCTCACGCCACCGAACCTCCCGCCGCCCTGCGTTCTCTCCTCGGCCAACGTCGAACAGGACCATGTCTTGGCCCACTACGAGTGTGAATCCAGCGAGACGGTGCGCTTGGTTCACCCGTCGGTCGGTGGGGCGGCACCTCGCTCGGATCGCTTTGCTGTCGAGTGTGGTCGCGCCGATCTCCGCACGCGGATCATTGCGTCGCTGGTCTCGGGGGAGAATGCCTTCGAGTGGGTCGACCTACAGCCACCTCCAGCCGTCGAAGAGCGCGCCAGCCTTGACGCGCGGACGAGCGATGTCGCGCCCACGCAGACCTTCGATTGGCCCCCGATGCTCGCGCTTCTGGCGGTCATCTGCGTCGCGATGGCCGCACGACGTCGAGGACCTGGTCGAGCCACAGTCGATCGAACGAGCCTCACCGCCGCGGGCGTAGTGGGCTTGATCGCGTTCGCCATCAGCGAATGGTTCTGGCTCCACTCACCCTGTTCATCGACACGGCCCAGCAGCTCCTCGCAGTGAGGGACTGCATGGAGTTCGGTCACTGTCCTGATCACGGATCTTCCGCAAGCGTGGCCGGGCTGTTTCATGGAGGCGCAGGCCCTATGGCGCTGCGATTCCTCGGGGGTCCCGACCTCTCTGCGAGTCGACTGCTCACCGCGGTCGCAGTTGGCCACGGGTTGGGCACGGCGATCCTCTTCGTATGGGCATGGCGCCGGGCGCCGCAACACCGGATTCAGCGGGCACTGCTGGCGGTCGCCACCGCTACCTTGGGCTGGCTCGCGTTGGCCCGCGCGACGGAAGGCCCGACGCTCTGGAACCCTAGCTTCACGCCACTACCGGTGGCGATCTTCGTCGTTGCGCTCGCCTACCGTGCCCGGCGCGCTTCGACGGTGGCCTCCGCGGTCGCGGGCGCGGCCCTAGGGTTCGCGTCATCCCTGCACCTCTCGAGCCTGCTCGTCCTCCCAGTCGGGGTCATCGTGGCGCGGGGATCCTCCCGCCGGCCCTATTCGCTTCCAGCATTCTTGTTCGCCTTCGCCGCAGCGTTTGCGTGGGAGTCCGAGGACGGCGTGTCGCACTTGTTCAACCACGCGGAGGCTTTCGTGGACCGTACCCCACTGATGAGCGGTGCCGGCATCCTCGCCTGGGTTGCCGCGGGATTCGGCTACTACCGCGTCACCAGGCGTTGGCCCCGCCTTCGGGTGATCGCCACGCTCGTGGGCTTGGCCGCTCCGCTTCTGGCCCTGCCTGCCATCACACCCGAGTTCATGACTTCGCGGTACTACGCGGTGTCGCTCGTTGCCCTTCCAGCACTCTTCGCCGAAGTCATTTCGGTCTTTCGCTACCAGGTGTCTGCGCGCGGAACAGCCGCGTGGATTGCTTCGGCAGCGCTGTGGTCACTCGTTCTCGCAGACCCCGTCGCCAGCTCCCTCTCCCGCGCCTCGCGGCCCAGTCTCTGCCGAGGCACGGATATCGAGACCCTCGCTGTCCACCTCGACCGAATGGGGATCGGGTACGACACGCTTGCACGCGGCGCCCGTGGTCCAGGCTCGGGTCTTCTTGCGCTGCACCTCGCGGCGGTCCGGCCGCTCGAGCGCCTCGCGCATCCCGGAAGCACGGACCACGTATTTCTCGCGTGCGTGCCTCGCGCCGTCGCCATGTCGGCACCCTCCAACTACGTGCGTGTTGCGCTAGGACCCGATCGGGTCGGCCTGTTGCGTCGCTACGAGGGCCGCGTCACGACGAGTCGATTCGAGCTCTGCCTGCCGGGCCTGGAGTGCGCGCCAGGAGAGGTTGATCCGAACGCCATCGTCTCCGAACAAGGAGCGGCCGCGCTCGCGAGCCGCCTGCCGATCGACATCGCGCATACGCTTTCGGCTCACTACGGGGCAGTGCGGCGGGGCGAGCCACTCCGCTTTCGACTGTCGATCACCGCGGGTCCCCCGATCGTCGTGCGTCTGGCGCCAGGCAGCCGCGTCGAGTCCGTCGAGGGCTTGGAAAGCGTGATCACCCGAGGCGATCGACTTACGGTGTCGGGAAGAGAACCCGGAACCATCGTGACCGCAGCAGGCTTCGACTGGGCTCGGTTCGGCTATTCACCACCTGATTTCGCGGAGGAAGCCATTGAGAACGCGGAGTGGTTGGCCGCCCTGCCGTGGTCGGACGAGTAGGTCGGACAAGCCGGGGCGACACGTCACCCGTGAATGTTCGGCACACAGTCGAATGTTGATTGACGCCCCCCCCCCTCGGATCCATGCTTCGCAAGCCTCGTGGGTGAGGCAACCAAGAGAAGGGGTGTCTGTATGGCGTCACGTGTCATTCGTCCGGTCGAGCGCATGCTCATCAACCTCAGCGGCTTGGCGAGCGGTTCAACCGCGGTGATCTATCTCGCACGTCGAATCGACGTCGCGGCATTCAAGGAAGTGACCGCCTACGTCCGCCTCCACACTGGGACGACGATCTCGGTCACACCGACCTCGTCGTTGTTCCAGATCAACGCGGACGGCTACACCTCAGAGGACCCCGCGGCCCTCGACGCCAGCAGCAATCCCGCGTTCCAGACCAACTTGGTCAACACCGACATCAAGGCTACTCCGGTCGGAGGAATGCTCGTCATCCCGGTAACTGCTGGCTTCGGCTCGATGCTCTCCTTGAGCTTGCAGTACACCAGCCTCGGAGGTGCGACGATCAAGTACATCATGAGCGTCGACCTGATCTGTAAGGAGTTCTGAGCTCACGCTCAGAGCCGCCATGGGCAAGTACACAACGGTATCCGTCGAGTCTGTGGCCAAGCCACAGAACGTGATCGGGGGCTCGGGCCGCCTGGGAGATCGTCCCAGCGGGCTCGGCGCTCGACTGCGCGAGCGCCTCCGAGGCCTCGACGCCATTCGCGCCGCGCGGGAGGCGGGATTGCTCGGGGAGGCTGCGGCCGACATCTTCTCAGGATGGGTCGTTCAGGCCCCTGAGATGGATACGCCGGAAAGTCCGCTCGGAACAGCGCTTGGACGAGGTGACTCTTGGGATCCGTTTGATATCGTCGGCCTCATCGCATCTGCCGAGCAATCGACGACCTCTCGGCATCCCGAGCCGCAGACAGGCCTCGACTTCTGGCGCGAGCCCGATAGCCGCACCGGCCTCGATACGTGGCGCAGCCCTGCGAGAGCGACCTCGATTAGGAGCGCGATTCGCGGGCGCGATCTCGTTTCTGACAACCCGACCCCCGGCATGCTACCCCCGAAACCAGATGTCGTGCAGCCTCCGCCGCCGATATCAGATGGCGACATTGCGAGACTGCGTGAGGAGTTCGACGAACGAGCGCGAGAGCGCGAGCGCGCTCGACAGCGGGAGCGAAATCCCGATCCCGACGGTGTGGTTCCTGGAGCTGCGGAGTTCATCGCGCGCTATCTGATCGGTGCGGGCAATGCCCTAGGATGGCGACCGGCCGGGTCCAGCTCACCAGATCCGGGAGGGCGGCCCACCTCGGATGCGCTTGAGGCGGCTCCCGGACTCTACATTATTCCTGGACTTGCCGACGAGCCCGAGCGGTGGCGGCGGCGACGCGACATGCCACCCTCTACGGCCATTACCAATGGACCCGATCCCGGGGGGCGACCGGATAAGTGGTGAGCAACGTGTACCCAAGTAGGCAAAGCTGTGTGACGACTTTGCGTCTGCATGCGGCGATTCTCCTTCTCGGTTCGACCCTGGCTTCGGGGTGCGGAGGCGCAGGCGACTCGATCCGAGTGCGTTCGACGGCGTTACCCGTCGGTACGAGCTGGACCGAAACGGCGGACCATGATGCCAGCATAGGCTGGCGTATCGTGGGGAATGACGGTCGCGTCGAGGAGCGGGTCGTACGGTTACATGTCCACTTCGAAGGGGATTGTGTCGTGGTCGATGGGAGTGACGGAGCCTACGAGGTGGACGTTCGGGCACTCGAGGCGACGACCGACGGGGTCATGGAGGAGCTGTCGTTCGACGGCTTGAGGGTGCGGAGCACCCCAGCAGAGCTCGTTGTGAGTGAGAACTGGATAACGCCCGTCGCCGGCACGTTGAACGATGCTACGCGCACGCGCCTAGTGATCATGCGGACCAACGCGCGGCCGATGTACTTGCCGCCGACGCACTTGGACGGTGGAGGGCACCACGACTGGACCCTAGATCGTGGCGACGCGGCGGCTTGGATGTCGTCGATGCATCTCCTGGTCTCGCCGGACGACATCACTGCGACGGACGGAACGTTCGGCCCCGTTGTCCAGCAGCAGGGTGTCGATGTCCGTCGGCTCTCTTCTCGAGCGACCGCGGCGGGCTTCGACGACGTGGCGGCACTCGAGCCGGGGCGTACCTTGGAGAGTTCCGAGGCCTCGATGGAGTGGTCGGCCATGGTCCCGCTCGATCACAGCCTGCCGGTCTTGGAGGAGCACGAGCACTTCGCCTCGACCGTCGTGGTCAGATCGGGCCCTGATGCCATGTCCTTCATCATGGAGACCAGCACCGTGCGAGTGCGGGCGTTGTCGAGCGGAACGCACTGAGGGCGGTTCGCCCTGTGAATCAATCGGGTAGTGGATGACGTCGCATCACCGACTAGCGGAAGAGCGCTCGGAGCTCCGCCAACCACAGGCCCTCGGAGCCCGCGGCCTCGAGCTCATCATCGCTCTCGAGGCTATCGAGCAGCGCGCTCAGCTCCGGCCCCAGATCCTTGTACTGCGGATCCTTTCGGCGCTCATCGAGCACCGCGGCGATCACCGCATGAGGAAGCGAGCGAGTCACGCCCTTCCAGGTCTCGGCGCGCGCGGCGAGCATGGGATCGGGCAAGCAGGGCAGCTCGTCTTCGTGCGCGACGCCGGTGGCGTTGATCGCCTGCATCACCCGCTCGGTGCGCTCCTTGTAGGGGAGCTTGGCGAGTTCCTCCGGGAGGATGGGTGTTCCGAGATCGTAGTCCTGACGACCGAGACCCACGGGGAACTCGAGACGACTCTCCGCCTCTTCGCGGGGCAGCCCGCGAGAGAAGCGCACTGGCACGATCGGCGCGCCGAGGGTGAGCGCGAGATCGACGAACACGCCGCTCATCTTCTCGACCCGCTTACCGCCCGCGGTCTGCCGGGTGCCTTCGACGTGGATCATCACGCTCTGGCCTTCGGGCCGCTTCATGCTCTCGCCGAGCTCGCCGATGATGCGAGGCAGACTCGAGGGGTCTTGGCGATCGAAGAACGCGATCACGCTCGGGGCGCGGCTGAGCTCGGGCCACGCGAAGCTCTGCTCGATGAGCTGACCCAGCCAGCTCTCCTTGTGCTCTTGCTTGGCGAGCGTGGTCGTCGGGGTGCCCACGAGGGCGGACGCCGCGATACCGAAGAGCAGCGACTCGATGCCCACCTGGTGATTGCCGAGAAAGAGCACCGAGCGCCCGTGGATCTTCGCCAAGGCGTCGGGATCGGCGACGCGCAGCCGGCCCATGAAGCGCTCGATCAGCGCGAGGTGCAGCTCTTCCCCGGGCCACTTGCCCAGGGGACGACCATGCGACGCTCCGCCCAAGAGCTTGCGCCAGAAGCTGCGCACTGGCGCGACGTCGAGGCGCGCGGGGCCACGGGAGCGCACGCTCACGCCGGCTTCGTCGCGCACGATTGCCAGGTCGTGGCGCATCAGCGGCTCGGTGAGGGCGACCGCGTGCTCGCCGCGCACCCGGACGTGACGGGGATGGCAACCGGCGAGTGAGGCCACGTGATCGCGCTGCGCTATCTCGGACGGCAAGTCCGCACCGACGGGAAGCTGGTAGACCCGCTCGAGGGTACCGGGCAGCCAGTTGGAGACCGCGATGTCGCGCAACAAGAGACGCGTGGTGCCATCCTCGAGCGGCTGGCTCAGCGCGACGCCGGGGCGCGGCTGACCTTGCAGGAAGGCCGCGCGATCCGACGGTGACGCCGCGCCGATCGGGCCCTTGGGCAGGAGCACCTCGACCAAGATCAGATCCATCACCGCGCGTCCGCTCGACTCGTCGATCAAGACGACGCGGCTGCGGGCTTGTCCGTGCTCGTCCTTGCCGAGGTAGCGCACCTCGGCGCGCGCCCGTCCTTCGGGCATGTGCTGCGCGATGCGCGCGGACTCGATGCGGCGGGGATAGGCCGCGCGATCGGCGGGCAGCGTGGGATCCCAGCCGTGCAATCCGTCATGGGGAATCGCGTGCAGCGCGGCATCGAGGATCACCACGCGACGGGCGGCGGGATCCTTCGGTGCACGAGCGCAATCGAGGTACGCACTGGCGCCGGTGTCGCCGAGGGTGAGCTCGGTGACCAGCTGAAACGCGGGGCCATGGAAGAGCGCGCCGCTCGCGTAGGGGTCCGGCTGCACCACTCCACCGCTGAGCGGAGGGAGGCTCACATCGCCTATTTCGTGGGGCTGGTCGGCGTAGCGGACCTTCGCGCTCGCGACGCTCTCGAAGCGCGAGAGGCGCGAGTCTTTGGCCTCGCGGAACGACTCGATGGCTAGGGTGATGCCGGCGTCGTCAGACTCGAGGACACGAGGACGAAGGCGCGCCTGGGTGCCCGTGGTCAGCGTCACCCAGCGCTCAATCGAGAGCCATTCCACATCACCCACCACCTTGCCGACTGCAGCGGCGTGGGCCGCGGCGACTCGCTCGATGCGATCGAGGAAGAAGGTCGCGGGGAGCGCTGGCAATACCCAGGTGGGCGCGTGATCGGCGAGCCAGGCGTCGCGAGCGAGATCGAGCACCTCGACGGCCTCCGAAGCATCACGGCTCATGGCGCTCGAAGTCGTCGATGAACGTGAAGGGCTGGTGTCATCGCGCTCGGCTCCGGAAGGAAGACGCGGCGGCAGCGGGGACAGGTCATCCTCCACGATCCGCATCGCCAGACCCTTGCAGTCGTAGATGCGCTTGCCGTCGACCCAGAGGCTGGCGTCGGCGATGGCGAACGTGCCGCGGGCGTCCTTGCCGGTCTCGGTGATCTCGAGGGTGCAGGAGATGACGTCGTTCTTGGGCACCACCTGACCGCGGTACTTCCAGACGTGGGGTAGCTCGAGACCACAGGGCTCGAAACGGGGAGATGCAAAGCCCTGGTGCAAGTCCAGGAGACGCATCGCGCTCTGAAGGAGCTGGCACATCGCCTCGACGCCGAGCGAACCGGGCTGCACCGGATCTTGGAAGAAGTGGGCCTTGAAGAACCACTCGTCGGGATTCACGTCCTTCTCCGCGCGGAAGGCGCCGAGGCCCTTGGCGCCGCCCTGGCGATCGATGTGCACGATACGATCGATCATGCAGAGGAACGGCTGGGCCAGCTTGGGCGCAGTGGTGCGCAGCGGATGCTCGGGCTCGCCCTTCAGCTGCACTTGCTCCGTGGTGGGCGCCGCGTCGAAGAGCGCCTTCTGAGCCTCGCTGATGGGGAGGCCCGCCTGGTTCTCGAATGCCGTGGTGGGGAAGAACCCAAACACCGTGTCGAGGGTGTAGACCTTCTGTCCGTCGATGGTGCACTCGACGTCGAAGCCCACGATGATCATCGTCCCCGACTTGCTGTAGCTCTTGAGCTTCGCCTTGGTCTTGAGCGTGCCACTGGTCGGGAGCAGGTCCGTGAAGAGCGTCGCCTTGCCGTCGAGGTTACGGAACAGGACGTCGTCGTCCATCGTGAGGGCGCTGCCGATGTAGCTCGCGAGCCAACCGCAGGGCTGAAGCGCCGCTTCCATCAACACCGCATACGGCATGGTGGGCGCGCCGTTCTCGCGGAAATACCAGACGTCGCCTCCATTGGATGGTGAAGGAATGTCGTAGTCGACCTCGACCATCGCACCGGACTTCGCTTCGCCCATCGGTCCTTCGACATGGGTGATGCGGCTCATGAAGTGGTAGGGCGGACCGGGGAGGCGCGCGACCTTGCGGGGGGAATCGAAGCGCTGGTAGATCTTGCCGAACGCATCGGACGGTCGTCCCCAGGCACACGCCACCAGCGACGCGTAGTCGAACACGAAGCCTTGGGACGGTCCGCTCGCGGCGACGGCGACGGTCTTGCTGGGATCGTTCTGGGAGACCGACGGGGGCGCGTTCTGCGGGCTGGGTGCCATCGCGTCGGCCGAGAAGAGACGCGGATACTCCTCGAGCGGCCAGTCGGGCACGAGGCGCAGCGCCATGCGGCGCGCGTGGAAAGCGCCCAGGCCATCGACGGTGCAGAGGAGATCCGCGTACACCATGGGAATCGGACCACTGACGAACTCCTCGACGAAGATCTCGTAGAGCAGCTCCTTACTCTTGGGGGTGACTTGTCCCCGGCAGAGCAGCTTGTAGGTCTCGCCCGTCACCGGCTCGAAGCGCCAGCCGTCGCGCGCGAGCGTCACGCCTTGCGCGGCGAGGTAGAACGCCATCGCCTGAAGACACCCCTCGAACATGAGGGTGCCGGGCATGCAGGGGTCATTGTGGAAGTGGCCGGGGAAGAACCAGTCGTCCGGGTGGATGGCAGTCGTCGCCTTGAGGTAGCCGCGCTTCCAAGGGCCGCCGCGGCTGTCGAGTTCGTCGATACGATCGAGGAACATCAAGCGACCCTCCGCGATGCGCGGGGTGCGGACGTGCGAGCGGGTGGCGTCGAAGTCCGAACCGAAGCAGTCGTGGGCCCGGCCCTCGGAGAAGGCCCGGATCTCTTCGTTGCTGAACGCAGTCTTGTGCAAGGGCACCGACGGCGCATCGAGCCTCGGTGTGGCGACCACCTCCTGCTCTAGGGGTGTCCAGAGGATACCCGCGGAGTCCTCGAGTTCCTTCTCGGTGAAGAACCCCGCCTGCCCGTTGCGCACGCTGAGCATCGGCTCGCCGCCGTCGTCGGGCAGCGCCTGATCGGTCGAGCGAACCCGGCAGTCGTAGTGGAAGAAGAAGAGCTTGATGGGGCCCTGATTCGCATGCCCATCGATGTGGATGTCGTAGCCGATGGTCTCGCCAATCTTGGGCGGACTGCGGTGGTAGGTGAGCTCGCAGCCCAAGAGGCGATACGCGCGACTCCCCAGGTTCAAGAGATCGACACCGAGGTAGCTGATGAGGAAGAGATCGGCCTGACCGGACTCGATCAGGATCCCGCCGGGCATGCGGCCCTGGTGCACGTACCAGCTCTCACGGGTGATGTCGGTCTCGGTCCAGACGGTGCCGCGGCGGCCCCTTCCC
>Ga0105047_10020938_pt1 | contig 10025 bp, 8 predicted proteins | sample MAT04_FD_78384 | JGI IMG/M metagenome (GOLD analysis project Ga0105047, IMG submission 78384) | Freshwater microbial communities from Lake Fryxell liftoff mats and glacier meltwater in Antarctica - MAT-04 (megahit assembly) | ecosystem: Environmental > Aquatic > Freshwater > Ice > Liftoff...
CAATCTCCTCGACGCCGCGTTTGCTGACCCCGTGGCACCCGCTGAAGTACGACAGCGTCGCCGTCAACCGCGGCCCCACGCTGCGCGCCCGAAGGTCCGCCGGAATCGTGGCTGCGGTCACCGCGCCGCAGCACAAACAGGTCCGCGCGTGGGCTCGATACTCGACCGCTTCCGCCACAATCGGCGGCAATTCCACCACCTGAAAGCGCTTCGGCGGTGGATCGCTCGGCCCCGCGACCGCTGGCAACGCCGCCTGGCAACCGGCGCAAACCGCTGGCACCAACACTTCGGTTTTCGTGACCCGGTCGGCGGGCAGGAGTTCTTTGAGATGCGGCGGATGCCCCGGCTGGGCCCCGCGGTTCCGCTTCGATTTCGGCTTCACGACCGGTGGCTTGGCCCCCAACGGATTGGCCGAGGGCGGCGTCGACGAGTTGGACGCCGTCGTATTGAGCCGCGCTTCCAACGCCGCCAAGCTCCGTTCCAACTCGGCAACGCGAGCGTCCCGCGTGCGGCAACCCGGGCAGTCCGGTGCGTCCATGAATCAATGCTACAAAAACCGACCCCTCGCAGCTGCGCCCAGGAGTCGAAGAAGTGATGAACGATTACGTAGAATCTACTACGCGAGCGGATGATGTAGGCTGAGGTGGGATATCTCAACTGGCTGCTAGGGCTCCCCAAGATGGCTACGCCGACCGACAACCTGCTCCGCTACCGCCCCTGGCGCGGCGAACTCCGCAACCCGGTCTTCGGTTCGCTGGCCATGGCCCGCGTCTCGCTGAGGCTCATGTTCCGCCGCAAGCTCTTCTGGGCCCTCTACGCCCTCGCGGCGATGGTGTTCTTCTTCTTCTTTTACGCGCAGTACCTCGTCGTCTGGCTGCAGCTGCAAGCCGCGAATCAAACCGTCACCTTCGGCGGCTTCCGCGTTCAAGTCACGGACTTATTCAAGTTCCTGGACAAGCTCAACCTCAACGGCTCCGCCCACACATTCGGCAACTACATCTGGTTCCAGGGGCACGTTGCTATGGTGCTGCTCGCCTTCGCCGGCTCCGTACTCGTCGGCAACGACTTCCAACACGGCAGCTTGCCGTTCTACCTGAGCAAACCCATCGGACGCTGGCATTACGTCTTGGGAAAAGCGCTCGGGGCGGGTGGAATCATCACTCTGTTAATCACGGGTCCATCGCTGCTACTGTTTTTGCAAGCCGGATTGCTCTACAACTGGAAAACCTACTACACCGACCACTGGCGCGAGTTCCTCGGCATCCTCGGCTACGGATTACTGTTGACTGCTGTGCTCGGTTTGCTCCTCGTCGCCACGTCCATCTGGCTGCGCAAAACCGTTCCCCTCGTCATGGTATGGGCCGGCCTTTTCGTCCTCGCTCCTCGCCTCGCCACCTACTTCGTGGACGGCCAGCAATTCGACGTGGCTTGGCGGCTCATCGACCTCTGGAACGACCTCTACCTCCTCGGCCTCTGGATGCTCGGCGCCGACCTCGACGAATCCCGCACCGGACCCCAACCCCCCCTCTGGCAGGCCGCCCTCGCCGTGGCATTCGTGACGGGCGTTTGCCTGCTTTACCTGCGGCGGCGCGTGCAGGCGGTCGAAATCGTTTCGTAGCGATGCGGCTCGTGTGCCTGCGGGGGAAGCGACCGCTCACTTCGAGAGCGGGTCCGAAGAATCGGCTCGATACCCCCACGCCGCGTTCTGCAACACCACCCGATACCCATCTGCGTCTTCAAAGGTTTTGCCGCGCACGTCCCAGTAGGGGTTGAACGCTTTCACGGGTTGGTGCCCAGCACTCTCCATGCGAGAGACCGCTGCTTTCCACTCGGCTCCATCGGGCAGGTAGAACACGAGCAAATTGTCTTCGGTCGGCGCTCGGCCAACTGTGTGGCTGGCTTTGTGGGTGAACTCGAGGTGGTACGCAGCACCGGGGCGGCCGAGCATCGCGCCGTCGAAGCCGGCGTGGTTTGCGAATTGGTAAAGCACGTCGAACCCGAGGCCATCGCGGTAGAACGCGACGACGGCCGCCAGGTCGTCCGTGGGGCGGGCGATGCGGAGGTGGGCCTGACTCAAAGGATTGGCGGCATCCATACAAGTTCCTCGACCGGGAATTGACACCGACGGGGTTATACTTCGCGAAACAGTTGAAAAAGCTCAAGTTGCAAACGCCCGAACACTCAGTTCTCGATCGAGTTCTTCCCCAGCCAAGCAGTTGATGGCCCTCGGTCGCCTGTTTGCCAAACCACGTCGTTCACGAAACGCGAAACTGAGGGAAACTCAGGACGCTACACGCTGCGCACAGATGGAACGGCTGCCGTGCCAGAACAATCTCCAGCAGCTCGGCGTCGCACTGCACAACCACCACGCGGAGGCGGGCCGGTTCCCGCCGGGCCGCGGCACGCCGACGCCCGCAATCTTTTCGGCGCACGCGTACCTGCTGCCGTACCTGGAACGGGATAACCTCCGCGGCCTGATCGACTACGCCGCCCCGCCCACGACTTTCACCGTACCGCCCGCTACGATTTACTCCGGCACCCGCAACTACGCCGCCGCGACCTCGACTATCCGCACGTTCGTTTGCCCCGCCGATTCGGTCAACGGTCGAGTCCCGAACTCGCCGTATGCGGGGACGAACTACGCCGCGAACGCCGGCAGCGGGGCCAACACGGGGAGCTTGACCAACGCCGACGGCGTCTTCTTCCTCGGCTCGCGGATGCGGCTCGACGAGATCTCCGACAGCACTTCGCACACCGCAGCGTTCTCCGAACGGTTGATGGTTGGAGGCGGCCCCGGACCGGGCGACTTGCGACGGGCGATTCTGGAAATCCCAGGAAGCGGAGACACCACTGCGGCGACCTGTCAGCCCTCAAACGGTTCGTAGAACGCCGAATGGGGCGCGAAGTGGATCGTCGGCAACTACGGCAACACGCTTTACAACCACGCCGATGGGCCAAATCCCGCCGGATGGGACTGCATGAACGCGACGCAGCAGAAGGGGCGAATTGCGGCCCGCAGCGCTCATGCGAACGGGGTCAACGTCCTGGCCTGCGACGGGAGCGTGCGTTTCACCCGCGATTCGATTTCCTTCGTCGCGTGGCAAGCCCTCGCCACGCGGGCCGGTGGGGAACCGGGCGGTTAAGCCGAAACCTATTCCGGCGCTTTCACAACCGCAGACTGCACGATTCCATTGAAGGCGAACTTGAACGTGCCGTGCGGTTGAGCGCGGAACAAGACTTCCGGCCCGAAGAGCACGAGTCTGCCGGGGCCGACCTTGGCATCCACGATCGCGCTGCCGCCTTCGAGGTACTGCTGGCCCCAGGCCCAGCCGCTGCGCAAGGGAGCTTTGTCGTCGAACCACGCCACGCGGCGCACGCCCTTGGCTTCCGCTCCACTCGTGAGCCGGAACGTCGGGCTCGATGAGAACATCACGTCCGCGTATTCGCCGAGGCCCCACGCGAGGTCGTTCGTGGGGTCCACTTTCACTCGAAGGACGGACGACGGGATGTAATACTTGTCCGAACTCAGCGTTTTTTCCTTCGGGTCTTCGTCGATCTCCGCGAGGTGGTTGGCCACGGGCAGACCCAATTCGCGGCCGAGCTTCGTCGAGGAACCGATCGCGAGGATCGTGCCGCCCGCGTCGAGGAATGCCTTCAATTGGGGCACGGTCTTCGCAGCGGTGCTGCTGCCGCGCTGGACCGCGGGTCCGTCCGGAGCTTCGGCGGGTGGATTCGCCCCGCCCGTCGTCGGGCGGCCCGAGTAAGCGCCGTCCACGAGAATCAGAACGTCGTACTTCGCGCGGAGTTCGCCTTTATCGAGTTCCGGGGCGTACACGACATCGAAGGGGAACTCGAACTGTTCCAACAACCACCGCGTCCAACCCGAAGGCATCGACCCGCCGAAGCGGTCCCACAAGGCGATGCGGGCGGGTTTGACGACGGGTGCGCTCGGGGCAGTCGTCGTCCCGCGGAACGGCGTGCCGAATTCCGCGGCGATCTTCTCCAGCAGCGGCAGCGTCGTCGGCTTGCGGGGGATGTAGAAGAACCCGGCCGGGTGCTTGACGCCGTCCACGACTGCGGACTCTTGGAGCCGGCGGACTTCCTCGCCCGCTTTTTGCAATCGGTTCACGGCGCGGAACGCATCGTTGGTTCGCACACTCAGGAAGAACCCCACGGCCCCTTCGGTGTCCAAAACTTTCGCCGGGGGCGGCGCAATCGTTGGCTCCTTGATCTCTTCAAACGGCCCGTCGAACCCTTCGAGCACGCGGTCGAATTTGACGGCCATTTGGAACGCGAGCGTGTAGCCCGCGGAGTCGTAAGGCTTGATCGGCGGGCCGCCGGGATACGCGAAGTCGTTGGGGTGGTCTTGCGGTTCGAACATATCCAGAACGTGGGCGCGGAACGCTTGCGAGCACTTCACCACGTAGGAACCCTTGGGATACTTCTTGCCCGCAATCTCGAACGGAGCCGTGGCCCGATGAACCTTCACTCCGGTGCCGAGCAGGGCGTTGACGAACTTGGTGGCCGTGAGGAAATCCGGCTGGTCCGCGGGCAGAACGTAGCCGCGGGCATCGCGGCGAGCGGGGTCGTGGAAGAGGCGTTCGAACTCGCCCGCACCGCCGCGGCCGCCGGTTCCGGTGGGAGTTTTGGCGAGCGCGGCCTGGGCGGCCTCCACGACCTTGGGCGTGGTCGTCCAGCTATCGCGGTCGCCCCGTACGATCGCGGTTTGGCCCATCTTCCAAATGTTGAACAGCAAGTGCTCGCGGTTGCGCGAGGCGAAGTCGAGCACGGCTTTGTTCGCCGTCGCGGAGTATTCGATGGACTGTCGGAAGTGCCACCGCTGCGGGGCGATAGGGGCGAAGTAATCCCCCTTGGGCAGTTGCTTGGCGGGCAGCAGCGGAATCAGCGACGGCGTGGGGCTGCCGATGGTCTCCGTCAGCAGGCCGATCATGTTGTGGAACGAGGCCGTGGTTCGCAAGCCCCCGTTGAACCACGTCGAGTACGGCGCCCCGGATCGGCTCGTGGCGCCGGGCTTGCCTTCGACCAGGAACCGCTGCATCATCGCCGCGCCGACCGCGTCGATGCCGCTGAGCACGAGCGGATCGCAGAAGTAGTTGAACGGGTCGCGGAACGGCGGGCAGAAGAGCACCGTGCCGGGCGGGCCGGATTGGTGCTGGTTGTACAAGATCTGCGGGAACCATTCGCGGTAGAGCACGCGGTTGAGGTTCTTCGTTTCGGCCTGAGTGTTCGCATAAAAGTCCCGGTTGTTGTCGTGCCCGATGTACTTCTGGTAGAGCCGTGGCAACCCGGTCAGCGATCGCTTCGTCGGTTCCTTTTCCTTCATGTAATGGTCCGCGACGAGGTCGTGCCCGTCCGGGTTGGCGTGGACGAAGAGGATGACCACGTCGTTCAAGATTCGCAAAGTCTCTTCGTCGTTCCCCGCGAGGATTTGGTAAACGACCTCGATGAGCGCCTGCGGGCAGAGCGTTTCGCTCGCGTGAATCCCTGCGTCGATCCAGACCACGGCCTTGCCATTCGCGGCGAGCTTGCGGGCCTCGGCTTCGGTGATCCCCTCCGCGAGGGCGAGCGTGCGTGCGGTCTGTTTGTGCTTCGCCAACTCGCGGTGGTTGGCTGGCGAAGTCACGATGGCCGCGAGTTGCGGCCGACCCTCCGCCGTGGTGCCGATGGTCACGAGCTTCATCCGGTCGGACTCGGTCGCGAGCTTCTCCCAGTACGCCTTCAACTGCTGGTAGTTTGCGAGGCAGTAGTCGTCGCCCATCGCGAAGCCGAAGAACTGCTTCGGCGTGGTGATCGGTTTGGCGGGAGCCTGCGCGTGGGCGAGGCCGCCGAGCAGCAGCACGAGGGCAAAGGCGAGGGGTCGCATGAATCGGTCCTCGGAAGGAATCAAAGTCGGATGCCGCCGGAGACGTCGAGCCACGTCCCCGTGACCCACCGGGAATCGTCGGAGGCGAGGAACGCGGCCGCGTCGGCGATGTCTTGGGGTTCGCCGATCCTTCGCAGCGCGGTGGCCTGCTCTTCCTGGCGTTCTTCTTCTTTCGTCTTGCCGCTCTTCTCGCTGTTCATGTCGGTGCGCGTGGAGCCGGGGGCGAGCACGTTCACGCGAATGTTTTTGGGCCCGAGCTCGGCGGCGAGTACGCGAGTCATCAAATCGACCGCGCCCTTGGTCGCGGTGTAAACGACCGCGCCGGGGTACGCCATGCGGCTGATCGCGCTGCCGACGTTGATGATGCTGCCGCCCGCGGTCATAATCTCGGCCGCATGCTTGACGCACAGCAAATACCCGCGGACGTTGACGTTGAAGTGCGCGTCGATCGTCTCGGCGGTCACGTCGGCCAGGAACGTCCGCTTCATGATCGCGGCGTTGTTCACCAGAATGTCCAGTCGGCCGAACTCTCCGAGCGTGGCCGCGAACAGCGGCGGAATCTCCGCGGGGTGGCCCACGTCCGCCTTCACGGCCACCGCGGCGCCGCCCGCGGCGATGATGCCGGCCACGACTTCTTTCGCGGCCCCTTCGCTCTGCGAGTAGTTGACCACGACCTTCGCCCCGTCCGCGGCGAGCCGAGCGGCGATGGCCGCGCCGATCCCCCGCGACCCCCCGGTAACGAGGGCGACCTTCCCGGCCAGCGGCTTAGCGGACATGAATGCTCCTGGGATGACGGGTGAGTGAAACCGCGTAGACAAACGTATGACCCCGGCCGCGGCCGGGCATGGGAAAGGCAACCGTGGCCAAATTGGTCTACTACGCGGGCGACGTGCAAGGCGTGGGCTTCCGCGCGACCGCGTCGAGTATCGCCCGCCGCCACGCGGTCCGCGGCTGGGTGCACAACCTTCTCGACGGTCGAGTCGAATTGCTGGCGGATGGCCCGGCGGAAGACGCCTTCCTGGCCGATGTCCGCGATCGCCTCGCGGAGCGAATCGCGAGCGAAGATATTTTGGAACGCGACCCGGACGATTCGCTCGTCGGCTTCCGGATCGTCGGATAGTACGTCGTTGGAACTCCACCGCGGGATGGATCCAGTATGAGGCCGAACGCCAGTGAGGATCTGTCGCCGTCCGTTCGCCGAAACGCGAGCGGGCGGCCGGTCCCTTTCGGAATCGGCCGCCCGGGGCGTTCGAGGGGGATCAAACATCCCCGCTCAAATTTTGATTACTTCGAGCAAGGCGTCGCACAGGGGTCGCAGGCGACCGGGGCGCAGGGGTCGCAGGCCATGCGGCCTTTGAACAGGCGGCCGAGGAAGTCGCGGACCGGGGTCGGCTTGCAGTCGGGGCCGCAGACGCTCGCCAGGCCGGGGGCGGCACAGGGGTCGCAGGCGGTCGTCGAGCAGGCCTTGGCCTTCGAGCAGGGGTCGCACGGGTTGGCCGGGCAGTACTGCGGGCCGCAGGCGGGCTTGCAGGCCGGAACCTTCTTCGTGATGCACACCGGCTTCATCTCGGTCACCTGGCAGGGGACTTTGACGCAGGTCGTGTACGCCACTTTCTTGGCCACGGTGCAAGGGACGCTCTTGGTCACGCAGGTCGGCTTCATCACGATGCATTCGGTCGGAACGCACTTGGTGCCCTTTTCGCAGACCATCTTGGTCACGCAGGTCGGGACGGTCTTCGAAACGCAGGTCGGGACCATCTTGGTCACGCAGACGGGAACCTTCTTGCAGACCGTCTCGGGCACGATCTTCGTGACGCAAACGGGCACCTTACGAGTTTCGCACACGTTCATCATGCGGGTCGTGGTGACCGGCACGGTGCGGGTGCAGGCGCGGCCTTCGACGAACACGCGGTTCGGGCCGGCGCAGTCGTGGCTGCCGCAGCCCGGATCGACCTTCGAGCAGGCGTCTTTGCCGAGCAACTGGCCGCCGTGGCCTTTGTCGCCGCAGGCGCTGCCGTCCACCCAGCAACCGCGGGCGGTCCGCTTGACCACTTCGGACACCTTCTTGGTTTCGACCATGGTCACCATCTTGGTCACCTTCGTCGGCACCTTCTCGATGATCGTTTCCGAAACCATCTTCGTGACCTTCACGGGGACGTTTTCGACGACTTTCTCGCAGACCTTCTTGGTCACGCAGACCGGGACCTTCTCGCAGACCGTCTTGCGGACGTAGCTCACGGTCGGCACTTGTTCGCAGACGGTTTCGTAGCGGGTCACCTGGCGGGTCTTCTGCTCGGCCGGCGTGCGGATCATGCCGATTCGCGTGCCGGTTTGCTTCTGGACCGTTTGGCAAGAGCAGGGGTCGAAGCAGGATTCGTACACCGGAATCCGGCCGAGCCGCGAGCTGCCAGCGGCGCAGTACGTTTCACAGGTCGTCACGGGGACGCGCTTGCTCACCGTCTTCGTCTCGCAGATCTTCTCGCACACGACCTTTTGCACTTCACGCATTTCCGTGACCGTGACGTCTTTGGTCACGTTGCGGCAGACCTGCTTCATTTCGCAAGTCGTCACCGGCTTGCAGACGGTTCGCGGGCATTCCTTGATGATGCACTCCGTGACCGGCTTGCAGACCGTGAACTGGCAGTCTTTGACGATCGTCTCGCACACCGGCTGGCAGACGTAGAACGTTTCCGTTTTGTAGGTCGTTTCGCAGACCGGCTTGCAAACCGTGAACTTGCACTCCTTGTACTGCGTTTCGTTGACCTTGCGGTACACGGTGTACGAGCAGTCCTTCATCACGGTTTCCGTGACCGGCTTCATCACGGTTTCCGTGACGACGCGGTTCTCGGTCACCTGGACCGGCTTCATAATGGTGATGGGCACTTGCTTCATGACGGTCGTTTTGACCGGCATCATGACGGTTTCTTGGACCTGCTTCATCACCGTCTCGTTGACGGTGCGGTAAGCGGTCACGTTCTCGTCCCGGTAGATCGTCCGGGTGACGGGCCGCATCACGGTTTCGGTAACGGTGATGTAACCGTCGTTCGAGATGACGGCCGGAATGGCGGGTTCGACCGCGGCGACCTGGACGATACCGCCGCCCAGTTGAGCATCGGCGACGGGGCCGCCGGTCGCGGGGTACGCCGTCGTTCCGCAGTGGCCGGCCTTGGCTATCGGGCTGATGGCAGCGACCGCGGAGAAGACCGCGACGACCATCAAACCCCAACGGATCTTCATGGGTAAACTCTCCTCTTCGGACGGCGGGGCTACGACCGCGATTCCCGCGGCCGGAGCCGGTCGAGCGCGAACGCCCGCCGGAGCCCCGACGACCTGATTCCTCGGATTGGTACGCGACCAGCCGTTGCGCCGACGAGCTTCATCCCTTTCGCAACGACCGCGATGCCGCGATGCCGACCGCTCGTCTGCGACTTGTATCGGACCCGAAGTTCGAGCCGAACGAGCGTCCGGCGAGAGACAAAAAGGATTTGACCGCCGCGGACGACGGCGCACGCCGCTCGTAGCAGCCGTGTCGAGCGGGTCGGTTGTAGCGGCCCGATTGGCGGCGGACTCAGCGATGGAAGCGCAAGTGCGGGTCGAAAGGCGCCCCAGCCGCTTGCGGCTTCGCGCTCGCAATCGCGAGGCCGCGAGCGGCTCAGGAGTGTAAACGCACAAACGGCCGGTGCCCGGGGGGATGGGCACCGACCGTTCGCTTTTGGGGGGTTCTGCGGCCCGGCGGGGGAATGCCGGATGCCGCGGGGGAAACTCCGCTCAACTGCACTGACTTGGGGGTGTCCCGCCCGACGGGTAGTTCTCTGTTCCAAACCCGTCGGGCAGGACGAAAATACTTAAAGCAGCGGGCGTGCCAAAGGTCAAAATCACGGAAGCGTCATTTCGACAATCGCATGAAATGCCGGGATTTCACGACGATTGTGCTCCTCAGGGTCCCAGCCCCGGTTTGTAAAGTCGTGCGCGCCCTAGCGAACTTCGGCAATCTTTACAAACCTTTTTCCCGAACTGGGCTTGAACAGTCCGGGGTAAGCATCACTTAAGTTGCTAGACATTCGTATCAAGCCGCCACTTGGCGATCCCAGAAATCCCGCCACTGCTTGGATTCGCTGCGGTACAACGCCCGCACGTGGCA
>Ga0105047_10020941_pt1 | contig 10023 bp, 7 predicted proteins | sample MAT04_FD_78384 | JGI IMG/M metagenome (GOLD analysis project Ga0105047, IMG submission 78384) | Freshwater microbial communities from Lake Fryxell liftoff mats and glacier meltwater in Antarctica - MAT-04 (megahit assembly) | ecosystem: Environmental > Aquatic > Freshwater > Ice > Liftoff...
GAAGGGGCTGAAGGCGGGCTCGGCATACGCGCCGCATTGTCGCGGTGCTGCCCTGCCAGGGCGGTGTCTGGCGCGGGTGGAGCGGCCGTTAGCTGCCTGAGGCAGCTTCTTGCCGGAGTCTCCTGAGCCAGGTGGTTAAACCCGGGTCGCCCGCCTTGCGATGGTCCGCCAAAGGCCCCGCGGGTGCAAGCCCTGACGGTGCCAATGGGCAGCGACAGCGTGCTGTTCGCACGCGCTGCGGCACACCCCTACCAACGGCTCAGGCCACGCCCAACTGTTTGTTGATGTACCACTGTTGAGCAATCGACAAGATGTTGTTGGTCAACCAGTACAGCACCAGGCCGGCCGGGAAGAAGAAGAACATGATGCCAAACGCCAGCGGCAGGAACCACATCAGCTTGGCCTGCATGGGATCCGGCGGTTTCGGGTTGAGCCAGACCTGGAACAAGGACGACGCCGTCATCAGCACCGGCAGGATGAACCAGGGGTCGGCCACCGACAGGTCGGTGATCCAGCCGATCCAGGGCGCATTGCGCATCTCCACCGTCGACAACAACACCCAATAAAGCGCGATGAAAAACGGCATCTGCACAACGATGGGCAGGCAGCCGCCGATGGGATTGACCTTTTCCTCGCGGTAGATCTTCATCATCTCCTGCTGCATCTGCTGCGGCTTGTCTTTCAGCCGCTCGCGCATCTCTGTCACCTTGGGCGTGACGGCTTTCATCTTGGCCATGCTGCGGTAGGCACTGGCGTTGAGCCAGTAAAACGCCAGCTTCAACACCACCACCAGCGCAACGATGGCCCAGCCCCAGTTGCCCAGCACGTTGTGCAGCTTCGTCAATAACCAGAAGAGCGGCTTGGACAGGACCGTCAGCCAGCCGTAGTCCTTCACCAGTTCCAAGCCCGGCGCCAAAGCGGCCAGCTTGTGTTCTTCCTGCGGCCCGGCGAACAAGGTGGACTCAAAGCTTCGGGTGGCACCGGCCGCAACCTCACCCAAGGGCACGACCATGGCAATGGTGGCGTGTTCGATCATGCCGTTTCCCGCTGGCACCTGCGCCGTGCGGAACTCCCGCTGGGCATTGCCCTCCAGCAACCACGCTGAAGCAAAGTAGTGCTGCACCATGCCAACCCAGCCGTTGTCGGCACTTTTCTCAATGCTGGCGTTGCCTTTGGCGATGTCTTTGAAGTCGATCTTGTTGAAGTGGCCCACTTGGGTGTACTGGGCCGGGCCGGTGAAGGTGAAGTAAAAGCTCGACTCGCCCTCGGGCGGCGCCGCGTCACGGGCGAGCTGCAGGTACAGCTGCGGCGACACGGCCGAGGCTGACTGGTTGCTGAACTCGTGCTTCACTGCCACCGTGTACTGGCCACGCTTGAACGTGTAGGTCTTTGCCAGGGTGCGGCCGTCGATGGCGGGTGACTCAAAGCGGATGCTGATCTCGCCCTCGCCAGCGGCCAGGTTGCGTTCGCCAGGCACCACGTTCATCGGCGATTGGTGATTGGGCAAGACCACGCCGGCTTGGCTGGTCACCAGGCCGGTTTGTGCGACATACAGTCGTCTGCCGGTCCGGTCCAGCAACACGACATTGCTCTTCTTGTCGGAGTGGTCGCGGTAGTTCAACAGCTCCAACCGCACCAAGGACCCGCCTTGACTGTCGAACGTGGCCTTGACGACGTCGGTCATGACAACCACTTGCTCACTTTTCGCCGCCACGCTGCCGGGCGCAGGGGCAACGGCCCCCGGCAAGGCGCCAGCCGCCACGGTCGCTACGGCACCCGGTACGGCTGCTGCGGTGGGCACGCCTGCGGCTGGCAGGCTGGCGCTGCCAGGCGTGCCCGGCGCCGCGGCGCTGACAGCCGGCTTGACGGGGCCACCAAACATCGACGGCTGCCCGGTGTGTTGTTGCCAGGCGTCCCACAGCAGTACCAGAGACATCGTGAAAACCACCCACAGCAGGGTGCGGCGCATATCGGTCATGAAGGGGTCCGGGTAGTGTCGTGAGGGGCAGCAACGCCGCTGTCGGCGTCAGGTTGAAAACGGGTGGGGATGAGCCGGGTGAACAGGCCCGTGCCGCCGGACTGCCCATGCCCAGCCGTTGGCACGGGGTCGATACCGCCATCACACCAGGGCTGGCAGCGCAGGATGCGCCAGCCGCCCAGAGCTGTCCCACCCAGCGCGCCATACTGGTGCAAAGCTTGCAGCGTGTAGGCCGAACACGTCGGCTCGAAACGGCAAGCGTTGCCCAGCCAGGGCTTGAGCAAGAGGCGGTAAGCGCGAACCAGCAACATCAGCGACTGCCTCGGCAAGGCCCACAGCCACCGCCCCAAACGGCTGCATGAATGCGAGAAAACACGCTGGCCTGTAGCGGTGGAGCGGTCGCGCGCGCTCACCCGAACCACCTTGCCTTCACCGTGCCGCGCGGGCCAGCAGTTGGTCCAGCTCAACACGTGCGGCATGCGCCAGACGCGTTGACGAAGCCGACACGAACTCCGTTTTGGCAAATGGCGCGCGCAGCCGAACCAGCCATTGACCTGCGGGCAGGCTGTGGGCGTTGCGCTGGAAGGCGCCGCGAATCTGGCGTTTGATCAGGCTGCGCGTGACCGAGCGGCGGGCATGGCGCTTGGGCACAACAAGGCCCAGCCACTGCCTGCCAAGCAAGTCATCCACAGGCTGGGGGCAAGTCGGTGCAGGGCCTGTGGATAAGTCTGTATCGACCTTCCAGCGCTGAGGCATGGGCAATGATGAAGGTGCAGCCAACAGGTGATGCACAGCGAAGTGAGCACTGCGCGACCGGGTTGGCGTGGTCAGCATCTGTTCAAAGTGGGCTGACTCCACCATTCGCATGAGCTGCGGCACGTCCGGGCGCAGGATGTCACCCACTGCAGGAGTCGCCGCTGACACAAGCGATGCCACAACGGCTGACGACGCTGACTGAGCCTTTGGGCTCAGACCGCCAGGCGTTTGCGGCCCTTGGCGCGCCGGGCATTGATGACGGCCCGACCACCGCGCGTTTTCATGCGAACCAAAAAGCCGTGGGTGCGGGCACGGCGGATTTTCGACGGTTGATAGGTGCGCTTCATGATTGTTCCTGGCCGCTGGCCGCAAGTGAGTGGGTCGAAAGTTGGCGGCCTAAAGCGGCACCGGTCCAACACCGGGAAACCGACGATTACAGCAGGGAACCGGCGTGCGGTCAAACCAGGGCCTGTGCAAGTCCCGCAAAGAAGCCTGTCGTGGGGCCTTGACGGCCGACCCAAAACTGTGGATAACTGCGGTCCGCCAAGCGCAAGTACAGCGCTGTTCAGGCGGCTCCCAAAAGAAGATATCCACAAATGAACCCAGACCTATGGCAGCGCGGCATGGAGCGCCTTGCCACCGAATTGCCCGAGCACCAGTTCAACACCTGGATCCGGCCACTGGCGTTCGCCTCGGCAACACAACCGGCGCCGCTGTCTGCGGCGCCGGACAGCGTTGCTACGCTGGCCTTGCTGGTGCCCAACCGCTTCAAACTCGACTGGATCCGTGCCCAATACGCCAACCGCATCGAGGCGGTTCTCAGTGAACTTGCCCTGCAGCCAGTGCGATTGCAATTGAGCCTTTCGCCTCGGCTTGACACGGCCACGCTGACCCATCAGGGCGACAACATGCTGCCGGCCAACGGCGCGCTGAATGTTTTGCCTACCGGCCAGCGGCACACCGCCCAGGCAGGGCAAGCGGCTGCCCGGTTGTTGCCGACCGGAATGGCTGTTGCAGGGACCCCCGCAGTTCGCGGCAACGGCCACATGGGTGCCAGCTTCGCGCCCGGGTTGGTTAACAGCCAGCGCCTGAACGCCGCCTTGACCTTTGACACCCTGGTGGCGGGCCGCGCCAACCAGATGGCGCGAACCGCCGCGCTGCATGTGGCAGGCGCACCAGGGAACACCTACAACCCGCTGTTCATCTATGGGGGGGTGGGCCTGGGCAAGACCCACCTGGTGCATGCAGTCGGCAATGCCCTGCTCAAAGACAACCCGCAAGCCCGCGTCCTTTACCTGCACGCCGAACAGTTCATCAGCGACGTGGTCAAGAACTATCAGCGCAAGACTTTCGACGAGTTGAAAGCGAAGTACCACAGCCTGGACCTGCTGCTGATCGATGACGTGCAGTTCTTCGCGGGCAAAGACAGAACCCAGGAAGAGTTTTTCAACGCCTTCGAGGCCCTGCTCGCCAAACGCGCGCACATCATCATGACCAGTGACACCTACCCCAAAGGTTTGGTCGACATTGATGAGCGGCTGACCAGCCGCTTCGATGCCGGTTTGACGGTGGCCATCGAACCACCCGAGCTGGAAATGCGCGTCGCGATCCTCATCCGCAAGGCGATTGCTGAAGGCACGGAGATGCCCGAGGACGTGGCGTTTTTCATAGCCAAGAATGTGCGCGCCAACGTGCGTGAACTCGAAGGCGCCTTGCGCAAAGTGTTGGCTTACAGCCGCTTCAGCCACAAGGAAATCAACATCGTTCTGGCCAAGGAAGCGCTGAAAGATTTGTTGTCGATCCAAAATCGCCAGATCAGCGTGGAGAACATTCAAAAGACCGTGGCCGACTTCTACAAGATCAAGGTCGCTGACATGTACAGCAAGAAGCGCCCAGCCAGCATTGCCCGTCCTCGCCAGATTGCCATGTACCTGGCCAAGGACATGACCAAGAAAAGCCTGCCTGAGATTGGTGAGCTGTTTGGTGGCCGTGATCACACGACGGTGCTGCATGCGGTGCGCAAGATGGGTGAAGAGCGCACCCGGAACCCTGAACTCAACCAGCAACTGCACGTGTTGGAACAAACGCTCAAGGGCTGACCGCCCCGGCTGGATCAACTTCTGGGCCGGCTTTGGCAAGCCTGTGGTCTGTGGAAAAGACCCGAACAACACCCCACTTTTCCACAGCTCGCACCCACTGACAAACTTTATCCCCAAAACGACGACACCGGCAGCAGGGACCCATGCACAGGGTTCATCGCCGCATAAGCCGTTGATAGAAAAGGCGAAAATAAAGTTGTCCCCAGATTGACCCGTGCTCTATTACGACCACTACCTATTTAAAGAAGAGAAAACCATGATCGTTCTCAAAGCGACACAGGCTCAGGTGCTCGAAGTCTTGCAGTCGGTGGCCGGTATCGTGGAACGCCGCCACACCCTTCCCATCCTGGCCAACGTGCTGCTGCGCAAGACGCCCGAAGGCATAGAGTTCACGGCCAGCGATCTGGAAATCCAGGTGCGCACCCAAGCCGACTTGGGAGGCGACAGCGCCAGCTTCAACACCACCGTGGGTGCACGCAAGCTCATCGACATCCTGCGAGCCTTGCCGGCCGATCAAATGGTGACGCTGTCGGCGGCCCAGAACAAGCTCACGCTGCAAGGCGGCAAGAGCCGTTTTGTCTTGCAGACCTTGCCCAGCGACGACTTCCCGCTGGTCAACCAAAGTGTCGACTTCGGGCCGACGTTTTCGGTCCCGCAGAAGACCTTGCGCTCGCTCATCAACCAAGTGCACTTTGCCATGGCCGTGCACGACATCCGCTACTACCTCAACGGCATTCTGTTCATCGCTGAAGGCAGTCAGCTCACGCTGGTCGCCACCGACGGCAGCCGTTTGGCGCTGGCCCAATCGGCCCTGGGCAGCGAGGTGCCGAACCGCCAGGAAGTCATCTTGCCGCGCAAGACGGTGCTGGAATTGCAGCGCTTGCTGAAGGACGAAGACACCGCCATCGACATGCGATTCGCGAACAACCAGGCCAGGTTTGCGTTCAGCGGCATGGAATTTGTCACCAAACTGGTCGAAGGCAAATTCCCCGACTACAACCGTGTCATCCCCAAGAACCGCAAGAACACCGTGGTGCTGGGCCGTGCAGCCTTGCTCGCTTGCCTGCAGCGCGCGGCCATCCTCACCAGCGAGAAGTTCAAGGGCGTGCGTGTCAACCTCGAGCCTGGCAGCTTGCGCATCACCGCCAGCAACGCCGAACAAGAAGAGGCCAAGGAAGAGCTCGAGGTCGACTACAACGGCGACCCCATCGAGATCGGCTTCAACGTCACCTACCTGATCGACGTGCTCAGCAACGTCCCGCAAGACATGGTGCGCATGGAGCTTGAAGACGGCACCGCCAGCACACTGTTCACCGTGCCTGAACAGGCCGGGTTCAAGTACGTTGTGATGCCCATGCGCATTTAAGCCAGCCGCACTTTGTACCCAAAGGCCAGAAGAAAGAACCGATGAGCGAGAAGAACAAGCCGAACGACGGTGTCACGCAGCGCGAAGTGCCGACGGCCGAGGGCGGCGTGGCCTCCACCGGCAATGAAGCCAGTGCAGCCTATGGCGAAGGTGACATCCAGATCCTTGAGGGCCTGGAAGCGGTGCGCAAACGCCCGGGCATGTACATCGGCGACACCTCCGACGGCACGGGTCTGCACCATCTGGTGTTTGAAGTGGTGGACAACGCCATCGACGAAGCCCTGGCCGGGCACTGCGACGACATCGTCGTGACCATCCACAGCGACAACAGCATCACGGTGGTCGACAACGGCCGGGGCATCCCCACGGGCGTGAAGATGGACGACAAGCACGAGCCCAAACGTTCGGCCGCCGAGATTGCGCTGACCGAGTTGCATGCCGGTGGCAAGTTCAACCAGAACAGCTACAAAGTGAGCGGCGGGCTGCACGGTGTAGGTGTGAGCTGCGTGAACGCGTTGAGCAAGTGGCTGCGCCTGACCGTGCGGCGTGACGGCAAGGTCCACGCCATCGACTTCAAGCAGGGCTTCACGCAAGACCGGACCATTGAAGTCCGCGACGGCTTTGAGACCAGCCCGATGAAGATCACCGGCAACACCGAGAAGCGCGGCACCGAGGTCCACTTCCTGCCGGATGAAACCATCTTCACCAACATCGATTTCCACTACGACGTGCTGGCCAAGCGCCTGCGCGAACTGAGCTTTCTGAACAACGGCGTGAAGATCCGCCTGGTGGATGAACGCAACGGCAAGGAAGACAACTTTGCCTTTGCCGGCGGTGTGCGCGGCTTTGTTCAATTCATCAACACCGGCAAAAAGGTGCTGCATCCCAACATCTTCCACGCTGCAGGCGACAAGATGAGCGACCAGAACACCAACATCGGTGTTGAAGTGGCGATGCAGTGGAACGACGGCTACAACGAAAACGTCCTGTGTTTCACCAACAATATCCCGCAGCGGGATGGCGGCACGCACCTGACGGGTTTGCGCGCGGGCATGACCCGCGTCATCAACAAGTACATCGAAGACAACGAACTGGCGAAGAAGGCCAAGGTTGAAGTCTCGGGTGACGACATGCGCGAAGGCCTGGCCTGTGTGGTCAGCGTCAAGGTACCCGAGCCCAAGTTCAGCAGCCAGACCAAGGACAAGCTGGTCAGCAGCGAAGTGCGCGGGCCGGTCGAGGAAATCGTCAGCAAGCTGCTGACCGACTGGCTGCTGGAGAACCCGGTCGACGCCAAGATCGTCTGCGGCAAGATCATCGACAGTGCCCGCGCCCGCGAGGCGGCGCGCAAGGCGCGTGAGATGACCCGGCGCAAAGGCGTGATGGACGGCATGGGCCTGCCCGGCAAGCTGGCCGACTGCCAGGAGAAAGACCCGGCGCTGTGCGAGATCTACATCGTCGAAGGTGACAGTGCCGGTGGCAGCGCCAAACAAGGCCGCGACCGCAAGTTCCAGGCGATCCTGCCGCTGCGCGGCAAGATCTTGAACGTCGAGAAAGCGCGTTACGAGAAGCTGCTGTCCAGCGACAGCATCATCACCCTCATCACCGCGTTAGGCACCAGCATCGGCGTCGATGAATTCAACATCGACAAGCTGCGCTACCACCGCATCATCATCATGACCGATGCTGACGTTGACGGCGCCCACATCCGTACGCTGTTGCTGACCTTCTTCTACCGGCAGATGCCGGTGTTGGTGGAACGCGGCCATATCTACATTGCCCAGCCGCCGCTGTACAAGGTCAAACAGGGCAAGCACGAACAGTACCTCAAGGACGGGTCTGAACTGGACGCGTACCTGCTGAAAGTCGCGTTGGACGGCGCCAAAGTACTGCCCAGGGGTGATGACGAAGGTGCCACGCCGATCGACGGCGACGCGCTCGAAACCTTGGCACGCACCTACCTCGCTGCCAACACCGTCATCGGCCGCTTGGCCAACTGGATGGACCTGGACGCCCTGCGCGCCATGGGCAACGGCTTGCAGTTGGACCTGGACGGCGCGGCCAGTGCCGAAGCCAGCGCGCTGGCCTTGCAAGGTGCGCTGGTGGACGCCGAGGTGCAAGCGCAGTTTGATACCCGCAGTGACAAACACCTCCTGCGCATCAGCCGTCGCCACCATGGCAACGTCAAGAGCAGCGTCATCACCCAAGATTTTGTTCGCGGTGTCGACTACGCCGCGCTGCGCGAAGCGGGCTTGAGCTTCAAAGGTCTGCTGGGAGCTGAGGCCTTGGTCCGCCGTGGCGAAGGCGAAAAGATGAAGGAGAGCAAGGCGCTCGACTTTCGTGCCGCCATGGCCTGGTTGATGGGCCAGGCCGAGGGGGCAGTCGGTCGCCAGCGTTACAAAGGTCTGGGTGAGATGAACCCCTCGCAGCTGTGGGAAACGACCATGGACCCGACGGTGCGGCGCTTGCTGAAAGTGCAGATCGACGACGCCATCGAAGCCGACCGCGTCTTCACCATGCTGATGGGCGACGAGGTCGAGCCACGGCGGGACTTCATCGAAGCCAATGCGCTGCGGGCCGCAAACATCGATGCGTGATGCGGTCGGCTTGGTGCGGCGCGAAGGCGCAGCATCGGTTTGACTGAAGTCGCCAACCGCCAACCGCCAGTCTCCAGCCGCTGGTCTCAAGTCCCCAGTCCCCGGTCTCCAGCCCTTGTCAGGCTCAGGCCGTTTGCGCCGAGTCGGTTTTCCCGGGTGGGCAAAAGGCGAATGCCGCCGGTTGTTTGTTCAGGAAACGCTGCACCGCTTCGCCGTGGTAAGTGCTCTGCAAGCACAAAGCCTGGTGGTCGGCCTCGTTGTTCAGCGTCGTGCGCAGATCGGTGGCCAAGGCCATGCCGACTTCGCGTTTGACCAGGCTCACCGCGAGCGGCGAGGCACTGGCAAAACTCGCAGCAAGAGCGCCCGCTCGGGCCATCAAATCGCCGGTCGGCACGATCTCCATCGCAATGCCCAGCCGCAGCGCCTCGTCGGCATCGACCTCGCGCGCCGACAGCATCAACTCTTTCGCCCGCTGCACACCCACCACCCGCGGCAGGGTGTACATCGCCGCGAAGTCGGGCACGAGGCCGATCTTGGCGAACGCCATGCAAAAGCGTGCGCGTGGGCTGACCAGCACAAAGTCGGCCATCAGCGCCAGACTGAAACCGGCACCAAAGGCCGGCCCGTCAACGGCCGCGATCAACGGCTTGTCCAGCTCGATCAGTCGGCGCAGCCAAGCGTGCATGTCCTGCATCCGCCTGCGGCCGCCCTCGACGGTCGCTTTGCCCCGCGCCGCCAGCATCGCCCGGATGTCGCCGCCAGCGCTGAACGCACCGCCAGCACCGCTCAGGATCACCGCACGGATCGTGTCGTCGTTGGCGAGAAGCGGCACGACTTCGGCGAACGCGCTGCGCATCTCGTCGCTCAGCGCATTGCGCGCCGCGGGCCGGTTCATCGTCAGCGTGCAGATGCCGTTGGTGGTGGTGACTAGCAGGGGGGCCGTTGTCATCGTCTGTCCTTCGTTCCGTGTCGCGGGCATCGCTCAGTTGTTCATCGCCCACGAGACGGGTTGCTGAATCACGTCACCGCGGGTCGCTTGGCTGCCCGCCGAACAGCCGCCGCTAGCGCTTGACCAGCTCCACACGCCGGTTCTTGCTGCGCCCGGGCTCGTCGTCGTTGCTGGCCATCGGCGCGGCCATGCCGGCGCCAAACGGTGTCAGGCGTGGCGCCGCGATGCCGTGCTGCTGTACCAGTGTGGCAACCACCGCCGTTGCACGGCGGGTGGCCAGC
>Ga0105047_10020943_pt1 | contig 10023 bp, 8 predicted proteins | sample MAT04_FD_78384 | JGI IMG/M metagenome (GOLD analysis project Ga0105047, IMG submission 78384) | Freshwater microbial communities from Lake Fryxell liftoff mats and glacier meltwater in Antarctica - MAT-04 (megahit assembly) | ecosystem: Environmental > Aquatic > Freshwater > Ice > Liftoff...
ACACCGGAGAAGTATCAGGCCCTGGGCGGCCGCATCCCCAAAGGCGTGCTGCTGATCGGCCCGCCGGGCACGGGCAAGACGCTACTGGCGCGCTCCGTGGCCGGCGAGGCACACGTGCCGTTCTTCAGTATCAGCGGGTCGGACTTCGTCGAGATGTTCGCGGGGGTCGGTGCCTCACGGGTGCGCGATCTGTTTCGTGAGGCCGTGCAGTCGGCCCCGTGCATCATCTTCATTGATGAACTCGATGCGATGGGCCGCAGCCGCAACGGCAACGCGTTCATGGGTCATGAAGAACGCGAACAGACGCTGAATCAACTGCTGGTCGAGATGGACGGCTTCGCCAGCAACAAGGGCGTCATCATCATGGCCGCGACCAATCGGCCCGAGATCCTCGACGCTGCCCTGCTGCGGCCCGGTCGATTCGATCGCACCGTGGTCGTCGACCGTCCGGATATCAACGGCCGGGAAGCGATCCTGCGCGTGCATGCCCGCAATTTGAAGATGGCCGAGCATGTCGACCTGCGGAAGATCGCGGCACTGACACCCGGTTCCGCCGGTGCCGATCTGGCGAACCTTGTCAACGAAGCGGCCCTGCTGGCGGCACGACGCGGCCGGGACTCCGTGACGCGGCATGACTTTGAAGAAGCCGTCGAGCGCGGGGCCGTGGGTCTGGAACGCCGCAGCCGGATCATGCGGCCCGAAGAGAAAAAGCGCATCGCGTACCATGAAGCGGGGCATGCCCTGATCGCCTGTGCGGTTCACGGCAGCGATCCGGTGCATAAGGTATCGATCATCCCACGTGGGTTGGCGGGCGGCTATGTTCTTCAACGACCCGACGAAGACCGCACGCTGATCACGCAGAGTGAACTGCAGGCACGCATCAAGGTCGCACTGGGCGGCACGCTGGCCGAGGAACTGGTGCTGGGCGATGTCTCGACCGGGGCAACCAGCGATTTGCAGGTCGCCAACGACATCGCCGGGCGGATGGTGCGCGAGTTCGGCATGAGCCGGCTCGGCCGCATTTACCTGGCCCCCGCGGACGGCAGCGCCTATCTGCCGGGCTCCCACCTGGAATCGTCGCGGCAGTGCAGCGAGGAAACCAGCCGTGAGATCGATCTGGAAGTTCGACGCATTGTTGACGGCAATCTTCAGGACGTGCGCGACATCCTCTCGCGTTGCCTGTCGGCACTTCATGCGGTGGCGAACCGCCTGATCGACAAGGAAGTGATCGATGGTCCCGAGCTGCTGGAAATCCTGATGCTCAACGGCTTTGAGCCGGAGGAATCGATCCGGCGCGTTCTGGCCGAGCCGCACTCCGGGTCACACTCGGGAACGAAGCTGACGGGGCTCGGCAACGCTCATGTGGCCGCCGCCCGCATTGAACCGGGGAACTGACGCGGCCGTACCAAGAGTCGAGGCCCGGGAAAGAAGGCGGTTTTTCGGCCTCCACCTGATAAATTCCAGGTTAGGGTTACCGCTGGCAGGAATACATGCCGCCGGGCATGATCAAGATGGCATCGAACAGCCCCCAGGCATGGTCGGGGAGCAGGGACATGCGAGAAGACGACCCCGATTCGGACGAGGTGGCCGCGACAGTGCCGGGGCACATCGCCCCTGCGCGCCGAAGCAGCAAAGCCAACAACCTGCAGGCCACACTGGTCGGTGGCGAAGCGGGCAGTCTGCCGCCACGCGCGGCGGGGCCGTTCCGTTTCCTGCGCCAACCCGAGAAAGACGACGAGATCGGCCGGTTGGGCAACTACCGCGTGCTGCGACTCCTCGGCCGCGGCGGCATGGCCTTCGTGTTCCTGGCTGAGGACATGTCGCTGCATCGTCGTGTCGCGCTGAAGGTGATGAAGCCCGACCTTGAGCGCGATCCGACCGCTTCGCAACGATTTCTCCATGAAGCCCGGCTGCTTGCTTCGATCAAGCACGATCATCTCGTCACCGTCTATCAGGTGGGTTCCGAAGGCAACGTGGTGTTTCTCGCCATGGAGTTGCTGCAGGGCGAAACGCTCGAAAGCCGGCTGGAGCGCTCGGGGCCGCCGCGTGCCAACGAGATCATTCGCCTCGGCCGGGAGATGGCGACGGGCCTGGGGATCATCCATCAGAACGGCCTGATCCATCGCGACATCAAGCCGGGCAACATCTGGCTCGAGGAACCCGGCAAGCGGATCAAGCTGCTCGACTTCGGCCTGGCCCGGCACGTCGATGACGACGCCCGCTTCACGCAGTCGGGCAACATCGTCGGCACGCCGGCGTACATGTCGCCGGAACAGGCCCGCGGCGTCCCGATGGATGCCCGCAGCGACCTGTTCAGCCTGGGCGGCGTCCTTTACCACGTGTGCACGGGCCGCATGCCGTTCGAGGCCCCCACCACGATGGGCATGCTCACGGCTCTCGCGGTGGACACCCCGCGGCCGATTCACGAGTTCAACCCGAACGTTCCCAAACGTCTGGTTCAGTTGGTCAACGACCTGCTGGCGAAGAACGCGGACGACCGCCCCGCTTCCGCGCAGATCGTCGTCGACCGGCTGCTGCAGATCGAAACTCACCCGCAGTCGGAAGCCGACTCGGCCGATTGGGATTTCGACGAGGCCGACACCGTTGCCATCGAACCGGCACCGATCGCGCGTTACCATCGCCGGCAACGGGCCAACAAGCAGCGCATGATCTGGTGGAGTGCCGGCATCGCGGTCGGCGTCATGTTCATCGCCTGCGTGGCCCTGATTGCCGTACTGAGCAGTTCGAAATCACCGAAAACCAGTGAGTCATCCGGCACCGCCACCCCGACACCGCCAGGCCCGTCGCAGCCTTACGTTCGCAAGGACACGCCTTCGGTTCAACCGAAGGTGCAGCCGGTGCCCGTTGCCGAAGGCCGCAAAGCGTACCTGAGCGACATGCAGGCGATCGACATCAGGGACTGGGCCAAGTTCCTGCCGCCGATGGGGAAGAAGGATGGCCCCGGCAACATGCCGCCGATGGACTTCGTCAGTGTTTACTACGATGGCAAGGCGATGCCGCACGGCGTCTTCATGCACCCGCCGCTGGGGCCGAGCGGTGGAACCGCCAGCGGCAGCTACCGCCTGGCAAAGAAGTATGAGACGTTCCGCACTGATGTGTCAATCGCCGACGGGCCGCAGAAGTCCGAAACGCCGCTGGTGTTCGTCGTCTACGGTGATGACAGGGAACTCTGGCGATCGAAGCCCGTGTCAACTCAATCGGAGCGCCAGTCCTGCAAGGTCTCTATTCGCGATGTCGATAAGCTCAAACTTGCCGTCGAGTGCCCCGGCGACAGCCGCGGCGCCCATGCCGCATGGCTGGATCCTTTTGTGACGATGAAGTAGTGGAGTCAGTTCTTCGGTTGTACTTGGGGTTCGGGCAGAAACAACGTCGTCAGAGCCGCGAACGCAAGGGCGCGGCTGCGTCCCCCCTCCCTTTTGGACTATCGTCGAAGAAAGTCGATCCAACCGAGGGATGCTGTTTCGGCATCGCCGAAAAACCTGGCTGGGAATGTGACCAGAATGCCAGTCTTCTGTCGCTCGACGCGTACGTTCGCGGTGCCAACGAGTGACCTCTTCCCGAATTCCCGGTCGTCGCCGAGGCAGTAGAGCGAAAATGAGCCAGTTACATTTCGCGACCCTTGAACATGCATGCGACCGGTAGTGACCTCGAAGTGCTTCAACTCACTCAACCCGTCCAGCATCAACGCAATGTTCTCGGGCCACTTTCCATTCTCCGCTGTCGCCTTGCAGTTGCCACGGAGGAGGGGACAGTCGAAGCGTCACAGCGTCTTGCCTTCGGTCACTTCCACTTTGACATTGTCGTCGTTGTTGGCCAATTCGGAGACCTTCAAGCCCGGCGGCGTCTCGTCGTGGGCAGACACCACGCCAACGAGCGCCACAACGAGTAACCCTGCACAACAGAAATGGCCCACGCCGCACCTCATGGAGTCAAACCGTTTTCGGCAAAGCGACACCGCAAGCGGCGGCCGCCAATGATTTTCGCCTCAAGGGGCAACCGGATGAGAATCATTCGGATGGAAGAGGCGGAGTGGTGCCCCTACTTCTTCTGCGCCGCATCGGCATAGATCGCCACCAGGGAGCGGTACAGTGTGGTGTAGGCGCTCTCGTTGCCGGTGAATGCCGGGGCGAAGTGGACGTTCTTTTCCTGCATGAGGGCGATCATGTCCTGGACCGATTCGGGCTTGAAGGCCGGGCGGCCGGGGAGCCAGTTGCCGGCATCGTCCTGCTTCAGGAACGTCACGCTGTCTTCGAGGCTGCGCAGGTGCTGCTTGATCCGCACGTTCTCGGCGAAGGTCATCGCCTGGGCGCGGGCGGTAGCCGTCTCGCCGAGCATGTCGATCAGTTTCCGTAGGGCTTTCAGGTTATCCGGGTCAGCGGTCGCCCCGCCGGCCACCTGGGTGAACGCATCCTGAAACCGCTGGTCGATCTGGGCGCGGATCTTGGCTACTTCTTCTTTGGGGGGAAGTTCCACCAGTTGTGCCGGCCATTCAATCTTCCCCTCGGCCCGCAGCAGGCCGACGCTTCCGCTGCCGCGGCTGAAGCTGAGCCGTTTCAGGAACGCCTCGTCGATCGGGACGGCAGGCGTGGTCTTGAGTTTGTCCGCAAGCGGGGCCAGCGACTTCAGCAGCGCGTTGAGCGCCTCGCCCGAGGAAACTTCCTTCGGTGATGCGTTTGCCCATTGCCGAACGATGTCTTCCGCCGGGACCGGGTTGGCGGGGGCTGCTTTCTCGGTCGCCCAACGGTCGAACGCACTGCGCGGCCCGAAACCCGCGTTGCCGCCGATCGGCGTCGGATTCACGGGTGCTTTATAGGTGTAGTAGCTGCCCGCGCTGCCGGTGGTGTAGCCGCCCGTCTGCGGGCGTGTGTTGATGTTCATCTTCAACCCGCCGCCGTACGGCGAGTTCTTCGACACCGAGGGAAACACCTGCCCGTTCAGCAATCCCAGCGGGTTCTGCCCCACTGTCGTCGGGTTGCGGTTGTAGCCATTGTTCGCCCCGCCGGAGAACCCCGAGCCCGCCGTCTGCGAGTACGGATTCGTCGTACTCCGCAGCAATTGTCCGTGGGCCGAGGTGGCGATGAGCAGGAGCGCGAACGGAATGAAGTAGCGTTTCATGGGGGATACTCGCTTCGGTCAAGTGATGGAAAGAGTTTAACACACGGACCGCCCCGGCGGAGAGAGAATTGCGGCAGGCAGGCAACGGAGACTGGCACGCGAGATGCAGCAATGCATCAGTCGCCTACTTTCCAGGAGAATGATGATGGACGCACCTACTGACAGTTGTTCCCGCACGCAGAGCTGTGATTCGAACATGAACGTCAACTCGACGGAACGCTGGGTCTCCGCGTTTGCCGGCGGGTTGCTGGCCGCGTGGGGGATGAAGAAGGCAAACTTTAGCGGCCTGGGTCTGGCGATCCTCGGCGGCGCGATGATGCATCGCGGCCTGTCGGGCCAATGTTCGCTGTACCAGAAACTGGGGATCAGCACGGTTTGATGCTGATGCCCAGTCGCTGTTTCATCGCCCGCCGACAACGGCGGGTTCTTTTTCGCCCGTTTACCGCGAGCGCCGCCGCAGCAGCTTCAGCAATGCCTGTTCGCTCTTGCGCAGTCCCGAACCGCGGCACGGTGCCCCGCCATCGCCGCAGCGACCTTCCGCGCTTCGTTCAACATAGGCATTGATCACGGATGGATGGATGTAGAACTTCCGGCAGACCGCCCGCGTGTTGCCCAGTTCCGCGGCCACCTTCTGCACCACGTCGTTGATGCCGCGATTGGCTTCGGTCTGCGTGGCGGACGGGGCGAGATCATTGAGCAACTGGAAGGCCAACACTGTCCCGTTCCACGTGCGAAAATCCTTGGCGGTGAAGTGGTCGCCCGTCACTTCGCCCAGGTAGCGGTTGACATCATTCGATGTGATGCCGTGCCGTTTGCCTTCCGAATCGTAGTACTGGAACAGCTTCTGGCCCGGGATGTCCTGGCACTGGCGGACGATGCGGGTCAACCGCTTGTCGCGGACGCCGACGCGGTGCTTGACCCCGCTTTTGCCGATGAACTCGAAGCGCAGCGTGCCGCCCGCGGCATTGACATGCCGGTCGCGCATCGTCGTCAGGCCGACGGAGCCGTTCTGCTTTGCGTACTCTTCATTGCCGACACGGACATGCGTCGCTTCGATCAGCCGGATGATCGTCGCTACCACTTTGCGACGCGGCAGCCCATCGAGAGCCAGATCCGCGGCCAACCGTCGCCGCAGGGCCGGCAGCACCTTGCCGAATGCCGCGAGGCGATCGTACTTGGCGGCATCGCGAGTCTCGCGCCAGCGCCCGTGGTAGCGCGACTGCTTACGGCCCTTCACGTCCCGGCCCGTCGCCTGCAGATGCCCATTCTCAGAGGCGCAGATCCAGACATCGGTCCATGCCGGCGGGATCGCCAGGGTCTGGATGCGCTCGCGATCCCGCCCGGTCACCGGCCTGTTGTCGTCACGGCGATAGCGGAAGCGGCCCTTACTGCCCAGCCGGCGGATTCCCGGTTCCTGATCAGTAGTATAACGCAGCCGGGCCTGTCGCAGGATCGACGGCGAGGGAAGTGTCGAGGTGGTCATGGCGAACGTACAGCAATCGGGATGCCGGTCGTGGCCTTCGCCGTGCTCTCAACTTCGATTCTGTTTTTTCGAATTGTCCAATGACGGCGGTCGTCCCTACACTGGACCAATGGTCAAATAACATACCAAATGACAAGATGTTTGAGCGGTCGACAATTGCATACCCGCACGGAAGGGCAACATCGTGTACCGCATACTGGGATTGCTCGCAGCATCGCTCCTCGGGTCGGTCGTCGTGGCTGATGAATGGCCGCAGTGGCGCGGTCCGAAGCGGGACGGCGGCACCACCGAGAAGGTCTCGACCTGGACCGATGCGCCGAAAAAGGCGTGGGAACACCCGGTCGGTCCGGGTTACAGCGTGCCGGCCATTGTCGGCGAGCGTGTCATCGTGCACGACCGCGTTCCGGAGAAGGAACAGGAGCGTCTGACGGCGTACGATCTGACGACCGGCAAGGAACTGTGGCAGGACGTTTACGAACGGCCCGCCTACGGCAGCGTGTTGAACACCGGCCCGCAGGGAACGCCCGCGGTCGCGGGCAATCGGGTCTACTCGTTCGGCATCACCGGCATGCTGTCGTGCCATACGCTCGACACCGGCAGCCGGGTCTGGCAGGTCGATCCGTTCAAGAAACTGGGGGCCTCGCTGCCGCGGTTCGGCGTGACCTGTTCGCCGCTGGTTGTCGGCAACCGTGTTATCGTGGCCGTCGGCGGCAAGGGCAGTGCCGTGGCCGCGTTCGATACGGAGAAGGGCGAACTGCAGTGGCAGGCGCTCGATGAATCCGCGGGAACGGCATCGCCAGTGCTGCTGACGCGCAAGGGCAAGCTGCCCGATGCAGTGTTCATGACATCATTGCGTCTCGTCGGCCTGAACCCGCTCGACGGCAAGATCAACTGGGAACATCCGCTGGTCTTCCAGCCCTCGGGCACCGCGCCGACGCCGCTGGTCGTCGGCAGCGAGATTGTCGCCAGCACGATGACCAACGGTTCGACACTGGTGAAGATCGATGAGAAGGAAAGCAAACAGGCGTGGCAGCAGAAAGAACTGGCCGGGTATTTCTCATCGGGCGTTGCTCACAACGATCGTTTGTATCTGGTGACCAACACGCTTAAACCGATTCCGGCCGCGACAATGCGTTGCGTTGATCGTGCGACCGGCAAGGAAGTCTGGAAGAAGTCGATCGGCTACTTCCATGCCGGCATCATCCGCATGGGCGACGGCAAGTTGCTGGTCCTCAGCGATGACGGCCACCTGCGCCTCATCGAGGATGCGGGCACTGAAGCGAAGGAACTCTGCAAGTTCAAAGCCTGCGGCGGCACCCTGAGCAACCCGGCCTTCGGCCACGGCCATGTGATCGTCCGGGACGACAAGAATGTCACCTGCTACAAACTGAGCGAATGACCTGCCTTAACTGATCCACCGGGAAGGACGCCCTTCCCGGAAGTGGAAGTTCGTTGACGTTGCTGTTTTTACTTCGCCCCCTGTTGTTTCGTGGAGCATTATCCATGCGGTCCCCTAGCGAGCGTCTGCGCGCGGCCTTCACATTGATTGAACTGCTGGTGGTGATCGCGATTATCGCAATTCTGATCGGGCTGCTGCTGCCCGCCGTTCAAAAGGTTCGCGATTCGGCCTCGCGAACCCAGTGCATGAACAACCTGAAGCAGGTCGGTCTCGCGTACCACAATTACGCGGTGTCCAACAACGAATCGCTGCCGCCGGCCGGCAGCAACAGTTTCACGGCCGCGGCGGGTTGGGGCGTGTACCTGCTGCCGTATGTCGAGCAGGACAACATCTACAAGAACTACGTTTTGGAGGAATCATTCTTTTCCACCACGAATCAGCCGTTGTCGATCCTGCCGATCAAGATCTTCAACTGCCCGGCCGCTCCCAAACGCGATGCCTACACCGCCAACTTCGGCCCCGTCACCTTCAGGGCGTACCCGGCCGACTACACGCCGTTCAGTTCGGTCAACTCCCTCGTCTACAGCCATCTGGCGATTCCCGCGCCCGCCAACCGCAACGGCGTGCTGAGGGTCGGCGTCCCCACTGCCGTCCAGTCGATCACCGATGGACTTTCCAACACGGTTCTCCTCGCGGAGATGGCCGGCAAGATGGACCTGTGGCAGGCGGGTAAGCAGAACGGCAGGATCCCGGGCAACTCCGCCGGCAACGGCGGCTGGGCGGATGCGACGTCGGCCAACTCACAGTTTCGCAGTAGCATCCGGGACGGGACGTTGGCACCCGGGCCATGTGCGGTCAACTGCTCGAACGACTTGGGCGTCTACGGCTTTCACACATCAGGCGCGAACCTGTTGTTCGGCGACGGCGCGGTGCGCTTCATCAACACCGCGGTGAACCTCGAAGCGGTGGCCGCCATGGTCACGGCCAACGGGGGCGAAAATGTCCAGACTCCCTGAACCTCGATCAACGCTGGTCCTGGCCGTTGCGTTGTTCACCGTGCTGACATTGGCCGGCTGTGGCGGCAGCCGCCGTGCCTACCCGGCATCGGGCAAAGTTCTTGACGGCGAGCAGAACCCGGCCGCGGGTGCCACCGTCATCCTGCATCCGCTGGACAACACCGACTCGAACGCGCCCAAGCCGACCGGTGTGGTCAATGAGGCGGGCAATTTCACGCTCAGTACGTATGGCAACAACGACGGTGCCCCGGTGGGCGAGTACGCGATGACCGTGATCTGGGTACCTACCCGGAAGCTGACTTCGGACCCGGAAGGGACCGATCGGCTCGAAGGAAGATACGACCACCCCGAGCGATCGCCGTTGCCGAAGGTGCGCATCGTCAAGCCGGGCCCGAACGAGTTGCCGGCTGTCGTCGTTCGCTAGCGAGTGGAGTTGTTGATGCTGGCCGAAGCTGTCGCCCCTGTTCATTCACCGCCGTCGGCATCGCAGCGTGTCTACTATGGATGGGTGATGGTCGTCCTTGCCGCGGTGGCAATGACAGCCACGCTGCCCGGGCGCACACATGGGCTGGGCCTGATCGCGGAGCCGTTGATCAACGACCCGGCACTGGGGATCAGCAGGACAGATTTTGCCCGCTTGAACTTCTACGCGATTCTTATCGGCTCGATCTGTTGTCTGCCGATCGGCCGATGGATCGACCGGCGCGGGGTGCGCCTCGTGCTTGCGTTCGTGGCGGGGTCGCTTGGCCTGTCGGTCCTGTTGATGAGCCGAGCCAACGGCATCGCCATGCTGTTCGTCACGCTGACACTCATCCGCGGCCTGGGACAGGGGGCCTTGTCGCTCGTCAGCATCGCCATGATCAGCAAGTGGTTCGTGCGTCGGTTGCCGACCGCGATGGCGCTGTTCACCGTTCTGCTGTCGTTCGGCTTCATTGCGTCGATTCTGATCTTTGGTACCATGGTGAAGTCGCTGGGCTGGCGCGATGCCT
>Ga0105047_10020944_pt1 | contig 10023 bp, 7 predicted proteins | sample MAT04_FD_78384 | JGI IMG/M metagenome (GOLD analysis project Ga0105047, IMG submission 78384) | Freshwater microbial communities from Lake Fryxell liftoff mats and glacier meltwater in Antarctica - MAT-04 (megahit assembly) | ecosystem: Environmental > Aquatic > Freshwater > Ice > Liftoff...
AAGCTCAGGTACGTTTTTGAGATCCAAGGTCAAGCGGACCGAGTCGCTTGGTCGGTAGTAGGTCGGATTGTTCAGCGAAAACTTGAGTTCGATACGACCTTGCAGTTCGCGTTGTTCTTCGGGCGAGAGTTGAGCATAGTAAGACTTGGAGTCACCGATGCCGTAGAGGATCTTGGTCGAAGCAAACACGCGTCTCAGGTAGTCGCGATCGATGAAAGTAGAGAACGCATCGACGTTCGCGTCGGTCTTGAAGAAGTGTTCGAGGTAACGATGAACCAGCGAGGAATCGTCCCCGATCGCTTCGAGCATCGTTTCGCCCTTGTAGTTAGCGCCGAGATTGACTTGCGGGCGAGTATTTTGGCGAACGACGTATTCCCGGTTGTAGATAGGGCGATTGCTTGGCAGTTTGATGTAGCGTAGAAAGCGGTCGCGATCCATGTTTCCATCGCGTTCATCGAATTGGAGCCGGTGGTAAAGGATCGAGGCGATGAGGCTGTTTTGGGATTCAGGCAGGCCGGTGACAAACGTCTCAAGGGCAGTCAGGTGATTCCGAAGAACCGCTCGATCGTCGAGGGAAGAATCGTCATCCGGGCGGATACGCCGCAGTCGAGCTTGAACGAACGCATTGGATTCGATCAATTTGGGGATGCGTTTTTGTAGGTCTAGCAATTGCTGTGTGGTGAGCGCATTGTGGATTGCAGCCCAACCGAAGCCGCGCGAGTCAGGCAAGTTGAGTTCGCCTGCGATGATCTCGAGCAATCCCGGCGCATCCGCGCGATCGATGCGTTCGAGCCAGGCCCGTACGGTAGCGGGCTGATCGAGATAGGGAGCCAGATGGGCCAGAGCTAGGTTTTCGATGGCTCCGGGATTGTTGGCGTTGGAACGGAGTATCGTTTGCCAGTTGAGAATGCTGGGATCAAGCTTGGTCTGCAGTTCGGCGGCCTCGTCCTTACGCGGGGCAACATGATCGATGTTGATTCCGAAATCAGCGCGTAGGTGGTCGAAAGTGGCTTGCGAGTTTGTTCTGTATTCAAGCAGGAACTGGCGAGTTCGCATCCGCTGGGTTTCCTCGTTCAGGCCATATTTTGCGATCCACGCGTCTAGATGCCCGCGAGCTTCGGCAGTTTTCCCAACGGTTTGACAATGCAAACAGTAGTAGTAGAAATAACTGTCTGTTCCTGGAATAAGTTCTGCTAGTGCGGCTTCGCGGTTTTCGGCCAGCGCAAATCGCTCGCTAAATCCAATTTCCTGAGCGATTGCCATGGTGTTGCTCGATATATGGAATACGGACAGGAAAAGGAGAAAGCCAATCACGCGATTGAGATTGAACATGGTTTTACTCGAAATTGGATTAAGAAACACTCTTGGGCCGCCGATCGCCTTACTGCTTGAATAGACGAACGTCGAACGGGCAAGTTCCAGAAAACGAAAGACTCGTCAAGAATAGCTCGAAGAACCAAGGATGCGCAATGAAAAACTGGCGGTTCGTGCTACGGCTGCGAGGGGTAAACCGAGCGAGGCCTGAAGCGGCGATCGCGAGCGCTGATCGCGAGCGTTGGAGAATGTTATTGGTCTCGGTAGACCTGAGTGCTTTCTTCCTTGACAACTGCACCTGGTCGGAGTCGGCTCTTGAGTTGTGCTCGAACGACGTGCGTTCCCTCACGCGAATGTCGGACCGTAAACCGAAGAGTTTGCACGTTCTTAGACACCATCTGGGCAATTGGCGAAAACTGAAGACCACGTTGTGAAGCCTGATAGTTCACCGGAGCATCTACTTGTTCCACACTGGCACCCTCCGGCAGATCGATGGACAGCTGGACATCGTTGTCAACACGAGTACCCGTATTGGTAATTTTGACGACGTAGGTCGTCTTGCCATCGGTTTCAATCGGATCGTTATCGTCCTCTATGGAAAAAGCGAGTTCACTTTGCCCCTCCACTCGAACTGGCTTCTCCACGGGTTCTGCCCGTGCCATATCGGCGGTCGATTGCATGCGAAGGACAAAGTCACCCTCTTCCACCGGCAGCAGTGTTACTTTGGTTCGAGCAGTCGCGCCGGCTGCCAGCTCCGCAAGCTGCCACATTACCGCGTGTTGGTTTGGAATGTACTCCCCGCGGTCCTCCGCAGCGTTGAATTGCAAACCACTCGGCAGATAGAGCAACAGGTCGACGTTGGTCGCCATTGCGGAGCCAGTATTGGTAACGCTTCCCGTGTAGGTCGCTTGTCGTTCCAAGTAACGGAGTCTAGGGCCCTCGATCCCGATTTGCAGTTTTGGCGAAACAACTTCAATGGAGGCGGAAGATTCATGGACCGCGGCGTTCTCGGAAACGGCCCGTATGGTATTGTTGACTTTACCAGCTTCCACCGCAGTGAGTTCGATGTCGAATTTTCGAGACTCGCCTGGAGCCAGTTCTCCGACATCCAGCTCTAGCGTTCTGGCCCCCGACGAATGGCGCATATTGCTGGGTACGTCTTCCTCAAGACGAACATCGCGTGCGGTGCCCGTACCCAGGTTGGTTACATCGATCAAGATACGCAGGCTCTCACCACTAAGAATGGTTGGTTCCAACAGTTGTTTCACAACGAGTTTTGGGAGAGTGCTGATGGTGCGAACAGAGGCCTGAGCAGCAAAGTTGACACTTGCAACCGATCCGATCTCCCCTTCGGTTTCAGGAATCAAATCGACGGTTAGGACTTGTTCTGCACCGGCGGCCATTTCACCGAGTTTCCATAATAGTCCGCTGTTGGCGCTTGGCTGAGTCGGAGGCGTAGTGCGGACCAGTTTGGCACCTTTGGGGACTTCATCGATGACTTGGACGTCGAATGCTGTGGCGTTGCCCACATTGCGAACGAGCAGGGTAAAGGTTGCTGGGATGCCCACTTGCACTTCATTCGGAGCTCTTTTTTGAATTTCCATACTTGGGTTTTGAGAGCCGTCCAATTGGCGTCCGCCTGGCGCTGCGCTTGTGAAACCATTCGGCCGGACATTGGAGCCTGCTGTGGAACCTGCTGTGGAACGTGATGGAATGGATGGCGCGGATGGGGATGGCGCGGATGGGGATGATGTGGATGGCAGTGGCGATCCCGAGTACGGAATCGGCGGGCCCAAGGTCGCGATCGGCGCGGCCGCGTTCGAGGACGATCCGATGGGAGCGTTGACCATCGGAGCCGGTTCCCGTGTTCGTGGCGCAATTGCTATGGGTTCGACGTTGGGAGCGGGCGTGTTCGAAAAACTATTGGAGTCATTGTTGGGGTACTTGTTGGTATCGAAGCTTGGCGGCGGATTGGTCAACGGTGTAGCGGGCGGTAGTGCATTTGGCGGTAGTGTGCTTGGCGGAAGTGTATTTGGGGGTAGTGTGCTAGGGGGTATGCGGTTGGTAGACGAAACTTGAGCGGGCGAAGCCGCGAAAGGAGAGTTTGAGGGTTCGACTGGTAGGCGATTCGAGTTGGGTGCGCTGAGGCTGTTTGGCAGGTTCGATGGCGGCGAGGTGGGCAAAAGTTCTGGGGGCGCGGTGCTCGGAGTGCTCGACAGGGTGTTCTGCGCGCCTAGCGGTGGAGGTTCGTCAAAACGCGTTTGCGTGCTAGCCCGTGAAGCTGCGTTTCCCGAATCCGAGTAGGCGGTGTACTCTGCCCCTGATTTCAATTGGCTCTGGGTATAAGAGGTGAGGGATGTGCGTGTCGGTGGCAAAGCGTCCAACGGCGGACTGGACGGGAAATTTTGGGATGGCGGCGAGTCGTTTGCACGCACGATAGGAGCGGGAGGCCATTGGCCGTCTTCACCTGAAAAGCCGTTGGTCGTATCACCATCCGCCACGGAAATCGGTTGTGCCAGTTGGTTGGCATATGGCAATTGTGCTTCGTCCGGCGAGGCATTGCCGACACGCGCATCGCGTTGAGCCACAGCCATCGCCAACAAAACGATAACGCCCGTTAATAGAATTGCGGCAGCCGCGTAGACGAATCGCTTCATGTACCTGACATCCTTGTCGGGTTACCACTTGGGTTACCGCGGAGAACTAGGGAAACCTACCTGTTCCAAACGTCATATCAAATAATCACTCCATGTTGAAAGCCCAATCAACTAGCAATTGATGCGATTGGCCGCAGGGGCTAGAATTATGTATCGTTTTGTTGGCGGAACGAAAGAATGCCAGCGTTAAAGGCACTATCGAACAAACTACTTTGGTGACGGTTGTTTGCAACAACTGGATTTGAATGAGCGACTTGTGTGACTTCGGCCTGATTGGCTTGGCGGTGATGGGTGAGAACTTGGCTCTGAACGTCGAGAGTCGCGGCTACCGCGTAGCTGTCTTCAATCGCTCTACCGACAAAGTAGACGAGCTAATGAAAGGCCGAGCCTACGGTAAGAATTTTGTCGGCTGTCATTCGGTAGTGGAGTTGGTCAAGAACCTGAAGCGTCCACGGTTTGTCATGTTGCTCGTCAAGGCAGGGCCAGCGATCGATGATCTCATCGAGCAATTGCTTCCTCATTTGGAGCCTGGCGACATTATCATTGATGGTGGCAACACTCACTTTGCCGACACCGAGCGCCGCACACAATACGTCGAGAGCAAGGGCTTGTTGTTCGTTGGTTCAGGAGTGTCTGGTGGCGAGGAAGGTGCGCTCAAGGGCCCGAGTTTGATGCCAGGAGGCAGTAAAGCCGCGTGGGAAACGATCAAACCGATTTTTCAATCGATCGCGGCCAAGGTGGGACCGAACAATGATATTCCCTGTTGCGAATGGGTCGGACCGCGAGGAGCGGGTCACTATGTCAAGATGGTCCACAATGGTATTGAATACGGTGACATGCAGTTGATATGCGAAGCCTACTTCCTCCTAAAAGAAGCCGCTGGACTCACCAACGAAGAGCTTTACGATGTATTCGCTCAATGGAACATGAGTGAGCTCCAAAGCTACTTGATCGAAATCTCCCGAGACATCTTCAGCGCGAAAGACGATCAGGGCAAAGGAGGTTTCTTGGTCGACAAGATTCTCGATGTTGCTGGAGCCAAGGGGACCGGCAAATGGATGAGTCAGTTAGCGCTCGATTTGGGAGTACCATCGACCTTGGTAACCACGGCCGTATATGCTCGGTCGCTATCGTCCATCAAAGAGGCACGCGTTCGCGCCAGCAAAGTCCTACCTGGCCCAGCGGCTTCGCACAATGCTCTTTTCGACGTAGCGGTAAAACAGCTTGTCGGAGACAAAAAGGCATTCATCGAAGCGGTCAAACAAGCGCTGTACGCCTCCAAAATTTGCTCGTATGCGCAAGGTTTTGTGCAGTTGCAGGAGGCCAGCAAAGAGCATAAGTGGGATTTGAATTACGGCGACTGCGCGTTGCTTTGGCGGGGTGGTTGTATCATTCGGGCCCAGTTCTTGGATCGGATCAAAGAGGCCTTCGATGCCCAGCCGGATCTCGAAAACTTGCTTCTCTATCCCTACTTCACCCAAGCGATTGAGAAAGCCCAGGGGTGCTGGCGAGCAGCCGTGATGGCAGCCACGCATTTGGGGCTTCCAGCGCCTGCTTTCACCACGGCTCTGGCGTACTACGACAGCTATCGACTACCGCGGTTGCCTGCAAACCTGTTGCAAGCACAGCGTGACTACTTCGGAGCGCATACTTACCAGCGGACCGATATGCCAGGAACGTTTCACAGCGAATGGCTCGATCTTCGCAAAAAACCTTCCTAAGCCACCGCTCCTTGGATGTTTCCAAGATACTGTTTTCGCACTTCGGGATGTTGCTTGACGGCCTCGGGTGGCCCCTCGCACATCACGGTCCCTTCGTTGATGACATAGCATCGATCCACCGCCGCGAGAATTTCCAGAGCGGCGTGATCCGTGATCAAAATCGATATTCCGGTCTCACGCAGGTCAAAGATGGTTTGCTGGATGCTCTGCACGGTTACTGGATCGATCCCCGCAAAGGGTTCGTCGAGCATGATGATGCGAGGATTTGAAACCAGACATCGGGCTATCTCCAAACGCCGACGCTCACCGCCGGACAGCTTCGATGCCCGAGAGCGACGTAGGTGCGTGATTTTGAACTGGGCCAATAGCTCGTTGGTTCTATTCCTACGATCCACTCTCCCCACTCCCAGCAATTCCAACGTGGCCGATATGTTTTGCTCCACCGTCAGCTTCCGAAACACGCTGGATTCTTGCGCGAGGTAGCCCATCCCACCATCTCGGGCGCGTCGAAACATAGGCCAGTAAGTAACTTCCTCACCACCCAAAAAAACTTGCCCACGATCCGGCATGACCATGCCGCATGTCATACGAAAGCTAGTGGACTTCCCGGCCCCGTTTGGCCCCAAGAGGCCCACGATTTCCGCTTCGCCGACTCGCATACTGACGCCATTGACCACCTTGCGGCGACCATAGGTCTTCTCTAATCCAACGACACTGAGAACATCCATGTTCTTTTTCCTTAGCTTTTTTAACGAGTCCTAACGGATCAAACCCATACGCTGGACGTTTGGCAAAAACGGAACCGGTGCGTTCCACCAGTGCGGCCAAAAGACCATGACAGCCCGTCCTATCATCAACCGTTCCGGGCAATGATGCAGTTGCCAGGAACGGGCGTCGGAACTGGCCGAGGAATTGTCACCCATCGGGAAGTACCAATCGTCTTTCATGGTGTAGTCCGTGGTCCGGCGACTGCGTGCCATGGAGCTCGTCGCCCACAAATCGGGATCCGAGAGAATCGAATTTCGGCCCTGTGATTCTTGACTCATGACGCGGGCAAGTTCACCGGCCGGCTTGTTATAGAAGTCACGCGCATAGCGTTCCAGACTCTGAGGGGTGTTGGACTGCCGCAGGGCACCCATCACATCCGGGTAGTCTGTCATTATGCTCGGACCGCTCGAGATGTATGCGATGTAGTAAATATCTCGGAATACTTGCGTTCTCAATATCTCCGCTCCACCCCCTTGGATACCGATCGCAATCGGAGCGGCGTCGAGAGGGTTGGACGGTGACGTTTTTGGGACCCGAGCAACCAGTGGCAGATAACTATCGGTCAACATGTTTCCACTCGGATTCCAACGCATGACGGATCCGTCCACCCAAAGTACCAACGTATCGTCCACATTGGCGAATCGAATCCTGTTTCGCCCCCCAGCCCGCATCGGCGTGTCCGCCGTTGCACGCGTTGCGCGAGAGTCCCCGGGCTGCTGAAACGCTTCGAGCGGTACTCCGTCCATCGAGACAGTCGCGGTAGCAACCCCCGTCTTCAAATTGATTCGGCATTCGTGCTCTACGCCAGCCTCGACCAGCAAAAAGGCAATGGAATCTGTTCCGGGCTGTGTCCGAACCTCAACGTCCACGGCCAAGTCGCCTGTCCAGTGAATACCATCGTTATCCATGGTCCGACCCGAGCTGATTAGCGCTCTAGCGGAGCTTCCGAAATTGGCACGGTCGACTAGCCCGCCCGTGGCCGTATAACTAGCGTTGTAAGCGGTGAAATCCGAGATCAATCGCGACGATCGGGGATCGATCGGATTCGGAAGATTTCCTGTAGCGTTGACCGATTCCCATGCCAAAGGATCGACAACCCGATGGTAGTATCGGATCCATTGCATGGCATCTTGCGGAGCTTTGTCGATAGCGGCGGACCATTTACTTTCGGTTTGCGAAACTTGCCACGCGGATTCCGTGGCTGGGAACGGCTGCCAAGGATTTGGAAAACCTGCTTTGATAAGTGACTTCGGCAAATATTTGGAATCGTAGAGGATCTGCAACATGGCGTTCATGACATGCGGCTGCTTGCGGGCAACCTCGAATCCTTTGGGCTTTTGACCTACAGGATCCGACCCCTTGAGCACCTTTTCATTCCGCTGCACGTAGATGTTCCCCTCGCGAATGCGAATGATTTCGTTGGGGCGACCGATGCATCGTTTGATGTAGTTTTGTCGAGCCTGCTCGATGAATTTGAAAACAATGACGTCCCATCGACGAGGCTCAGACCAGACGTACGCTAGCTTGCTGACCAGGATGCGATCGCCCGAAAACGTTGCGTGGTTGGCGTTTTTTGACGCGTCCGCGACTTGAGGTTTGCGGCAAAGTGGACAGGTGGTCGCGACCACTATTTCTCGGTTCTTGATTCCGACATCATTAAACTCAACGCTAGCACCACACTGGTACTGATAGCCGCACTCCTCGCATTGAATATCTTTGTGAGCTCCCATCAACGTCGGGGCCATCGACCCGGTGGGGATGACGAAAGCCTCCGCAATGAAGGCTTTGAAAAGGAGCGCCAGAATAAAGGCGACCGCCAGACTCTCCACGGTTTCACGAATCACTTGAGTATTCGTCGAAGGGATCGGTTGTACCTCGGTCATGGAACTGCGGTCTGCGTCAAAATGGGAAGGGTCTTGAATTCTCAACCATAGTGTACTTCACGCAGAGCATTCGTTGCTACTCGAGAAATCTTGTGCATGAGTTGCTAGTGGAGGTCGTCCAAGCCGTCGAGATCGATAGGGGGTTTGCCCCTTTTCTGACCGTAGAATTTCGTGATATCGATGCCCTGACGCTGCTCTTCCTCAAGGAATTTAAGCCTTTGTTCGAGCCGTTCGATGCGTCGGTGCATCTGCGGGACCATTTCGATTGCGGAATCGCGAATTTCTCGGACGGGAACCGCGGGATAACCGAGGTGACGTTGCATGGCAGCGAAGAGGAACAGAGGCTCTTTGCGTCGGCATGCGAACGCGATCTTGCCCTCGCGTTCCCCGAACAGAATCGGGTACTCCGCCTCCGCGTCTTCACCCAGATGGCGTTTGCGATAAAGGACAAAATCCTCGCTTCGGCCGTAGATCAAGTCGGCGATATCAACGATCCCCAACTGCTTACGAACGATCAGCAACCACTCTCGCCATTCTGCAGAATAGAGCGGATCATCGCTCATCGCCTTAAGCCCTTGATCGTAATTCAAACGATTGCGGCAAAGGGCTTCGAACTGATAAAAGAAAGCTCCTTGGCGATTTTCCGATTTGGAACGGTACTCTGCCTCGAACCTCAATACACTGAGCGCGGTCCGGAAATCGAACCGCCCCATTTCCGTCTCAGATTGCTGGATCACAAAGGTTTGAAATGGGGTGAAATAGTGATGGAGACGCTTCATGCCATCCGCCACAATTCCGGTGTGCTTGAGCTCAGTACAGAGGAATCCAATGGCCATTGGGAGCTTGGTCGTCGCCAGCACTTCGAAGCGACATTGCTCCAAGAGATCTTGGAGCGTCATGTCTTGACCGAGCCGTTCCGCGAGAACTCGAAAAAGATAAGCTTGTTCGATAAACTCTTCGCGAGGCAGCATCTCTTAGTGCGCTGCTGTTGGAACGACCCAAACCTTGAGTTCGGTAGCGATATCGTGGTGCATTTGAATCTTGACGGTATACAGTCCGAGCTCTTTGAGCACCCCTTCCAACTTGACTTGATCAGGCGAGACTTGGAAGCCGTTAGCCTTGAGGGCAGCAACGATTTCGGTGGCTCCCACGCTACCGTAAAGATGACCTTCGTCGTTGGCGTTTGCCTCGACATTGATCGATTGCTTGGAAATCTGGTCTGCCAGGGTACGCAAGGAAACGAGCCGTTGCTTTTCAATTTCCACCAACTTAACGCGGTGTTTCTCCACCATTCGCTTGTGGTGATCGGTCGCAATAATGGCCAAGCCTTCAGGCAGCAAGAAGTTATTGGCGTAGCCGGGTTTGACTTCGATGACTTCCCCAGCCTTTCCTAGGTGCTCGACGTTCTGTATGAGCATCAATTGGATCCCACCGTTAGGGCCCTTTGGCAAACGTTGGAACCGTGGAACTCGCTTCTTTTTGCTTGGTAGTGCAGCAGGCATTTTAAAATTTCGATCCGAAAAAAGTCATCGCGTAAGATGGTGATTGTTGATTAACTAGAACGGCATGTCTTCGTTGATGTAGACATCTTCCCCGACTTCCGAAACATGCATGTCGGAATTACCCCCGGTGTGCATCGCTCCGGGCCCCTCGTGAGCGGAGTCCGCAAAACGGGTCGCC
>Ga0105047_10020948_pt1 | contig 10022 bp, 7 predicted proteins | sample MAT04_FD_78384 | JGI IMG/M metagenome (GOLD analysis project Ga0105047, IMG submission 78384) | Freshwater microbial communities from Lake Fryxell liftoff mats and glacier meltwater in Antarctica - MAT-04 (megahit assembly) | ecosystem: Environmental > Aquatic > Freshwater > Ice > Liftoff...
TGCCTAATGAATGTAATTCGTGTTTATAACAATATTTTATTTCAAACAACTAATAGCCCGGGTTTTGTCATTGAAAGATCATTACAGCAGCGAATTACCCAGTGAAGGCCAAAAGGCTTCCAGCAGCAAAAAAATCGACCGAAAATTTGTAAGCGAATTTTCTGCTATTATAGAGAGCAATATTGCCAATGAAAATTTTGGGGTGGATGATATTTGTAAAGAGATTGGCATATCGAGTACAGTTGTACCGGAAAGTGAAAACTGTATTGGGTTATAATGTAAATGACTACATACTGACTGTAAGAATGCAGAAGGCAAAATTCTTATTGCGGAATGAAGACCTGTCAATTTCGGAAATTTCGTATAAAGTTGGATTCTCCTCTCAAGCCTATTTTTCCACCGTTTTCAAATCAAAGTTTGGAATTACGCCAAAGGCATTTAGGGAAAAAAGGGTAGATTAATCCGGGATAAAATCAAACTGTATAGGATACCCGATTGACTTTACCTGGTGGCAAATACAACTTATATTTTCGCTATTGACAGTCGCAAATAGCACCCTTTAATTATCATCATTATTACCACCCCTGTCGCCGCTTTTAAACAAAGAAAATTTACTATCCCCGAATTTATAACTAAACGTTAAACGAAAGTTGCGGACGTCCCACCGGCGATACGAGTCCTGGTAAAACTGTTCGGTATCATAAATATTTCCCCATCGCTGGCTGTTAAAAACATCACTCACCGCAAATGTAAGGGTGGCTTTCTTATTCTCCAGGAAATCTTTACGGACCGCAATATCCATTTCATACTGCGCAAGGCTGGTGCCCTGCGGAATTACCTGGGGCGATTCATATTCACCGGTTAGTTGAAAACTCATGTTGTTAAACACTGATTGTTCCAACCCTTCTGTTTTATAATTAATGATAAGTTTGGTCTCCCAGTTAAAGCCCTTATTACTCAGGTCGAGGGTTTTAATTTTTGCTTTTACGGTACGATACTGCAAATTAAACGTAGGGGTAATTTCAAAGTTTTTGCCGGCTTTATGCTGTAGCGTAAACTCAGCCCCGTACCGCATCGTAGTATTGGCATTAACAAAGGTATTGAGGATAGCGTTGGGATCTACGGCGGCATTGTTGAGCAACTGGTATTGTGCGGCTGTAATGGTATCGCTGTACTGGGTAATATCCCTTGGGTTGCTTCTGAAATACAACACCCCTAAAAAATTTCCTTTAGGATAGTTTTTACTATAATTCAGTTCAAATGAATTTACAAACTCCGGTTGTAATTGGGGGTTTCCCTGCCGAAGGTTTAGCGGATCGTTGATATCAATAAATGGGTTCAATTGCCAGAATCTTGGCCGTCTGATTCGTCGTGAAAAGTTAAACTGGAGTTCGGCCGAATCGCTTATTTTTTGCGTGATAAAAAAACTGGGGAACAATGCATCCCAGATATTTCTTAAATCTTTGGGATACTCATATCCAAATTTATACGCACTATCCACCAGTTCACCATTAAATTTTGAATGCTCCGCCCTTAACCCCGCCTGGTAAGAAAAATCTTTTTTCTGATACGAGAAAGTGGCATAGGCAGCATTGATCATATCAACATACGTATAGTTATTGCTTAATGGTAATTTAACAGGTCGGCCATTGTCATTTGCGAAGGCATTGAAATAACTTGAATAATTATTATGATAGGTTCTCACACCCGTCTCAATTTTTGAATTTTCCGATATTGGATTGGTATAATCTGCCTGCACAGTCAATTGCTTTTCCCTGCTGCTGCCATCGTTCCATACGAGAGAAGGTGTTTGAAACAGAGATCCATCCGGGTTAAAAAAATCATTGTTTATTTCACTGTTATCAGACCGGGTGCCGGTATTATAATTTACATCTGCTGTAAACTCCTGCCCTGCTTTCGGGAATGTAAAAGTATAGTTGAGCCGTGTACTCTTACGGCTAAACGCCGATTTCCCATCCGCTACCCTCACTCCATAACGCTGTAAAATATCACTGTTGCTAAAGTATTGCTGGTCCTGGTTCTCCACACTGCCAAACCGGCCATCTACAAAGCTTTGGGAAAGGGTAATGGTGTTACGGTTGTTAATAAAATAGTCAGTGCCAAAACGAATGGAGTTGAAATTACGTAACCGGTTGTTTACCGAATTTTGTTTAAAATAATCTGTGATGATACCTGCTTTTTTATTCTGGCGAAGGGTACGTCCTCTTGCCTTTCCGCCGGACTGGTTGTGACCGGCACTTACAAAAAAATTAAATTTGTCCTGCCGCAGATTCAGGTTGAGGTTACCGCTGAACAATTTAGGCGTTCCGCCACTGATAGACGCCACCCCATTTAAACCAATCCGCTTATTCTTTTTTAATACGATATTGATAATGCCACCCGAACTCGCTGCATCAAATTTTGCGGAAGGGTTGGTGATCAGTTCTATCTTATCAACCTGGTCGGCAGATATCTGGTCGAGTGTTAATATGGTTGGCCGTCCATCAATAAATATCTGCGGTGTGCTATTGCGCAGTTCCACATTTCCTTCAATATCCACCGAAACAGAAGGAATATTTTTCATAATATCAACCGCTGTACCGCCCGCAGCTACGAGGCTTTTTTCAACACTGAATATTTTACGGTCAATACCCATTTGCAGAGCAGGCCGGCTGGACGTAACCACTACCGCATCCAATTGCTTAATTTTGGTAGCCACCAATAAATTCCCCAGGTCTTTTTCAAAAAAACTACTTCCCTCCTTTGCCCGTTGTTCATCAATGGTCACCAGTTGGTCCAGGGTTTCGTACCCCAATGCCGAAATCACCAAACGAAAACGCTTTTCCTTTGGCAGATTTTTAAAACCGAATTCACCATTGGGTTTACTCAACATGCCATTTAATGCACTATCCTTTTTATTGACGGTAGAATATATTTGTACCGAAGAGGCTGCCATCGGCTTACCGGTAGTCTTATCAATTAATTTTCCATAAATCGAATTCGACTCCCATCTGCCAGCCTTTTGATGACCCATATCTGCACCGGCATCCTGTTCCACCTGTGCCCTTACCTGGGAAAATAAAAAGACAGATAGTATAACAATGAGTAAACATTTCATAATAAATTATTTGGAAATTTGATTGCCTGAAGCAATACTTTAAAAAAGTGCACTCGCACATCATTACCGTTTCCATCCTACGGTGGAGGAATTGATTATAGAAGGAAGGGCAAAGTTAAAGCTCGAATCTGACACAGCCCTGTTAAGGATAAAACAAATATTGCAGGAAATTGTTAGCATAATTTTTTGCCAACGGGAACAGTATCCTATATGGAAAGAAATTGAGCTATGAAATGGGTGAGTTAAACCAGTATCAAAAGTAGAATAAGGCTGGAAAAACTGGGTGCTACCTGGTTATTGACTTGGCCTGAATTATTGTAATGCCTGTTCCAGTTGCCCCTTTTCTTTTGCTTCAGCGAGTTTTCTTAATTGCTTGCTCATCCGCATATTATTGGCCTTTCTATTACAATAATCCAGCAACAGGGTGGTTGCATTTAATTTCACCAGCTTGGTGTCTTTTGACGCCGCTTTATTTTCCAACACGTATTTAGCCATGGATACCATGTACAATCCTACAAGGTCGTAATTGTCTTTCCCAATCTTATCGAGCATATCGGCGGTTGCAAACGAATAATCATTGGTTCCATTCATCCATTTACCGATGAAGCGCAGGCCATTCAACCGGTCCTTATTGTCTTTTTCAAACGGATTGGATAGTAAAAAATTAGCCGTTTGCAGCGCAAAAGGTTCTGCCCGTTTGTAATCGGCCGGTTTTTCAAGCGTAATCAAATCAAAATTAGGCAGGGTTTGGGCATGCACAACAGTACCGCAGAAAAAAGACAGGATGATAATGATCAACTTCATAATTAAAAAAGGCTTTAAAAAATATACACCACATAATAAAGTGCATTTTTTACTACTAATACGGTGAATTTTTTTACAAGATAACAACTAATAATTAAGTTAAGCGTGAATGGTCAATTGTGAATGGTTAAAATATGGTCAAAGGTGAATGGTGAATGGGCAAAATACGAAAAGTTTGCATTCATTGATATCTATTCACTATTCACCATTGACCATCCGATAGCTATCGGATCACAAATCAATACGTCACATCAAACTTAACAGAGCACTTTTTTCACCCCACTGTAATTGTTGTTGATGACAACACACCGCATTTTCCGCTTAAACACCAATAATGGGATCAAAAAACTAAACATCATCCGCTAAATAAATCCAATATATTTGAGCCGTGAAAATCGCTAACCAGTTTCCACAATTGCCAACATGAAAAAAAATTCTATTAAGTTCCTGCTGATTGCCATTTACTTTTTTATCCTGCCCGGTTGTGCCACCAATAAAAACTTATCTCCTGCCACGGAATTGTTTGTTAATGGAGATGCACTACCAGATGCACCCGAACTGGCCCGCCGTGGCGAATATAAAGTAGGGGTTCGTACTTTGGATTTTGTAAACAAGGGGCAGGTAAATGTGTTGAAATCAAAGGGCGGCGTAGATCCCTTATATGATCGCTTGCTGAAAGTGGAAGTTTGGTATCCCGCTATACTTCCTGAAGGAAAAAAAGAACTGACCAGCTACGAGGATTCGTTTGGTAGTCCGCTGGATTCCACGAGGCCGGTAGTTCCATTTAGCTTTAGCGGCAGGGCATTAAGGGATGCTTTACCGGATACAAGGTCTGCAGCTTTTCCGTTGTTGATTGTTTCTCATGGGTACCCCGGCTCGAGGGTGTTGCTTTCTTACCTGGCTGAAAATTTAGCTTCCAAAGGATTTGTGATATTAGCCATAGATCACAAAGAATCTACGCATAGTGATCAGCAGGGTTTTGCCAGTACCTTACTAAACAGATCAAAAGATATTTTATTTATACTGGACCAGGTAGCAGCAGCCGGTCAACCCAATTCCAATCATTTTTTATCCGGCCTGGCAGATGCCAATAACACAGCGCTGATCGGCTATTCGATGGGAGGCTATGGGGTGATGAATGTTGCTGGCGCAGGATATAGCAATCAATTAGCCGCATTCTTTTCTGCCATGGCTGGCGGCAGCAAAGCGATTGCAGCCCGTACCAATAATAATGCGGAATACAAAGCATCCATCGACAAACGAATAAAGGCAGTTGTAGCATTTGCGCCATGGGGAATGCAACGGGGCGTATGGGATGCAGCAGGGTTAAAAGGAGTGCAGGTGCCGGTATTTTTTGTTGCCGGAAACATGGATGATATTTCGGGTTATGAAGATGGTACCAAGGCAATGTTTAAAGGAATTAAAAATTCAGACCGTTACCTGCTCACCTATCAAAACGCAAGACATAATACGGCCCCCAATCCTCCACCCGCCGCCACCATGCGGCCCGATGCTTTCGCAAAAGATTATGATCATTATGCAGAACCTGCCTGGAATGAAAAGCGAATCAATAATATCAACCAGCACTTTGTTACCGCCTTCCTCGGCATTCACCTGCAACAAAAAGACTATGGCAAATACCTGCAGTTAACCGAAAAATCAAATGATAAACCATGGGCAGGATTTAAGCCACGCTCATCCACTGGTATGGAATTATTGCATGAAGTGAAGGGTAAATAAATCAGGCAGGTGGAGGTAGATTCTGCCTTCAACCATCTACAGTCAACAATCAACCATGAACATCAACTACTTTCATAAGCCCTTGCTGGTTTACGAAAGCCCATTCTCCGCCGTTGTTGTGTATGTAGCCCAGGCAATATGCGATGCAATACCAACAACAAAGCTTTCTGCTAAATGTAATTAGCGAAAGCAGGCTGTGGTTGTTGGTGATGCCATCCACACGGCATCTTCTGCAAACACACCAACCAAACGGCGGCAGAACCAGCAGCGGAAAATAATAGAAAACTGTTATTTATTCCTACCTCAAATCACAAAAACGCCAACTCATAGTAGCAATGCTGAAAGATCGTTAACTTTAACGAACACATGAATAATTCTATCAAAGAAAGTATATGGAACAATTTGGTGCATGATAAGACATACTTGAAAATCTAACAGCACTGCGCCAGGTTGGGGATCCCGGACTAAAGCTAACTTATAATCTGACAGCATATATCGCCGATGGGTAATCAAGGTGACGTCCTAAAATAAAGTAAAACATGTTTTTGAGAAAATTGACCATACTGCTTCTTTGTGTGTTATACAATTTATCAGTACCTGCGCAAAGTAAAAAAGACCAACTGTCTGAGATAATGCAAACATATCATGGTTATAATATGTTTGATGGCGCTGTGTTGGTTGCTGAAAATGGCAAGGTTATTTATAAAGCAGCATTTGGCCAGGCAAACAGGGAATGGAACATCCCCAACAGCATCGATACTAAGTTTATGATTGGTTCAGTTTCAAAACCTATAACAGCGATGCTGCTGTTAATCCAGGTACAAAAAGGACTCATCCATTTAAATAAAACGCTGGCAGATTATTTACCGGAATTTAAAACCAAACCCGCCGGAAAGGTTACAATCAAAGAACTGTTAAGCCACACTTCCGGCTTACCCAACTATGATATTATAAAAGATTTTTTTCCGGCAATAAGCCGTCAAAACTTTACCAGGGAAAATTATATAAAAGTGTATATGGACTCAGCGCTTGCATTTGAACCGGGCACACGTTACGCTTATAGTAGTTGGGGGTATTTTACGTTAGGTTACTTAATGGAAAAGATAACGGGGAAATCCTACGCCCAATTAATGAAGGAGGATATTTTTGATAAACTCGGTATGAACCATTCGGGCTCTTATTACCATACGCAAATTGTACCCGGCAGGGCTTCAGGTTATGATTACAGTTTCGGAGGATTTACCAGTGCCGATTTCCGTGACCAGTCGAATACGATGGGTACAGGCGATATTTATTCAACCGTAGAAGACCTGTTTAAATTTCACCTCGCAATAACGAACAACACCCTAATTGGTAAAACCATCACTGATGAAATGCTGACCCCGGGAATGAGGCCGACACAATATGGATATGGTTGGTTTAATAAGCATTTCAAATATACGCCTGTTGATAGTGTAGCTGCTAATTTTCATTTGGGCATGACGGAAGGATTTATCTCCTTCATGCTGCGCATTCCTGCCACTAATAGCTTTGCTGTTATTCTTTGTAATAGTTCGCCAACGGACTTTTTTGGCATAGTGGGAAATTTGGTGAAAGTATTTTACAATAAAAAGGTTGTTATAAAACAGCCGGTTCATAAAAAAATAGAAACATTGATATCGCAGGCGGGTGCTTCCAAAGCCGTTGAAGAATACCGGAAAATGAAAGCCGATTCGTCGAACTATTATATTGATTGGATTTCGATGAACTTTATAGCTGAACAACTGCTAAGCTTGAAAAGATTTGACGATGCCCAAATAATTGGGGAGAATAATGCGGCAGAATTTCCGGACAAAGATTTAGTGATGTTAACAATGGGTAACATTTACTTAAAAATAAATCGCAAAGCAGATGCGGTTACTTATTATAAAAAAGCATTGGCAATATACCCCGGTTACGAAGAAGCAAGAAACAGGCTAAAGGAACTGGAAAAATAACCATACAGAACATCCGGAGGTATACAATTTTGTTTCTTATCTTTCACACCTTGCTGGTATACGCAAGCCCACCCTCCGCCGTTGTTGTGTATGTAGCCGGGGTAATGTGCGAAGCAATACCAACAACAAAGCTCACTGCCGGATGAAAATAGACACAACATACTATAGTTGTATATGATGCCACCCGCCGTTCATCTTTTATCCTTTACTGGCTTACATAAGCCCACACACCGCCATTGTTGTGTATGTAGCCTGGGTAATGTACCAGGGAATACCAACAACTCAGCTCGCTGCTGAAGATCATTAGACATACCAGGCCGTGGTTGTTGGTGATGCCACCAGCAATTCATCTCCGCACAAGCACCAACAAGGGCAATAACGGCAGCGAAACTTTCATAAACTTGCAATTACATTTTTATTACCTTACCTGATATTTACCAATAAAAACAAACTCCATCATAACCAAAACCAATAAAATGAAAAGAACAATTCTCCTTTCGGTAGCAGTACTGGTTTTTGTAGTACTGGTGGCTTTCAAAAGCAATAAAAACCGGGACCAATTTGATTCAAAATATTTTGATGGTAACTGGACGTATCGCAGTTTACACAATGCTCCGGCTGAAACCCCGTTTGCTAACCTGGAATTTGCCACCGCCGTTATGCGATTTAAAAAACATACCGGAGACTCCATTTTTGGTATACTGGATATGGGACCGGGATATGCGTTAAACCTAAAGGGGAAAATCACCACCTGTAATGAAACAACCACATTCTATATTGAAGGTAGCGGTGTACCCAATAGCAACACCGCCAATTGGGAATATGACTACCAGGGATATATCGTTCCAAAATGGAAAAATGGAATACAGCAGGCCGATGCCTGTGTAGGATCTGTAATCAGGAGTAAACCGCATGGAAATGCCAAAGCAGGACAGACTGCTTCTTTCTATTTGGTAAGGCAATAAAAACTCAAACCTTCCTCTACATATCACTTAGCCATTACTGCTACCTGTGTGCAGATTTAATCAATTAAAATATTTTTTTAATTAATGAGCAAATTAAATTACAATGAAAAAATAAAAAAGGAAATTCTTTCCTGTAAAGAACTTAACAAAAAGGAGTCAATGATATTGAAACTATTTTATCAATAATATTTACCCCGGAACAATATAATTTAATCACTTCATTAATGCTAAAACATAAATGGGAAAAGATATAAACCCTTGAGTGTAATTCAGGAGAATTTAGGGAGTATCTTGAAATCGTAAAATTTACTGACCAAACATAAACAATCTCAATTAGCCACCATTTATGACAGCGATGAACTTTGGCAAGACACACAAATAATGGACATCTTTCCTCAAATTGAAAAATAAGGCAGCAGCTAACATCGGAAGTATATTTCGCATGTAACAATAAGATTATTTACAGAAACTCCACTACTTCAGCTACTAATTCAATTCAGATTGGTGAAGTAAATTCAATGAGAAAACAAATTCGATTGTTGGGGGCAATTTATAGCAGAACATAAGCATTGCCATATATATTTGATTTAATGTTAAAAGCAAAGCCGGTGCTATTCTCAATACTGATAAAGATAACTACAGCATCGCTCTTTCCGTAAGATCAAGCCGTATATATTGAAGTTAAAAGTTGTCGGGAATTAAAAAAGGTGGACCGTTACCGGGCCACCTTTTAATATAATGTAATAAGACCGGGTAATTAAGCAAGGTCAAATCTGTCGAGGTGCATCACCCTGGTCCACGCCGCCACAAAGTCGTGCACAAACTTCTCCTGGCCGTCCTCACAAGCATAAACTTCTGCGAGGGCACGGAGTTCTGAGTTCGAACCGAAAATGAGATCAACACGGGTGCCGGTCCACCTGAATTCGCCTGTCTTACGGTCACTACCCTCAAACAGATCATTTGACTCTGAAGTCTTCTTCCACGTTGTTCCAAGATCCACGAGGTTCACGAAGAAATCGTTGGTGAGTGACCCAGGGCGTTTGGTGAACACTCCGTGTAAAGCCTGCTCAAAGTTTGTGTTCAGCACACGCATACCGCCAATGAGAACTGTCATCTCCGGGGCAGTCAGCGTTAACAGTTGCGCTTTATCAATCAACATTTCTTCTGCCGATATCGTGAATTTATCTTTCGAGTAATTGCGGAAACCATCTGCATTTGGTTCCAGCACCGCAAATGATTCCACATCGGTTTGATCTTGTGAAGCATCTGTTCTTCCCGGTGTAAATGGAACGGTTACCTGATGGCCGGCATTTTTCGCTGCCTGCTCAATACCTGCACATCCACCCAACACGATCAAATCTGCGAGTGAAACTTTTTTGACACCAGGCTGTGTACTGAATGCTGTTTGTATGCCCTCAA
>Ga0105047_10020949_pt1 | contig 10022 bp, 7 predicted proteins | sample MAT04_FD_78384 | JGI IMG/M metagenome (GOLD analysis project Ga0105047, IMG submission 78384) | Freshwater microbial communities from Lake Fryxell liftoff mats and glacier meltwater in Antarctica - MAT-04 (megahit assembly) | ecosystem: Environmental > Aquatic > Freshwater > Ice > Liftoff...
CGCTACGCTCATCACCAAGCGCGAAAAAGCGCCGAGAGAATTCGCTAACCCGATCAAAGCGTTTTCGTTGTTGAAAGAGTTGGGCATCCAGGAATATCGTGTTGATGCTCATGATTGGCGCCCCGAAGAGGCCGCGCTTGATCGACGTTCCCGGCCCGACCGCGCCGAGGCGCTTCGAGCCTCGCATGAAGCCTACGTACGCATGAAGCTGGAGCGAGCGCTGGCGGATCCGCGCCCTGCGATAGCGCATAGCGACGTGATGGCAGAGGCCGACGCAATCATCGAAGCAGCAGAGAGAAAACCCGTGCGTGCGGCTTGAATGGAGTGCGTTAAGTCGCAGCGATCAACAAAACGCTACGCGCTCGCGCGCAACTTTGCTGCCAGCGCCGCGAGGCCCATCGCCTGAACGCCATCGCGCAGCGGAAATGATTCACTGCCCGGATAGACCACGTAGCGCGACTGCACGGCGAGGTCCGCGGTCGCCAGCGTAAAGCCGCGCTCCACTGTCGGCGCGGAGGATCGCTTCACTTCGATGGCGATTTCCGGCGTGCCCCCGCGCTCGAACACCAGATCGATTTCTGCGCCGTCGTGGGTTCGATAGAAATACGCGCGTCGCGCATTGCCCGCCGCCTGAATCAGATTTTCAATGACGAAGCCTTCGTAGCTCGTGCCCGCCACCGGATGTCCGAGCACGTCGTTCCACGTGGCTAGCTCCAGCAGTGCATGCACGATACCGCTGTCGCGCACATAGACTTTGGGCGTTTTAGTCAGGCGCTTGCCGACGTTGGCGGCCCACGGAGGCAGCCGACGCACCAGTTGCAAGTCCACCAGCAGATCAACGTATCGCGTGAGCGTACTTGCGCCGATGCCAAGGCTTGCAGCGAGGCGCGCCTGATTGAGCAGCGCGCCCTGCTGATGCGCGAGCATGATCCACAAGCGGCCCAGCGTCTCGGTTGGCATGCGCGGCGCAAACATCGGCACATCGCGCTCAAGGTACGAGCGAATGAAATCGCGCCGCCAGTCAAGACTCGTCGTATCGTTCGCCGCCAGCAAACTTTCGGGAAAACCGCCGCGTACCCACAGCGTTTGCGCACCAATACCCGCCGGTTCTGCGTCCAGAATATCGACCGGGCTGATCTCCATGGTCGCAACCCGCCCGGCCAACGATTCGGGCGACTGGCGCATGAGCTCAAGCGCAGCCGAACCGAGCAACAAAAAGTGACCAAACCGCTCGCCGGCCGCGCGACCGTCATCAATGATGCCGCGCAGAATTTCGAACAATCCCGGCAGCCGCTGAATCTCGTCAATCACCACCAGCTTGCCGTGCTGCGCCCGCAAATACGCGTCCGCATCATCAAGCCGCCGACGATCCGCGGGACGCTCCATGTCCAGATAAACCGCGCCGCCCGGCCAGTCTGTCGCAATCTTTCTGGCCAGCGTAGTCTTGCCCACCTGTCGCGGGCCGAGCAGAACAACGGCTGGCACCACAGAACCAAGCCGGCTACGAACCAGATTTTCGACGTTTCTTGCGATCATTACCGTCAATTTATGATGTAACGAACGAATTACGGGAATAATTTACTTTCAGTCAGCTGACTTGCTACGTGCAATCGCTCTAGCGACCAAAACCTTGAGATGACGCAAGACAACCCACTTGGTCAGGATGGGTTAAAGATCATGGCAAGTCCCAAGCAACACGAGGTCACAACTTCTGAACCTAGGAAAAGGCTCTGCACCTTGCTTTACCACGTGGAACCAGTCGCCGCGCATGATCGCCTGGCGCGGTTTCGGCGTTATGAGTTGTTAAGTCGTCTTGCAATGCTGGGCAAGCATAAGTAGCGAGTTACCTCACGCTGGGTATTTCCGAAAATCTAAACCAACGCGCGAAAGTTGAGATCCAAGACGCTGCAGCAAATTTAGGGCGTACTCATAGCGCAGCTGAGCAACAACTGTTGCGGTTTCAAATTTCACGTTGAGCTCATCGTTGCTTGCAGCTACTCTGCCAAGTTTCAATTGCGCGTCCAGCGCAAATGCACCACAGTCTTTGGCGAAAAACTGCTCCCAGAGAAGAGTTGGATTCGAATCACCACTACCCAATCCGAAAACTTTCAACTCGCCATCAATCTCCACATACAAGTAGTTGGCTCGAACCGCGTTCTTCAGCGCACTTTTCTGCTCATTGTCCAATTTCAGCTCAGAGAGTTGAACCGCCTTTAACGGCATCCACTCTCCCAAAAGAGACTTCCAGCCCTTGTTGGCACCTTGGCCAGGTTCTAGATCGCACACGGGCGTAAGGCACAGCCAGTACTCTGTACCAACTCTCAAGATATGGCCGGTTGAAAGGTGATGGCCCTCGATCACCTTGCTACATACGTAGCGATTGAAATGCAGATAAACCATCGTCTCCTCGATCGATCCTCGCGGGATCGACCGCCGCTTGGCACCCAAAGGATCATCCTCAACGAGAAAATTTGCGAGACGCTCGGAAAACTTAAGAACACTCGGCCACACGACGCTTCCCAAGTTCTCCCATTGTCGCGTTACATCTTGGCGGACATTCGTTCTGCGCTTCTCTCGATTCTTCTCAAGGAGATCATCTAACCACGCCGACTGCAAATACGGATTTCGAAGCGCATTCGACTCTACTGCACCGCCACGCGCTGACAGCTCTGCACGCATCTTGGAAACAATTAGTCGTTGCGGCTTAGGCTCCGAGGCTTCCAGTGCGGTTAGCAATTTTTGTGGGATTATTGCTGGTGCCTCATCCTTCGAAATGACTGTCACAAAAAGACTGTCCGTACGTATCCAGTTGATGTCCTCGTTTATTCCCAGCTCGACGGACCCAAAAGTTCTCTCGGACATCGCTGGGGCTCGCTGTCTTTGCTTCTGTTCGACTAAGTAGCGAAATGCATGATCCATCGTCAAGTTAACCGCGTTTGGCCTAGTCTCAAAAAGCGCGGCTAGTTGACCGATTTCAGGAAGCAACTGGCACTCAGACCAGTCCATAGAGTCACGCGCAAGTATCTTCAGCAGGGCACCGTCATCCAGCGCTGCGAGCAACTTGTTGAAAATGCCTTCGTCAACACCCTCCCAATTCTCAAACTGGTCCTGCAGATCGTTCAATTTCGTTTGCACTAGCGGGGGGAACTGCTTTGGCGAGGCCAGACTGAGCGCAATCTCACGGATAGTTTGCTCAATGCCGCCACTCTCCTGTCGAGCTCTCGTGTAAACCACCACCAGATTAAAGTGATCATTTCCGGCAAGGCGCCGCAGAATTTCAATCGATTTTTCACTTCCTTCGTCTTTGTCCAAATGGTAGTCAAGGATCAACAAATCGGTGTGGTCAAAGTGCGATGCAGCACTCACTTCCCCTTCTGCTGTAGGCGTAGTGCCATTGTGAACATCAACTAACCAAGGCGTAGGTTTTTGATCGCGGCAGAGCCCTACGATCATCTGCAACTTCGTCGTATTCTGGCGTACGGTCGCCGAAATCGCTGGGCCTGCGGAGGTGTCACTCAAAGAGGTGCGAAGAAGCTCGTCTAGCGTCGGATATTCATCATCCACCACCACGGCCGTACGAATCGGCTCAATGAAAACCTCCCTAAGGAAATCACTGTAGCTATCTGTGGTCGCAAGTCCGTCGACATCACTCATACCGCGCAGCCTGAAAGTCGATGACGAACGCGGCGCCTGACAGCGTAGACCATCGGTGACTGGTCTCATACGAGATAGCGTGTCCGCCAGCCGCGAGGTTGGAACGGCATAGATAGAGACCGACGCCGCGTCCTCCCCGCATCTTTCGCGTGAAGAACAGTCGAAATAGATTTTTGATGTCGTCCTGATCCACGCCAGGTCCGGTATCTGAAACCACAACCTTGCCATCAATCGCATCTAGCAATATTCGTTTCTCACCTTTTGGCGAATGGAGCACCCAATACGCAGCGTTGTTAACGAGGTTGATAAATACGGGGAAAATTCTCGCCGGTTGCTCCATAACGGCGAACTTAATAAACGCCACAGACGCCTCGAGTTGAATACCTTGCTGCGACAGGCTGTCGCCAAAAAATCGCCCCACGTAGTCATAAATCTGCTGACCTGATATTTGCGAGCGTGTTTTTTGCCCGGACAGTCGTAGTGGCGCCAGGAACCGCAGGCGACCAATGAGCGATTCGTAATTGCTCTGCACATCAGTAAAGGCAACTGAGCGCTTCACTTCTTCGGGAAACTCCTTTAGTCCAGAAGATATAGAGTGTTCGATTCCTTCAATTTCGTGTCGAATGATCTCGACGGTTATCCCTAGCTGCGCAAGGCCATGTAGGCGGTCTACCTCCTCCCGCAATTCGTCCGCCTGATCTTGGCTAAACGCGGCAAGTCCGGCTAGATCAATGCTTTCTTTCAGGCTTTGCAGGGCAGAGATATAGGGCTCAAACAAATCTGCATTTTCCGCGTCTTGCTGCTCTTTTTCCGCCTCGAATCGCTCGGATGCCGCGCGCACGGAAATGCGCTCTTGCTGGACGTCGTCGATCACTGGCAACATCTTGACGTTGTAAGCCTTGCTGCGTTCAGCCTGAAGAGTGCTCACTCGATCTTGTTCGGATTCAAGTAGGCTCTTTGCATGTTGCCCCCATGCACGCAGGCGCTTATTCAAAAAGGCCGCGTTCGCGGACAGTTCGTCAAGCGCAATTTCTTTTGCCGATTTGGGATTCACGCGTTCTAACGCGTCGTCCAAAGAAACCGTCAAAGAGTCAATAATTTCCTTCGTATGACGAAAATCTGCGCGGTAGGCCATGTACTGCTCTTCAAGCGGTCCTAGGTTTCGCGGCGGCTCGCCAAGCGTTGTTTCTCGGAAACGTTCTTTCGAGAGAACCAGAGCGCTTCGAAGTTCCCGCAACGTTGACTCATCCTGCTTTGCGCTTGCGCGTACTTTCTCTGCGAGCACTTCCAGATCGCCCTTCAATGCAACAACCGTAGGTATGTTGCGTTGGAGATTTGCTCGAAACAATTTTCGCGTTTGAACGCGCTGTTTATTACGCGCGTCCTGCGCTTGTTGCTTCTTGTGCTCCTCTTTTCGATCCGGAATTATTTTCTTACGCAAGTCTGCGTCTGTGCCGAAGTACTGCAGGGCAAGCGTATGTAAGATGTTTTCGACTAAGTCCCGGAAAGTCTTTGCAGCCTTGTTGTCGATCAAACCCTCACGACCAGCTTTGTCTCGCAGATTCGGGTTGTCCTGAATCCTTAACGCAACCCTACCGAAAAGCCTTCTCAGTGACCAAAATTCTCGGCCTGCATGTTTGGTTCGTCGGGTTTCAATACGAAAAAAATCGCTCCCTTCCCGACCGTATGGGAGAACCCTCAACCCATTTCGATAGACGTAAAACCCTGCGTACTCTTTTGCTTGCTCTTCTAGCTGTCTGAACACAGCGGCATCGTGCGAGGTTTTACTGTAGTCCTGTTCGAACGTCCCAAACTTCAAATCAAATGGGCCGGTTTGGCTGCCGCTCCTGTTGGATACATCAACGGCGGGGCGAATTACTACCTCACCCGGTAACCAGTTGTCGAAGGCTTTAATTCGACCTCGAAACACCCCAATGTCATCAACCCCACCCAACACAACATGCTCTAAGCTTTCTAAATCGTTTAGATCAAACTGAGCTTCCTCGCCGATTAGGCTTCTATGCAGCGCGCCTTCGTGGATGGCCACCGTTGCAGTGAAATCTGGTGCCCCACGCCCAGCCGCGAGTTCTTCGGCGTTTAGAAATGGATCTGTAAAGTTTGACAGCGTCTTCAACAACTGCTGCCTAGCCTGTACTACTGCGGCATCTTTTTCCGGAATATGCGTCGATAGCTGTGCTTCCAAATCGAACTGGATATCGGATATCGCTAGTAACGTCCCGTGCTCTGACGCTCCCTTCCAGAGTGGCCAATGAGAAAGGTGCCGCTCTTCAAACGCGGTCTCGATGACTGTTTTTTCCAGCGCTGATTGGGTAGTTTGTGCTTGCCCTTTCGACGTCTCCTGCGCAGAGAGACGCTCCCACGCGAGCGCAATTCGTTGATCGCGCGCGGTATTTACCGTACCGCTCCTACCCCACACGTTTCCCATCAGCGCGTCTTGCAAGCTTGGCAGCAGATGCAAGAGTTCGTGTTTTTGATCGAACTCGACGATTGGTATCTCGATGTCCTCCAAAAAGAGATACGGATTTTCGAAGACTCGCCAATCTACAAGGGCCGCGACAAATCGATGACCTGCGCGCTTCGAGACGACTAGCAACAATGGTCCTAGATTTGCGGACGACAAACGACCAATGCCCTTTTGGCCTTGCCGCGTTCGAGGCGCAAGGCCATTGCGATCCTCTTCGACCGTCTGCGATTCACTTGCTTTCGATTCGGTACCGACGACTAGCCAACGTTCTGTGAACTCGCTACGACTCATACCGTGTCCGTCGTCAGCGATCGTAGCGATCGGCGTGTCGCCGTCGAAAATGTTCAGCGCGACATTGCGAGCGTAGGCGTCGTATGAATTTTTCCAAAGCTCGGATATAGCCGTAGGGCAATCGGCGATTTGCTCGCGCCCCAGGTGATCAATCGTACGGGCACGTGTGCGAAAGGCAAACGATTCAACCATTCTTGATCCTGTTCTTTCGGTTGGGCGCGGCGATAGCGCGCCCATTTTGAAGACCGTCAGCGACAGTTCGCAGCAGTGCTTCGCCAAGAAGAACCGGCACAGCATTTCCGACTTGCTGACCTGACGCGATCAACCCTCCGTGAAATACGAAATCGTCGGGAAACGTTTGAAATCGAGCCGCGTCACGGACGGTAATGCCATGGTTCTTAGTCGGATGCACGAACCGTCCTTTCGAGGGATTAATACACGCGGTAGTCATAGTCGGACCTGGGACGCGCGGGTCGATTCGACCATAAACGTCTTTGTGCCCCGTGTGGTCTCGATGACAGTCAAGGACACGATTGGATTGATGGCGACTTCCACCGTTTATTGGTGTCGATTTGAAAACTTCGATCATCGCCTTGGTGTGATTCATGTGATTCGCGTTCGGGTCCGAAGCAGGTGTCTGTCGTGAAAAAACGTGGCTAGCGGCAACCCAAGGAGCTAGCTTCGCGTCTGCTTCCATTGCGGCAGCGTGTCCGTGCGTCGGCGACGGAGGCCACTCGGTACCAAACGCAAAATCGTCGCGTACGCCAAGAATAAATACCCTCTTTCTCCGTTGAGGCACGCCGAAGTCCCGTGCGTCCAATACGGCGGGTGGCTGGATTTTGTACCCGGCTTTTGCACCGATGGAATAAAACGCCTCTAGAAAATCTCTGTGCCTCGGCCAAAGTATTCCGGGCACATTTTCCATAAGAAAAACCTTTGGACGTAGTTCTTGAACGAAGTCAAAGTAGCGCAATACAAGCGCGTTACGAGGATCGTTAATCCCGGCGCCTTTGATTCGATGCGTGGAAAACCCTTGGCACGGTGGCCCGCCGAGCACTACATCGCAACTTGAATCGCTGCCGAAGTGAAGCGCCTTTACTTGGCGAGGATCTATTTCGAGGATGTCGTTCTCGTACAGTCTCGTCGAACCGTCGGAGGACACAAGGTTCGCGTTATACGTAACGCACGCATGAGCGTCCTTTTCTATGGCTACTACGACATTGAGGCCAGCATTCCGCGCGGCGAGCGACAGGCCACCAGCCCCCGCAAATAGGTCAACGCACCGCAGCTTTGCGCCAGGCGGGCGCACATGAGTTTTCCGATCAGTTCGGGCTGCCATTTTTTGCAATCCAGACAATTGATTTGTTTATTTCGGCAAGTGCCACGATACGCATGTTGCACGCGCAGACGCAAAGCGGGAGCATCAAACCCAGCGCGGTTAGGAGTTGTTAGTTATGTTTTATTCTATTCCGTGAGTTTTCGCTTTCGCAGAATAGGATAGGCTTCTCACACAAACGGTATTGCAGGCATCAAACAGTTATGGATTGGACTCGCGAGGAGGTTGAAGCAATTGTTGCGGACTATCTGCTGATGCTTACGCTTGAGCTTTCCGGTCAGAAATACAGCAAGACCGAGCACCGTCGACATCTACAAACGAAGTTGCAGCAACGTTCTGAAGGTTCAATAGAGTTCAAGCATTGCAATATCAGTGCGGTCATGATCGACCTTGGCTTCCCAAGCATTCGTGGCTACCAGCCTCGCGGAAATTACCAACGATTGCTAGCTGAAGTTGCGGAGGAACGAATCGGATTGAAGCCGTCGCTCGATCAGGCCGCTTTGTCTGCCGTGCAACAGCCAGCCGTTGCCCCAATTCAGACGGAGTTTTCTAACGTTAGAACGTCACCGCCGACAAGGCAGCATCGCGCAGCGGAAGCTCAAGCAACCTATTTGCGTCGAGCCGTCAAAAGAGACTATCTCGAGCGGGAGGCTCATAATCGATCCTTAGGACTTGCGGGTGAGCAATTTGTTGTTCAGTTCGAGCACTGGCGGTTGAATCAGCTTGGCCTCTCCAAACTTGCAGATCAGGTTAATCATGTCTCGCAAAGCAAAGGCGACGGACTTGGCTACGACGTCTTGTCATTCGAGGCCGATGGGCGTGAACGCCTCATAGAAGTCAAGACAACGTCCTTTGCGCGTGAAACTCCATTTTTTGTTACGAAAGGCGAGTTGGCTCTTTCACACGAAGCGAAGGACCAGTTCCGGCTTTATCGCTTGTTCGAATTTCGTCAATCGCCGCGACTCTTTGAGCTGACTGGTGCCCTAAGCCAGCACTGTGAACTTGACCCGATCACTTATCGCGCGAGCTTTAGCTGACAAACTAGACGTGGCGCGTCAAAGACTCAAACGAATGCGAGGACGCTATTGCCTAAGGTGACGAAACAGAATCCATATCTCGGGTCAAGTGTTTACGATTTTTTCGCGGCGGACGGTTTGCTCGATGAAATCGAAGCTGCGGCAATCAAGCGCGTAATTGCGATGGAGTTGCTCTCCGAGCTCGATCGAAAGCAGATGACGAAGGCTGAGCTTGCTCGACGCCTCGAAACTAGCCGCTCGCAGGTGGATCGCATCCTTGACCCCGACAATGAATCGATTACGCTGAACACGCTGGTGAAGGCGGCTGCGCTGTTGGGGCGACGTTTGCACGTGACGCTGGAGCCCGCGACGGTATAGGTACGCCAGCACACGTATTGACAATAGCCACACATAAAACCACCATACGTGTGTCTGTTGTAAATGCACCAAGGAACAAGCCATGCGTGACGCTGCCATTAGCCTGCGGGCCTTGACTGCCCAGCGTGATCTGATTGATCAGGCGGCGCGGCTGGTGGGCAAGAACCGTTCGGACTTTATGCTGGAAGCGGCTTGCGAGCGGGCGCAGTCGGTGGTGCTTGATCAGGTGTTTTTTAGTCTTGACGCGGCGCAGTTTCGCCCGTTCAACAAGCTCCTCGGCGCGTCGCCCGCACCGAACGCGGGGCTTGAGCGCCTGATGGCGGTGAAGGCGCCCTGGGTGAAGGCCACGCAGGCGAAATAGCGTTGCGGGTTTCGGCGCCGGAGCCGTTGGCGTCCGCGCAACGGGTCGACGAATTCGATTTCAAGCAGCGAGGGTGAATGGGTCGCGATGAGGTGCTGGCTAAGTTTATAATTGTTAGCCATATCTAACATTTAACTACGCACAAGAATGTACTTACTCCGCCTCGGTCACTCTATTCGCGTCGCTCGCGAAGCGTGCGGACTGTCGCAGGCGGAGCTTTCAGAGCGTGCGGGCGTGTCACGGCCAACGATCAGCCTGCTTGAGAACGGGTTGGTGTCGGATCTGGGCGTGAGAAAGGTTGCGGCGATTGCCGACGTGCTTGGTCTCGCGCTCGATATGCGGCGCAAGCCTCTGCAACGCGCGCCCGACGCAGTGCGGATTGCCTGCTCTGCTGCGAACGTGAGCCACCGTGAGCAGCTTAGCGAAGATGAACTGGTTGCGGCGCTGCTCAGCGGGCACGCTCCGCCCAACAAACGCGCGCATTGTCGTGTGGTGCTGGAA
>Ga0105047_10020951_pt1 | contig 10021 bp, 7 predicted proteins | sample MAT04_FD_78384 | JGI IMG/M metagenome (GOLD analysis project Ga0105047, IMG submission 78384) | Freshwater microbial communities from Lake Fryxell liftoff mats and glacier meltwater in Antarctica - MAT-04 (megahit assembly) | ecosystem: Environmental > Aquatic > Freshwater > Ice > Liftoff...
AACGGTACGAATCTAAAAAAAAACCACCGCTTCTCGAAGCCGGTGGGCTGTGAACCAGAAACCAAAAACCAGCAACCAAAAAACGCCGTTTACCGCAACATGTACGGGCTGCCCGGCAGAATACCGAATGCCTGCAGGACCACCAGAACCGCGACCAGCAGCACGACGATATTAACAACCTGCTTGATCTTGCCGTCCATCGGGATGAACGAATTGATCAGCCAGAGCAGCACGCCCAGCACGCAGAGCGCGATGATCAGCGTCATGAACGGTCCGCCGAAGGCCAGGATTCCGAATGCCTGGAGCACCCAGATCACGGCGCCCACAATGGCCACGACATTGACGAGCTGCTTGATCTTTCCGTCCATCGGCAGGTAATTGTTCACCAGATAAAGCAGTATTCCCAGCACGATCAATCCGACGATCAGTTGTAAGAGCATCTGTTCATTCCTCCTCTAAAGACATTCCATTAAAACTGCCAACGTTTGACTATTCTTTCTTTGCGACTGCCTTGCTCCCGGATTTTTCAAGCATCTGGATGATGACTTTGTTCGAGACGCCGGCGTTCTTCAGCTTGATCACATCGTCGGCGCTGAGCGCCTTCGGGTTCTGCAGCATAGCCGCGAGCAGATCGGTTTCGTTGCCGCCGCTCTCGGCTGTTCTGATCACCGCCTCGGTGGCGCTGCTCGAACCCTTGCTTGAGACAAACCATATTCCGCCGGCCAGCGCGAGAAAGGCGATGCCTCCGATAACCAATACTTTCACTTGGAGCTCCTTTGTTAAAATGTTCTCTGCGTCTGTGTGTTGAAGTCGTTACTCTAGAAGTTACTTTTTCTTCTTCTCTTCGTCTTTCTTGTCGTTCTCTTCGTCGCGGGATTTGCGGCGCGTATCCTTCTCTGCATCTTTGACATCTTTTGCAGCATTGCGTGTCGAAGCGGCTTCAACTTTCTCCGCTTCCGTCGCGCCTGTGGCGGCTTTGGCGGCTTCTAAACGAGCGGCTTCGGCCCGCGCCGCTTCAATGCGCGCGGCGTGCTGTTTTGCAGCCTCGGCCCTTGCGTTGCCCGCCTCCGGCTTCGAAGGATCGGGCGCAAAAATCGATTCCGGCTTGCCGGCATTCTGGCGAGCCGCGGCCTGCTTGATCGCCTCTGCTTTCGCGGCCTCATTTCGATCCGCTGCCGCTGCTTTGGCGGCTTCTTTCCTGGCGTGCTCCGCTTGAGCTGCTTCGGCCTTTAACGCCTCGGTGCGGGCGCCGTCTTTTTTCATGGCTTCCACGCGAGCGGCTTCGGCTGCCTTCGCTGCATCGCGCTCTGCGCTCATTTTCGCTGCCGCCGCCGCCTTGGCGGCTTCATTCTTCGCGCGCTCGGCCTGGACTGCTTCGGCCTTCAAAACCTCGTTGCGGGCGCCCTCTTTTTTTAACTCTTCCACGCGAGCGGTCTCGGCTGTCTTGGCTGCATCGCGCGCTGCGCTTTCCTTGGCTGCCGCTGCTGCTTTGGCGGCGTCGTTCTTCGCACGCGCTGCCTGAGCTGTTTCGGCCTTCAGCGCTTCGGTGCGGGCGCCTTCTTTTTTCATTTCTTCTATGCGAGCGGCTTCAGCTGTCTTGGCTGCATCGCGCGTTGCGCTCTCTCTGGCTGCTGCTGCTTTCGCGGCTTCGTTCTTGGCACTCTCTGCTTTTGCCGCTTCGATTGCGCGTTCACGCCGCGCGTCGTTGGGCACTTCGGTGGGGAGTCCCAGCACAGGTTTGATTTCGCCGGCCGGAGCCGCTTCGGTACTGGGACGGCCCTTCACTTCGGGCTGAACCGGCGGAGTCGCCGGAGCCGCGCGGTTGCTTCGGCCTCGCCCGCGGGTCTTCTCATCCATCAGGCGCTTGCGCGCGTCCTGCTCGGTCACCGGCGCTGCAACGGGCGCGGGTTTCACATCGGATTCCGGACGTCGTCGAGTTCCGCTATTTGCTTCCGCCTTAATCTCCTGCTGGCGCTGGGTACGTTCAGCACGTTCAGCGACGCGGCGCTGAATGGCTGCCTTGGGATCGACCGGAGTCACGTTGGCGATCTGCGGCTTGAAGGTCACGATCTTCGTTTCAGTGCGCTCCTCCGCCTTGATTTTCTGGCCTTCGGGCACGCTCATCGCCACCACCTGCACCGCCTTGACCGGGCGCTGCGTGGCGCGCGAAACGATCTCCGGCGCAACGCCGCGATTGATGATGCGATTGTCGTTGTAAACGTAGGTATTGTTGACCACCGTCGTCTGGTTGTAGACGGTCGTCACATTGGTCTGCGGGACCAGCACGGTTCCCAGGTCGCGTTCCAGAAAGCGGTCGGAGCGGACGAAGGAGTAATCGTGCTCGCCCAAGCCGAAGTGGAAATCCGCGCCCACCCGTTTGTTGCGGAAGCTGAAACCGATGCCATGTTCGTAGCGCGATTCCGGCGGCAGCGGAGCCCAGCCGATATGCGTATCCGACTGCCGCCAATCCACCCAGGATGGCGCCCATTCGGTGCCCGGAACCCAGACCCAGTTGCGGTCGTCGTTGCGATGCCAGCGTCCATAATGGAACGCCGCCCAGCCCCAATCGTAGGAGGATTCGAAGTACCAACCGTGGTCCGACCAGACCCACTGCCCGCCCTGCGAGTACGGTCTCCAGTCGCGATCGCGCGAAGCCACGGTGGGCTGCCAGACCCATCCAAATTCGCGATCCTGCAGCCACGACCCGTGCGGCGCGAGGGCCTCGTAGAAGAAGCTGACGTTCATCTCTTCGGCGCGCGGAGCATAAGCCGCCGTGGTCACGTTCTCGTAGTACTCATCGTTGCGCACGGGTTGCGCGGAGGTTTCCACAACAACAGGTGCGCCGCGCTGAAGGTCGCGGTCATGATCAAGCATCGCGATGATGACGGTCGCCGGGACATCGTTGTCTTCCAGCTTTTGAATTTCTTCGCCGGTCAGCTCGTACAAAATCGACGACGTGCGGACGAAGGCGAGCATTACGTCGCGCTCAATGCCGGCGCGGCGCAGCTTGATCATGTTGTCGACGGCCTCTGAACCGAATGCGGTGGAAGCGATCAACGTGAGGATCACAAAACCCACACAAAAATGTCTCATTGCTAAACTCCTTTTTATCGCGCTGTCTCGCTGGTAAAAGCCAGCGTCGAACGGCGAAACGGGTGTTATTTCAGAGCTCGATTGCGCAAAGGCGGGGCCATGCAAGGGTGTGCATGAAAGATGCATTCATTTAGCGTGGTGGCAAGTTCCTGGGTAAGAATGGGATGAATAGATTCCGGATGCGATTTGCAGCGGGCGCCGAATGACATTCGAAATCGATGGCGGGCACCGAGAATCGGACGGCGATACGGACCGGAAGTCGCCGGAGCGTTTTGACTGAGCGCGCGCATGGATTAGCCTTCCAATATGAAGACTTCAGATCAAGCCCTGCCGCGCCGCGCGCTCGGGAAGACCCAGATTCCCATCACGCTCTTCGGCCTGGGCGGCGAAGGCGTGCTCCGCACCTACGGCGAAGAACGCGCCGCCGCCAAAGTGATCGCGCGCGCGCTTGACGTTGGCGTGAATTATTGCGACACCGCGCCCGCCTACGCGGGCAGCATGGACTATTACGGCGCCACGCTCGGCGAACGGCGCAAAGATATTTTCCTGGCATCCAAGACGCACGTCCGCACGCGCGACGGCTCGCTGAGATTACTCGACGAAAGCCTCAAGCGCCTGCGCACCGATCACCTCGATCTCTGGCAGCTTCACGACCTGCGCACGCAGGACGATCTGAAACAGATCTTCGGAAAGGGCGGCGCGCTCGAAGCGCTTGTGCAAGCACGGACCGAAGGACGCGTCCGCTTTCTCGGCATCACCGGCCACCACGATCCGCAGATTCTGCTCGACGCGATGAAGCGCTTCAGTTTCGACACCGTGCTGGTTGCGCTGAATGCTGCGGACGTGCACCGTTCATCGTTTATGAAAACGGTTGTGCCCGAAGCTGTCCGACTGGGCATGGGCGTGATCGGCATGAAAGTCTGCGCGCAAGGCGCGCTACTTGGCACGTTGAAAATGGATGAGGCGATCGGATACGTGCTCTCGCTGACAGGCGTCTGCCACACCATCATCGGATGCAAGACCGAAGCCGAAGTCGACGACAACGCGCGAATCGTGCGCGCGTTCAAACCCTTCGACGCCGCCAAAATGCGCGAACTGGAATCGCGCACGCGCTCCGACCACGAGAACTTCGCCTACTACAAAAAGTAATGGGTGGAGCAGAGAGAAATCAGGTGGAGCAGAGAGAAATCAGGTGGAGCAGACATTCCTGTCTGCTCGAACACAACCTGCATCGGGCAGACAGAAATGTCTGCCCCACTCAGTATCACGCCAGGATCTCTTTCACCACATGCCCATGCACATCCGTCAGCCGACGGTCGATTCCGTTATGCCGGAAGGTGAGCCGTTCGTGGTCGATGCCCAGGAGATGGAGGATCGTCGCGTGCAGGTCGTAGCAGTAGGTTTTGCCTTCGGCGGCCTTCCACGCCCACTCGTCGCTCTTGCCGTGCGCGACGCCGGCCTTCACGCCCGCGCCCGCCATCCAGCTCACGAACGTGCCGCCGTTGTGGTCGCGTCCCACGCTGTCCTGCGAGAACGGCATCCGTCCGAACTCCGTGGTCCAGACCAGCAGCGTGTCTTCGAGCAGTCCGCGCGCCTTTAAATCTTTCAGCAATGCGGCGGTGGGCCGGTCGGTGGCCAGGGCCATCGGCGGCAATTCTTTCTCGATGTTGGAATGGTTATCCCAGTTGTTCTTCGGGCCGCCGGCGCCGCTCCATATTTGTACGAACCGCACCCCGCGCTCGAGCAGGCGCCGGCCGATCAGGCAGCGCTTTCCAAAATCTTCAGTCACTTTTTCGTCGAGGCCGTAGAGCTTCCGCGTCGCTTCTGTTTCGCTGGTAATATCGAGCGCGTCCGGGGCGCTGAGCTGCATCTTCGCGGCAAGCTCGTACGACTTTATACGCGCTTCGAGCCGCGAATCGCCTTCGCGCGCGGCGCTGTAATCACGGTTTATTTCTCCCAGCAGCGCGAGGCCGGCGTGCTCGCTCTCGGCCGTGATGTACTGCGGCGATCCGGTTGGAAAAAGATCGGGAATCGGAGTCGCCGATCCTGGATTGATGATCGTGCCCTGATGCGAGACCGGCAGAAATCCGGACGTGAAATTTCCTTTGCTGTTGTACGGCAGACCCCGCAGATCGGGCATCACCACGAACGTGGGCAGGTTGTCGTTGGTGCTGCCCAGTCCGTAGGAAAGCCACGCGCCCATACTCGGAAAACCGGGCAGCAGAAATCCGGTGTTCATCATGTAGCTGCCCGGCCCATGCACGTTGGTCTTCGAAACCATCGCCATGAGAAAAGCCATGTCGTCGACACAGCCGGCCGTGTGCGGAAGCACGCTGCTGACCCAGCGGCCGGACTGTCCGTGCTGCTTGAATTCAAAGGGCGGCTTGAGCACATTTCCGGGCGCGCTCGTCGCGGCTTCGAAGTGCGCGCCGGGATCGAACTTCGTTCCGTGCAATTTGTAAAGCTGCGGTTTGTAATCGAACAAATCCATCTGGCTGGCGCCGCCATTCATGAAAAGCTGAATGACGCGCTTCACTTTCGCGCGATGGTGCAGGCCGCCGTTGAACTCCGCCTTCGGTTTGCCGTCGGCGAGCAGCGCGCTGCGTCCAAGCATCTGCGCCAGCGCCAATCCGCCCAGCCCGCTGCCGAAGTTCCAGAGGAACTCGCGCCGCGAGGATGAACTATTTTTTGCAGTCGTCATGCTCGCCCTCAATCTACTCTTCAGTCTACAAAGAGGAATTCGCTGGAGTTCAAAATCAGACGGCACGCGTTGACCAGCCCGTATTTTTCGGTGTACGGCAGCAGCCGCGCAATCTCCGGCGCGGTGGCTTCGCGGCAGAGTGCCACGCGGTACAGCGCGCCGAGCTGAAATTTTAAATCGGCGTTCTCGCCTTGCAGACGCTTGGCCAGCGCATCGCTGTGAAAAAGGATGAACGTATCATTGAGCAGCGCGAGCGCTTGGAGCGGCGAGATCGAAACGTTGCGCGCGGCGATGAGCTGCGAGGCATCGGCGCAATCGAGCGCATCCATAAACGGATCGGGGAGCGTGCGGAAAACAAAACGGTAGACGCTGCGGCGCCCCGAGGCGGGCTTGGCCCAATCGAACTTGTCATAATTGACCACCGGAGTGACATGCGGCCCAGCGCTAAATCCGAAATGCTGCACCGACGGGCCGCCCATCCTCAGGTCGATGCGCCCGGTCATTTGCAAAACCGCGTCGCGAACCGACTCGGCATCGAGCCGCCCGCGGTTCATGCGCCAGAGAAAAAGGTTGTCGGCGTCGACCTCCGCACGCTGCGTATCTGACTGTGAAATCTGCCGGTACACGGAACTGGTGACGATCAGCCGGTGCAACTTTTTCAGCGAGCCGCCCTGTTCCAGAAAATCTGCGGCGAGCCAATCGAGCAATTCGGGATGCGTCGGCGCCGAACCCATTCGGCCGAAGTCGCCGGGCATGCTTGCCAGGCCGCGCCCGAAGTGATAATGCCAGACACGGTTGACGATCGAGCGCCACGTCAGCGGGTTCTGCGGATCGCTCAGCCACTTCGCCAGCGCGGCGCGGCGCGGCCCCTCGTCGTTGGCGTCGGGCAATTCAAAGCGCGACTTCAACTGCGGCACACAGGAGATCGTCCCCGGCTGCGCGGCCTCCGCCGGCTTGAGAAAATCGCCGCGCCGCAGCACGTTGACTGTGCGCGGAACGCTGAGCGGCTTATGCGTGCCGTCGGCGGCAAAGTCGCGCGCGCCGGCGTACACAAGAGTCGGCTTCGGCAGCGCGGCGAGTTGCTTCGTGATTGTCGTTTTCAAATAATGCGCGGCCAGTTGCGCGCGCTGTTCGGGCGTCAGCTCGCCGTGGGGTTTTCGAATCAGCGCGGTGATCGCGTCGGGTTGTTCGGATTTGCCTGCCGGATTGGGCGCGTTCGTCACCGACAGGCGCAGCCGACCAATGACGTGCTTGCGGCCATGCTGCTGCTCGAGGGTCAGCGTCAACGCCGCGCCTCCATCGGCAAGCGGCTGCTTCAGTTCGAAGACCGCCGCGTGCGGCTTGCCGATCTCCGGAAAGATGCCCCATGCGGTCTCCATTTTTCCGTCGATGGCGTGCTCGATCGTCCACGCCGCCTGATTGAAATCGGCGACGGCGCGCGCGATCGCAATACGTTTCATCTCGGCCGGTTTATCCAGCCGTGCGGCTTGCACGATGAACTCGCTGAGATGCAAATTTCCGTTGTCGATCTGCCGCCCCGGCCCCTTGTGCGGCAGGCTGTCGTCGGGAATAAGTTCCAGCCGCACCGCCGTGATTTTTGAAAGCGGCGTCTGGCAGACGAACGTGTACGTGTCCGCGTCGGGCGTCAGTCCGCTGGCGAGCAGCGATCCGTCCGGCTGCTTGGTCAGCTCCACCTTCTCCTTAGATAGCGTGCTTGCGATGTCGAGCACCGTCCACTCGGGCTTGCGTTCGAAGCCGGCGCGCTGATCGCGTGTCCATTTTTCGAAATCCTCTTTGCGGCTCTGCAGAACGTTTTCAATGTTCTGCGTATTGGGTGCTTCGAGAATTTTTAATTCTGCCTGAAGTTTGCGCCGCTGGATGTGAATCGCCGGATCGGAATCGTAGGGGCGCTCGGCGCGGCCGATGCCGGCGAAGACGGCCTGCAAACTATAATAATCCTGCTGCGTGATCGGGTCGAATTTGTGATCGTGGCAACGCGCGCAATGAACGGTGGCGCTGGCGAAAGTCGACATCGTCTGCGTCACCATGTCGTCGCGATCCAAATAATATCCGATCTGCCGGCACATCGAATCCTCGCGGATGTCGCGCAGCGAACTCTCGTCCCACGGTCCGGCGGCGATGAAACCGAGCGCCGGGGTCAGCAGCGGAGCGTCGGGAAAGAGCACGTCGGCGGCGAGCTGCTCCTCTATGAAGCGCGCGTAGGGCCGGTCGGTGTTGAAGGCGGCGATCAGATAATCGCGGTAGGGCCAGGCGTTGGGGCGCACGCGGTCCTGGTCGTGGCCGTGCGTCTCGGCGAAGTGGACGACGTCCATCCAATGCCGCGCCCAGCGCTCGCCGTAACGCGGGCTGGCGAGCAGGTTTTCGACGAGGCGTTCGTAGGCATCGGGTGCTTCATCTTTCTCGAATGCAACGATTTCCGCAGGCGTCGGCGGCAGTCCAGTGAGATTGAAGAAGACGCGGCGGATTAGTGTGCGGCGCGGCGCTTCGGGCGAGGGTTCGAGTTTTTTCTCGCGCAGTTTGGCGAGCACGAATGCATCGATCGGCGTGCGCACTTTTGCCTTGTCCGCCTCGGCGACAGGCGGAACGGCCGGCTTGTGCAGCGGCTTAAGCGACCACCAGTCGAGCTTGTTCTCGACAACGGCCTCCGGCCACGGCGTGCCCTGGTCGATCCACGCGCGCAGCAGCCCGACTTGCTCAGCGCTGAGCGGCTCGCCGTCGCCCTCGGGCGGCATGATCTCGTCGGCCTTCAATCCGGCGACGCGTTTGATCAGCGTGCTCTCGGCGCTTTTGCCCGCAATGACCGGCGTTTCGTCGAGGGCTTTGCCAAGCGCGGCGCTTTTCGTGTCGAGCCTATAGCCGCCCTTCTGCTTCTTCGGTCCGTGGCAGCCGTAACAATTTTTGGAGAGAATCGGATGGATGTCTTTTTCGTAGTCGATCTGGCGCGTCGCTGGCGGCGGCAGGTTTGCATCGCCGGCAGAAAGCAGTGGCGCCATGAACACAGGAACGAGCATCCACGCTATGAGATGGAAGCGAGGGGCGAGCGTTTGCAGAGTGCGAAAGTCCCCAAGCAAGGAGCAAGCAAACGGCCGCTTGCTCCTTGGCACCCGCGTGGCGTAAGGGAAAGGGCGGCCGTTTCGTCGGTCGCGCATTGAGACTCTCCCGTTCACGCTTGCAACCGTGATGAAATTTGACGGCCGGCGGCCATCACGAATTGCGCTTTTTCGACGAAACAACTTCGCGGCAGTCGCCGCGCGGGGCCGGAAATCCAGACCGTCGCCGGAACCTGATTGTGCCGGTTGTAGACGGGCGCCGCAACGCAATGAATGCCCTCGTCGGCCTCGCCGTAGTCGGTCGAGTAGCCGCTCTGAATGATGCGCTGGCATTCCGTGGCGAGCTCGGCGCGTCCGGTGATCGTGCGGCTCGTGCACGCTTCCATTTTCAGGGCGGAGATTGTTTCGCGGCGATCGCGCTCGGGCATGTAGGCCAGCAACAGTTTTCCTGGCGCATTATTATAGAGCGCGAAACGGAGCCCGACATCGACGGCGATGCGCAGCGGATAGGTGCTCTCGACCTGTTCGAGAATCACGCCTTCGACGCCGCAGAGCACGCCGATCTGGACGGTTTCGCGCGTCTGGTCGCGCAGCTCGCGCATGGCGGGTAGAGCGACTTCGACGAGGCTCTTCTGCTGCGTGCGCGGCTGGGTGATGGTCATGAATTTACTTGTCAGCACGTAGCGTTTGGTGGCCTCGTCGCGGTCGATGTAGCCACGGCTTTTCAGCGCGCCGGTGATGCGGAAGACGGCGTTGGTGGGCATCTCCAGCGCCGCGCTGAGCTCCGAGAGCGTCTGCCCGCCGGGGTACTCGCTGAGCCGTTCGAGAATGTCGAGCGTGCGCGTGACTGCCGGAACGTCGAGTGCGGCGGTCTCTGTTTTGGTTGCTGCGGCCATCAGGTCATTTCCATTAGTAGCATCGTTTTCATTAGTAGAATACACGGGAACCCGTTTAAGGTTACAGAAATACTTGGAAAAATGACAGCCAGGGCCTTGCGGCCCTGGCTGGTCGGATACTAATTTCTGGCGCTGACTTACTTCTTGCAGCAGCCGGCTTCTTTTTTGGCCTCGACTTTGGGAGCGCAGCAGTTGCCTGTCTCCTTGCAGCAGTCGGCTTTGGGCGCGCAGCAATTGCTGCCGGGCTTGCAGCAGGCGGC
>Ga0105047_10020953_pt1 | contig 10020 bp, 9 predicted proteins | sample MAT04_FD_78384 | JGI IMG/M metagenome (GOLD analysis project Ga0105047, IMG submission 78384) | Freshwater microbial communities from Lake Fryxell liftoff mats and glacier meltwater in Antarctica - MAT-04 (megahit assembly) | ecosystem: Environmental > Aquatic > Freshwater > Ice > Liftoff...
GATGTTGACCATGCCCGTCTACACGGGCAAGCGGGTACACAATCCCACCGAAGGCGAACCGGCAACATACGACGGTATCTGGCCTGCCCTGATCGACCCCGAGGCGTGGGAAAAGCTCCAGGCTGCGATGACCTCGAGAGGCCCCAAGTCCAACAATTGGCCGGCAAGACATTTGCTCTCCGGCATTGCGCTCTGCGGCGAGTGCGGCGCCCGCACGCGTGCAGGTCGGCAGAACGGCGGGGTGCAGAAGCACGATGAGAAGGGCGAGCGACTCCCCCGCTCTCGCTACCACGCCTACCAATGCATCGGCACTCCGGGGCGCCCTGGATTCCACGTTTCGATGCGTGAGGAGCACCTCGACCTGATCGTCACGGAGCTTGTGCTGGCACGCCTGGAGCGCCCCGATTTTTTGGCGACGCTCGGCGAACAGGACGACGACGTCGACGCGGAGCGGGGTGCGGTCTTGGACGAGATCAGACAACACCAGGAGTGGCTCGAGCAGGTCGCCACCGAGGCCGAGCGTCGCCGCGACCTGCGGATGCTCACTGAACAGCGTGATCTCGTCGAGCCCAAGATCGAAGCTGCGCAGCGAAAGCTCGAATCCTTGGCGAAAGCAGACCCTCTCGTGCTGGAGCTGGCCCGATCCGGACGGGTGCGCGAGGAGTGGGCGGAACGGGTCCAGTCCGGCGACATCGTGTGGCAGCGCCACGTGATCCGAGAGCTGATCGTGCCAAAGGTTCACCGTGTGCCGCCCGAGGCCAAGGGCCGAAAGGGTGTGAATCCAGACAGAGTCACCTACGACTGGCGATAGCTCGGAGCCGAAGCATCGGTGTTCGCTGCCCCCAGCGTGGTGAGTGCCGGCGTGGGTGTGCCGGCGTGGGTGTAGCGGAGAGATGGAGGCGCTCCGGGAGAGCATGCGGAGAGATGTACAGAGCTCTTGCTCTCCGTAAAAACCCCCTATATTGCTGGGGTAATCAGGCTACGGAGAGCTTGGAGAGCACAACTGTCGGTCCCTACGGGGGAGGTGCCATAAGTGTGACTGCCCCGGAATGCGTGCGTTTGAGAACGCGCGCACGTGTTGAACAAGTGCAGTCCAAGTCACGCTCTCCGCGCTATCCAACCGGCCAGAAAATGCTTGCGATCCAAGGTTTTTCACGGAGAGATACGGCTCGAGACGCTCTCCACCGCCTCTCCGCTGGGAGATCCGCGGTCTCCGCGCCCTCCGGTGCCATGATCAGGTCAGGCCCGCAGCTCGGGCTCGCGCGATCCAGTTGGTGGCTGTGCGGGCCTGGAGGCCAAACGTTTCAGCCACTGCCTTCGCTGGCGGATAGCGCACAATCGTCGCGAGGCGATACACAGTGCCCACATCCGTGAGATCAATGCCCACCGGTCCCCCGTCAGGCTCGCCACTCCGATGTGGCTTGAGCTCCGGTGCGACGAAGTCCACGACGGAAACACTGAGCGCTGAGGCATTGAGCTGGAATGTTCGCGGAAGGATCCAGCGCATGACGCCGAGGAGCGTGACCGTGCGCAGGAGCACCCCTGTCACCTCCTCATCCTCTGGCGCAAGAAGGGAAAACGAGCGCAGCGTGTAGTGGCCAAGCGACGGACTGTACACGGCTTCGATCTCAAGACGGAACCCGTCATCGAGGGCTGCGCGACCTCCTGCGGCTGACGGAACACTACTCAGAGGCCCTCCCGCACGTACGAGGCGCGGGATCGCAATGCCGGGGTGAACGTCGATGAGCGCGGGTGCACCGTCGACTCGCCAGTTGCGCTCCCGTAGATCGGTCTCTGGGGTGATGGGCACGAATCGTATCCTTTCCTAGGTTTGACATGTGTAGGAAACGTAGTTAGTGTAGCGAACACAACAGAACAGCAATTGCCGGCGGAGCCTTCAAAACACACATTCCATGGCCGGAACACAAACTCTCGTCGCGGCGGCCTCTTCGGGACACAACCTTTATGAGGAGTGTTCCGTGACATCCACTGAATCACCGCCCCCGACCTACGACGAACTGCTCGGCGCGCTTACCGTACCCCAGGCGGAAGACACGAGCGGGCGTTCAAGCTTCGTCCTCCGTGAGGCAATCCGCACCGGGAAACTGCCTGCGTACAAGGTTGGCGGGCGGTGGCGGATCCTTCACGTCGACCTCGACGCGTACCTGAAAGCGCTCGTCACACCCTCTCGAGGCACTCGATGAACGCCGCGATCCTTGAGCGGACCGCGCCGTCGCCGCCGATGACGGAACTTGAGGCGATTCGCGCATGGGCGCGCGCTGAGGCCGCGTCGGCACCTGCCCTCTCTGCGCAGCAGGCGTTGCGACTGCGCGGCCTCTTCACGGGCGGCGGCGGTAGCAAGTGAGTGCAGACGAAAGCCGCCCCGCGGACAACGGGACGGCTGACGAAGAATGCCTGATGAGCGACTCTTCTGATTCTGATAATGCAGTTGGTTCCCCGCAGATCTCAACGGTTCACGCCGATGAACTTGCGGCTAGCGCCATCCCTCTCGACGTGGCGATCGCTGCGGGAGTGTACTCGGCGACTTGTCGCGACGAGCTGCCGGTATACGGCTATTGGACTGCCGATCGCAATGGTGATGCTGTGTTTCCTACCTTGGTCTACCCAATGGTCGAGCACGACGGCACCGAGACTGGCCAGATCAAGCCGTCGCCCGGAAGCGTCACCTCTGCCGACGGCGGCATCCTCAAGTACGTTTCCCCTGCCCAACACCTCAATCCTCCGAAGCTGCCTGTGCTCCGCGAAGTTGATGCGCCCCGAATCGTCCTCATCGTCGAAGGCGTGAAGCAGGCGTTGGCTGCCCTCGCCTGGGCGCCAACGGACTGGTCCGTGTACCGCATCACCGGCATTTGGGCGTGGTCCGTTGCGGACCCCAATGGACCGAGTTCGCCGACGCCCCACCTGGCGGCGGTTCAGGGCCGCGATGTCGTCATCGTTCCTGACGCAGACGCAACGACGAACATCAACGTGTTCGACGGTGCGGCCAGCTTGGGTGAGGCGTGTACTGCATACGGCGCGACGAACGTGAAGTTCGGACGTCTTCCGGCGGGCGGCAAAGACGGACTTGACGACGTACTTGTGCGCCTCGCGAACGACGACGCCCGACGGGCGTTCGTAACAACGCTGGCGGGCAACGCGAAGCCGCGTCCTGCAGACATCGACGCGCCGACACAGCGCCGGATGCGCACGGCACGCAAACATCGGCGGAGCGTTAGGGCCGACGGTCAACAGGCGGCAGCCGACAATCGGGTCGAGGTCAACCTCGGCGAAGCGCCCCGCACGGTCTCCCTCGCACTTGTGGACGCCCTTTCCGAGAGAAGCGGTGGAAAGCATTTGTTCCGTCGTGACAGCGAGCTCGTGCGTCTGCGCCGCGACGACCATGGAGCACTCAGTTCCTCCGATCTCAATTTCAACGCCCTCCACAGGGAGTTGCTGGATGTGGTCTACCCTGTACGCCCAAGCTTCGACGGGGAGCGTCTGGTGCCTTCGGGCGTTCCGCAAGAGCAGCTTGGCCTTGTCGCCGACCACGCTGAGCGGTTCCCGCGGCTGAACGGAATCACGCGCGCGCCGATCGTCCGGGCCGATGGCAGCATCGCCACGACCAGTGGCTACGACGCGGCAACCGGGCTCTTCCTCGATCTTCTGCCCGAATTGGCTGGGATCGACGTCCCGGAGAAGCCCACTGATGAAGAGATCGCCGCGGCGACAGCATTGATCCGTGACGATCTGCTGGCAATGGACGGGGATGGCGGATTCGACGGATTCGTCTTCCAGTCAGTTGCCGACCAGACAAACGCTGCCGCGGCTCTCATTACCACGGTCGTGCGTGCCTGGTCGGGCCCGGCTCCGATGTTCCTCTTTGATGGTATTCAGCCGGGCGTCGGAAAGGGTGGGCTCGCTGATGTAATCCACCTCACTGCGTATGGAACTCCAATGCCGTTTCAGCCTGCGCCAAGGTCGAACGATGAGATGGACAAGCGAATCACCGCGGAACTCCTCTCTGGATCAGGCTCAATTTGCCTCGACGAGGTGCAGGATCAGAACGGTGACTGTCGCCTTGACCACGGATCGTTGCGTGCGGCTTTGACCGCCACGATCTACAGCAGTCGAAGGCTTGGTGAGTCGGAGATGCTTAACCTCCCCCAGCTTGCGACTTGGTTTGGGCTCGGCAACAACATTCGCGTGCCGGGCGATATGGCGCGCCGCACAGTCCAAGTACGGTTGGCGTCCGACCGCACAGACCTTGAAACTCGCGGCAACTTCCGGCACGAGCTCGCTAAGTGGGTGCCAGAGAATCGCGTCGCACTCCTACATGCCGTCCTCATACTCGTTCGCGCATGGTTCGACCGGGGACAACCGGCCGCGCCGAAGCCCTTCCACTTCGCGTCCTTCGGCGAGTGGCAGCGAATCGTCGGCGGCATCCTTCACCTGGCGAAGTTCGACTGTTTCCTCGGCAACGTGCTCAAGGCGCGCGCTTCATCGAACGACCTCGTGCTCGACTGGGAAGAACATCTCGAGTGGCTCGAGCGCAGTTTCAAGAGCAACCGGTTTTCCGCAAGTGATGCGATGCTCGCAGCCAAGTGCGACCCGGCCTCAGCTGCTCCATACGCCCGTTCGTTCGTCGACCTGGACGCTCAGTTGCTGTCGAAGCTGTGGGGACAGAACCCTCGCTGGTTTGGCGGCCTCCGCGTCCGCGCCGCTGGCAAGCTCCATGCAGGCAAGAAGGCATACGTTGTCGAACGTCAGGCACCCCCTTCCCCCGGTTCGGCATCCACCGTCGTACCGAGCGACCCCACTAACCCTGGAGGTATGCCGGACGTTCGCGAGCGGGATGTCATCACGACTCAGGATCGCCACGGATTCACCGAGGAGCATCTCCGCCGAGAGCTCACGCTGGCAGGCACGAAGATCAAGGACCTGAAGCGATGAGCACCTTGTACTTCGACCTTGAGACTGCCAGTGTTGACGAGCTGTGGACGTCCGGACCGGAGTTCATCCGGCTTGCCGGCTTTGCCTGGGACGACGGCCCCGTGAACGTGACGACAGACATTCCTGAGTTGGTGCGAGCAATCAACGATGCGGATTTCATTGTCGGCCACAACATTCTTATGTTCGATCTGCAGGCCCTCGGTCGGCACTATGACCTCGACATCGGTGCTCTCGTCGATGCAGAACGAGTGGTCGACACACTGATAGTGGCGCGGCAGAACGATCCCCCGCTGTCAGACAAATCCGACTCTAGGCGCTATGGACTCGACGCGATCGCCCGACGTCTCGGCGGTGGGGGCAAGCTCACCGACGGTGACACGTCTGCGCTCAAGGCATTGGCGAACGAGTACGGGGGTTTCGACAAGATTCCCGTTGACGAGCCCCGGTATATCGCCTATCTCCGGCAGGATGTCGAGATGTTACGTGGACTCGCCGGGCATCTCGACGTCGATGCCTATTGCTGGCGTGAGCACCGCGTCCTTCACCGTTTGTGCCACATTAGCGCAGCTGGATTTCTCGTTGATATCGATGCAGCCGAACGGATCGTCCGCGCCCAACAGACCCGCGTTAGCACCGGAGTCCGTGACCTGAATGAGAAATTTGGCTTACCGCTGGAAGGCGCTAAGCCGCAGGCGAGCAAGCTGGGCAAAGCTGCGCTGGAGCGGGCCTTTAGCGACTGCGGGATCACCCCTCCCCGCACTGCGAAGGGTGGTCTTGCGACCGGGCAGGAAGCGCTCGATGAGCTGACAGCGCAGCATCCGGAGAACGGAATGCTGCTTGATCTGTGCAGTTTGTTGCGCGCCCTAAACGGTGAACGCTCCACGGCGCAGACAATGCTCGACAGCACCCGGTCCGATGGACGAATCCATGCTGACGTGGACGCTAGACAGGCAACCGGGCGGATCAGCGTAACAAAGCCCGCGCTAACTACCTTGGGTAAGCGTAAGCGGAAGAACGTAATTGAACGAGCCTTGCTACTCCCGGACCCGGGCGAGGTCCTGATCGCCTTCGATCTGAGCCAGATCGATGCCCGTGCGATGGCAATTCATTGCGAAGACCCCGGCTACCGCGAAGCGTTCCAGCCGGGGAAGGACCTTCATTCAGAAATGGCCTCCGCTTTGTTCGGCGACGACGGCTGGGATGGCGTCGGGCACCATCCTCGTCGTGGCGACGCTAAGCCCGTAACTCACGCTACGTCTTATGGGATGGGTGCCGCTGGACTGGCGGCAACCGCCGGTATTCCTCTTGGCGAAGCGGATGCGTTGCTCGCACGCCTGACTGCTGAATTTCCCAAACTTGCTTCGTTCAAGGAACAGATCCGTGAGACTGCGAAGCGCGACCAGATCCTGGTCAACGCCTTTGGACGCACGATGCGGGTGCGTCCCGGCAAGGAATACACCCAGGCTCCCGCTTTCATTGGCCAAGGCACCGCACGGGACTTGATGATGGAGGGCCTTCTCCGTCTGCCTGAGTGGCTGCTGCCGTGCCTGCGCGCGATCGTGCATGACGAGATTGTGCTTTCGGTCCCCGCGGGCCGTGCTGACGAGGCTGAGGATGCAGTCCTTGAGTCACTGCAGTTTCCGTTCGCTCTGCCCGGGTCCACTGTGCCGGTGATGATTCTCGCCGACAAGTCCGACCGCGGTCGTGACTGGGCTGACTGCTACCGGAGCGAGAAGGCGACGTGGCCCGAGGTCGCGCGGGACCATCGTGAGCAGCAGTCGTGCCTTGACGATCACTGCACGTGGCACCTCGAAAGGAATGAGACTCGAAAGGAATGAGACCAGGAGCGCAGCATGAGGGCCGCTGGCTCCGGACCCCGGCCTCGACTCCGGCCCCGCACACCATAGACCGGGCCCCGCTGGACGGGGCCGACCCCTCTGACGAACGAATAGAGAAACGGATACCTCATGAGTGATTTACACAGCACCGCGACCCCAGCACAACCAGGCCCCTGGGCAACGCGGGTGGACCCTAAGCGCAAAGCATCGAAGACCGATGAACAGCTCTTCGTCGATGCCGAAAAGCGTATGGGTCTGCTCCGCGCGAAGGTGATCGCGAACCGCGATCGGCAGCGCATGGAGTTGGTTGCCGACCTGTACGTGAAGTACAGCGTCGAGGCCGTCTCGGACGACATGAGCGAGAGCAAGCGGCTCGTGACGCTTCGAGCCAAGCTCGGCCTGTAGCGGCTGAGCGCGCCACTGCGAAGCCCCGCCCTCCGTTCAGGTGGGCGGGGCTTCGTCGTGCCAGTTGTTTTGCGGGAGGGCGTCGCCGTCCCGCACGGGTGGGAGTATCGAGGGGGGCAGCGCCCGCCTTGATCGGGGTCGAGTGGGCAGCGCCCCCGCATGCAAAGGGCAGACAATCGAGCGGAGCGAGAGAGGCTGCCCGGTAGGATCGAATCATAGAGCGCAGCGAAAATGATTTCGGTCGGATTGCTTGCCAGTGGTCTGTCAACTAGGCTGTTGAGCACGGTACCAAGCTTCGGAGAAGCGAAGTACCGGCTGCGAGACGGGCTCGTTGACAGACCACACGGAGGGCGCGGGCGATGAGCGAAGCGAAGAGCTGGGAGCGCCCGACGATGGCCAACGAGGACACCCCTCAGGTGGCCGCGGAGTCCTCTGCCGTGAGCCGCAGCGCAGCTGCGAGCGAGAGGGCTGACGAGCGCAGCTTGGCCCGCCCGGTGAAGGATGTTGTCGTCACCGTGAGGATGACGGCCGCCGATGCAGATGACTTGGCGTTCGTTGCGGCCGAGATCGGCGCTACGTCGGGACCCGGCACGGTTCGTGAACTAATCAGGCTTGTCGCCGCGCTACAGCGCGACGAGCCACATCAGTCCGCGAAGGCTCAGCCTCCCGTTGCCGTCGTTGACGAGGCTCTGCTCACGGAGGTCCGCGACGCTGTCCGAGCGGTCACGACGAGCTACAACGAGCGCACGCGCGAGCTCCACTTCATTGGCCACAACTGGAACCAAATCGCGAGAGTCGCGAACGCTACGGGCAAGGTCGACACCGATGCCCTGCTCGGCGTCGAGCGGGCCCTGGTAGAGATCCGGAAACAGATGACGGCGGATGCCGAGCGCGACGCGAAGGTACTGGCGGTGCTGCCATTCCAGTCGTAGTGATCGGTAAGACGGCGGTCGCAGCGCGCCTGCTGCGATACACCGAGAAGGAGAAAGCTGGGGGCACTGAGCCCCGGGTTTTGTACTCGGAAGGCATCAGGTGCCGAGTGCCCACCGCGGAGCGGGAGTTCGCCGCGCTGCGCCGTGTGCACGACAAGCAGGGCGCGAAGCGGAAGGTCCCAGCGAAGTACGAACTGCCCGAGCCTGGAGAGGCCGCGACGCACATCCGGCGCGCCCGCCCGAACGGACGAAAGTACTGGGCGGCCGCAGCAGACCGTGCCACCGCAACGCATGTCCGCCGCGAGGGCGACGGCTACGTTGACGAGATTCAGGCGGTGCACGTGATCGTCAGCTTCGGCCTCGACGAGGTGAATCCCGACAATCCCGAGCAAGTGCGACAGTCGTTTGAGTTCGTCAGAGCGATGATGACCGGGCTCTACCCGGGCGTTCAAATGAAGCTTGTAAGTCAGGCTGACGGCGCCGGTAAGGCACATCATGTGCACAGCGTTCTCAACGCTGTCGTCCTCGTGCGCATGGATGTCGACGGACAGGTCTGGGAAGCCGGGCGCAAGATGTCCGGCGCCCTCACGGACATCGGCCGGCTGCGCGAGCGCGCCGATAACTTTATCGAGCAGCACGGCGCCGCGTACGGTGTCGAACAGAAGCTCCCCTCGGTGACGGAACAGACAGCCGAGAAGCGCAGCACTCGGGACCGGCGAATGGCCGCCAAGGGTGAGATCTCGAATCACGACATCATTCGCGCTGCGTTCGAGGACGCGATGAACGATGCTCGCTCCACTGACCTCGACGGCTTCGTCGAAGTAATGTCCGAACACGACGTGACGGTGAACCACCGTGTCACTCGCGCGGGAAAGCCCGACGAGAAGCACGCCCTGTCGTACCGACTGGACGACATGAAAACACCAGTGCGCGGCACGAGTCTGGGCGACCACTACGCCTTCGACAGCGCTGTGCAGCAGCTCGAGGCCAATGCCGCCGGAGAGGAGCGCGAGCCGCGTCCCGAGCAGCTGCGTGTCGGTGCCCCGAAACCGCTTACCGTGCCGACTGCTCGGGTGCTCGCCGACGCTCAGGCAGTCGTCGATGGGCTTGCCCGGGCAGAGCGCGCAGCGCAGGCCGAGCAGCAGATCAAGGCCAACTTCCTCCCCGCGATCATCGAGGACTTCGACGCGGCGGTCGAGGCCGACCGCCTCGGGGACTTCATCGAGCTGGCGCGCCTCGCGAATGCGACCCGAGAGAAGGAAGCGACCCGCAAGGCACAAGAGGCGCAGCAGGCACAGACCACCGCGATCTTCTCCCCCGACGGCAAGGCGCAGGCTCAGCCCGTGATCGCCCCTGATCCGCGAATGACCGCTCCTGCCGTGAAGCTGGCGCCGAATGAGCAAGTAGAGGCAGTACTGGAAGAGGTCATCGCGCCGGCTGAGGCCAAGAGGCACCAGATGATCACAGAGCTTCTCGGGAACGAAGAGGCGGCGAAAGCTGCCGAACGCGAACAGCAGGCGGAAGCAGCTCTCCAAGCAGCGCCTGAACGCCGGACGCAGGGGAAGCCACTGTTCGGGGTTTCGCTCGCCGATCTCCGGAAGGGCGCTCAGGAGAATCGAGGGGCCGCCATGAACGCCCAGAAGTCCGAGGAGGTTTCCAACGGGACACCGGAGCCAGAGACGATCGGCGAGGCGACTACCGTGGTCGAGGAGCCTCCCGCAGCTTCCCCGAGGCTGAGCCAGCACCACGTTGCAGAGCGGAAAAGGTTGCAGCGCCTCCGCTTGGAGCTCGTCGAGGTAGAGGACGACGACGAGGACGAGCAGGGTGCCGAGGGGCCGGCCCTGGGCGGCTGACACCCGACGGACACAGACATGAGTCCCCAGGATTGCAGACAA
>Ga0105047_10020956_pt1 | contig 10020 bp, 7 predicted proteins | sample MAT04_FD_78384 | JGI IMG/M metagenome (GOLD analysis project Ga0105047, IMG submission 78384) | Freshwater microbial communities from Lake Fryxell liftoff mats and glacier meltwater in Antarctica - MAT-04 (megahit assembly) | ecosystem: Environmental > Aquatic > Freshwater > Ice > Liftoff...
AAAAAAGGATTTCCGCTTCAATCGGGGCTAAACAGGAATTGAATTGAGTAGATATAAAACATTAACTGGAACAGAAAATGGAAATGCAGTTAGATATAATAGAGTTCCCTAGCTACTTCGACAGACCAAAAAAGAACATTAAAAACCCCTTAACAAATCAATACAAACCCTTAATAAACCTCCATAAACCCTTAATAAACCTTTATAAAACCTTAACAAACCATCATAAACCCTTATTAAACCTCCATAAACCCTTAATAAACCATTTCAGTTCATTAATTTATGCAACCAACTCTTAATAAACCATTTCAGTAAACAATAAAAACAAAATTAAATACTAACAACTAAAATTAAAACACCATGGCAAAATATGGCTTTACCATCAAAAAAGAAGAATACACAACACTAGCAGACTTCATTCTACCTAGTTTCACGCGCGACCTAGCAATCTTTACAGCACTCTTTCCAAAATTCAACGCAGCATTTCTAGCCGCATTTATTGTAAAACTAGACTTCGTAAAAGCCCTCGAAAGCACATTTTTAATCACCGAAGAACAAAAAAACGCAACAGCTTCGCTCTATCAAGAAGCAGACGAACTTAACGATAAACTTAATTTCCTAAAAGAAAACTTCAAAGACGCAAACCTAAACACAACTATAATAACAGATAGTAAAAACGACCTATTCAATAATAACATCGAAGGCGCAGTACTAAAAATAGAAACCCTGAAACAATACATTGCCGCCCATCAACCAGCCCTTGAAGACGAAGGAATGGCAAATGGTTTCCCTGCAGAATTAGACGCCCACAAAACAAGTCTAGAAGCAAAAAACACCGCCCAAAAAACATTCATGAACAACAGCAAAATACTTACTGATGCGAACGAAGAACAATACGATGAGCTATACCAATTCATTACAAAAATTTGCTCCAAAGGAAAATTAATCCACAAAGGAAAAGTTACAGCAGATGAATACACCATCTCAAAAAATCTCCAAAAAATGAGAGCCGCCACACCAAAATCTTAATAACCCTAACAAGTTTTAAACCACACTTGCAGAGTTTAAAACGCTGTCGGAGTTAAAAAAAGGATTTCCTGCCGAAACTTCGGGACAATCGGGGCAAAACAGGATTTGAATTGAGTAGCGCTTAATAAAAAGTTAAAATTTGGTTTTCTAGAGAGGATTTTTTATTTTCTCATAAAGAATAAATCAGAAATTTTGTTTGTAAAAAGACAAAGCCTAACTAGCCCCGATTGAAGTGTAAAACAGCTTTGTCAAAGTTTAAAACTTTGACAAAGCTGTTGAAACGGAAAGCGGGAAAATGGATAACAAAAGAGCGGGAACGATTCGCTCCTAAATAATAAAAATAGGAGGAAGGAATTGCTTCGTTCCTCACAACGACAAAAAATTAACTGAGGACGAGATTGCTTCGTTCCCTCGCAATGACATAAACAATGAACCAAGTACAAACACATTCTCTTTTCACCGATTTCGATATCGATTTATTCAAAGCCGGAAAACATTTTAGATTATACGAAAAAATGGGCGCGCACCTCATAGAAGTTAACGGTGTGAAAGGCGTTTACTTTGCGGTTTGGGCTCCGTCGGCACGCTCGGTATCGGTGGTTGGCGATTTTAATTATTATATTCAAGGCGAGCATCAACTCAATGTTCGCTGGGACAGTTCAGGCATTTGGGAAGGATTTATTCCAGGTATTGAAAAGGGCACCACTTATAAATATAAAATTCAATCAAATAACGGCGGCATCATTACTGAGAAAGCCGATCCGTTTGCATTGTTCTGCGAACATCCGCCACAAACCGCTTCGGTAATCTGGGATTTAGACTATGCCTGGAACGACAAAAAATGGATGGACACCAGAAAGGATAAGAATGGTTTAGACAAACCTTTTTCGGTATATGAAGTGCATTTGGGTTCGTGGAAACGAAATGCTGAAGGCAAGTTTTTGACCTATCTTGAACTGGCTGTAGATCTGGTGAACTACGTTAAAGAAACAGGATTCACGCACGTAGAGTTCATGCCAATTATGGAATATCCGTATGATCCTTCTTGGGGTTACCAGTTGGTTGGGTATTTTGCGCCAACATCACGATTTGGTAAACCACAGGATTTTATGGTTTTGGTAGATGCATTGCATCAAGCAGGAATTGGAGTAATCCTTGATTGGGTTCCGTCACATTTTCCTGATGATGCGCACGGTTTAGGATTTTTTGACGGCTCCAATTTATACGAGCATCCAGACAGGCGAAAAGGTTATCATCCTGATTGGAAGAGTTTGGTATTCAATTATGGCAGAAATGAAGTGCGTTCATTCTTGATAAGCAATGCGATTTTTTGGTTGAAAAATTATCATGCAGATGGTTTACGTGTTGATGCTGTGGCGTCAATGTTATACTTAGATTATTCAAGAAATGAAGGCGAATGGGAACCAAACATTTACGGCGGAAGAGAAAATTTGGATACCATTAGTTTCCTAAAAGATTTTAACGAAGCGGTGTATGCTGATTTTCCGGATACGCAGACGATTGCGGAAGAAAGCACCAGTTTTCCAATGGTTTCGAGACCTACATTCATTGGTGGATTAGGTTTTGGGATGAAATGGATGATGGGTTGGATGCACGATACGTTGCAGTATTTCCAAAAGGAACCAATCTATAGACGTTTTCATCAAAATGATTTAACGTTTTCAATGACATACGCATTTACTGAAAATTTTATGTTGCCATTATCTCATGATGAAGTGGTATATGGCAAGAAGTCTATCCTAGGAAGAATGACAGGCGATGAATGGCAGAAATTTGCCAATCTTCGGTTGTTGTATGGCTATATGTTTACGCATCCGGGAGGAAAATTGTTGTTCCAAGGTGCAGAGTTTGGTCAAAGTGCTGAGTGGAATTTTGAAGGAAGTTTAGACTGGCATTTGTTGCAATTTGGATACCATGACGGCATTAAAAAATGCATCACTGATTTGAATGCATTGTATAAAAATAATCCAGCGCTGCACGAAAAGCAGTTCAGCGCTGAAGGTTTTGAATGGATCAATTATTCGGATAGTGAAAATGCGGTTTTAAGTTATATCCGTAAAGGAAATAATGAAAAGGATGATCTTGTTATAGTTTGTAACTTTACTCCAGTAGTGCGAGATAATTATCGAATTGGGGTTCCGATGAAAGGAAAATTGACCCAGATTTTCAACTCTGACAGCACTCAATATGGCGGAAGCGGCGTAGGTACAACAAAACCAGTAAAAACAGACAAAGAACCATGGAACGGAAGAGAATTTTCGGTGTCTTTAGTGTTGCCACCATTGGGCGTTTCAGTGTATAAGTTTTCATAATAATTATAAATTTTGCCACGAATTCACCAATAATTTTAAATTAAATTTTAAAAAAAGCATGAGAGAATTCGTGGCACTTTTAGTTATTATCATCCGCAAACGTTATAGTTAAAAAGTACTCTAATAAGTTGCTAAGTTTTAAATATCATCTTTGTAAATTTGGCGCTATCGATATTAAAAAATCATTATGATTACCAACCAAGAACTTGAATTCAAGGGCGATCAATTCCCTTCCAAAATAATTAGTTACGAGCAAGATGTAGACAGTATTTATTTCCATACCGTAAACAATGTCATTTTAAAAATCACCATTCTTCGCGATAGTTTAATCCGTTTCCGATATACTAGTAAAGGATATTTTAGCACTGATTTTTCGTATGCTATTGACAAAACACAATCACATGGTTACAACCAATTAGAGGTTGTTGAAGAGTCACAGTTTTATTTGATAAAAACTAGTAAAGTATTCTGCAAAATTCAAAAGAAAGATTTAAAAGTATCAATTCACGATATCGACGGTTTTACTATTTTGGAAGACGAAATTGGTTTTCATTGGGAAGAGCATTACGAATATGGCGGAAACATTGTTAAAATGAGTAAGGTCTCTAAAGACGGAGAAAGTTTTTACGGAATGGGCGACAAGCCAACACATTTAAATTTAAAAGGAAAACGTGTTGAAAATTGGGCAACCGATCAGTACGCTTTTCATAAAGACCAAGAACCATTATATAAAGTTGTTCCGTTTTATATAGGATTACATCATCACAAAGCGTACGGAATCTTCTTTGATAATACTTTTAGAACGTTTTTTGATTTCTGCCACGAAAAAAGAAATGTTACAAGTTTTTGGGCAGAAGGTGGCGAAATGAATTACTATTTTGTATATGGTCCAAAAATGGCGGATGTGGTTACAACGTATACCCATTTGACAGGAAAACCAGAATTACCGCCTATGTGGACTTTGGGTTACCACCAATGTAAATGGAGTTATTATCCTGAAAGTAAAGTAAAAGAGGTTACGAGCAAATTTAGAGAACTAAAAATCCCGTGTGATGCCATTTATTTAGACATTGATTATATGGAAGGCTTCCGTTGCTTTACTTGGAGCAAAGAATATTTTCCAGATCCAAAGCGAATGGTTGCCGAATTAGCGAAGGACGGATTTAAGACGGTTGTGATCATTGATCCTGGAATTAAAATAGATAAGGATTACTGGGTATATCAAGAAGCACTCAAAAATGATTACTTCTGCAAACGTGCCGACGGACCATATATGAAAGGGAAAGTTTGGCCAGGTGAATGTAATTTTCCAGATTACACAAATCCTGAAGTACGCGAATGGTGGGCAGGATTATTCAAAGAATTAATTTCAGATATTGGAGTGAAAGGTGTTTGGAATGATATGAACGAACCTGCTGTAATGGATGTGCCGGGAAAAACTTTTCCATATGATGTTCGTCACGATTATGATGGAAATCCATGCAGTCACCGGAAAGCACATAATATATATGGAACGCAAATGGCACGAGCAACTTATGAAGGTGTGAAGCGATTTGTATATCCAAAAAGACCTTTTATAATAACCCGTTCAGCTTATTCAGGTGCGCAACGGTACAGCTCGTCGTGGACTGGAGATAATGTCGCAAGCTGGGAACACTTATGGATTGCAAATATTCAAATGCAGCGAATGTCAATGTCGGGTATGGGATTCACTGGTTCTGATATTGGTGGATTCGCAGAGCAACCTTCAGGCGAGTTATATGCAAGATGGATTCAGCTTGGAGTATTTCATCCTTTTTGTAGAACACATTCATCAGGAGATCACGGTGAACAAGAACCTTGGTCATTTGGCGATGAAGTAATAGATATTACTCGAAAATTTATTGAATTGCGTTATCAATTATTACCTTATTTGTACACAATGTTTTGGCAATATGTTAACGAAGGCACACCAATGTTAAAGCCGTTGGTTTATTTCGATCAAGATGATATGCACACGCATTATAGAACTGACGAGTTTATTTTTGGTAATCAGATTTTGGTTTGCCCAATATTAGAGCCCAATGCTTTAGGGAGAAGGATGTACATCCCGAAAGGAAATTGGTACAACTACTGGACCAACGAATTGAATGAAGGTAAAAAAGAACTTTTGGTAAAAACCGATTTCGATCAGATTCCGATTTTTATAAAAGAAGGAGCAATTATTCCTAAATATCCAGTGCAACAATACGTTGGCGAATTACAATTTGACGAACTGACTTTAGATGTTTATTATAAATTAGGCAAAGAAAAGTCAGTTGTTTATGAAGATGCAGAAGATGGATACGATTACAATAAGGGCAGATTTTCACTTCGAACATTTTCGTTAAACGGAAAAGAAAAAGAACTCATTATTCAGCATCATAAAGAAGGAAGTTTTGAAACTGCTTATTCCAATTTTAAAATTAATCTAAAAGCATTACCTTTTAAGGTAAAGAAAATTGAAGTCGATAATGAAAGGATTTCGTTGGATTCACTTCAGTTTAATGGCGACAATACATTGGTATTATATAAAGATTTTACCGAATTACATATAATCGGAGTGTAAAAAAAGCATAAATTTGTGTTTACTTACACTAAAAAAAATTATGAAAAAAGTAGCTTTATTTTGCACACTGTTGACTGTTTTGTTGATAGTATCTTGCGCAACTAATCCAGTAACTGGAAAAAAGACATGGGCGCTGGTTCCTAATTCTCAAATTTTCGCATCTTCATTTAGTCAATACGGCGAGTTTTTAAAAACAAATAAAATTATTACTGGAACCGCAGACGCAAGAAGGGTTGAGAATGTGGGTATGAAAATTAGAGCTGCCGCCGAAAAGCTATTAAAAGCGAGAGGAACAGCGGATCAACTAGAAGGTTATGCTTGGGAATATAAATTGGTTGACAGTAAAGAAATAAATGCTTGGTGTATGCCTGGCGGAAAAATTGTCTTCTACTCCGGCATATTGCCTATCTGTAAAGATGATGCAGGAATGGCAACAGTAATGGGACATGAAGTAGCGCACGCATTGGCTAACCATGGACAACAACGTATGAGCGCTGGCTTAGCACAACAATTAGGCGCTGGTGTAACCCAAGCTGTTGTAGGCGGACAAAGTAGCCAAACACAGGCTTTAGTAATGCAAGCTTACGGTATTGGAACTCAAGTAGGAGGCATGTTGCCTTTTAGCAGAAGCCACGAATCAGAAGCTGATGAAATTGGATTAACACTGATGGCAATTGCGGGTTACAACCCGGAAACTTCAGTCGCTTTTTGGGAAAGAATGTCGGCGAAGTCTGGAGGTGCTGCTCCAGCTGAAATTTTAAGTACACACCCGTCTGATGGTACTAGAATTGCAAATTTGAAAAAATTGATTCCTAAGGCTAAAGCAGAAGCTGCTAAATTTGGCGTAACGTTTAAATAACTTACAAGTTCTAAAAAAAGATTATATTTGAATTCCGTCTTGTTCGACAAACGAGACGGAATTTTTTATTTTTTAATATCATATCCATGCCAATACTTCCAAAAGGACACCCAAAATTACTAAACGCTTGGGCTTTTTATGACTGGGCTAATTCCGTTTATAGTTTAGTAATTGCCTCGGCAGTTTTCCCTATTTATTATGAAATGATCTTTAACGAGAGCGGTCGTAATTATATAACTATTTTTGGACTGCAATGTAAAGACACAGCGATGATAAGTTTCGTCACGGCGTTTGCATTTTTGGTCGTCGCAATTTTTTCTCCTTTTCTTTCCGGAATTGCGGATTATGTAGGTAATAAAAAAGCATTCATGCGCTTCTTTTGCTATCTTGGTGGAATTTCATGTATAACTTTATATTGGTTTGATATTGACAATTTGTTTTGGAGTTATACTTCGTATTTCTTTGGATTAATTGGTTTTTGGTCGAGTTTGGTTTTCTATAATTCCTATTTGCCAGATATCGCTTTTCCAGAACAACAGGACAGAGTCAGCGCAAAGGGTTTTTCAATGGGTTATTTGGGAAGCACACTACTGCTTATTTTTAATTTGGCGATGGTTATGTTTCCAGATTTTTTCGGAATCGAAACAGCAAAGCAGGCTATGAAAATTTCATTTTTAACGGTTGGAATTTGGTGGATCGGTTTTAGTCATATTACCTATTATTATCTACCTAATGGAAATAAGAATGAAGTAAAATTAACCAGCGATTTTATTTTCAAAGGATTTAAGGAACTGAAGAAAGTTTGGAAACAACTACAGCAAAATCTTCCACTTAAGCGCTATTTATACAGCTACTTTGTTTTTATCATGGCAGTCCAAACGGTGATGCTAATCGCTACTTATTTTGGCGCAACTGAAATTAACTGGAAAGACGCTAATGACCCAACATTAATTGGAGCTGACAAGATTTTTCAAGTGAAACAGACAGGTTTAATTATTTGCATTTTATTGATACAATTGGTCGCTGTAATTGGAGCCGTAGTAACATCAAGAGCTTCTGCAAAATTTGGTAACATAAATACTTTAATTTTTCTGAACGCCTTTTGGGCAATTTTATGTGGTTTTGCTTTTTTCGTTGAAACCCCTAATGAATTTTATGCTACTGCCGGATTTGTTGGTTTGGTAATGGGCGGAATTCAATCGTTAGCGCGTTCAACGTATTCTAAATTATTACCGGATACAGAAGATACGACCTCATTCTTTAGTTTTTATGACGTAACCGAAAAAGTAGGAATTGTTATTGGAATGACAATTTATGGAACAATAGACCAAATTACGGGTAGTATGCGTAATGCGATAGTCTTTTTAGGTGCCTTTTTCATAATTGGATTGCTTCTTTTATTAAGAGTTCCGAAAAAAGCATTGTCATAAATTTAAAAAAAATTATATTTGGCTTTATTTATTAAAAACGACTATGAAAAATATAAAAATTCTGGCTGGATTATTTTTACTGCTTACTGCTTTTATTTCTTGTGATATTGAGCCAATTGATAGCGCTATCGATTTGGACGATTTTACTACATGTGCAGTTCCCCAATCTTTTACTGCGAGTGGTTTCAACAATGATACGGTGACATTAAGTTGGATAGCGGGCGCTGACGAAACATCTTGGACTATAGAATATGGTGTTGCAGGTTTTGTTATTGGAACAGGAACGACAGTTACCTCTTCAAATACAACTATTATCATCACAGGTTTAAACTCTAGCAATAATTATAGTTTTTATCTAAAATCAAATTGCAGTAGCACTTCTAGTAGTCAATTGGTTGGTCCTGTAACGGTTAATGCAGTTCAAGTTAATCCTAATTGCGTAAATCCGAATAATTTGACTGCTGTTAGAGATATGGGTTCAAACACAAATGTAAATTTACTTTGGGCAGCAGGCGGTACAGAGACACAATGGGAACTTCAATTTGGAACAACTGGCTTTACCATTGGTTCGGGCACCATTGTTAGTTCAAACAATACTACTGCAACCGTAGCTGGTATTGCTGCTGCAACGAGTTATGATTTTTATGTTAGAGCTAAATGTTCTACTACAGAAAATAGTGGATGGATCGGTCCCGTTATAGTAGCAGCAGTTGGTGGCGCGCCAACAGGTGCTGTGCCAGGGACATACAGACTTACCGCATTTAACACCATGCCAGCCACAGATTTAAATGGAGATGGGACTTCTTCTATTAATCAAATGAATGAAGTAACATGCTTCAATAATGCGCTATTAATTGTTAATGCAAATAACACTTATACCGCTAATTCTAAGGGAGTTGAAATTGCCTCAACCACCTATGTTTGTTTTACAGATCCTGATGATGTTGGAACTTGGCTATTAAATGGTAATCAGCTTACATTTACAAGTTCCGATTTAACAATACTTCCTACTACTTTTACAGTAGCTGGAAATAATCTTTCACTTACAACTCCTGCTGGTACAGTGCTAACTAGTCAAGGCGGCGTTGTCGTCGAAATTACTTCAGATATTACGCTAATCTATACAAAACAATAAAGTGAAATTTTTACTGTAATTCATAAATCCGCTAATTTTGGCGGATTTTTTTTGTGGCATAATACTTGACTATTTGCCTAGGCTATTGATAGCATAAATATTCATGTCTATTTTAACCAAAATCAAATGTCATACATCGATTTTAATTTATTTCTACCAAAAGATGTCCTACATTTGTTTAAAATCAAATAATTTCTAATGTCATTTTGACCTAATAAAATTCCATGTCAAACCGCAATATTATTTCCTTTGACAATTTGTCACTACAAGAATTCGATACGGAAACTGATTTAATACCTCTTTTAACGCCCGAAGATGAGGAAGAAATGAACAGAGAAGAGCTTCCAGGATCTTTGCCAATTTTACCTTTACGCAACACTGTTCTATTTCCTGGGGTTGTCATTCCAATTTCAGCAGGAAGAGATAAATCTATAAAGCTCATTAACGATGCCAATGCCGGAAACAAGATTATTGGGGTGGTAGCGCAGAAAAATGAACAAGACGAAGATCCAACAAAGAACGACATTTATACTGTCGGGACCGTAGCTCAAATTCTACGTGTTCTAAAAATGCCTGACGGAAATATTACCGTTATTCTTCAAGGAAAAAAACGATTTGAAATTGATGAAGTTACCGCTGAAGCACCT
>Ga0105047_10020959_pt1 | contig 10019 bp, 8 predicted proteins | sample MAT04_FD_78384 | JGI IMG/M metagenome (GOLD analysis project Ga0105047, IMG submission 78384) | Freshwater microbial communities from Lake Fryxell liftoff mats and glacier meltwater in Antarctica - MAT-04 (megahit assembly) | ecosystem: Environmental > Aquatic > Freshwater > Ice > Liftoff...
TGGAAGATGCAACCGAAGTCGATGTCGATGCAATCAGCGATGGCACGCGCTGCGTCATAATGGGCATCATGGAACATATTGAGGAAGCGGGCATCCACTCCGGTGATTCGGCTTGTTCGATTCCGTCATTCAACCTGAGCCCTGCGATCTTGGCTGAAATTCGCGAGTCAACCGCGAAGTTGGCCAAACGGCTTGCCGTCATTGGTCTGATGAATATTCAGTTCGCCGTGAAAGACGAAGCCGGAGTCCCGACCCTCTACGTCCTGGAGGTCAATCCGCGTGCTAGCCGTACCGTACCGTTCGTTGCCAAAGCGACTGGCGTGCCTGTGGCAAAGCTGGCGACGATGGTCATGGCTGGCAAGACGCTCGACGAACTTGGCATTTTTTCGGAACCAATTCCGAAGCATGTCTCGGTCAAAGAAAGCGTTTTCCCATTCCGAAAATTTGCGGGCGTCGATATCGTTCTCGGCCCTGAGATGAGAAGTACGGGCGAAGTCATGGGCATCAGCGATCGGTTCTCATTGGCGTTTGCCAAAAGTCAAATCGCAGCAGGAACCGTTCTACCTGAATCGGGTAACGTGTTCATCAGCATGTCGCCAACGCACAAAGAGGGCGTGATTGTTCTCGCAAGACAGATCCGTGATCTTGGCTTCAACATCCTGGCGACGTCAGGGACTGCTTCGCGTATCGAAGAAGCCGGAATACCGGTGACTCGCGTGAAGAAAATTGTCGAAGGGCATCCGAACCTGCTGGACTATCTCAAGAACGGCGAGGTGCAGTTGATTCTCAACACGCCAAGCGGCAAGGGCGCACGCACCGACGAAGGAAAAATCCGCGCCGCCGCTGTGCAAGCCGGAGTTCCCTGCATCACAACGCTTGCGGCAGCAGAAGCCGCCGCAGGTGCCATGGCCGCTCTGCGGGAAGAAACGTTAGAAGTGCAGTCGCTGCAATCGCGGTACGCTGAACTGCCTTAGAAATAGTCCCAAGACGAAATCCTCTATTAGCGGAACGGCGCGAGCCGTCCGGTATCGAGGAACCGGAGAGCTTGCGCTCTTCCGCTATGATTAAAATCAGTCGGGTGCCACACTTGGTTATAGATTCGGTAACTTATTGCTGCGTAAATTCTATGCAGACAATGGGTCCGCTTCCCACGACGCTCCGCCAACGATGTATATTGGTGGGCTGGGTCCAAACAGCGTGGTGGAATTGCGATGTACGAACATTTTTCTGGCGGTGTATTCAGCGATCAACTCGATGGCGGTCGGGCAGGTGCTGAAATCGTGCTGACGGCTTCGGGCGTCTCGGCTCGCGTGCCTGATGGCCAGTCGTTTGCTATTCCCTACCGAGAATGTAATGTCGAAATCTGCGGCTACAATGGACGCATGGTTTTCTGTCGCGACTCGACGCGGACGGTGACCATCTTCTGTGACGACCGCAAGTTTGCTCGCGAGTTATCGACCGCATCTTCGGGAACGCTCGATGCGCAACTCGGCGATGCGCTGCAGCGAGTCCGCAGTCAATCACGACGCGGAACGCTGGTCGGTGTCGTCAGCTTGGCGGCCATCTTGCTGTTCATCGTTGGCTGTTACTTCGGCGTTCGATACGGAGCGAAAGGAGCGGTGCATTCGTTGCCGATCAGTGTCGATCGCCAGTTAGGCAAGACCGCCTTTTCGTCGATGGATCTTGGCGGTCCTGAGGTCAAGGATCCAGCGGTCGTCGCAGCGATTCAGAAGATGGTCGATCAGTTGAAACCACATGCCGCGATTGACGGACTTGATTTTGAGATTCATGTGGTGGACTCCGAGGAGCTGAATGCATTTTGTTTGCCGGGCGGCGTGATTGTGGTTTACACGGGGTTGATCGCAAACGCTGAGAACCCGGACCAAGTGGCTGCGGTCATTGGCCATGAGATGTCGCATGCAACGCTTCGGCACGGCCTGGAGCGAACGAGCCAATCGCTGGGGATTTGGGCGGCGGTTTCATTGCTGATCGGTGACGCGACAGGCTTGATTGCTGGCGGTGCTGATTTGTTCCAAGTGGCCGTCGTCAATAGCTACTCACGTGACCAAGAAGACGCAGCCGACAAGGAAGGCGTTCGCATGTTGCATGAAGCGGGTATTGATCCGGCTTCAATGGCTCAGTTCTTCAAGATCATGGAAGCAGAGCATGGTGACATGCCAGAATTGTTCGCCTGGATCAGCACGCACCCACAGCACGCCGATCGGATCGCCAGCGTTACGGCAACTGTCGACGCGTTGCCAGAACGCCAATACACGCCGCTGGATATCGACTGGCAGGAAGTACAGAGTAAAGTGAAAGATGTTGCAAAGACTACTAAGGGAGATCGCTAGTGTACGCTGAAATTCGGGACAAACCGTCGTTTGCGAATATTCATGTCAAGCTGCAACCCGGTGACCAGATCATCGCGGAAGCGGACGCGATGGCTTGCATGAGTTCGACGATCGAAATGGATACCAAGTGGAGCGGTGGGTTCGTTCAAGGAATTCTCAAACGTGTCTTCGGTGGCGAATCGATGTTCGTCAATACATTCTCAACCCAAACCGGCGGCGAGCTGGTCCTGACGCAACCATTTCCTGGCGACATGCAATGCCTGGAACTCAATGGCAACACCATGTTCTTGCAGCCTGGTGCTTTCATCGCCTGTGAGCCCGGCGTCAAGCTTGGTTTAGGGTGGGCTGGTTTCAAGATGTTCATCGCCCGCGAAGGTTTGTTTCGATTAAAAGTAAGTGGCATCGGTCGCGTGTGGTTCGGAGCGTACGGTGGCATCTTCCAGAAAGAGGTCGAAGGTGAATACGTTGTCGACTCAGGACACTTAGTTGCCTACGAGCCGACCATCGGAATTCGCATCGGCATGGCAGGTGGTATTTTTTCTAGCTTCTTCAGCGGTGAAGGATTCGTCACTCGTGTCAGCGGCCCGGGACGCATTTACATGCAGTCGCGATCGTTCGACGGACTAGCCGCCTGGACCAACGCTCACCTTTGGTAACTTGACTCCCAAGAGTCAATCCATTTTTCATCCGAATCAACGGCCAACCAGAGCCTTGCAAAATGCAGTACGAATTTTTGTCACGACCGGCGATGACAGCCGCCAAGCTGACTCTCGACGCCGGCGAATCGATCACCTGCGAAGTCGGCGCGATGATCGCCATGTCGCGCGGCTTTAACGTCGAAACCACTTCGCGAAACAAAGGTGGCAGTGGTGGTATCGTCAAAGGACTCAAACGGATGTTTGCGGGTGAGAATTTCTTTCTGAATCACTTCACTGCGACAAGTCCGGCACAATCGCTTTTCATCGGACCGGCAATGCTTGGTGACATCATTCATTATCCAATGACGGGCGGTACGCTTGTCGTCCAAGGGTCCAGTTGGCTGGCGTCGACATCGGGCGTCGAAATCGATGCAACGTTCCAAGGCATCGGGAAAGCTCTGTTCAGCGGCGAAGGAATCTTCTGGGTGAAGTGTACCGGTCGCGGTGATTTAATCCTCAATAGCTTCGGTGCGATTCATTGTGTCGAAGTCAACGGCGAGTTCGTCATCGATAGCGGGCACATTGTTGCGTTTGAAGATACGCTCGAGTTCCGTCTGGGCAAGGCCGGCAAAAGTCTGATCGGAAGCTTTCTTGGTGGCGAAGGATTAGTTTGCAAATTCAGCGGTCAAGGAAAGTTGTATTACCAAACGCATAATCCGCCCAGCTTCGGAAAGCTGTTAGGCCCCAAACTGAAACCGCGTTAGCAACCGCAGAAAAAATCACAAGAAAAGCAACCGTCGCGCTGAACCGTCCCTGCGTTATCCTTCGTTTCAAAAATAGCAAGTCACCATGATTCAATTCGATTGCCAATCGTGCCAGAAACGTTATAAGGTCGGCGATGAATTAGCTGGCAAGAAGGTAAAATGCAGAGAGTGCGCCCAGATCATGCAAATCCCGGTTTTGGCCGAGGCAGACGATGATGATGAGCCACTGATTGTCGCGCAATTGGCCGGGCCACCGATGCGTCCTCAGCCACCTCCGACAGCGCGTCCACAACCCTCTCCGATATCGCGGCCACAACCAGCGTTTGCTGCGTTAGCAAGTCAACGACCTCCGCTGCAACCGCAGGCGACATCGTCAAGCAGAGCGAATGCATCGTCAAAAAATTTGTCTGGAACGACGGCGGATCTCAGTTACGAAATCAGTCAACGTCCAGACTTCGCTCTCGTTCGCATCAAGCTACAAGCTGGCAGGAAAATTTTAGCGGAGCCGTCGGCGATGGTTTCGATGACGCCGTCGGTAAAGCTTGAAGCCGGAATCAAAGGCGGACTCGGCAAGACGTTTGGAAAGTTGCTGGGAGGTGAGAGCTTGATCACCAACACGTTCACGGCAGAAAACGAACCAGGCGAGATCATGTTTGCCGGTGGGTCAGCCGGTGACGTAGCTTATCAACGATTGGAAGGCCAAACACTTTATCTTCAGCGCGGTGCCTACATGTTGAACACAGAAGGCGTGGAAGTGACCGGCAAGTGGCAAGGAGCGAAAGGTTTCTTTGGTGGTGAAGGCTTGGTGCTGCTCAAGGCCAGCGGTTACGGGGACCTGTTTTTCAATTCGTACGGAGCGATCCTGGAAGTGGATGTCACGGACGGGTTCATTGTTGACTCAGGCTACATCGTCGCGTTTGAGGAAACTCTTGATTACCACGTCACCGTGCTTCCGGGTTTGCGAAGCGGCGGAAAAATCAAATCCTTGTTCTTCGGGGGCGAAGGGTTGGTTTGCGAATTCTCAGGCTTCGGACGCGTGTGGATACAAACACGTCAGGTCAATTCATTCCTAGCTTGGTCGAACGTATTTCGCCCCGCGAAGAGCAATTGAGCCGATGACAAAAACTGTTTTACCAAGCGTTTGTGCCTTGGATTGTCCCGATGCATGTTCACTCAAAATTACTGTTGAGGATGGCCGCGTCGTCAAGCTTGAAGGCGACGCTCAGCACGCTTACACGCAAGGTTTTGCTTGCGTCAAAACCGTACACTACCCGGAGCGTCAAGAACGCGACGACCGGATTTTGACGCCGCTGCGACGTGTGGGGCCGAAGGGAAGTGGTGAATTCGAGCCAACCTCATGGGACGAAGCTCTTGATGAAATTGCCAAACGTTTACGGCTGATCTTGGAAACCAATGGCCCACAGTCGATTCTTCCTTACTGCTACTCAGGGACGCTTGGCCAAGTCGAAGGGGCGCACCCGCTGGCGTTGTTTCGTGCACTGGGGGCGCTCGAACTCGATCAAACCATTTGTGCCACCACGGGCAGCGCTGGTTGGGAAGCGAACTACGGCCCCAATAAACTCGGCACCGATCCGGAAGACGTGATTCACTCAAAGTTGATTTTACTATGGGGGATCAACGTTGTTCGCAGTAACTCGCATTTGGTTCCGTTCCTCAAGGAGGCTAAGCGGCGCGGTGCAACCATTATCCACATCGATCCCTATCGCAATGAAACGTCGCGTCTGGCCGATCAGCATTGGCAAATCCGAGTCGGCACCGACGCTGCGCTCGCGCTCGCGATCGGTGGCGAGATCTTACGACAGCATTGGCACGACGCTGAATTCTTAGCGCTCAACGCCTCCGGTCTCGCCGAATACCACGCGGCAACGGAAGAGTGGCCGCTTGAGAAAGCGGCGGCGTATTGCGGGATTGCGCTGGAGCAATTGCAGTCGATCACCAAGGCATTTGCGACGAGCGAAAGCAGCTTCATCCGCGTCGGCTACGGTTTGACTCGCAACGAAGGCGGTGGCAATGCGATGCGGGCGATCAGCTTGTTGCCATCGCTGATCGGTGCTTGGAAACATCGTGGCGGCGGAGCGATGCTTTCAACCAGCGGTGCCTTTCCGCTCAATCGAAGTCGTTTAGGCGGTCGACATTTGATCCGTCCCGATGTTCGACACGTCAACATGAATTGCCTCGCCAGCGAACTGGAGCGAACCGAATCGCCATTAAAATCCTTGGTCGTTTTCAATTCCAATCCGGCCGCAGTAGCACCGGATTCAAGCCGCATTCGAGCCGGTCTTCGCCGTGAGGATTTATTCACTGTCGTGCTGGAACATTTTCAGACCGATACGGCTGACTACGCAGATTTTCTCTTGCCCGCCACAACGTTCTTGGAGCACGCGGATCTCTACACCGCCTACGGGCACTACTACCTCCAGTGGTCCGATCGAGTCGTACCGCCGCGCGGTCAAGCGAGATCGAATACTCAAATCTTTTCCGACTTAGCAAACCGACTTGGGTTGACTGAAGAAACCATCCACTGGTCGGCGGAAGAAGTCGCTCGCGATCTGCTTGATAGTCCGCATCCTTTTTTGGATGGCATTACTCTTGATCGATTGAAGCGAGAACTCTCGATCAAGCTTGCCTTGCCTCAACCTTACCTTCCCTATTCCGATGGTTCGAATTTCGAGGATCGCAAGATTCGCTTTTCGCCTGCACCTCAGCAACTGTTATTTGAGGAACAACCGACGGACGACTATCCGTATCGATTGATCTCGCCGCCGGGTGCATTCGTCGTGAACACGACCATGGGCAACATTGAAAGCCTTTTGAAGGCGGCAGGTGGCCAGCCACAAATGATCATTCATCCAGAAGATGCAGGCGTCATCGGAATTCAGTCGGGTGACATGGCTCGCGTGTCGAGTCGACAGGGCAGCATACTTCGGCAAGTGATCGTTGGAACCGAGTCGTTGCCCGGAGTTGTAATCGCGCTTGGTCAGTGGTGGCCTAAGCTTTCACCCGATGGCAAGAGCCTCAATGATTTGACGAGCGAACGCCTGACCGATCTCGGCGGTGGCAGCACTTTCGGCAACCCTGTCGTGAGAGTAGAACGATTGTCTCAATAGTTCAAGAAACTTCGACCAGTTCGACTGAAATGGGGGAAGTTCTGGGCTGTTCAACAATTGACCTTAACATTTTTTTGAAAAGTCTACGACCTGTTTTTTGTCAGACTAAATATCACGACGTCGTTATGGACCGTAGCGCATGGTAAACGCAGCGCCAACATCGGCAACCCGATGCAACGACCGGCATCGACCGCGAAGCGGTCAAAGATTTCATGGGATTGTGCGACCGCTTCGCGGTCGATCCACCGTTGAACCTCCCGGCTGCGGGATCGAATTCCACTCTGCGATAACCCGCTGCGTCAGTTTTGAAGTTGCGCTTTTAAAGTCTCGTCAAAAATAAATTCCGGTTTTGCCTACTAATAAAATCCGGAAGTTAATCTTGACCGGTTCCTTAGTATTCTGCCTCGGTTTTTGGAAACTCGACGAGTGAGCGAAGACCTCGTCAATATCGATTTTTAACCGCTCACCCGTCGGGTTACCAAAAAGGCGCAACTTTAAAACTCATCAGCGAGGTGGTTGCGTCCCTCGCAAAATTCCGCGTGAAGTTGCGTTGTATCACTTTAAGCATGGCAACCATCAGCTAGGATTGACCAAGCAAATGACGCGAGCATTCCAGTTCGCCTTCAGCGTTGTATAATTAAGTCCGCTAGGTACCTCAAAAAAAAGGAAAATTAAATGGATCGCGAAACATTGGTGAAGGCCATCAAAGCTGGGCCTGTGATGATCACGATGAACGATGGCAGCGAGTATGTAATTCGGTCGTCAGAATTTGCAATGAGATCGCCACCGCCGCTGGTGTCACCGTGTATCGTATGGCCAGAAGCCACATTTTAGATTTCAATCCCAACTCCTCTTAAGCAACACCTCATGAAAAACATTGCCTTTTTGATCGCGTTCTTCGGCCTAGAGCTAGCCAGGTACAGTTGTTTTGCGAACGCCGCGTCGCCCGTGCCATTGATTTTTGATACCGACATTGGCAATGACGTCGACGACGTACTTGCCCTAGGTATGATCCATTCTCTGGAGTCTCGTGGCGAATGCAAATTGCTGGCGGTGACAATTACGAAGGATCATCCGCTGGCGTCAGCGTTTACCGATGCGGTCAATACGTTCTACGGACGTGGCGATGTGCCGATTGGTGTTTGCCGCAGTGGCATTACCACTGAGGAAGGAAAGTTTAACGGTTTAGCAGCTCGATATCCGCATGATTTGAAATCTGGTGCCGATGCTCCCGATGCTGTCGCGGTACTGCGTAAGGCGTTAGCATCGTCGGAGGATGGAACGGTTGTGATCGCGCAAGTCGGATTCTCAACGAATCTGGCAAAGCTTTTAGAATCGCCTGGAGATGCAATCAGTCCGCTGGACGGTGCAGAATTGGTCAAGGCAAAAGTTCGCACGCTATCGGTCATGGCAGGTGCCTTCACTCGAATTGCGGGTGATAAAGGCCAGCTTTATGACCACAAAGAGTACAACGTTGTCGAGGATATCTCGGCGGCGAAGCGGATAGCGACCGATTGGCCGACGCCGATTTTATGGAGTGGATTTGAAATCGGACTGGGGCTCGGTTATCCGGCCTCAAGCATTGCATCGGACTATCGCTATGCAAATCCGCATCCCATCCAAGATGCTTATCGTCTCTATTGCCAACCCAATGAAAATCGCCCAACCTGGGATTTGACGAGCGTGCTCGTGGCCGTTCGTGCGGACAACGGCTACTTCGACTATTCCGACTTGGGAACCGTAACGGTGCAAGACAATGGACTGACGACCTTTGACGCAAGCGATTCAGGGCATCATCGCTATTTGAAGATTCCAGAACATGGCCAAGGTCGTATCCTTGAAGCTTTGCAACTTCTGTCGAGCCAGCCGCCGACGGAAACGAAGTGAGGTTTTGAGGCAATGAATCATGTACCTCGAATCGTTGTCGTTGGTTCGATCAATATGGATTTGGTCGTCCGCTGCGCGATATTGCCAACGCCGGGAGAAACGATTTTAGCGCAGAGTTCGACGGAAGTCCCTGGTGGAAAAGGGGCGAACCAAGCGGTGTCGGCTGCGCGGTTGGGGGCACGCGTTTGGATGATTGGTCGCATCGGTGACGATTCGTTTGCTTCGAGGCTACATTCGGGGCTCGTTGCAAATGGCGTCGATTGCTCAGCGGTTCTGAGAACAGAATCATCCGCAAGTGGGATCGCGATCATCGGTGTCCAAGACAACGGGCAAAACCAGATCACGGTGGTTCCCAATGCGAATGCCTTGCTGACGCCGAGTGACATTGATCGATTTGAGACCGTCATCAAGGATGCGAGCATGTTGCTGTTGCAGCTTGAGATTCCGATGCCGACAGTCGTTCGTGCTGCTGCGATTGCTCGGGCTCATAACGTCCCAATACTTCTCGATCCGGCACCAGCGCCTCATGAACTTCCTGCCGAGCTTTTTTCTGTTGACGTGATGTGTCCCAATCAAACCGAAGCGGCCGCGATTCTTGGACGCTCAGTCGTGACCATTGATGATGCAAAACTTGCGGCACGAGAACTGTTCTCGCGTGGCGTGCGGATTGCCATCATCACGTTGGGAGCGGACGGCGTCGTCGTTTGCAGCGACGAGGGCTGCAAGTTGTACAACGCCCCAACAATCAAAGCCGTTGATTCGACTGCGGCTGGTGACGCCTTCGCCGCAGCATTTTCGGTATGTCAAAGCAACGCTGAGTCACTCGACCAAAAAATCCGGTTTGCCTGTGCCGCTGGAGCCGTTGCGGCTTCTCGTCATGGCGCTCAACCATCCCTTCCCACTCGACTTGATGTCGAATCACTCCTTCAACGAACCGTTTCATGAACGCTAACACGTTTTACTCATTGCCAACGATTTTGGTTACCGGATTGTTATTAAGCGGGTGTAGCTCATCGACGAAATCGGCATCGTCACGTTCTCCGGAAACCGAGAGTGCCGCCCTGGAACCAAGGAAGCCTCGAATTGCACTGGTGATGAAGTCCCTTGCCAATGAGTTTTTCTCGACCATGTCCGAAGGCGCAAAGGCGCATCAAAAGACGCACGAAGGTGAGTATGAGTTGTTGGTCAATGGCATCAAGGATGAACGTGACTTGAGCCGACAAGTCGCGTTGGTCGAAGAAATGATTGCCA
>Ga0105047_10020960_pt1 | contig 10018 bp, 7 predicted proteins | sample MAT04_FD_78384 | JGI IMG/M metagenome (GOLD analysis project Ga0105047, IMG submission 78384) | Freshwater microbial communities from Lake Fryxell liftoff mats and glacier meltwater in Antarctica - MAT-04 (megahit assembly) | ecosystem: Environmental > Aquatic > Freshwater > Ice > Liftoff...
ATCGTGATTCTTTACTCTGCGTTCTTTGCGCACTCTGTGGTTAAGTCTTCTGTTTGAATTTTAGTCGCGTTTACTGATTGAACAGGAATGCCTTCGTGTTTAGTAGTGCCCAGATGATGTTTTCGTAAGCGGCCTTTTTGTCTTTCGGCTGCTTCGAGATATGTTCCTTCGCCAGCGCGAGTTGTTCCGCTGACGGTTTCTTGCCGACAGACCACACGAATAACTCGGCGATCTTTTCGTCGTCGCTGCGTGGGTCTTTCGCGAGTTTCTCGGCACGGCCACCGGCGCGGGCGATTTTGTCTTGCACTTCTTGCGAGTTCAGCATGTGCAGAATCATCGCGAGGCTCGCCTCGTTGACGCGCTCGCACTCGCACGCACTGATCCGCTGCGGCCGACCGAAGACATCAAGGAAGTATGACGAAAACGACTCGTCGGGCAACATGATCGCGCGTTGCGGCGAGTTCGCATCGTTCGGCAAACCGGGGAACTGCGAGGGGCTATCCGTCACTTTGCAAACGGCATCGAAGACGACTTCGGCGGCGAGACGCTTCGGGTAGTAGCGAGCGTACGACTGCTTGTCGGACTTATTGAACTCGTTCGGTGCTGCACTCAATTGATATGTGCGGCTCTTGCAGATCGTCTTCACCAACGACTTCAACGAGAATTTGTTCTCGATGAAATTCGCGGCCAGGGCGTTCAGAAGTTCGGGGTTCGATGGTGGGTTCGTCACGCGCATATCGTCGATCGGGTCGACGATACCACGACCGAAAAAGTGTGCCCAATAGCGGTTCGCCACGGTGCGCGCGAAGAACGGGTTCGCGGGGTTCGTCATCCAATCGGCCAACTGTTCGCGGGGGTCGTCGTTGCCATCGACCACGACGGCGTCGGCGTCGAGCGGCTTCAGCGGTGCGGTTTTGTTCGTGCGTTTGTTCGTTACAGATCCGTTCGAACGCACGTAAATTAGTTGCTTGCGATCTTGATTATTGTTGTTCAACCCTGGCGTGGCAATTGCTTTTTTGCCGACGCGACCGAAGAACGCGGCCATGCCCCAGTAGTCGTCTTGGCTCCACTTTTCGTACGGATGGTGGTGGCAGTTCGCACATGCCATCCGTTGGCCGAGGAACACCTGCGAAAGATCGTCGACGAAGTTCTCTGCGGTGGCGACCTCTTTGTACCAAACCGTCGTCGGTGATTTTACTTCGTCGCCACTCGAACAAACGATCTCTCTCGCGAACTTGTCGTACGGCATATCGGTGGCGATCGCATCGCGAATCCAGGCATGGAACGCGAACGTCCCCGTCGCGCGGCTCGGTTGCCCGCGTCGCTTGACTCGCAACACATCGGCCCATTTATTTGCGAAATAATAGCTGAACTCGGGGGTTTCGACGAGGCGGTCGATCAGCTTGTCTCGCTTATCCACGGATACATCGGCCACATATGCAGACACCGCAGCGGGTGCGGGTAACGATCCGGTGATATCCAAATAGGCGCGGCGAATAAACTGCTCGTCGGAACAAATCTCCGATGGCACGATACCGAGTTCACGCCATTTCTGACTGGTGAAATTGTCGACGACGGTGTTTGCCGCGAAGGTAAAGTTTGGGGCCACGCCGGGGCGTGGCACGATGGCTCGGAAGACGTTGACTTGCCCGCTGAAGCGGACCATTACGCCGGCTTGACCCGTCATCGACAGCGTTTGGACGAGGCCCGATTCGTTGACCGTCGCCACTTCCGTCTCGTTCGTTTCAAACTGACAGCGGCGCGTCACATCTTCGATGGTGCCATCGGAATAGTGTGCGTGGACGGCGAGTTGCTGACGCGCTTGTCGGTCGAGAACCCGCGAATTCGGGTAAACGACGATCTTCGCGATCGTCGGGTCGGTCGCAGTGCCGTACGGCATACCGGTCGCGATCCAGCGTCGGAGGATCTTGTATTCTTCGGAGCCGACATCCATTTTCTTGCCGCCACCATGCGGAACTTGGCCCGATGACTTCGTGAGAAACAGCGAGGTATCCGGCGCGGCAGGGAACAGCCGTCGGCCCCGCGATTCCTTTAGCAACGTAGTGTAATCGAGTTCGGGGTCGAAGCCGAGCAGCGACAACCGGAAGCCGTTCTGCCCCTGAATTTTGCCGTGGCAGCCGCCGGAATTGCAACTGAGTTTCGTGAGAATCGGCTCGATTTGGTTGTTGAAGTTCAAAAGCCGTGGCGTTTCCATGGCTTCGACGATCGCGGGAATTTTCGTCGTCAGTCCGCCGAAGGTGGCAACGATTTCCGCACGGCCATTCGCCAACGGGAAAACGCGACCATCGGCGTTAACGCGAAGGATATTCGCATCGGAGACGCTGTACTTTACGGCGGAAGTCAGGTCGACCGTGCGATTGTTAGGCAACTTGCCATCGATGAGCAACTGCGGCGCATCGTCCGAACCGCGTACGGTTAGTTGTGCCGGGAACGCGACGATTTCCGATGGGGTAGGCAGTGTCTCTGCAGCATTCGCACAAACGAACGCATTGAAAAACAAGCCGAATGTGAGGAGAGTGCGCATAGCGAGTGGTCTTCAGGTGGGATGAATCGCGTGCAGAAAACGACGCCCGATGTGCGGTGGCACACCGGGCAACGACATTATAGCAGTTCCTTGACCGGCTCGCGGTCGTCCAAAACGTACATCGGGCGACCCGCACCGTTCGGGAACGTCATCGCGGGGTCGATGCCGATGGCACGATACAGCGTACTCATGACTTGCGGCACGGTGTAGGCACGATCTTTCGGACGTTCGCCCTTGGCGTTAGTCGCGCCGACGGCTTGGCCCATCTTCAGGCCTCCACCCGCTACGAGTGCGCCCATTGCGGGCGACCAGTGATCTCGACCCGCATTCATATTCACCTTCGGAGTGCGGCCAAATTCGCCCCACATCACGGTCACGACATCGTCTTGCATTCCGCGATCGTGCAGGTCTTGAATCAGGTTCGCAATCGCTTGATCGACCTTCGGAAGTTGCTTCTTTAGTGTGGTGAAGTTGCCACTGTGCGTATCCCAGCCACCGATGGAAAGCGTCACGAAACCGACGCCCGCTTCGATCAGCCGTCGTGCCGTCAGGAACTGTTCGACGCCTTTGTAGCGTTCGCGAACTTTGGCATCTTCCTTTTCGATATTGAGTGCATTGCGGACGACGCCACTCGACACCATTTCGAGCGCGCGTTCGGTGTAACTATCGATGCCGACCATCGTGCCAGAGGCATCGATTTCGCGTCGCGTGTCGTCGAACGATTCGAGCAGGTTGCGCCGATTGTCGAGGCGATCCGAATTGACACCGTTGGCCAATTTCAAGTTGGAATTGCCTGGGCCGCTCGGCGTGAATGGGCGGTGCGAAACGCCGAGATAACCCGGTTCGGTTCCGCGCGACATGCCGCGCAGGCTGACGAACGGAGGCACCGCTCCCGACGATTCGGTGCGGAGTTTCGAGATGACCGAGCCGAACGACGGGTGGCCCGCCGTCACGTTGACGCGATCTGGGTAACCGGTCGTGACCAGCGAATCGCTGTGTTCATCGACCGAAGTGAGCGAGCGAACGACGGCGAGTTTGTCGAACATCTTCGCCTGCATCGGGAAGTGTTCGCAGATCTGTACGCCGGGTACATTCGTCGAGATCGGTTTGAAGTCGCCGCGAATCTCGACGGGGGCATCGGGTTTGAGATCGTACATATCGAGGTGCGACGGTCCGCCAGGCAGGTAAATAAAGATCGCCGACTTCATCGCCCGGCTGCTGGTGTCTTGCTTCTTCGCAGCGGCCTGAGCCCGCATCGCGTCGGCGAGCGTTAGCGTGGCCCCGAATGCACCGATCTTCAGCATTTCGCGACGCGAAACGCCATCGCAAAATCGCTGGCCAGCCGAACCGAGGAACTGTAACATGCCGAACTCCGAGGAAAGGGAAACGAGCAGGTGGGTGAGGTTGAAGGCAGCCGATGAGACGGCTCTCATCAATAAACACTGTAGGCTGTTAATAGTTTCGTCTGGATTTCCGCCGGAGTCAATAATATTTTTAACGAGATTGTTAGATCCTGTAGTTGCGCGGTCTTGTTGGCCCGACGCGCCAGATGGAAACGACATCACCCATATGAAAGCCAAAAGTCAAAAATCGCAGGCGATTTGACGTAATTTAGATTCGCGAGGTGTCGCGAAAGTGTCGGTACATACGGCAAGCCGCAGACGAATGACTCTGACGTAAACCGTAACGAATATTGTGGATACCGCAAAACCGCCCGACGAGCAATCGAAATTTCCGATCTGAAAGTGGCATTTTGAGACGCGAAAATGGCAAAAACCGGTTTTTGAGCGTCCGCAATTCGGACTTACGTCAATTCCGCATTCCCGATTTCGCCTGTTTCCTTGTGGGGCGATGCAGATTAAGATGTCCGGATGATTGCTTCACTCCCGCTGATGAATGACACCACACATGCCCCGAAACCGGGATTACTCGACTGCGCGATCGACGACTTGCGTGCGTGGCTTGCCGAACGGAACCAACCGGCGATGCGGGCGAAACAGATTCGCCGCTGGCTGTTACACTCACGTGCGACGAGTTTCGAGGCAATGACCGATTTACCAAAAGAGCTTCGGCCAGCGTTAGCCGAGAGCTTTGATCTGTTCAGCACGCGCATCGAACATCATCTGACCGCACGCGACGACACGCACAAACTCGTATTGAAACTGCACGACAACCGCATGATCGAGTGCGTGCTCATTCAAGACGATGGCCGCGCGACGGCCTGCATTAGCACGCAAGTCGGCTGCGGAATGGGTTGCGTGTTCTGCGCGAGTGGCATCAATGGCGTGGCTCGCAACCTGACGACCGGCGAGATTCTGGAACAACTCGTGTTGTTGCGGAACCTCACCGACGCGAACACGACGAACCCGGATCGTGCGACCCGACTGACGCACATTGTCGTGATGGGTATGGGCGAACCGCTTGCGAATCTGGAGTGTTTGCTCGAAGCGCTCAAAATTGCGGGCGACAAGGACAGCCTCGGCATTGGGGCGAGGCACATCACGATTTCCACGGTCGGCTTACCCGCGAAGATCCGGCAACTCGCCGAGTCCGGCAAGCAGTATCACCTCGCGGTATCCCTGCACGCCCCAAACGATGCGCTTCGCACGCAGATCGTCCCCACGAACACGAAGACTGGCATCGAGGAAATCCTCTCCGCGGCGGACGATTTTTACGCGAAAACCGGGCGGCAAGTGACGTTCGAATACGTCGTACTCGGCAAGATGAACGACCAACTCGAACATGCCCGGCAACTGGCACGATTGTTACGCGGTAGAAAAGCCTATGTGAATTTGATCCCGTGGAACAACGTGACCGACCTCACGTTTAAGCGACCATCCGAGGCAGACCTGACGGCGTTCCTGGAAGAACTCAATCGGGCCGGTGTGACGGCAAAAGTGCGGAAGCGCCGTGGGGCCGAGATCGATGCCGCGTGCGGCCAATTACGCCGCGAAGCGGAGAACGGTGCAGTCGCTCCGGCAGGCCATACATTATCGTTAACTGCTCCAGCAACGGTTTCGCCGTAACACCCACACCTGGCACTCCTTTTATGGCGACCGGCCAAACCAGCGCGATGATGGCCGTCCGCGACCCCGATGTCCGCCTGATGTTGCGTGTCCGCGACCACGACGATCCCGCCGCATTCGCCGAGATCGTCGAGCGGTTCCAGCACCGGCTCGTCGCTGTGATGCACCACCTCATAGGGACGAAAGAAGAATCCGAAGACCTTGCGCAGGAAGTGTTTTTGCGGGTTTATCGCACGCGAAAGAAGTACACGCCGAAGGCGAAGTTTTCGACGTGGTTGTTCACCATCGCGAACAACCTCGCAATCAATGCATTGCGGGACCGCAAACGTCGCCCGCACATCCAGTTAAATACGAGCGATTCTGGCCCGCTTGGGCCTCGCCCCGCCGAGCAACTCGTCTCCGAACGCGACCGCCCACCGACGCACCAGATCCAGCAGGAAGAACTCGCGGCCGTCGTGCGCCGGGCGATCGATGAATTGAACGAACGCCAGCGTGTCGCGGTCGTTTTGAATAAATTTGAGGATATGGGCTACGCGGAAATTGCCGATGTCATGGGGCTATCGACGATGGCCGTAAAATCATTATTGAACCGCGCGCGAATGCGGCTTCGAGAGATGTTGCAAGCATACATTTATATGGATGGCGATCCACCGCCGGCCTCCGAGTGAACTTACCGCGAATCCGGTGACCCGAATGGCAAGCGATATTCCCGACGATCCCGATCCGGATGACGACCTCGTCGCGTACCTCGATGGTGAACTCGATGGTGCCGACGCGCGTTCGATGGAATCGAAACTGGCATTCGATCCGAAAGCCCGTGCGGAAGCGGATGCATTCAAAAAGACTTACGATCTGCTGGATTATCTGCCGAAGCCCGAACCGTCCGCCACATTCGCCACGCGAACGCTGACGCAAATTTACCCCGTAGCGTCCGACGAACTTCCAGCAACAAAGCCCCCTGCCCCATCGTCGGCAGGAATTCCATTCGCGCCTTCACAGTCGGTTCCGCTGCCAGTTACACCGCAGCGAACGGTTTGGGTCGTTCTCGGTTGGTGTAGCGCAACATTACTCGTCACGATGCTCGGGTATCTCGGCCATTTACTCGCTCGTCCGCATCTGGAAGCCGATAGCGCTACGAAACAGACCAGCGAGCAAGTGCGACTATTAGAGCGACTACCGATGTATCTCGGCGTCGACGACATCGGTTACCTCAAGTCGCTCGACGATCCAGACCTCTTCGGCGACAACGATGGCGATTCCCCCGCACCCGCGAAAGTCACACTGAACGGAACGAGCGAGACGTTTACTTCGCCCGAACTCGCCAAACTCGAAAACTTGTTGAAAACCTTCCCGCCAGTGCGTCAGCAGCAGTTGCGTCAACTCGACGAGGAACTGGAAACCATCGCATCACCGGTACAAGAACATCTGCTGTCCGTGCTCGAACGCTATTCCGTTTGGCTCGATCGGCTGCCCGATGACTATCGCAAAGAAATCCTCTCTGCACCGGCCGCACCCGAGCGGCTCGATGCAGTTCGGCGAGTGAAGGAGCGAACGTGGCGCAAGAGTTTACCGCAACTTTTGCAGGAGAAAATTCAGGCTGCCGAGGGGCCAGATCGCGAACGCGAACTGATTGCCGCGAAGAAGCAATACACCGAACGCCGACGCATCTGGGAGTTGGCGCGGCGCGATTGGGCGAACCTCAAAAACGACCGGAAACCTTGGCCATTCGAAACCGACGAAACGGCGAAACCCGTACAAGACTTCGTGGATAAACAGTTGAAACCGAGGTTAAAGCCCGAAGAGTGGCGCGACCTCGACGAGTCCCGGCAGGACGCTACGCCGATGGCGGGATACTTCGCGTGGTTGAATTACGGAGCAAAATTGCATCGTGCTGCCGAAAGCCATCCGAGCCTGCCAGAGTCGGCAAACGGGAAGGTAATTCGTACGGCGAACGACCTTCCGGTTGAGTTCGTTAAGCAGATCAACAAGGCCGTGGGCATCGGCGGGCGACGGCTGTTGCTGAATCACCCCGCTGCGGGTAAGTGGCCCGATTTTGCCGAGGTCGTTTGGAAGGAAGCCATCGAGTTGAAGGTGCCGATCCGCTTCCCACTTGGCCCGAGTAAGCCCGAGGATTACCCGAGCGCGGTGAAGATTTTCTGCGAAGGCCCGCTGGCCGAGAAGCTCGATGCGAAAGACCGCGACGAGTTACGAAAGCTGGAAGGAAACTGGCCCGATCACCCGCGTCGGATGATCGAACTGGCTAAGAAGCACGACTTGGCCGTACCCGGTGTGACACTGCCAGGGCCGCCGAGCCTCTGGCAGAAAACCTACGGTAACAACCGTCCACCACCGAAGAAATCGCCTTAGCCGACAGGGTTATTCAGCGTGCCGATGCCTGTGATCGCGATGTCGACTATGTCCCCCGTCGATAGCGTGAAGGCATCGGGTGGCACGATCCCGGTACCCGTCAGCAGCATGACGCCGTACGGGAAATCGTTCTCGCGACCGAGCCAGTCGACGAGTTCTTCAGGCGTGCGTGCCATCATCGACAGCGACGTTTTCCCGTTGAACGCCACCTCGCCCGCACGGCGAATTGTCAGTTCGATCGCAGTCGTACTGAGCAGCGGCATCGCGCTGACTGGTGTGATGACTGGGCCGATCGCACACGCACCGGTATAAATTTTTGCCTGAGGTAAGTAGAGCGGGTTTTCACCTTCAATGTCACGTGCGCTCACGTCGTTGCCAACGGTGTATCCGACAATGCGCATATCCTGCGAAATTACCAGCGTCAGTTCCGGTTCGGGCACGCTCCACTTGCTGTCTTTGCGAACGCGGATCGGGTCGCCAGGGTTAATGACGCGGTCCGGCGTCGCTTTCATAAACAGTTCCGGCCGCGGTGCCGAATAGACTTTGTCGTAGAACTGAGCCGCCCCGACAGACTCCTCTTGCCGTGCGATTTTGCTCCGCTTGTACGTGACACCAGCCGCCCAAATTTCTTGCCGGTCTATGGGGGCCAGATATCGCAAACCTGCTGCCGGTTCTGGCGAAATCGAAGGGTCGATCAGTGTACGAGCGAGTTCGATCGGATTCGGTTGCGCGAGTAAATCCGCCAAGCACCGCACGGCGGGGTTCCGCGTGACGCTGAGTGCCTGCGCCGTTCCGTTCTCGATCATGACGACGGTCACCGCACCCGATTGTCGCCGGACTTTTCCAAACTGCATCTCGAATACCTCAGTTAAAAGAAATCGATTTTGGACTGTATCTCTAGAGTTTATCGCGATAGTGTCAGATCGGCGAAACCGATCAGACACTCCGCAAGATCGCAATGGCCTCATCGGCACGCGAATTTTTGAGACAAACGCCTGCGGCAAAGAGGGCGTCGGCCGTTTGCGAAGAATACGGTACCGCTTCATCGGGTTCGGGAACGATTGGCACGAGGCGTTTGACGATTTGTGCGATCAGCGTGTCGATACCGTCGCCGGTGATTGTCGATATCGCTGAATATTTCTGCGAAGTCTTCAAAACCCACGCGGCAGCAGGCAGATCGATCTTGCTCTTTACCAGTAGCAATTTCGTAGCGAACACCGCATCGTCAGTCGGCCAAACCGGGTCGGCTTCTGTCGAATCGAGTAACCAGACGATCAGATCGGCTTCGCGGAGGAATCGTCGCGCGACTTCCACGCCTGATGCTTCCAGCGAATCAGTGGCGACGCGTAAACCGGCGGTGTCGGATAGCGAGATCGGCCAGCCATCGAAGGCCAGCGCCGCGCTCACGACATCCCGCGTCGTGCCTGGCACCGGCGAGACGACGCTTCGCGTGTATCCCGCGAGTGCATTCATCAACGAGCTTTTCCCGGCATTCGGTGCCCCGGCGACAACGACTTTCCACGGCTCCACGAGGTGCCTGCCGATTTCGGAAAATCCGAGAATGCGGGTGACTCTCAGTTGTGCCAGTGCTATGTCACTCGCTTGGATGGCGTCAATTATCGCTTGAATCGCACGCGCGAACGCGCCTTGGCACTGATCGAGTAGGATCGATGCCGTGCGAACGGTTCGTGCTTTTGCCAACACGTCCCACGGTGTTTCGATTTCCATTTGCCGCGAAACGCACCCGGCGGATTGCAATTGTTCGACGATCCACGCCACTACGCGCCGCCCACCGTGGCAGTGGATTTCCAGTACCGGCTCGGGGTCGATTTCCTTTACTGCCAGCACGACTTCATCGCCAATGCCGTCGCCTAGATGACCGAACCAGATACGCTGCCGCGTTGGTACGGCTGGTAAGAGGGTGCCAGTCGCGGGGCGAAACATTGCCGTACCCACAGCCCATGCGGACGTACCCGCAACGCGAATCGTAGCGATTGCCCCGGTGCCAGGCGGGGTCAAAACTGTCACCCGCGTCTGATTCACGGCAGTGCCTCGGCAGAGATTCGGATACCTTCGAGAA
>Ga0105047_10020961_pt1 | contig 10017 bp, 7 predicted proteins | sample MAT04_FD_78384 | JGI IMG/M metagenome (GOLD analysis project Ga0105047, IMG submission 78384) | Freshwater microbial communities from Lake Fryxell liftoff mats and glacier meltwater in Antarctica - MAT-04 (megahit assembly) | ecosystem: Environmental > Aquatic > Freshwater > Ice > Liftoff...
CAGGCGCTTCTGCCGCGCGCCGGGACCTCACTTCGCCTCGGCTGGGACAGCAAGAGCGCCGAGGGCAGCACGGCGGGCAAGCGCCTCTCGCCTGAGACGTTTGGCCACCTCGGCTTCACCGGCACCTCGATCTGGTGCGATCCGACGCGCGACCTCGTCGTCGTGCTGCTGACCAACCGCGTGCATCCGAGCCGCGCGAACGAGCGCATCAAGGGCTTTCGCCCGGCATTCCACGATGGCGTCGTGGGTGCGTTCGATCGGTGAGCCTCAGCGGCGCGTTCGATCAGTGAGCGCGAGCGGCGCGCGTTAGCGCTGCGTCATCGCGAGCTGCATGGCAGCGCTGCGGATGCGCTCGGCGAGTCGACTCCGTGCGCGCGTCGACTCGGACCGCGCCGCAGCGCGCGCGATCGCCCGGTCGTCGCCGACGATCACGGCGAGCTGCTTCGCGCGGGTGATCGCGGTGTAGAGCAGCGCGCGATCGAGCAGCACATGGTGGGCGGACGCGAGCACTACGACGACCGCCGGGAACTCGCTGCCCTGCGACTTGTGGATCGTGCAGGCATACGCGAGCGTGAGATCTTCGAGGTTCTCCGGCGTGTAGGCGACGTCGCGCCCATCGACGCTCACCCAGGTCGTGCCCGCCGCGATGCGGCGCACCTCGCCGAGATCGCCGTTGAAGACGTCCCGCTCGTAGTCGTTGCGCAGCTGCATCACCTTGTCGCGCTGGCGAAAGGCGCCGGGACGCGCGCCGGGCAGCGGGTTGAGCGCGTCTTGCAGCAGCGCGTTGAGCCGCTCGGTGCCGACCGGGCCGCGGCGCATCGGCACGAGCACCTGCACGTCGCGCACAGGGTCGAGGCCGTACGACGTCTGCATGCGGCGCAGCACCTCGACGAGCTTCTCGGCGATCGCGTCGGGCTCGCGCGCCTTCACGATGAACAGCTCGCCATCGCCGCGCTCGCCGGGAGCGCTCGGCGTCGGTGACAGCCCGCGCAGCACCTCGTGCGCTCCGGCGACGATGCGTGAGCGCTGCGCTTGGCGGAACACCTGCGTCAGCCGCACGACCTGCGCGACGCCGCTGCCGAGCAGCTCGCGCAGCGCTTGTCCCGCGCCGACCGGCGGCAGCTGATCGACGTCGCCGACGAGCACCAAAGTCGCGCGCGGCGGCACCGCATCGAGGAGGCTGTCGGCGAGCTGCAGATCGAGCATCGACGCCTCGTCGACGAGCACCAGCTCCGCGTCGAGCGGCGAGTCCGCGTCGCGCGCGAACGACGACTCCTGCGGGCTCCACTCGAGCAGCCGATGCAGCGTGCGCGCCTCGCGGCCGGTGGCCTCGCTCAAGCGCTTCGCCGCGCGTCCCGTCGGCGCCGCGAGCAACACGCGATGTCCGAGCAGCTCGTGCGCTTTCACCAGCGTGCGCACCGTCGTCGTCTTGCCGGTGCCTGGGCCGCCGGTGAGCACGACGAGCCCCGAGCGCAGCGACGCGGTGACCGCTCCGTGTTGCTCGGCCGAGAGCGCGGCGCCCTCTGCGGCGCTCGTCACCGCTTGTTCGGCGCCGCGTGGCTCTTTGCGCGGCGTCGCTAAGCGCGCGAACGCGGCGGCGACGCGCACCTCGGACACGTAGAGCGGCGGCGCGTAGACGGCGCTGTCTTCGACGACGACCATCCCACGCGCGGCGAGGGCCGCGATGGACGGCGCGATGAGCTCGGCGGGGACGTCGAGAGAGCGCGCTTCATCAGCGAGCGTGCTCGCGTCCGAAAAAACGTGTCCGTCGTCCGCGGCGCGCGCGAGCAGATGCAGCGTCGCGCCGGCCGCCCGACGCGGATCGTTCGGAGCGATGCCCGACGCGCGACCGATCGCGTCCGCCGTGCGAAAGCCGACACCGCGCACCTCTTCCGCGACGAGATACGGATCTTCGCGCAGCACCTGCGCGGTGCGATCGCCGTATTTCTTCAGAAGGCGACGCGCGAGCGACGGGCCGAGTCCGAGCGCGTGCAAGAACGACATCGTCTCGGCCTCGTCGCGTCGGCTGCGCACCGCCTCTGCGATCGCTTGCGCGCGACGCGAGCCGATACCGGACACCTCGCGCAGACGCGACGACTGCTTGGCGATGACGTCGAGCGTCTGATCGCCGAACTTCGAGACCAGCCGCTCGGCGAGCGCAGGGCCCACGCCAGGCACCAGCCCGGAGCCGAGATAACGCGCCATTCCCGCGCGGCTGGTCGGCACGATCGGCGTAAACGCCGTGACCTGAAAGCGCCCACCGTGCACCGCGTGCTGCGTCGCGCGGCCGCGCAAGCGCAGCGTCTCGCCGATCGCCACTTGGCCGAGATCGCCGACCGCGGTCATCGCACCGCCGTCGGGCTCGCGCAGCCCGCGCACGACGACGAAGCGTCCGTCGTCGCTGCGAAAGACGACGTCCTCGATGGTGAGCTGCACGATTTGTTCGCCCAGCGCGGGCTGTTCGCCGGGCGCTGACTGCTCGCCGAGCGCACGCGTCGTGGCGTTGCTGGTGGGGCTCAGCTTCATGACGCGCGCGGTCTCACGGCGTGGCGCTCCGATCGGCGAGTCCGGGCGTGCAGCCATCGAGCGCATCGGGCGCAAACGCGGCGCTCGAGCCGTCGCGCGGATCGGCGGCGATGCGCACGATGCAAGCACCCGCCGCGCGCGCTGCCATGGCCGGCGCTGCGGAGACGCGTCGACCGCCGGGATCGCGCAGGAACAGCGGCTCGCCCGCGTTCGCCAGCCCGCCCGACCCGATCGACGTCCCGATGCGCACCAGCGGAACGCCGGGCGCAGGCGCGTCGTCGTTCGCGTCGTCGGCGTCGAAGGCGTCGGCCACGAACAGCGCGCGCGCGCCTGGCGGCAGGAGGAACGCGCGCGTCATGCGGTCACCTTCGTCGTCGGCGCGATCGCTCAGAGAGAAGTCGCGGAGGTCCACTGGCACGGCGCCGAAGTTTAGCACCTCGACGTACTCCTGACGGGGCTCCGCGCCGCGCGGGTCGCTGCGCACCTCGGTGATCGACAGCGACGCGAGCGCGGCCGTCGTCGGCAGCGAGACGCGCTGCTCGAGCTCGAGACCGGCGGCGTCGATCAAGTACAGCGTCGCGTCGAAGGCGATGTCGGGCGTGAGCGTACGGACGCTGAGCGCGACATCGCCGCGCGGCGACACGACCGCGACCTCGCGTCGTGTTCCCACATGGCTCACCGAGAAGAACGCGCGCACTGGCTCGCTCGTGCGGAGGTGCAACGACAGGCTTCGATCATCGGCGAGCAGACAGCCGCCGCCTTCGAGCGCGGTCTCGTCGAGCGCGCATGGCTCATCTTCCGTGGGCAGCGGCGGGGTCACGTCGTCGTCGCTGCTCGTCGTGAAGTGAGACGCGCTCTCGCCGATCGGCGCGCCCGATCCGTCGCGCAGCGACTCACCGGCGATCAGCGCGTAAGCCGTCCCGCCGACGAGCGGCGCGTGCGGCCTCACGACGACGCAATAGCCGCCGGGCCACCCGATCTCAGCGCACGGCGGCTCGCTCAGCTCCGCGCTCACCGGCGCCCCATCGACGCGCGCGAGATAGACGGCGTCACGTGCGCCAATGACGCGCCCATCGAAGCGCAGCGCGACGAACGGCACATTTGGCCCGACGCCCGGCGCGCCATCCGGCGGCCAGCTGTCGACGCGCGTCGCGCCATCGTCCGGAGCGCTCGAGACGCGCAGCGCGACGGCGCGCGGCGCACCGAGCACGCGCTCGTCGTGCGTGTCCTCGAGCCACGCACCGACGACCAACGTGTACTCCGCGCCGATCGCGAGCGCGTCGATGGGCCGAACGAGCAGCGCGCCATCGACGCTGTCGATCGCGATCGGGATCGCCCGCGCGAGCGTATCGACGCGCAGCGGTGCGCTCGCGAGATCGGCGAGCAGATCGGCGTTGGGCGCGCCGCGCAGCAAGAAGATCGCGCCCGACGGAGCGATCACACGCCCATCGATCGCGAGCCGCAGCGTCACGCGGCGCGGCACGGCGTCGGGCTCGCGCATCGCGCCGCGCGCATCGAGCGCGATGATCTCGCCGAGTCCGACGCGCGGCGCGACCTGCGCTGCGTCGAGGCCGGCGTCACGCGTCGGACGGTCGAGCACGGCCGGCAGTGGCTCGAGGCACGCGCCGAGAAGCACGCCCACGGCGATGGCGAGCGTGACGGAGAGCGCGCAAACGCGCGAAGGCGCGGGACGGGGAGGGGAGCAACGCGATTTGTTCATGGCGTGCGGGTCATCGGACGCGCATCTCCTGCGTTGCGCATCTCGTGTCGACGCGCGATCTCGCTTGCAAAGACGCGCGCCCTATCGCTGCGCTCGATCGGCGCGCTATCCTGCGCGTCGCGATGTCGCCCCACGAGCCGTATCGACGCGACGATCCGCGCATCGGCACCATCGTCGCCGGCAACTATCGGATCGCGCGGCTGCTCGGACGCGGCGGGATGGCCCGCGTCTACAAGGCCGAAGATCTGACGCGCGGCCGGATCGTGGCGGTGAAGATCCTCCACGCCGAGCTCGCCGCGGACGCCGTCACTTTGACGCGCTTTCAGCAGGAGGCGCGCACCGCAGCGCAGATTGGTCACGCGCACGTGGTCGAGGTGCTGGCCGTCGGCGTCGAGCCCGGCGGGGCGCCATTTCTCGTCATCGAGTACGTGCGCGGACGCAGCCTCGCAGAGCTGCTGAACGCCGAGGGGCAGCTCGCCGTCGGGCGCGCGTGTCGCATCGCATGTCAGGTGCTCGAGGGGCTCGGCGCGGTGCATGCGAGCGGCGTGGTGCATCGCGATCTCAAGCCGGAGAACGTGCTGCTCACGACGCAGGACGGCGTGCGCGACTTCGTGAAGCTGTGCGACTTCGGCATCGCCACGTTCGCGGAGGCGCAGCAGCGCTCCGAGCTCACACCGACCGGCCGCACGATGGCGAGCCCACACTACGCGAGCCCGGAGCAGCTCGCCGGGGCGCGCGGGCGCGATGCGCGGGTCGACCTCTACGCCGTCGGCGTGATCTTGTTCGAGATGCTCGCCGGACAGAAGCCGTTCGACGCGCCCGCGCTCACCGATCTGTTCACGAAGATCCTCGGCGAGCAGCAGCCGCCGCTGCGCGTGTTTCGGCGCGACGTGCCCGAAGCGCTCGAGCGCGTCGTCGCGCGCGCGCTCGCCAAGGCGCCGGAGCAGCGGTACGCCAGCGCGGCGGAGCTCCTCGCCGCGCTGCAGCCGTTTGCAGCGCCGCCCGACACGAGCCACGAGGCGACCGACACGATCACCGCGGATCTGCGCGATCTCTCGCTGCGCGCGCGGAGCGAGACGCGTCCCGCGGAGGACGTGGGCATCGGCTATCAGGTCGCGGGTGTGCTGGTGCACTCGCTCATGGCGTTCTTGCGGGAGCGCCTCGCGGCGGACGTGCTGCAGGCCGCGCTCGCGGCGCTCACGGCGGACGACCGTGCGCTCGTGGCCGAGCCGATCTCGCTCGACGCTTGGTATCCGGGGCGGCCGTTCGCGGAGCTGCTCGACGCGGCGGAGCGGCTCGCGGGGACCAGCGATCGGCGCCTCGCCGCGGAAGCGGGTCGCGACATCGCGCGGCGGATGCTCGGCGAGCCGCTCGCCCGCGCGGCAGGCGAGGGGCTCACGCCGGAGCAGTTCTTTTCGCAGCTCTCGCTCGTATGGCGCAGCGCCCACGCGAGCGGCGACGCGCGGGTCGCGCGTATCACGCGTGGGCACGGGCGCGTCGAGATCGTCGGGCAGGCGCAGCCGCGCGTCGCGCGCACCGTCGCCGCCGCGAGCTTTCTCGAGGAGTCGCTGCGGCTCGTCGGCGCGAAGTCGGTCGATGTGCGGCTGTCGCGCGCAGAGGCGCTCGGAGACGATCGCGATGTGTTCGAGGCGACCTGGTCGTAGCGCGGGTCGTTGCGCAGCTGGGCGTCGAGCTCCCCGGTGACATCTCGAAACTCGGCCCTATACTTCCGCTCGTGTTTCGCAGCGATGTGACCACGCAACCTCGACCACCCGCATGAGCGTCGGGCTCAGCGCACCGGTGCTGGTGCTCAACAAGAGCTTTCAGCCCGTCCGGGTGACGTCTGCGCGGCGCGCCTTCGTGATGCTCTACGCGGGCTCGGCGCGCGCGCTCGACTCCGGCTTCGAGCCGCACGACTGGATCTCGTGGGCGACGCAGGAGATCGCGCTCGTCGACGAGACGGTGCGAACGCCCTCGGGTTTCGTGCGGGTGCCGCGCGTGATGGTGCTGACGGGCTACAACCGAGTGCCACGCAGCGCGGTGCGGCTCTCGCGCCGCAACGTCTTTCTGCGCGATGGCTATCGCTGCCAATACTGCGGCGATCGACTGCCGGTGCCGGAGCTCAACCTCGATCACGTCAACCCACGCTCGCGCGGCGGGCGCAGCACCTGGGAGAACCTCGTCACGTCCTGCCGCGACTGCAATCTGCGCAAGGGCCGCGCGACGCCGGACGAGTGCGGGATGCACCCGATGCGCGCGCCGATCCGTCCGACGTGGACCGCGGCCGCGCAGCTCGCGGCGTCGCCGCGGCGATTCGCGGAGTGGGAGCCGTTCCTCGCCGGCGTGCAGCCAATCCTCGAGGCGATGCCTGAAGTCGTGTGAGCGCCTGCGCGTTGCGCAGCGGGCAGCGCCTTGATACATGGCCGCTCCCATGGCCGGAACCGACGACGAGCAGGACGGCGACGCAGGGGCGCCCTTGTCCTTGCCGTCAGCGGCTTCGCAGCCCCCGCCGCCAGGTTTCCGACCGCGCGCGCGGCCGCGGCGCATCCTCGTCGTCAGCGGCGCCAAAGGCGGCGTCGGCAAGACGGTGTTCGCGACGAACCTCGCGCTCTATCTCGCCACCATCGGCCGCCAGGTCGTGATGGTCGACGCTGACGCCGGCGGCGCCAACGCCCACACCTGCCTCGGCATCGATCGACCGCGCAGCACGCCCGCGGATGGCCCTCTCGGCCCGATGGTCGAGACGCCGGTGCCCGGCCTCCGGCTGCTGCGCGCCGGCCTCGATCGCCCCGCGACTGGCGGCAGCCGCACTATTCGCCGCGCGCGTCTGCTCGAGGGCCTGCGCGCGACCGAAGCCGAATATCTCGTCGTCGACATCGGCGCCGGCACCGTCAGCTCGCTCGTCGACTTCACGCTGCGCTGTGATCTCGCGCTCTACGTGACGCTGCCGGAGCCGACGGCGATCGAGAATACGTACCGCTTCATCCGCGGTGCGTTCGCGCGGCGGCTGCGCTTCGCGGCGCCGACGCGCGAGCTGCGCATGACCCTGCTCGCGCGCATCGCCGCGCTCGGTGGTGCGCCGGCGCCGCTTGATCTCCTGCGCGATCTCGAGTCGCGCCACGATCCGCTCGCCGCGCTGGTGCGGCAGGAGATGGCCGCGTTCGTGCCGCGTATCGTGCTCAATCAGACGCGCGTGCGCGGCGACCTGGAGCTCGGCGATCACCTGCGCAGCGCGGTTTATCGGCGCTTCGGCCTCGAGGTCGATTATCTCGGCCACATCGACTACGACGACACCGTCTGGTCGTGCGTGCGCACGCTGCGACCGCTGCTGGTCGAGAGCCCGGGCACCAAGGCGAGCAAGAGCATCGAGAAGATCGCGCGGCGCATCCTCGCGCTCGAGTCGAAGGGCCGCACGCGCCCGCTACGCACGGTGCCGCCTGGCTCACATCACGATCTGCTCGAGGTCGATCGCGGCGCCACCGACGAGGAGATCCGCCGCGCGTACAAGCGCGCGAAGGAGGTCTTCGCCGTCGATGCGCTGTGTTGCTACGGGCTGTTCGACAAGCAGGAGATCGCGGCGCTGCGCGTGCGCCTCGACGAGGCCTACGACGTGCTCCTCGATCCGGCGCGTCGCCGCCCGTACGAGCTGAGCGTGTTCCCGCTCGACGTCGCGCCAGAGCGCGGTCCGCACGAGGAAGGCACGCCGCGTGAGCCGCTGCCGCCGCCGCCCGACATCAACCCCGACACCGACTTCAGCGGCACGGTGCTGCGCGCCGTCCGCGAGTCGCAGGGCCTCGATCTGAAGGACGTCAGCCAGACGACGAAGATCGGCATCCCGCACCTGCGCGCGCTCGAAGAAGACGACTTCGGCGCGCTGCCGGCGCTGGTGTACGTGCGCGGCTTCGTCAGCGAAGTCGCCAAGCTGCTGCGCCTCGATCCGCAGCAGGTGAGCCGCACCTACGTACGCCGCTATCGCCGCTTCCTCGAAGAGCGCGCGCGCCACTGAGTCCCGCCATGCCACGCCTCCTCGCATCGCTCGTGCTCGCCTCTTCGTCGCCGCGCCGCAGCGCCATCCTCGAGACGCTCGGCTTGCCCTTTCTCGTCGAAGCGAGCGGCGTGCCCGAGGTGCCGACGCTCGGTGAGAGCGCGCTCGACTACTCGCGCCGACTCGCCGCCGCGAAGGCGTCGGACGTCGCGCCGCGCTTCGCCGACGGCACCGTCGTGCTCGGCGCCGACACCATCGTCGTCGTCGACGGCGACGTGCTCGAGAAGCCAGAGAGCGTCGCGCACGCGATTGCGATGATCGGCCGCCTCGCCGGGCGCACCCACGAGGTCATCACCGCGATGGCGCTGGTGCGTCGCCCCGAGGGCGTGATCGCCGAGACGCAGGTCACGACGCAGGTCACGTTTCGCGCGCTCGATGCGGACGCTGTCGCGCGCTACGTCGCGAGCGGCGACGGCGATGGCAAGGCCGGCGCGTACGCCGTGCAGGGCCTCGCCTCGGGCCTCGTCACGCGCATCGACGGTTCGTTCCTGAACGTCGTAGGCCTCCCCGCCGCGGAGCTGATCGACTTGCTCGCGCGGGTCGGCGTGCTCGCCGAGTGGCCATGACGACGCCGCCAGATTCAGCGCTCGTCGCCACGCTCACCGCGTCGCTCGCGCCGTCCCTCGCGGCGGTGCGCACGCGCATCGGCGCTGCGTGCCTCGCGTGTGGGCGCGATCCGGCGAGCGTCGAGCTGGTCGCGGTGAGCAAGACGCAGCCAGTCGAGGCGGTGCGCGCGGCGTATGCGGCCGGGCAGCGCGTCTTTGGCGAGAATTACGTCCAAGAGCTCGCGACCAAGGGTGCGGCGTGCGCCGATCTCGAAGGGCTGCGCTGGCATTTCATCGGGCACTTACAGCGCAACAAAGTGAAAGAGATCGTCCGTGTCCGCGCGACGGTCGAGACGATCGACAGCGCGCGCCTCGCCACATCGCTCGCGGAGCGCGCCGCGAACGAGGGCGCCGTGCTCGACGCCTTCATCCAGGTGAACGTCGCCAAAGAGCCGCAGAAGAGCGGCTGCACGCTGGCTGAGCTCGCTGATGTCGTCGCGGCAGTGCGCGCGCTGCCTGCGCTGCGTCTGCGCGGCCTGATGACGGTGCCGCCAGCAGAGGGCGATCCGCGCGCGTGGTTCGCTGCGCTGCGCGCGCTCGCGGCCCAACACCACGTCGACGCGCTGTCGATGGGCATGAGCGCGGATCTCGAGAGCGCCATTGCCGAGGGCGCGACGCACGTGCGTGTCGGCACGGCGATCTTCGGCGCGCGCACGCACACGACGACCTGAAGAGGAGAACGAGATGACGAACGAAGGACGCGGCAGGACGGCGCTGGTCACCGGCGCATCGGCAGGCATCGGCGAGGCGTTCGCGCGCGAGCTCGCGCGTCACGGCTTCGATCTCGTGCTCACCGCGCGAAGGCGCGATCGGCTCGACGCGCTCGCCGCGGAGCTCGAGGCGAGATACGGCGTGCGCACGCTCTGCGTCGTCGAAGACCTCGCCGATCCGAACGCACCCACGCGCCTCATCGGGCGAGTCCACGCCGAGGGCATGGAGGTCGACTTCCTCGTCAACAACGCTGGCTACGGCGTGGCGGGTACGTTCGTCGACACCAGCTGGCGCGAGCAGGCCGACTTCATCCAGGTGCTCGTCACCAGCTGCGCGCACCTCACGCATCTCGTACTCCCACGCATGCGCGAGCGCGGCTTCGGCCGGATCGCCAACATCGCCTCGATCGC
>Ga0105047_10020965_pt1 | contig 10017 bp, 7 predicted proteins | sample MAT04_FD_78384 | JGI IMG/M metagenome (GOLD analysis project Ga0105047, IMG submission 78384) | Freshwater microbial communities from Lake Fryxell liftoff mats and glacier meltwater in Antarctica - MAT-04 (megahit assembly) | ecosystem: Environmental > Aquatic > Freshwater > Ice > Liftoff...
ACGGACTGGGACAGTTTACGGCGGTCTGACGGCCTCGCCCGCCGCTGGCTGCTCCCGGATGTCCTCCCGGAGCACGAAAAACGCGGAACCCCATCGCTGGAATTCCGCGTCCTGATGCTGTGGGGCGACGGGGATCGAACCCCGGACCTCCTGCTTGCAAAAACCGAACGGGGTGTTGTCTGTGGTACGATCTGTCAGGACTATTGTGCCTGTATTGGCCTTTGTGATGCGATTTTCTTTACTCGCTGCCGGACAGAAATGGACTGATACTGACTAACCCGGACACGCGCTCTGGCACCCAGTTTGGCACCCAGTCTGAGCCATCTGTCACCAGGCAAGAGCTCGCTCGTCGCCAGTGAGGCGAGCTTTGTGGCAGCACGGCTCGCACGATCAGCGGGATCTCGAACCGTCACTCGGCAGGCGCAAGCTCCCGGACATGCAAGATCTCCGCGAGGCACGTGGACGGATGTCTGCCGCAGTCAGCGTCAACACGGCCACGGTCGCACCCTCCGCAGTGACGAACTCGACCTCATAGGCCGCCCCGTCCTGATAGGCGTGAACAATCGTGCCGATGTCGCCCGCCTCAAGGCTGTGCTCGGCGATTGGACGCGTCAAAACGACGAGATCCCGTTCCTGCATTGTGCTTCCCTTCGTACCTTATGCCGGGTACGCGGTGACGAAACGTGGCCGCTCATCGCCTGACTCAATGCTCCACACGGTCTGCATGAGCACGTGCCGGCCGTCGGGGGTTACGATGAACCCGACGAGGCTGTCTTTCTCGCCATGTGGCGCTGGGCTGGGCTGGCGACAGCTCTCTCAGCAGTACGCGCAACGGTGAGCAGTTGGGCTTCCAGGGCTTCCGCATTGCCTGTCGTGAAGCCGACGCTATGGAAAAAGCGTGCCTTTGACTGGCCGATCGGGTGGGTATCGGAGCGGAGGTAGCCGGTCAGCTTCGCTGGCGGACAGAGGGGCGTATGCGTTGGGGCCGATCGCGCGCTTCATCAGGGTGGTGGAGCGTCAGGGAGTCGAACCCTGCTCTCGCTGGTGCCTCACGGCCTTCAGCAGCGTGTCCACCCGGCGGACCCACGCCCCACTGCGGCCGCTCAGCGGCAGCCCATGCGAGTATACCGCCACTCGGTGTCGGAAGCCTCGGGCGCCAGGACGAACTACAGCTTCCAGGCCATCCCCTCGCGTCCAACCCAGTGGCCCTGCGCGGTTAGCGCAGCCAGCTCCGGCCCCTCGCGCAGCAGTGGGTTGGTGTGGTTCAGGTGGATGAAGCCGGCGCGGCGCCCGACGGCGGCGAGCAGCGCGACGGTCTCGACCACCGGTGGGTGCGGGATCTCTGCCATATCTCGCCCAGGCAGCTCGGCGGCGCTGTAGAACGTTCCATCGAGCAGCGCGATGTCGAGCCCGGCAAGGAAACGTGCGAGATCTTCGTCCCACGTCTCCCAGCGGTCGATGTCAGGGCAGTAGAAGAGCCACTGGCGTGGCCCTGCGGCCAATAAAGCAATGGTGTCGCTGAACTCGCTGCGGTGCGGCACAGCGACTGGCGTGAGAGTCAGCTTCGGCGAAAGCACAAGAGGCGCACCGGGTGTGAGCAGTCGCAGCTCCAGGTTGCTTAGCGCTACCAACTGCAACCAGGGGCCATTGCTGCGCAGGAAGTCAGCCATCGCCGCTGTCACGTAGGTCGGCAGGGCAAAAATACCCATCACCTCACGACTAAAGTGGATCAGGCCGGTGTAGTGGCCGATATGGGCGTGGGTGAGGATCAGCCCGGCGAGCGGTGCCGAAGGCGCATGGGCCGTGAGCAGGTCGAGCTGCTGCGAGAAGTCGGGGGTGGCATCGACGATCTAGCTCGCGCCAGCCGTGTGGTCGATCAGGGCGAGGCTGGTGACCAGGCGACGTTGCGCCGGGTTGGCCCTGGCGCTCGCGCAGGTTGCACAGCGACAACCCGCCTGGGGCACGCCGCCATCCTGCGCGCTGCCCAGCAATAGGGCCTCGACTTCGCGCATCGTAAGCACTCCTTACCAGGGCAGCGGCTGACCGTTGCGGAAGAAGCCGTCGGTTGACGTATCGTTGGGCAGCAGCGCCGCCTGCCCACACGCGCCGCGTTCTCGGCCACCGGCCGCCTGCCCACGCCGCCATAGTGTATCCCACGTAGTGCTACCAGCCGCAAAGCGGCTGGTCTACGACCAGTGTGTGATTCGCAGCCATCTATCACACACGACACGGATCCGGCTATATTATTGCCTCCTTGTACCTGCGCTCCGCAGCGTGTCCATAGTTTTGACCGTAGTTTTGTCATGTTTCGCTCGCTGCCATCTGCCCGTATGCTAGGGATCCAGAACACATCGCGCTCCGTGCCGCGCGGCGCAGGGGCTACACGAGGAGTACCACGCTATGCCGTCGACCCTGATGATGCCCTCTCATCACCACGCGGAGTTGGTGATCGCCAATAGTGACGGGCATGAGCGGCTCGAGCCGCTCCAGGTGACGATCAACGAGGCCGCCCGGCTGCTCGCCTACGACTCGCGCACCATCCGCCGCCTGATCACCCGCGGCGAGATCGAGGTGATCGGTGAGGGCCGGATGCGCCGCGTGCCCGTGCAGAGCCTGCGCGACTACCAGCAGCGCCATCTGATCACGTAGCGTTGCAGCTGTAGCCCCATTCTAGGTGCCGTCGTCCCGCAGGAATGTGGAGCACCCGAAGCGGACGGCCCGTAGCGTCGTGGCGGCGATCATCCGCTGCTGAGCCGAAACCCCGCAGGGCCTCTGTGCCCATAATACCACCCGCTGTTCGCCCGTAAGGCTGGCGCGAAGCGCGTTCACCGTGGCAACGTGTTGCCACGGCTGGGCATCGCCATGCCTCGAACAGTGGTGGTGGGAGTGCGTCGTCGTGCGCTACGCGGAGCAGCTGCATCCCCGGCTTCACCCCATGCGTCTGGTCAGCCGGCGCGGTCGGCACTATGCCGGACCATGCCCGTTCTGTGCCGACGGCGGTGAGGACCGCTTTCAGGTCTGGATGGAGGCGAGCGACGGGCGGCCTGCCGAGCGCTACTGGTGTCGCGTCTGCGACCGGCGCGGCCTACTTACGCACCTGGACGGGGACGAGCAGCCGACAGCCCAGCGAATCAGGCCTGATGATCATGCTCACGGCGCCAACCGTCGTTCACGCACCGAGCCGAACCCGGCCCACATCCCCTTCTACCGACAGCTTTACGCCGAGGTGGCGCTCTGGGCGCACGCCTGGCTCCTCGACCCCTGTCATCCTGAGCCGCGTGCCTACCTCCACGGCCGTGGTCTCAACGACGCAATGATCAGCCGGGCCGTGCTCGGCGTCACGCTGAGCGACCCCGAGAGCCTGGTCGCCCATCTCCGGGCGAGCTGCCCGGAGGCGTTTCCCTACGCCGAGGAGGCTGGCCTGGTCGTCACGGGCGACGACGGCCGCCAGCGCACCCACTGGCACCTGCGCGGGCGCCTGGTCTTCCCCTATATCGCCGGCGGTGAGGTGGTGGACCTGCGCACCCGTACCTACGACGCGGGCAAGGGCTACCGCTCGCTCGGCCCCTACGAGGAGCGCGGTGCGACCTTCCCCTTCGGGTGGGACAGCATCACTCCCGGTACCAAGACCGTGATCGTCACCGAGGCGGAGTTCAAAGCGCTCGCCGCACTCCAGGCCTACCACGGCGGCGCGCTCGATGTGCCAACGCTTGGGCAGCCCGGCCTCACCGTCTTCCGCGAGGCGTGGGCGCGGCAGCTTGTCGTATTGGGCGTCGAGGAGGTCGTGCTGTGCTACGACAGTCAGCCGCGCGTGGTGAACGCGGGCTTGCCCACGCTCACGCCCGAGGAGCAATGGAGCGTGCGGCACGGCCTGACGTGTGCCGCCGTCGGCCTGCGGGTACGGGTCGCACGGCTCCCGCTCGCGCCCGGCGAGGATAAGGCCGAGATCGACACCTTCGTGCCACGAGAAGGTGTGACCCGCTTTCAGCAGCTCATCGCTACCGCCCCGTTGCTCGTGGACTACCACCGCTCACTTGGCCATGCGCTGCTCGAGCGGCATAACCTCCACCTGCCCAGTACCTACCCCACCCGACGCGAGCGGCCCGTCCGCCTGAGTATACGTGAGCCACTGACTACGGCAGACGCGCCGCCCCCAGCAACTACGCTGGCAGAGACGCGCACCCAGATTGCCACCCTGGCCGAGCAGCACGCGACCAGCGGCGAGGGTTTCCTCGTGCTGGCCCACGCGCCAGGGTCAGGCAAGGGCTTCAACACCGCCATCGGCCTCAGTCAGTGGATGCAGACCGTCCCAACCGGCGATGACGGCAGCGGCTTCCTGGTGTGGACGGCGCAGCGCAAGGCCCAGGTTCACGACCAGCAGGGAATCGAACTGATCCCGCTCGCCGGCCGCCACCAGGGCAACTGTCACAAGCTGCCCGAGGCGATCACGCTGTCGGCCAAGGGCTATAGCGTCAAGGACGCGCTCTGTGCCCGTCGCTGCCCGTTCGTCGACCGCTGCGCTTACCTGCGCCAGTTCAGCCAGGACGGTGACTTTTTCGCCGCCACCCCGCTGCTGAAGGCGACCGGCTGGTGGAAGCAGGCCGGCATCGTCGTGCTCGACGAGTTCGACCCGGCCAGTGTGATCAACCATGTCCAGCTCAGTTCGAGCGACCTGGCCGCGATGAGCCGGGCACACCCAAAGGCACCCGCGATCCAGACCGTGCTGCGCTGGGTCGCCCAGGCCGTCGCTACGACGACCGACCGTACCCTGAGCGGCGTGGTCCTGTTGGAGGAGCTTGACCGGCAGGCCCGCAGCGAAGGCGCCTGCTTCCAAACCACAGTCCCGGCCGCGCGCACCGAGCTCCCGCCGCCCGAGGAGTTGAACCTGCTGATCGGGCTGCCGACCGGAGCCACCCTTGCCGACTACCAGGCGCTCCCACCGGGCCACACGGCAACGCTGCTCCAGCAGCTGGCGAAGGAGTTCCAGCTTCACACGGCGGGCCGGCGCTGCACCAGCCGCCTCGAAGCACGCGGCGGACGGCTGGAGCTGCACATGCGGGTTGAGCATCTCATCCAGCAGCTCGCTCGCGCCGACCAGCCCAAGATCATTCTCGACGCTACGGCCAACGCCGGGCTGCTCAGCGCCATCTTCCCCACCGCTCCGGTCCGCATTGAGCGCCCGGTGCTCAACGGGGCAACGCGGGTGATCCAGGTCGTAGGCCGCGACTGGGCAAAGAGCAGCCTCAAGAGCCGCAGCTCGACGGCCGCCGCGCACCGGCGCCAACGCTGGGTCGACGATGTGGCGAGCCACATCCGCCCGGACCGCAAGACGCTGGTGGTCTGCACGCTGGCGTGGGAGGAGGAACTGCAGGCGGGCCTCGCCGAGCGCGGCCACCCGGATGTCTGCGTTGCGCACTATGGTGCGCTGCGCGGCTCCAATGCTTACCAGGGCTATGACGTCATCCTGGCCCAGGTGTATCACCCGAACCTCGACGCGGTGGTGCGCGAGGGGCGGGCGCTCTTCGCCGACGATGGCGAGCCACTTGACGAGCAGGTGATCGTCGCGCCGCGCCTGCTGCGCGATGCGACCGGGACGACCTGGCGCGTGCAGGTGCCGACCTTCGCCGACCCGCGCCTCGCAGCACTGCTCGAGCAGCGGCGCGAGGCGGAGCTACTCCAGTGCGCGCTGCGCGGCCGGCCCTTCGACCACCCAGATGTGCAGATCACCCTGCTCTTCAGCCTACCCCTGCCGGGCCTGCCCCCGACCGTCATTGTCGAGGCGCCCACCAGCCCAGCGAGCAATGGCGGCCGCGAACGCGCTGGCAAGGCCCGGCTCTGCGCTGCCGCCCAGCACCTCCTCGACCAGGGCCGCCGCGTGATCGAGGTCAGCGATGTGGCAGGTGCCACGCAGCTGAGCATCGTGACCGTGCGCCGCCACCTCGCCCACATCGCCGCCCAACTCCACCTGCGACTCCTGACTCGCCGGCGCACCACCGCGATGCCCCGCGGCGGCGTACGTCACTACGACCGACAGGTGCTGCTGCGGCGCGGGCGTATCGTGCCGCCTGCGCCGCAGCAACTCGGCGATGAGCCGCCAGCCGAAAACCGTCTGCTCCCGCAAGACGAGGCATTGGGAAGCCGCGTGATGACGGATCAGGCGTGCAAGAAGGGAATCATAGCCCGCGTGATCCATCGTCCGGCCCGGCGGAAGCGGCGCTCACCGCCCAAGCTGCGGGAGCGATCAAAACTGCGAGCACCTCCCAATTCAGGAGCCCGAAGTGAAAGAAAGCCTTGACACATCACCCGCACCGTCATGGCTTAGACAGCCGGTCGAGCGCAGTGCATAGCGCGTGGCCGCGCTGCGGCATAGGGGAGAACGGGGGTGGGAACGACCCGGGGGAAGTAGGGGCGGAACTCAGTTCTCCCCCTCTACCCCCCGCTCGGTTCCGCCCGCTATTCCGCCCTTTCAGCAAAGAAACGCTTTACATCCCGGAAGGGAGAACACTCCTATCAGAGCGGGAATATTACTGACTCGTGTCTGCTCCCGTACCGACCGCACAGAGCGTCGATGGAGGCGTCGCGGAGGCTGTCTTTGCGCAGGGCTACCCCCCTGATGACGCGTTGAACAACGCCTTGGCACACGGTTTCTACGCCTCTGAGTCGAGACGCCAGCGCAACTGCTGTCGACGCAAGGCGATGCAGCAGATGAGCCTGCGACCCGGCTCACAAGTGTTAAAGATTTGCTCGCCGAGCTGTCCCGAAGAGCAGATGATCGCCAAGACGTGCTGAACGACCGCTGCGTTCAGTGTACAGAACCGTACGCCTTCGTACCGCCGACCATCACCAAAGCGTACGAAACCGTACGCTTCCGTACACCGCATATCAACGCCTGAAAGGATTGCTCGATGCAGCCCATTCTGCCCGCCCCCGCCGGTAGCATCCTCGACCTGGTGGCCCACGCTTGGGCCGCCGACCAGACTGCGGGATTTCCACTGCGCCCAACGGTTCGCATTGGCAGCGCCACGCTTATCCCTGTGGCGATCGACAACGGGAATGACGCCCTCAAGGGGGCGGTGCTGCGCCACGACCCGATGGTGTCTGATGGCGAGGGCTTGCGCTCACTACTCACGACCCTGCGCATGCCGACCGCATTTGCCCTTGCACAGACCATCCAGGGCCGCCAGGAGATCACCTACGCCTGCGACGGCATATCGTTCTGGACTGGTGCAACCGCCCTGGCGCACAGCGGCGACGCCCTCCGTCTCGGCCCGACCATCCAGCGCCTCGACGACGAGCGTCAGCGCTGGTTCATCGGCGCCGGCATCGTCGAACTACTGCGGGCCGCTGGCTTCGCGCCAGGTGAGCACCAGATCGCCCTGACCCTGGCCGTGCCGAACACGGAGATCGTGATTGAGCGTGACGAGAAGGGCGTGGAGCAGCTCACCCTCGATACACGGACGCGTGAGTCGCTCGCCCGCCATCTCAAGGGCAAGACCTGGACGATTTCGCGCACTGACGATGCCCAGCAGTCCGAAACGTGGGTGATCAAGGTCGCGACCGTGCTCCCCCAGGCCCAGAGCGCGGGAACTATCATCGCCCTCACTCGAGCGCCGAACGGCAAGGCCGTGAGCGACATCGCCGGCCTGCGGGTGATCGACATTGGTGGTGGCGACCTGCACGTCACGGAGGTCGTGTTCAGCCCGGCCCAGATGATTAATCGCCGCGCGGGCGACGGGACGATCCGTATCGCCCGTGCGCTCCGCGCCAATCGTGCCTTCGCCGGTGTGATCCGGAACGATGTGGAGGCCCAGCACGCCCTTGTGCGGCAGACTATCATGCGGGCGAGCCGCAGCGTGCGTATTACCACTGAGGTGCAGCAGGCCGTCGCAAGCAAAGGGAACGCCATCGTCGCTGACGTACTGGCCGAGTTGAGAGAAAGTTCGCAGTTTGTCGCAATCACTGGCGGCGGAGTGCTGCTCCTGCGCGACCTGCTCCTCGACGTGCTCCAGCACGAGGCGAAGGAGCCAGGCCGCGACTACCTGCTCATAGACGGGCCGCTGGCCAGCCAGCTCAACGCCATCGGCACGCTCTTCGGCCTGATCTTCCGCGCCGCTGGCAAGTAGGAGGCCATCATGGCACGAGCAAGACGCCGCGATGGATCTGATGGTACAGGTGGCAGTGGATCACGCCGCCTGATCGCCGGCCTGCGGATCACACCGCAGGACGAGGCGCTGCTCGCAGTTGTGCGGCCCTATCTCGCCGAGGCAGGGTCCGAAGGGGCGTTGGCCTACCGGCTCTGGCGGCGGGGCTTGGAGCTGACACTAGCAGAGGTCGCTAGCCTCGGCGCGCCGTTACCGCGTGTCGCCTCCGACGAGATCCTTGCAAGCAGTGTCATGCAGCAACTCCTAGTGTGCATGCCGCTGCTTCGGCGTACCGGAAAACTTGCGCTGCTTGGACTTGCATCGTCCCCGCTCGTAAGCCCATCAGCGATGTCGGACACTGCCTCCACTTCTGATCAGATTGATGAAGGTGCGTCTGCGGCCGTCGCTCAATTCGGAGGAAGCGACTTTTTTTAACCGTCGGGCAGTAAGGGCGGACGAGGAGGTGTAGAAGACTGAGCCGCAGCATTCCAACGCGCTAAAGGACAGCATGCGACACGCCAAAGTCTACGTGCGGCGCGCCTCGATGGCGCCGACTCGCCGCCCGGTGGCGTCGTAGCTGTAGCTATGCAGCCAGTGTGCTCGCCCCGCGCGCGTGACTGATGCTCGTCGGCAAGCCGCTGCGGTCGTAGGCATAGCGCGTAGTGACGGCGCTGGGTAGCGTGGTGGTCAGCACCCGCCCGTTGCCATCGTAGGCATGGGTCGTGACGCCACTGCTCCAGTCACTAATACTGGTGAGCTGGTTGGCTGCGTTGTAGGCATAGGTCGCGCTGCGTCCATCAGGATAGCTCAGGCGGGTGCGATTACCCACGCCGTCGTAGCGATAGCTCACGCTCCCGCCGAGCGACAGGGTGACGGTCAGCGGTCGGCTCGCCGCGTCGTAGGTGAAGGTCATCGTGCTGCACAGCAAGCTGTGTTAATTGTCTCCCTCCTTTTGATTATTCAGATAGTAAATACAGTGCTCAATTACTGACCATACGCACATTATCCCGGGGTAGATAGTTATTCCTATTAAGTCTCGGACCCTGTCGCCGGCGATTGATCGAATTAGCAATACAACCACCATCCCAATTACAGCGCCATATGGAATTAGTTTTTGCAATGTGATTTCAAACGAGCTTAAACTGCTTGAGTGCGTGCGCTTTTTCCAGGTGACCGCATCAAAATCTGCACTGCGCCCAAAGATAGCGAAAAGACCTGCGCAAAGCGCAATAAGAGTTATGATAAGAAAAAGTGCGGAAGGTGGCCACTGTACATACAAGTAAAATATCCATCCCCCTAACAAGAAGCAGGCAAATCCAAGGAAGAACAGTGTGTCACTCAGATTTGGTCTACGAGCAGACATCTCATGATCTAGCTGCATACTCTTCCTTACAGGCGAGAACGAGCCAATTCAGACCCATTCTCGCCTAATACTTACTGCTACCATCATTACTGTCCAGTACTATGGAAGCGACGTACGGTCGCGTACTTCATCTACGACAAGCTGTGCACCAGCACCAACTGCTGTCGTCCCGAGTAGGTTGGCGAGAGGTTTTGCTCCTCCTGCTGCCCATTTCGCAGCAAGACCTCCTCCAGCCATGCCAAGCGCAGCGCCATAGGCCCATTCGAGAGCTGCTTCTTGTGCCATCTCTCGAGGAGCCTTACACGTCTGCCAGTTAAACCACAAACTACTGCCAGCGCCAAGCGCACCACCCAAGATCCCACCTCCGAGAATAGCGCCAGATTGCACCCGCTGAGAGCGCATTTGAATAATCGCGCCACCTGCGGTAGGCTGTTCTTAGGGAACCGAGGCAATCCGCAGGCAGGAGGCGTTGATGGCAGCAGACGAAACGGCCCGCACCTACGCGAGTGATCT